>Ga0209048_10007262_pt1 | contig 10261 bp, 8 predicted proteins | sample FrelakmetCRP12CR_FD_187146 | JGI IMG/M metagenome (GOLD analysis project Ga0209048, IMG submission 187146) | Freshwater lake sediment microbial communities from the University of Notre Dame, USA, for methane emissions studies - CRP12 CR (SPAdes)... | ecosystem: Environmental > Aquatic >... | reverse complement strand
TATTCAGCTCAATTCTTCTTAGTACTTCTTCATTTAATGCTTCAGAGATCCTTGTTCTATTCTGACACTCTACAATTTGTTTTTGGATCTCATCTCGCTGTTTTTGGATCTCGATGATCCAGTCATCTGCAGAATTATCTAGGATCTTCTGAAAGTCTTTAGGAAGACTATTGTACAAGAAATGACATTCATCATCGTTGTTATTTTCATAGATATACTCTACAATAGTTCTTGGATTAATATTTCTATAGTTCTCCAGGATCTCTGAAGTTTTCAATCTTAAGGAATACATTGTTTTTAATCAGGAGATATAATTATGCCAAGTTGTTGCATCTCGATTCTATTCAGCTCAATTCTTCTTAGTACTTCTTCATTTAATCTTTCATCTTTGGACGATGATCCAGTCGTCTGCAGGTGCGTCATAAAAATTGTTTCATTTACAATTTACTAACATTCTCAATCTTATTTCCATGAGACATCAACGAATTCACAAGTGTGTGCCTAAGGTTAAAATTTATTTCATGACCTATGGTCATGAAAAATAAAATGATAAATCTTTGTGTCTTAATTATGAGACCACTTCAGTTTACATTTTGTACATTCGGCCATTGTTGTCATTGGCTCATCGGCAGCTCGAAGTTGAATTGAATAAGAATAAACTTTGTAACTTAAACATTTTGGACACTGCACAACACCTTCTTCGACTTCAAATGGATTAAGAAGGTATTCGTCGTGTTCTTTTTGCTTTAACGCCAGGTATTTGAATGTTTTATGATACCATCCAAGACATTTGTTATTTATGATTTCTTCAATGTATCTATCACGTATTTTTTTGTAGTTTTGGAAATTAACTTCCTCCAATTCTTCATATAGGTCATAATATACCTGACTTTTAATCCATTCTTCGTCCTCGTTTAACTCTTTACTTACTTGGGTGATTAACATGTTTAACTCATGATCGTTTTTTAAATTATTCATGGTTTATATTTATCTTTATATTGTTCAAAACTTACAAAATCAACTAACCTTTTGAGAATGTTACTTTTAACTTTCTCAAAAGGTTATTACTCGCAATTGCATTTAAATAGTCGAACCCATCTATCTGAATAAAATCTTCCAGGGCTCCTGAAGGCGTTATCACTTTAAATAAGTATGCTTCAACACAAAGTGTCCATATTTTTTTCCAATCGTCCAATATATTGTTATAACCGCTTCGCGGCATGGCGCCGAAGGCGCTTTCGTTTAGCGCGATACGGTGAATATATGTAGGTGACATAAAACCACTCGTATAGATTGATGAGGGTGTAGGATAATCAATAGATGGGTCATCAGTTGTTGGGGTTGGTTGATATTTAAAAATGTTTCGAAGGGTACGCCATTTTAGTTTCACAATATTGTTTCCTTTAATTGCGACTTCATCATCAATCCATAAAAGTCTTCTTTGTAACATGTTTGATATAATCTTTTGAAAAAACGCATCTGTACTAATTGGTGGACGTGATTTATTTATATGGTCAATAACGCCGAGTAACGCGTCATTCTCGTCTCCGTACATCATTTGTAACGACGTTTGTATGGGATTTCCCTTTTCAGTTATATAAAAGTTGCCAGGCATTGTTCCCGAGTTGATCAAAACATTCTCAAATTGTGGATAATGTAAAATAATGAAATCTATAAAATAAATTGGTTTTATATTTTGTAAATTTAATTCAAACATTGCTCCAAATTTGCTATTAAATTTAATATCTGACGCGTGTGGAAGGCCAATGGTTTTCCCAAACTGTAGTAATTTTTTTATATCGTTGACTTGAAGTTTCCTTTGTTTTTGAATAACATCGAGAGAACTATAAAGTAGAGTTAGAGTATCAACAATTCTGTTTGGACGATACAAATTGGAGAACCCATGGTCTATTAACCCAAATTCTTTTTCATATACAACAGTTCTAGATTTCCCATAATCAATAATGATAGGAATAATATCCGTCTCAATTGTTAGTACTTTCCCAATCTCTACAAAATATGTAAATTTTACCTTACGAGGGATTTTTTGAATGATTACATTCCATGGATATAAGTCATAGTGTACGAATCCTGTTAAATTTTGTGCAACAGATAATGCCAAGTTTATCTGAACAAGAATCATAAGGTAATCATTAATATTAAAATCCGGAGAAGCTAACCACTCAAAAAAAGACACTCCTGTGATATATTCGCTATATATCATATCTCTAGCATCCTTTAATGGACCAAACACGTACATGAAATTGGGTATTTTCCCAACAAGGTTGTTTATAGCATTTAATCCAATGTAACTCTCATGAAAATGTTCCAGGATTTTTGCATCATTGTTTGCCTTTTTCCCAACAATCCATGTATTGCTTGTTTTAAACAAATCAACTGACCCATTAGTATTTGTCAAAAGATTTTTAATGAATTGAAGATCATTTTTTGATTTGTTACGCATTACATTACATAAACCATCCAGACGACCTACACATCTTGGACCTGGAGGTAAATCATATTGGAACAGTTGATCAGAGAATACCAACTGTTCCAATAATTGTGACTTTTCATCGTTAATAGACCATATTAGTAAATTAGGTAAATACTTATATGTTCCTATTTTGGCGGAAATCTCCCATAGTTCTTTTTGAAGAAAATCTAGAATTCCTTTTCTTCCAAGATATTTATCGTAGAAATTTTGTGCATTTGTTGCAATTTCTCTACACTTGTCGTCGTGATCTCGACACCATTCCAATTGTGAAATTAAATCACTCAAGTCTTCCGAAACTGGGACGTAATGCACAAACGGTATTAGCATGTCACTATACCACATTCTCCATTTGGAAGCCGCCAATAAAATGACAGATCCAGACGACAACTCGTATGATAATCTATATGCCGCGACATGTCCTTCGAGGTTTAAAATATATTTATATTTCGTCTGTTCCTGGAGACTTAATTTGTTTGATTTAGGATAATCTATCATTTCAATTGTCTTTAAATATTTTTCACCTTCATATTTTCTGGGTCTTAAATTCCATTTTGTGATTCCAAAATCAAAAAGGTCGGGACGAGTTAATGTGATTCTAAACGCTTTTAACCTTTGATTTGTCTTATCGTCAAATCCTGCACCAGTTGTGGATCCTCTAAAAACTGCTTTATTAATTTTAGTAGACCAGGACACGTGACGAATAACTGGATACTCTCTACACGCGTTTGGAAAAACATCCCCGACATCTTGATATTGAGCACGAGCCCAATCCTCGAATGTTGGAATCAGAATATCTGCAAATCCTGTCGTGCTTGAACAAGATAAAACAGGAGAATATTTTCTATAGTTGTGAGACACCAAAGGATAATTTGTTGAATCATAAATATGATTATATGGTTCCGTGGAGTTTGTTTTCATTTGGGGGAAATCACGTCTATTAATAAAAAATTCAATGTCTGGTAAATCTCGTTGTTCACATAATATTCTCATCATACTTTCTAAAATTACAACATTATTATCTCCTTCAGATCGTTGATATTCATATCTCATTAATGCATTATTTGGAATCCATTCGTTCAATGGCACATGCTGTTGACTTTCAGTTCGTCCCATTTTTCTTGATACATAATCAAGAAAATCCTGTATCGAAGAAAAAGAAGGATCTACAGCAAGTTTCCCAGAGAACTCATTTCGATAGTGCGCGTTAGTAAATGGTAGAAAAGTAACAAGTTTATTATCTGAAATCCTCACGAAGAGACCTTTCTTAAATTTGTAAAAGAAGTATTTGAACGTGTTTTCAACCTCTTCGGATGTTATGTCGATATTTTTGAACCAAAATTTTTTTATTACGTCTTCATGAACAAATAAATTTTCATACAATATGGGTGTTTTTGGGTTCAATGATTCATACACTCTAGATGAATTAAATTGATCAACGTCTCCAGCCGTATAAATAGTCTGTGTAAACTTCTTGTATCGACTGTTTGTATTTTTTAACAATGGTCGACAATTTTTTTGTCGATGAACATTCTTTTGCATTTGAAGCATTTTAATTATTTAGAATTATGTTTCTACGGATTTCAAATAATTTATTTTATGACTGTGTCATAAAATTCAAAAATTAAAAAAATTAAGCCAAGTGTTGTAATCTCTGTTGGATACCGTCGATAGAGATTTTTAAACCCTTTTCATTTATTTCATGTGATAACGAATCATAATTAATTTTTTTCAATGACTGTAGTCCTGTAGGACATACTTCGCTTTTTGTAAAAAGATCTCTTGTGCGAGGATAAGAAAGACACTGTGTGTTTAAATGCTCACTGATGTTTTCAAGAGTCTTGTGTTTTTCAATATAATCAAGTGATCGAATAGGGCCAACTGATGGGATGTTATCGTTAAAATCGGTTCCACACATGATGCACAAATCTAAAAAACTATTACAGTCTAAATTTAATTTTTCAAGGATTTTTTCTAATTTTATCATTGTAAATTTCTTAGATCTCAAATTAATGTTACATAGCATTGTGTGTGTTCCACTAGCTAACACATCTGTATCTTTTGTCAACACCGCATCTGCTAAACCGTTTTTAACAAAAAGTGAACACAACATCTCTCCTTCACCTTGCGCGGTATATTGAGGTATCCCGAAAATATGAAGCAAGTTTCGAAGTGTCATAAAATCCTGGTTTGTCACATCAAGAACGTTTGATCGAAGCTTTTGTACATAAGCCGAAACTTTTGATAAAGCAAAAACTTTTTGTCCTGGTAATAATTTGGATTCAAAAACTTTACTACTTATATCCCAAAGATCTTCACTTATCTGTTTTGTACTATAATATATTTTTAAATCATTCTCAAGTTTGTCAATGCGATTGTTTTGGGCATCTTTCTTATCAGATCGTTTCTTTTTTTCATTGCTTTTTTCAACTGGAGAAGTGCCATCGAAAATAAAAATAGGGGTAATTTTAGATTCAAGTAATGACACAATTAAATCAATGAAAGCTTCTTCAAAACCCTGCTTGTATATTACTTTAAAATTGCAAATATAAATAGACGCATCAATTACGATTGTTTTATTTTCAAAATAATTAAATGGTACTTGTTCTTCAAATGTATCACCATTGAATTTTTTTTTCAATAAAAATCTTAGACCTTTAATACCCATTGTTTTAATTAAATTGTATTATCCTCTCGTTAAAATCAATTTTTTATCTCGGCACATTTTGTGTGACGAGATTTTTTTTATTTTTGGTGTGCCGCCTTTTTCAAGGTTATCCTAACTAATTTTATCTTAATTTTATCTTAATTTTATCTAATTTTACTTAAATTTATCTTACCTACTTAATTTAATTTTGTAAGGTTTGAGCAGTTTCGGTTTTTAAGTCTTGAGTTTACGAGTATTGGGTTTACTTATTTTAGAGAGTCTTGTTTTTATCCACTTTTTGACGTACGAGATGTCAAAGTCGTAGCAGAGCTGATTGCCGAGCGATCGGTAGGTTTATAATGAGTTGTTGTACGTTTAATATAATCAGTAATTCTTTCATTTAAATGTTTTCGCAAACACACTTTTCCATCAGGTTTATTTACATAACGTCTCACCAAACGTGTGCCTTGTGACTCGTTACCGCGTTGTGACTCGTTACCTCGTTCGGCGCCATGAGCGGTTGAAATTGTTTCGTAAATCATGTGGACCGATTTACATTTTTCGCCAAATTTACACGCAGTGACAATTTGTCTAACTTCTTCTTTCGAATGAGCATAAATACAGTTTTGTCCAAACCGGCAACGATTTAGTTTTTCAATTTTATCAGCAGTAACTCTAAACATGTTTTTACACAACCACATCTTTTTGTATTGAACATCTTGTCCACCAGCTCGGGAGTCATCTACCGCTTCGTGTTTGAATGTACAATTTTTATTTTTACAATCAACTCCAAACCTGCAGTCTTTTTTCTCCCCATGTGAGAAAATACATCTGTCTCCATACGAGCATGGTTTCCCTGCCATAATGGAACGGCACATTTGTCGTCGTTTGACTTCGGGTTTGTCGTCACATCTCAATCGGATTGAATTATTCTTCCCAACAACGACATCAATGTGCGGTGCAGGTTTATATTTCAATCCATCGCGTCGTTCTCGAGTCTCTGTGCCCTTCGCTTCGGTAAAATTATCAGACAATAACGGGAAAGTATCGGGATCTACAGTTGGATTAATAGGTGTTTCGATCTTTTCCAACCAATTCGTTGTCCAATTCAACTTACCCTCAAGAACAGACAACCCATCAAGCATTATTCTCTGTCTCTCCTTTTCTCTTTCTTTTTCTTGTTCCACTTCGTCGATTATTTCTTCTTCGTCATATTCTTCATCTTCCGACATCTCATCGAAATGAAAATTTGAAGCAATCTGGTTCGAAGTAGATGACATTTGTTCAGAATCATAGCTGTTGATACTGAAAGCATCTTCGTCAAAATCATAACTGACTTCGTTTACTTTTTCAAACATGATATTGTTAATGGCGTTCATATTGTTATGAATTACTTTTTGTTCCATCATTTTTCAGGACACTAAATTCAACTTTTTAGATTTTAATTATTCTTTAATACACATTTGACATTGACTTAAAGGGATTTAATTATATATTGTATTGAATCAATACAGTACCTAATCTCAAAACGACAATCAGAAGCTTCAAAACGACGACTTCAGGTGTTTGAAAAAGCTCTTGCCCAGCAATTTCAATGTACCTGAAGAAAGTAATAACTCAGAAGTTGGATTTTGACGCAACTGTTTGATTTTGTCTTGATAAATCTTAATTTATAATATGAATTTGTTATTTAACTCAAATAAAAATTTCATGACGCTTCATCGCGTCATGAAATTTAGTATCAAATCAGGATGTGATTTAACAAATATTTTTTTTTGTAAAATGTTTAACGAAGTTGAATCCGATGTTGACACACAGGGAGTGCAGAGCTATACACAGAAATGTATATGGAAAGGAAAACCATGTATTATGAAAACATCAAAACATGTGGATTTCGTCCCAGAACTTGAATTTAATGCATGGACTAGATTAAAATTGTTAAATTCTCCTGATATTCAATGTCCGCATTTCTGTGAAATTTATGATAAAACTTCATCTTCTTCGGGCAAGTCAGAAAAATGTTTGTTCTTCCGAGAGATACTTCTTAGGTTGCCCAACGGTGAATCTGGTAATATGTCTTTAGGTGATATCATCTTTGAGGATTGCCATCATCCGATTGGATTGATAAATTGTGTTAATCAGACTATTGCAGCTATCCTTATGATGGAAAAAGTTGGCATAACACATTACGATTTACATTCTGACAATGTAATGATCGACAATACACCATTTGATGTTCATGTTTATATAAATCAATCAGAACAAGACCCGCGAAGCGGGCCAGATATAGCAATATTTGAGACGTATGGTATAACTCCAGTTGTAATAGACTTTGGTATATCATATGTTCCTGACACTGAGTTAAATGCAACATCCGTGTTTACAGACAGCGGATTTACAACATTCATGAATGATCCTCTAGTAGATACTAGATTACTTCTCACGACTACAAAAAAAGATTTTATTAAATATTTAAAAAGAAAGTCAGATTTACGTCCTACTGGTAAACCTCGTCGAAACTTTAAATCTATACTCGCTGTAAAACGATATAAAGAACAAATTACCAGAGCATTAACGCCTTTAAAATCGTCAGTCGACAAAAAAACAGGGTGGTTAAAAGAGAACACATTTCCAAATATTGTTCATAATATTGTCACTCAAATTAAATCTTTGAAATTAAAACGGAGAGGTGGGTTGTTTCATACAGACAATGTGAAATGGTTTTTGGAATTGCTGCAACACAGAATATCTGTTCCTCTGAAAGATGAATCGCTTGGCAGCGAAGTTGAGGTGATGCGTCATAATTTTACAACGTCTTTCTTGGATTTTGTGATCGAATGGCTTCCTGTCGAACATATAATAAGAAATACAAAGGAAGAATTATTTTTCTTTAAAGATCTGGTTAGTGAGATTGATTCTATTAAAATGAAACATCGATACCCTGAGATTAAAAATATCGCAAAGTTGAGATCTTGTATCGACGCTTTAACAATCTCATTAAAATGTGAGTTCATAAAAGTTCAAAAAGAGATTAAGGTAAAACGAGAAGAACTTTATTCTGTGAACAGTTATCAAACAACAAATGAACTTTTTAAGCGTCTACCAAGACAACCAGTACAGTTTAAGAATGGAATGTCAATGTTAATATGTGATATGAGACGAGATCTGGTTACATATAATCAATTACACTTGGACCAAAAAACAGTTGATCTTTTGAATGATAATGTTGAGAATATCCTTGGATTAATTAAATAAAAATTAAATAAAAATTAAATAAAAAATTGAAGATTAATGATATGCAATTATCATTAATCAAAATGTCATTATTGAAAACAGTGGAGACGCTTCAGTTTGGAGATAAATTGCAACACTTGCTACATATGCTATACTCAAAAGAGCAAACTCCATACAAAACGAAAACATTAATTTTCAAAGAGTTGATTGAAATGTTAAAAAACGAAGAACCTTTCAATAATTTATTACAAGAGGTTAAACAAGACCTGAGAGCGTTTTATGAGGAGTTAGTCGCGCTTAATAAAACTTACGATCTTAGATATTTTGAATACACGTTCCCACACGTCGAATGGCATCAGCAAAGACATAAACATTTCTATACAGATGCACACAATGTTCATAAAATTGTTAGACAAACTGTTAATATGGCGTTACAAATTATTGAAAAATATCCAGCAGTGTATGTACGACCATTTGAACATGAGTTTTTCTCGGTAATCGAAAACGCGGATGTATTCCAATCACTATCTATACCGTCATTATTTGCATCTATTGAATTAATGATATCAAAACACCCACAACAATCTGAACTTCGGCAAAGATTATTAGAAGAAATGAATGACTCAAATGGAGTATGTGTCGCAGGGCATGTGACTCGATTATTAAATAGTATTCGAGGATTTTGCGAATTTGACATAAACTTAGATGATTATGACGCGTCTCGAGCTAAAATATTTCACCAAATAAACAAACGTGTGGATCTTGACAATTTTATCACAAGTGTTGAATATATTGTCAACAATCATCTTGATTTAAAAGACCTCCCCCTTTTCACGATACTCCGTATTCTTAGAGACTACTCAAAATGTGAATGGATTTTTGAAAACGGTAAATACATATCTTCTGGTTGAAATAATATAATAGTACGACGAATTCAATTTTTATTAGTGTGTCTTGTCAACATGTTTTATGACACGTGTGTCATAAAAATATGCATTATTTAATTAGCAAGTGGTTTCATCCGATAATGTATCAAAACCTGTAGAGACCCATTTGTGATAGGATGTTCTAAGACTATATTAATATTACTTTGGAATAATACAAGATTTTTACTATTTTTTCCATTCGCAGCAGTTGAAAGATATTGTCTACAACCTCCAGCTTTGTCCAAAGCAATAGTTGAGTCGGAACTTTCAATTAGAGGCATCATAATTGCATCATTTAACTGCCCGAGTCCTATTGAAAATGTTCCTTTTGTTGTAAAATTATTGATACCAAAAAAATCAATTTGGTCTATGATTGCATTAATTGGAATCGTTACAAGATTTGGATCTGTTGTTACAGTCTTTTTTACAGATTGAGGGGTTTTTGTCATTGAAACAGTACCTGATGCGTTCTTAGGAGTATAACATGTAAGAGTTAATCTATCACTGGTTGGAATTACCTGTTTTTGATTTACACATTTTGTCAAACATTTATTCATTAACAAAACGCTGCACAGGTTTTTATCATTAGAAATAGTCGTCATTTTTATATAATAAAATTATTATCAATTTATTGTTCTGTGTTGTTATCTGGTGTTTCATCTGTAAATAATAAGACAAGTTCCTGGGTAGTTTCGGTATCTGTTTCGATCTCTGATGGAATTTCGAGGGTTGTTGTATTATTTCCGAGTTTTATAGGTGTCTTAACTATTGCGACAATTTGTTTTGTAGTGGTTGTTACTACTGTCTCTGTATTATTTTCGGGTTTTGTAGAAGTCTCGGGGGTTGTTACTGTCTCTGTATTATTTTCGGGTTTTGTAGAAGTCTCGGGGGTTGTAGAAGTCTCGGGGGTTGTAGAAGTCTCGGGGGTTGTAGAAGTCTCGGGGGTTGTAGAAGTCTCGGGGG
>Ga0209048_10007261_pt1 | contig 10261 bp, 8 predicted proteins | sample FrelakmetCRP12CR_FD_187146 | JGI IMG/M metagenome (GOLD analysis project Ga0209048, IMG submission 187146) | Freshwater lake sediment microbial communities from the University of Notre Dame, USA, for methane emissions studies - CRP12 CR (SPAdes)... | ecosystem: Environmental > Aquatic >... | reverse complement strand
ACGTCGCCGACCGCGACGACCTCGCTCTCTACTCGAACAAGGGATACGTCGGCGCCCTCGACGCGGCCTCGAAGAAGGCCTCTCCGGACGCCGTCCTGATCGCCGCGACCTCCATGGGCAAGGACGTGGCCCCGCGTTTTGCGGCGCGCAACGGCGTATCGGCCCTGGCCGACGTCATGGAGCTGCGCGTCGAGGACGGCCGCCTCGTCGCGTGGCGGCCGGTGTACTCCGGAAAAGCGCGCGCCGAGGTGGACTGCGGGTCGGCGAAGCTCCAGATCGCGACTACGCGGCCGAACGTCTTTCTGGCCGAGGCGCAGGACGGCGCGCCGGATGCGGCGGTCGAGCCGCTCGAGCTCGGTGACGTCGCGCCGCGGGCAAGAGTCCTGCGCGTCGAGACGTCGGAGTCGAAGGAGCTCGACGTGTCGGAGGCGGACATCATCGTGTCCGGCGGCCGCGGCATCAAGGGCCCCGAGAACTGGCCGGTGATCCGCGACTTGCAACAGGCGCTGGGCGCCGCGCTCGGCGCGTCGCGCGCCGTCGTGGACGCGGGATGGATCGACCATCAGCACCAGGTCGGGCAGACGGGCAAGGTCGTTTCGCCGACCCTCTACGTCGCCTGCGGCATCTCCGGCGCGATCCAGCACCTGGCGGGCATGGGTACCTCGAAGGTCATCGTCGCGATCAACAAGGACGCCGAGGCCCCGATTTTCAAGGTCGCGACCTACGGCGTCGTGGGCGATCTGTTCCAGATCGTCCCGGAGTTCGCCAAGGCCGTCCGCGCCGCAAAGGCCGAATGACGGGCGAAGACGCGTAGCGTCCGTCGCCCGTCATCCCGAGGGCCGAAGGCCCGAGGGATCCCTTTCGAGTCACGCTGAGACTAACGGGCCCGACGAGGGCTCGGGTTAAACTCCCGTCCGCATGCCGCCGCTCCCCACCGAGCGCCTGATCCTCGGCCTCCCCGGCCGCGTCGTCTTCGGGCTGCTGGTTCTGGCGGCCATCATCACCTTCGCCTATTCGATCTCGCGACGGGTCCGCGTGCTCTCCGCCGGCGCGCCGGACGACCGCTTCACCCGGATCCCGGAGCGCATCCGGCGCACGCTCGAGTACGCCTTCGCCCAGAAGCGGATGTTTCGGGACCTCTACGCCGGCCTCTTCCACATCCTGATCTTCGGCGGCTTCGTCATCCTGACTGTCCGCACCCTGGAGCTCGTCGTCGAGGGCCTGATCCCCGGCTTCACCCTGCTGCCCGGCGCCGCGGGCAAGCTCTACACGCTCGTCAAGGACCTCTTCGAGGTCCTCGTGCTCGTGGGCGTCGGGATGGCGGTCTTTCGCCGGCTCTTCGCGCGCCCCCGGCGCCTCGACCTCTCCATGGACGCGTGGGTCATCCTCTCGTTGATCGCCCTTCTGATGGTCACCGACCTCCTCGCGGAGGGGGCGCGCGCGGCGCTGGATCCCTCGCTGATCACGCCCTGGGCGCCGGCCGTCGGGGCGATCGCCCGGATGCTCGCCGGCGCGCCCGCGCCGAGGCTCCAGGCGATCTCCGACGTCTGCTGGTGGCTCCATCTCTTCAACATCCTCTTCTTCGCCAACTACCTGCCGTACTCCAAGCACTTCCACATCATCACGTCGATCCCGAACATCTTCTTCATGAACCTCGCGCCGATGGGCAGGCTCCGCACGGTGGACATCGAGAACTCGGAGCGCTTCGGCGTCTCGAGGGTCGAGGACCTGACCTGGAAGCAGATGCTCGACGGCTATACCTGCACCGAGTGCGGGCGATGCCGGGAGGTTTGCCCGACGGCCCTGACGGGCAAGCCGCTCGATCCGAAGGTCTTCATCGGCAACGTGCGGGACGCCGTCTACGAAGCCACGCCCGCCATCCTCGCGCATGGAGACGGGCGCGGCAACGGCGCCGCGGCCGCCGGCCGGAAGGACCTGATCGGCGGCTGGATTTCCGAGGACACGATCTGGGCGTGCACCATGTGCGGCTTCTGCACCACGGCCTGCCCGGTCTTCATCGTTCCGGCCGTCGACAAGATCGCCGAGATGCGCCGCTATCTCGTCCTCGACAAGGCCGAGTTCCCGAAGGAAGTGCAGAACGCCTTCCGCGGCATGGAGACCAACGGCAACCCCTGGAACATCGCGGCCTCGTCGCGCGCCGACTGGGCGGCCGGCTTGCCCGTCACTACCTTGGCCGAGGCGGGGGACAGGGAGACCGAAGTCCTCTTCTGGGTGGGATGCGCCGGCTCCTACGAGGACCGGGCGAAACGCGTGTCGAAGGCGCTCGTCGAGATCCTGAACGAGGCCGGCGTGTCGTTCGCCATCCTGGGCGTCGAGGAGACCTGCACGGGCGACTCCGCGCGCCGCATGGGCAACGAGTACCTCTTCCAGACGCTCGCGCAGCAGAACGTCGAGACCCTCAACAACTACAAGGTCCGAAAGATCGTCACGAACTGCCCCCACTGCTTCAACTGCCTCGGCAACGAGTACGGCGACTTCGGCGGGAAGTACGAGGTCGTGCACGGCTCCCAGCTCGTGGCGGAGCTGATCGCGCAGGGGAGAGTCCGGATGACCACGCCGATCCCGGACACGATCACGTTTCACGACCCCTGCTACCTCGGCCGGTACAACGGCGGCTACGACGCGCCGCGCAACATCCTGCGCGCGATCCCGGGCCTCGAGGTCCGGGAGATGGAGCGTTCGCGGGAAAAGGGCCTCTGCTGCGGCGCGGGCGGCGGCCGCATGTGGATGGAAGAGAAGCTCGGCACCCGCATCAATCAGGCTCGCATGCGCGAGATCGCGGACACGGGCGCGGGCTCGGTCGGCGTCTCCTGCCCGTTCTGCATGGTCATGATCGGCAACGCAAAGGACGAGATCGGCGTGTCCACGCAGCCCTTCGACGTCCTCGAGCTCGCCCGCAAGTCCATGGGGTAGTTCCCGCGGGTGCGAGGGGCCGGCCCCTCGCGACAATCCTTCTTTGAGGGCCTCACCGTGACACCTCGGATCGTCCTCGACCGGATTCTCGAAGCCCTGTTTCCCGGCCGTGGGCCCCGCTATCGGGGCCTGCGCGGCGTGGGGCAGCGATGGGAGCGCCTGGCCGAGAAGCGTCTCGCGGCCGAGGGCTACACGATTCGCGAGCGCAACTTCCGCGCGCATGCCGGAGAGGTCGATTTCATCGCCGAGGAGAAGGGCGTCCTTTGCTTCATCGAGGTGAAGGGCCGCCGGGGAACCGGCTTCGGCTTGCCGGCCGAGGCGGTCACCCTCGAAAAGCAGCGCCGGATCTGTCGCTCGGCCGAGGAATACTTGATGCGAAGGCGCCTCGGCTCTCCGGCCTGCCGTTTCGACGTCGTCGCTATTCTCGAGACCGATGGGACGACGGAGATCACGATCCTTCGCGGCGCCTTCGATCGTCCCGCGCCCCGGGCGTGGCGCGGATGAACCGGCGACCCGCGTGTTAGAATCGCGCCGCCGATCGGAGCTTTTTCGTTGACCGATTCCGACCTCCGCTACTCGTTTTCCTGTCCGAGCTGCGCCGGCAGCTTCTCGATCTCACTTTCCAGGATCCCTCCGGTCCAGGCGCGCTTCAGCTGCCCCAAGTGCGGCAAGCCCATGGATTTCCCGTCGCGCGAGGAAGCCCGCGTGTACATTTCGCTGCAGGCATCCGGCCCCGCGACGTCCACGACCGCGCCGGACCCGCCTTCGGGCGCTTCTCCGTCCGGCGCCTCGACCGAACCCGCGGTCGGCGACTCGACCGCCACGTCGAGCAAGGTCTATCGCGTCGAGAAGAAGGGCTTCGAGAACGACACGTACGATCGCCGCGGCATGCGCAACCTCATCCGCACGGGCGGTCTCTCGGAAAGCGACTCGGTCCGAGTCGAAGGGGAGGAGCCGCGCCGGGCGAGCGACTTCCCGGAGCTCAAGTCCCTCTTCGAGCTGCGGAAGACCTCGCGCGTGGAGCCTCCGACGGTCTGCCGCAAGCACACCGACCAGCTCGCCCACTACCAGTGCTCCGACACCGGCCGCCCCTTGTGCGAGGCGTGCGCCGCGGAAAAGAAGTTCGGCGGCGCGTCCGTGCGTGTCTGCGAGCACTGCGGCGGCACCGTCAACGCCCTTCGCGCGGAGCCTTGACCCCCCGTCGCCTCCTCGGCTATCCTTCGCCTCCCCGAGCGGGAATAGCTCAGCGGTAGAGCGCCACCTTGCCAAGGTGGAAGTCGCGGGTTCGATCCCCGTTTCCCGCTCCAAAATCATCGACCGCCAACGGCCACAAGGCACCGGAATCGAGTAGGTTCCGGTGCCTTTTTATTTCGGCCCGGATGTCGGAAACGGCGGGTAAGAGCGGACCCTTATCTGACAGTCCGTCTGACATTGACGAACCTCCCGCGCCCTACCCGGCGGTGAGGGGCAGTCGCTAAAGGCTCGCTCCCGGGAAGTCAGTCTTCCCGGACGAGTCCGCGGACCGAGGAGCCGTTGCGGGAGCCCATGCGGGTCGGGTAGCTGTTCGGCAGGACCGCGCCGTTGCGGAGGCGGCTCGGCTGGAGGCTCATGACGTAACGACAGTGCTCGCACTTGCCCGTCCCGTCCGGCTCCACCGGTGTGGCGTTGGCGCGCCCGCAGTTTCTGCATTTCCAGTTGCGGAGGTCGCTCGACATGGGGCTACTCGTTTCTCCCCGAAACCCTTCAGGCAGGCGGTCGCAAGCTGGCCGGGCGCTGTCGGGAGGAAGTCCGGAGGCCCTCAGGGTACCACGCGCGGCCGGCCGGGGCTGGACAGAAGTGTGATATGGTGCTCTGGTTCTCGATTCGCTCGCCTTTGCCAGATCCGTCTGACGAACCCCGAACGAAAAGTCACGAGAATGCGAAACGCTGCGCCGGCAGCGGTTCGGCCCCAATTCACCCGGCACATAGGATGGGTTCCATGAAACTCTACGTTGGCAATCTTCCGTACAACATCTCCGACGACCAGCTGAACGACATGTTCGCGAAGTTCGGCACTCCCGATTCGGCGCGGGTGATCACCGATCGCGACACGGGTCAGTCCAAGGGGTTCGGCTTCGTCGAGTTCAGCAACGCCGAGCAGGCGAAGCAGGCCCTCACTCTGGACGGGACCGACTTCGGCGGCCGCTCGCTGAAGGTCAACGAGGCGCGCCCCAAGAACGAGGGCGGCGGCGGCGGCGGACGCGCCCGGTACTGATCGGGTAGCTTCACTCGGTTGATTCGTCAAGGCGGGGTCCGGTGGACCCCGCCTTTTTCTTTGGCGGGCGACCGCGATTCGGCTGCTCGAGACCCTGGACCTGGAGGGGTCGGTCTTCAACACGGAAGCCCGCTCGCTGCGAAAGACCCGTTGACGGACGGGCCAGCGGAATCAATGACTTGCGCCCCTTCGGCACGGACAGATCTGGCGGATATTTCTGGAATCCGGATGGCGGGAAGCGGCTTATATCGATAATGATGTGCTGGAAATTCGGGGACTCGTTTGCCGTGGCCTCGGGGGTGGACGATTCTCGCCGGGGGCGGGGCTAGGTTCGAGCCTTTCGCCCGGGCTTCCTGGTTCCAACGGCCGTTGATGGTGGAGGTTCCTTTCTCATGAAGAAACGGATGCTCATGATGCTCGCGGGGATCCTGGTGTTCCTCGGGGCCATCGGCACGGTCAAGTACAACCAGATCAAGAAGGGCATGGCCCAGCAGGCCGCGTACCAGCCGCCGGCCGAGACTGTGACCACGGTCGTGACGAAGAAGGACGAGTGGCCGGCGACCCTCTCCGCCATCGGGACGGCGGCCGCCGTGCGCGGCGTGACCGTCAGCGCGGACCTGCCCGGAATCGTCGCGAAGATCTCGTTCGACTCGGGATCGGCCGTCCGGGAAGGCGATGTCCTCGTGCGACTCGACACGAGGCAGGAAGAGGCGCAACTCAAGTGGGCCGAGGCACAGCTCGAGCTCTCCGGCCTGAATCTCGAACGGATGCGACGCCTGACCGAGCAGGGGCTCGCCCCGCAGGCGGACTATGACCGCCTGACGGCCGAGAGCAAGCAGGCGGCGGCGCAGGTCGGGGAGATTCGGGCGGCGATCGAGCGCAAGACGATCCGGGCGCCGTTTTCCGGGGTCCTCGGCATCCGGCAGGTCAACCTCGGTCAGTACCTCGAGGCGGGCAAGGCCGTCGTTCCGCTGCAGCTTCTGGACCCGATCTACGTGAACTTCTCGGTGCCGCAGCAGCAGCTGGCGCAGCTCAAGGTCGGCAGCGAGGTCCGCGTCCGGTCCGAAGGCGCGGGCAAGGAGTACACGGGCAAGGTCACGGCGATCGACTCGGTCATCGATCAGGGAACGCGCAACGTGCAGGTCCAGGCCACGCTCCCGAACGCCGACGGGAGTCTGCGCCCCGGGATGTTCGTCACCACGACGGTCGGCCTCGGCACCGCGTCGAGCGTGATCGCGTTGCCGGCCTCGGCGATCAACTACGCCCCCTACGGCGACTCGGTCTTCGTGGTCGAGGACCTGAAGGGCCCGAAGGGCGAGACCTACCGGGGCGTCCGGCAGCAATTCGTCAAGCTCGGCGGCGGGCGAGGCGACCAGGTCGCGGTCGTCTCGGGCTTGAAGCCGGGCCAGGAGATCGTCACGTCCGGGGCCTTCAAGCTCCGCCAGGGTGCCGCGGTGCGGGTCGACAACAAGACGCAGCCGTCGAACAGCCTCGCGCCGAAGCCGGAGGATAGCTAGCATGTGGCCGATCGAGCTCGAGACGGGGACCACTCTGCGCCCGTTTGCGCGCCTCGGGCGCGCCTCAAAATGAAGTTCACCGACCTCTTCATCCGCCGGCCGGTCCTCGCGATCGTCGTCAACCTGGTCATCCTGATCGCGGGCCTGCGGGCCATCCGCTCGCTTTCCGTGCGCGAGTACCCGAGGACCGACATCGCGGTGGTGCGGGTGACGACGGTCTACGTCGGCGCCAATGCGGACCTGGTGCGCGGCTTCATCACGACGCCGCTCGAGCGCGTGATCGCGAGCGCGGACGGAATCGACTTCATCGAGTCCTCGAGCGCGCAGGGAGTGAGCACGATCACGGTGCACCTGCATTTGAACTACGACACGAATGCGGCGCTGACGCAGGTCCAGGCCAAGGTCGCGCAGGTGCGCAACGACCTGCCGCCCGAGTCCCAGGCGCCCGTCATCGAGCTCGCGACGGCGGACACCGAGTTCGCGTCGATGTACATCGGCTTCTCCTCGAAAGACCTCGACCAGAACCAGATCACCGACTACCTGACGCGCGTGGTGCAGCCGAAGCTGACGTCGATCAGCGGCGTGCAGCGGGCCGACATCCTCGGCAGCCGGACCTTCGCCATGCGCGTCTGGTTGAAGCCCGAGAAGATGGCCGCGCTCGGTATCGCCCCGTCCGACGTCAGGACGGCGCTCTCCGAGAACAACTACCTCTCCGCGCTCGGCCAGACCAAGGGCTCGATGGTGTCGGTCAACCTCGTCGCGAACACCGACCTGAAGACCGTCGAGGAGTTCCGGCAGCTGGTGGTCAAGGAAAAGGACGGCGTGGTCGTGCGGCTCGGCGAGATCGCCGACGTGGTGCTCGGGGCCGAGAACTACGACTCGGACGTCAAGTTCAACGGGCAGACCGCGACGTTCATGGGCATCTGGGTGCTTCCGACCGCGAACTCCCTCGACGTGATCCGCCGCGTGCGCCAGGCGATTCCCGACATTCGGGCGCAGCTGCCGCAGGGCATGGAGGTCGGGATTCCCTATGACTCGACGGCGTACATCCAGGACGCGATCAACGAGGTCCTGTCGACGCTCTCCGAGACGCTCCTGATCGTGATCGTCGTCATCTTCCTCTTCCTCGGATCGTTCCGCGCCGTGATCATCCCGATCGTCGCGATCCCCATCTCGCTCATCGGGGCGGTATTCCTGATGCTGCTCGCCGGCTTCACGATCAACCTGCTGACCCTGCTCGCCATCGTGCTCTCGGTCGGCCTCGTGGTGGACGATGCGATCGTCATCGTCGAGAACGTCGAACGGCACCTGCACCTCGGCGAGAAACCGTTCCCCGCCGCCATCCGGGCGGCGCGCGAGCTGGTTGGCCCGATCATCGCCATGACGATCACGCTGGCGGCGGTGTACGCGCCGATCGGGATCCAGGGCGGCCTGACGGGAGCGCTCTTCCGCGAGTTCGCGTTCACGCTCGCCGGCGCGGTCATCGTTTCGGGCGTGGTGGCGCTGACGCTCTCGCCGATGATGGGCTCGAAGCTGCTGCGCTCGGGAGACACGGAGAAGGGCTTCGCGGGCTGGATCAACCGGCGCTTCGAGGTCGTCCGGAAGACGTACGGGAGGCTGCTGACCGGCAGCCTGAACTACCGTCCGGTGGTCTTCGTCCTCTGGGGCATCGTCGTCGCCCTCATGATTCCGTTTTATATGTTCTCGCAGAAGGAGCTCGCGCCGACCGAAGACCAGGCCGTCGTCTTCGGAATCATCCAGGCGGCACCCAACGCGACCCTGGACCAGACGCGCCTCTTCGCATCGCAGGTCAACGACGTGTACGCATCGTTTCCGGAGAACGAGAGCGTCTTCCAGATCACCGAGCCGACGGGCGGCTTCGGCGGGATGGTGACCAAGCCCTGGAGCGATCGCAAGAAAAGCACGCGGCAGCTCCAGGTTGAGGCCGCGGCCAAGTTCTCGAAGATTCCGGGCGTGCGCGTGATCTCGCTCGTGCCGCCCGCGCTTCCCGGCGGCGGCAGCTTCCCCGTGGACTTCGTCGTGGCCTCGACTGCCGAGCCGGAACGCCTGACCGAGTTCGCCAATCAATTCGTGCAGAAGGCGTTCGCGAGCGGCCTCTTCATGTTCGCCGACTCGGACGTCAAGTTCGACCAGCCGCAGGTCAAGGTCGTCTTCGACCGCGACAAGCTGCGGGCCCAGGGGGTCGACCTCGGCCGGGCCGGCCGGGACCTCTCGACGATGCTCGGCGGAAACTACGTGAACCGCTTCAGCATCCAGGGGCGCAGCTACAAGGTCATTCCCCAGGTCAAGCGCGGCGAGCGTCTCACTCCGGACCAGCTCGCCGACATCTACATCTCGGGAGCCGGTGGCAAGCTGGTGCCCTTGTCCACGTTTGCGACCCTGCAGACCTCGACCGAGCCGCGGGAGTTGAAGCGTTTCCAGCAGTTGAACGCGGTGCGGATCCAGGGCGTGATCCCGGGCGGCGTGCCTCTCGACAAGGCGCTCGCCGTGCTCGAGGCGGAGGCGGCCCGCATCCTGCCGAAGGGGTTCACGATCGACTACGCGGGCGAATCGCGGCAGCTGCGCACGGAGGGCAGCAAGTTCCTGGTCACCTTCATGCTTTCCGCGATCCTGATCTACCTCGTCCTGGCGGCCCAGTTCGAGAGCTTCCGCGATCCGTTCATCATCCTGGCCGGCTCGGTTCCGCTGGCTCTTTCGGGAGCCCTGCTCTTCTCGTTCCTGGGCCTGACGACCCTCAACATCTACAGCCAGGTCGGGCTCATCACGCTCGTCGGACTGGTGGCGAAGAACGGGATCCTGATCGTCGAGTTCGCCAACAAGGTGCAGGAGAAGGGCGTCGGGAAGCTCAAAGCCGTGATCGAGGCCGCCGAGACGCGACTGCGCCCGATCCTGATGACGACCGCGGCTACGGTCATGGGACACCTGCCCCTCGTTTTTGCCCGCGGTCCCGGAGCCGGGGCTCGGAACAGCATCGGCATCATGCTCGTCAGCGGCATGATCATCGGCACGATGTTCACGCTCTTCGTCGTGCCGTCGATCTATGTGCTCGTCGCGAAGACCCGCACGAAGACCGCCGAGGCGGGCGCGGGGGAGCCGGACCTGGCGGTGCTCGAAGAGGCGGCGATCTAGCTCCTCAGTATCTCCAGCTCGCCACGTCCGCGCCGGCCGGCGCGGTCTTCAGGATCCGCTCGACGATGCGCGGCGCGAACATCTGGTGATAGCGCAGGCGCGAGGTGGCGTTGGGGCGGGTCGGGTCCCCGTTCCAGCAGTGCTCGGCGCGGTCGCCGTAGGCGATCTCTCCCGCGTAGTAGGGGTTCTTCGTGTTCTTGAGAAACTCTTCGGCCAGGTAGACGGCGTTGTTCAGGTAGTAGTTGTCCATGTCGCCCACGTAGATGTGGAGCTTGCCCTCGAGCTTCTTGCCGAGTCCCTTGTCCCAGTTGCGCCGCAGGATGTCCACGAGGTCGTAGTTCTCTTTCCAGTACGCCGCGACCTCCTGGTCGATCACGCCCGTCCGTTTGTCCCAGATGCGCTTCGG
>Ga0209048_10007260_pt1 | contig 10261 bp, 4 predicted proteins | sample FrelakmetCRP12CR_FD_187146 | JGI IMG/M metagenome (GOLD analysis project Ga0209048, IMG submission 187146) | Freshwater lake sediment microbial communities from the University of Notre Dame, USA, for methane emissions studies - CRP12 CR (SPAdes)... | ecosystem: Environmental > Aquatic >... | reverse complement strand
TGCCAGGTCGTGGTAAATTTGCCATGGCCGGTGTTCGTTGGCATCAGACAGTGTCGATCGTGGAACCCGGGAACGAAAACCGCTGTGGTATAATTTGGGACCAAGCGAACTTAAACATGTATCGATGTCACGCAAACTCTCACCTGTTTGTCAACTGGGCCAGTGCCATAGAGAGGAATTGCTCCCAAGATGTGAATGTTCTGACACGGCGATCGCCCTTGTATTGCCGAACCAGTTTACGGAATGTATGTTGTGGAATATAGTCCATTAGCCGCGAAAACACTGTGCTACCCAAATTCAGGCCAATGCCATTCTTTGGTGAGGGTTATTAAAAATATTGCCACCATAGAGTATACGGCAAAATTGAGATCGATAACAGTCAAAATATCGCTTAACTCATTGTTGTCGCATGACTTACACCGATTTTGTTTGTCGTTAACCGGACACTACTGATCCCGGATGGTGGAAGCGCATCTACTCTTTGTCATAACAACACTTTCCACAGGACTTTCAGGATTGAACAAAGACCCAAAAAAAGCCCGGTAGCCTTGATTTTAGTAAGGCTTATTAGTATATTCAATATAGTGTAATTCGCACTGGGTGGGAATTATTAAATAACGATTATACTATGCAAAAATTCGCTGGAATTGGGCGTAATACAAGAACAAGGCTTGTTGAAGTCCTACGAAGAACCAATCCGGTTTTTACCGTCGATGAAGCTGTGAAGGTTCTCGGTATGCCAGCCTCTGCAGTGGCAAAGATGATGGCGCGTTGGGTGGAGCAGGGTTGGCTCATTCGAGTAAGACGCGGCTCATACATGGCTGTTCCACCTGAAGCTCGTTCACCCGATGCAGTGAGAGAAGATCCATTAATAGTGGCAGCTCGTGTGTTCGATCCATGCTACCTAGGTGGGTGGACTGCTGCTGAACAGTGGGGACTAACAGAGCAAATTTTCCGGACGATCGTAGTAATCACAACACGTAATCTTACCATGCGACGCGTTAAGATCAGATCTTCGGAGTTCCTCATAAAGACGGTCTCTCATTCGCGCTTCTTTGGAACGAAAACTCATTGGCGCGACAATTTCAAAATCAGTTTTTCCGACCCAGCGAAGACTGTCGTTGATATGCTGAATGATCCTGCTCTCGCGGGTGGAAGCAGAATGCTCTCGCAAATTCTTAATTCCTATGTCTCGTCGAAAGACTATGACTCACGGTTGCTCCTTGATTACTGCGCCAGGATGAACAATGGTGCAATCTACAAACGTCTTGGGTATTTGCTTGAGCAGACCAATAGCACCGACAAAGTTTTACTATCACAACTGCGCGCAAATCTCACTTCGGGTAACGCAAAACTCGATCCGTCACTTCCCTGTAAAAAACTTGTGACCCGATGGCGTCTTTTCATACCAATGAAATGGGGTGAGGGCTCACGTGATTAGCCGTCAAGAGCTGCTCGAGCTTGCTAATCAACTTTCTCTACGGCCTGATGTTGTCGAAAAGGATTACATCCTTGGTTGGCTTCTGGCAGGAATTGGCCGACATCCTGAGCTAGGAGACAACTGGGTCTTCAAAGGCGGCACATGTCTAAAGAAATGCTACTTTGAAACCTACCGATTTTCTGAAGATCTTGATTTTACACTTCTCCGTCCTGACCAACTGGATTCAGCGATTCTTCAAAAGGCGTTCAGTGAGATTGCCGATTGGATATACGAGCAAACAGGTCTTGAGCTTCCCACTGAAAATCGTACGTTTGAAGTTTACGAAACCCGGGGTAAACCAGCTGGTCACGGACGAATCTGCTACAGAGGACCCATTGCGCCGAGGGGAGATCTTCCCAGGGTGAAATTGGATCTGATCAACGATGAATGCGTGATACTCAGCCCAGTAAAGAGAATCATTCATCGGGATTATTCCGACTGTGGTGATGCTGCGGATATCACTTCCTATGGATATGAAGAAATCTTTGCAGAGAAAATAAGAGCATTAAGCGAACGGTTGCGCCCGCGAGACCTATATGATATGATTCACATGTACCGACACATTGAATTGCGACCAGAGCCCGAGATTATTCGAAAGGTTCTCGATGAGAAGTGTCGCTACAAGAATATTCCGTTTCCCACTTTGGCTGATCTAAACCGGGAGCCCCGGCGCACCGAACTTGAAGCCGAGTGGGAAAACATGCTCGCGCATCAATTACCGATACTTCCGCCGTTCAGTCAATTCTGGGATGAGGTTCCGGAAGTGTTTGCATGGCTATCCGGCGAGAGAATCCCCGCCGTTCTTCCGGCAATAGCCGAAGAGGAAGTTGAGGCCGCTCCCCCGACCTTTCCGCGTAAACCGGCAATTGTTACGCCGATCGAACGAACGCCAGTGGAGTGGACTCCACCAGCGGGCCGACCATACGGGAGACCCATTGGGCCATTGGATGTAATCCGATTCGCAGCAGCAAACCGGTTATGCGTTTTGCTTGGCTATCATGGAACGAAAAGGCTTGTCGAACCGTATGCACTCCATACCACCATAGATGGAAACCTCATTCTCCACACAGTACGAACCGACAATAGAGAACACCGAACTTATAGCATTGATAAAATCGAAAGCGCTGAACTGACGCAGAGGCCATTTGTCCCTCAATATGCTATTGAACTGACAGCCAGGGACCCCCTGTATGCTCCGCCACAAGGAACACCATCGAGTTCGAAACCGGCAGGAATGAGATCTCAATCTCCTCGAGCTACAAGCTATCACACACCTACACAAAAGTTCACGTTCAGATGTTCAATCTGCGGGAAGAAGTTTACTCGTAAGAGTTACGCTGCTACTCTCAATGAACATAAGGATAAGAACGGGAATAAATGCTTCGGTAGATTCGGGATTTACAAAGGAACAAAATGGAGTTGACTGCTCGGTGCATCGTTACAACTTGTGTAAGTGCCCTGCTCTGGGCACACTCCTGATTGATTGAGCAATTCCTTCTCTAACAAGGAATCAATCAATAGATGTTGCAATCTCGGGAATTTGGTCATCAGGCTATGAATAGCATCCTTCTTCCGATCAACCGCCATCCCAAGAACGACTTGCCTAATCATGAGCTCTTGCTCTGTACGTCTTCATAAAGTTACTTCAACGAGATACCAATTGTTGGCGCTAATGGCAAGGATGTTCCAACGGATCTGAAACGAAAAACACAAGTTCTCTCTAATCGGAAATTCAATCCCACCTGCAAAAGGGAAACCATATGACCCACCGATCGGTCCGATACCAAGACCAGCTTGCCCAAATGTGTTAAAGTACGGAACGAAATAAATCCTGAGTTTGAAACTCAGACTCAATAGCTGGGCAAGTTTCAGATCAGGATTGGTACCCTTTGTGTATCCCTACCATTGTAATTCGATAGGGACACTGCCGGGTCCCTGAAGTCGATACTCAGCTTTCAACAGCAAGGCAAGGCGTTTGTAGATTGGCCCTTGGTCGGGGTGATATCGATCAACATATTCGGTGTGAAATCCACCTCCAATGCCGAACCACCACCCTTTATCCTTTCCCCACGGATTCCCCGGTCGTTCCCAGGGCAGACCTATATGACTAACCGTATCACTCAGCGAACTTGCTGTAGAATCGGCATTCTGACTTAATAGGGATGTTGACGATTAAAAGATTAAACAAATCGTCATAACAAGGATTTTACAGATTCTACCCATCGGAATAATTACTATCCATGAAGAATAATCGTACAGCTATGATCTGACTTAATAACGAATGTTTCCTTCCCAACTGCAGATCTCAACGTCTCGCCGTTAAAAGAACGGTTAAGACCACCCTGAGCGCCCCTGTTCAATTCGCAATAAATTTTTCCAGCTCACTGCGCGGTATCTTCCCCCCAAGCACCACGCTGTCTGCACCGGCGTAGGGAAAGTAAAGATCCCCCTTATAGAAATATGCCCCACAGACAAACAGGACATTATTGACCCCCAGAGTCGGATCACCCGTGGTCTCTGCTGCAGTCTCCGGTCGCATGAGCGGTTCCATTCTTTTCACAATGAAATCCTTTGCAGCCGGATCGCCGATTGCGATTCCCAGATCGTACTCCTTGGAACCGCCAACTTTACGGTTCCCTATGTGATAGAGTATTAGATACCGACCGTCAGGAAGCTTCAAGGGAGGAGCGCCCCCTCCGATCCAAGTATCTACAAATGACTGATTTCCAATCGGCTTCATGAGCACACCACGGCTCTCCCATGCCTTGTGGATGCCGTCGCTTTCTGCCCAATGAATCGCCATTGCATCCTTACCTTCCATCGGGCGGTGCAGCATCACGAATTTCCTGCCGATTTTTCGCTCAAATATAATTCCATTCTTATTGTTTATGTTGTTAAAATCGCCCTTAAGCAGCCCGTGTTTCTCCCAAGTCACGAAATCCGTCGACGATGCCAGAGCGATCCGTATCTTGTTGTTTGGTGTTGCCGAGCTGTAAGCGGTGTATACAAGAACATACCTGCGGCCAATTTTGGTTATCCTCCCATCCTCCACTCCGAGGTTCTCATAATCTTTCTCCGGCAGGAGAACCGGTTCCTTATGCCGGGCAAGCAGCTCTAGTTTAGGACTCAAGACTGCGAGGCCCAATGATGACCGGGAATGATCCAAGGCTCCTGTTCTCTCGCCCTGAGCGCGGTAGAGAAGAAAGCTGAGAGCAGGTTGCCTGCGGAGCGCTTTTTTAGTGGCAGCTGAGAATGGCAATTTTAAGACAATTGCTGCCATTTCGTCCCGATCTGTGACCAACGCGCACGCTGGATTGAATGTCACTCGATTCTCCCAGGGATGCCTGGCAATTTTCTTTATGATTGGCCGGCACTCATACAAGCGTTCCACGGCGATTGAATGTTTCATATTCATCTGAGATTTTTTAGGCGTAGCCTCCTCCTAAGCTCGAGTGCGGGAAGGGCTGATGTAAAACTGACTTTTTTCTCCAATCCGGCATCGAGATCGAAGTAATTATCCTCGAAGACCGCTTCCGCACCAGCTATTTCAACGCGGACATTCTTCACAAACCCCGACGACCGGAGATTGAGCAGGAATGAGCCGTTCTTTTCTCTTTTTATGTTTCTAGAAATCCTCGCTCCCGGCAGATGAAGGTGTTTGGTTTCGGCAAAAAAAAGCCGGTTCTCTGAGATGACCACCCCGTTCGAGACAAATTGTGAGAGAAGATGGTGGGACGCGGGGTCGAATTTTGCATATGCGGCCCGGTTCAAAGTATAGATTTTGTTTGAACAGTTCGGAGGGACGTTATGCCGGGAGGATTTCTTCCAGCATATCTTCCCCTCGAAGGACCGGAGCTCCAGATTGAGTCTTCCAGACACCTTCTGCAAGAGATCATTCGAGATCCACGCCTCAATCCGGTTATTTTTTCTTGTAATACTCAGAAGAACAGGGGCGAAAAATCTCTTCGCGAAGTAGTAGGCCGCTTTCCTGCGCAATGAGCTGTCAACCACCGACCAGCCGCTCACCGGCCAGCAGTCGTTAAGCTGCCAGAAGAGCGAACCCGCGGTTTTGAACTTCCGCCGCCGCCAGTGCTCGACCGCGGTCTTAAGTGCTTCAGCCTGGACAAGCTGACCCCTGTAGATAAATTCGTCGAAATCCGTATCTACACGGCAATGAGCCGCCTGAAACCGGAAAAGCCGCTCGGTTCCCCCAACCTGCTTGTTATGGTGTTCCATAACAGCACTCTGCGGGTGACGGTCTTCCGGCAGTGTAATTTCTTCGAATGTGGTCCGGTTTGCGGGAGACTGGAATCCAAACTCCGTAACGAAGCGGGCTTGATTTTTTTCATATTCCTTGAAGTCTTCCCATGCACTCCATACTTTCCACTGGTGGTGATTGCCGTTGGTCTCTGAATTCGGAAAGCCGCGGCCGAACGGCGTACTCCGCCAGTAGGGCCGCGTTCCATCGAGCCGCCGGCAAACAGTGGGTAGAATATCTCTGAATATTTTCGCCCCGCTCATCTCGTCCGGGGTTTTTTCAGGATTCTCGGTGCAGAAGAGCCACTCACATTCGTTATTCCCGCACCAGAGGACAACCGACGGGTGGTTTCTCAGCCGCTTGACGACTTTATCGGCTTCATCTTTCACTTGTCTGATGAACCACTGCCGTTCGGGATACTCGCCGCAAGCAAACATGAAATCCTGCCATATCATGAGACCCAGTCTGTCGCATAAGTCATAAAAGATCTCCTGTTCGTAAATACCGCCGCCCCAGACTCGGATCATGTTCATATGGGCATCCCGGGCCATACCCAGCAGTGCCTCATAAGTCGAGTTCTGAATTCGGGGGATGAAGTTATCAGAAGGAATCCAATTGGCACCCTTGCAGAAGATCTTCCGGCCGTTGACCTCGAAGACAAATGATTTCCCTTGCGCGTCCTTATTCTCGAGAAGCCTCACCCTGCGAATGGCAAACGGGACCTCGATCCTGTGAAGTTCGCTCCCGCCCCGGAGGAGAGAAAGAATTGCAGTGTACATGGGCTGCCCGCCGTAGCCGTTGGGCCACCAAAGACGGGGCTCCGGCACCCGGACCCGGATTTTCACCCTCTTGCCAGGGACCCGTACCGAACGTTCTATAGACGCATCCCAGCCGCTTACAACTATCTGCAGCTTCATGGGATCGTCCACCAGGGTCTCGGCGTCAACCGAAACCTCTACTATGGCTTCATATCGATTCACCGAGATTACCTTTACGTATGGATCCAACAACCGTGCGTCTGAATAGCCTTCGAGTGAAATGCTGCGCCAGATGCCGGAAGTCGTGAGTTTTGGACCCCAATCCCAGCCGAAGGAGTACTGCGCCTTCCTGACGTACACCCGATGTGGCTCCAGGGCAACATGTAGAGCTCCGTTGTTTCGCTCGATAATCTTTGACCGTACTGTCGGCGAGTCGAACAAAACCTCGATCCTGTTTTCCCCGGCATGAAGGTATCTCTTTACGTCGAAGCGGTGCCCGATGAACATGTCAGACGTCTTGCCTATTATTTTCCCGTTAAGGCGAATTTCAGCGTATGTATCCAGTCCGTCGGCAACCAGTTCGATTTTATCTTCTTCAAGTACCGTTTTGGGCATGTTGAATACCCGGCGATAGAGCCACTGCTGCGTGTCAATCCACTGAACGTCAAGTTCGTTCGTCCCGAAGAACGGATCAGGAATTTCCCCCCCTGCGAGAAGGTCAGTATGGACCGTTCCGGGAACGGTTCCCCGCATCCACCGAGTTACGCCACGGATGTGCGGGGGAAGTGTCCCATATTTGTCGACAGCCCTAAACTGCCATCGCCCGTTAAGATTAAATGTTTTCATTGCGGTTCGTTAACGAAGAAGTACAAGTTTTCGCGTGAGTTGGACTGATGGTGTTGAAAGTATGCAGAAATACACACCGCTCGGCACATCGCTCGCATCCCACTCTACCGAATACAAGCCGGGATGCTTCATCTCCTTGACCAACGTGGCAACTTCACGTCCGAGCATATCATAGACCTTCAGCGTCACGAATTCATATCTCGGAATTCCTATGTCAAATTTTGTCGTGGGATTAAAGGGGTTAGGATAGTTCTGGCTTAACCGGTAATCTTTCGGTATTTGACGCTGGTCCCGATCTGCCGGTACTGAAGTAACTCCCGAGAGGTCCTGGATGTCCTGCACTGAAAGCGCATAATTGTAAATCCTGATGTCATCCAGCACACCGTTGAAATTATACCCCTGGTCCGTGGGAAGTACCTGTCCGATCGTTAAATCGACCGCCGTGGTAAGTACCAAACCCGACCAGATTGTGAACGCATCAAGCTCGCCGTTCAACCACACTTCCATATCGGCGCCGTTGTAGAGCACCGTGACGTTGTAGTATGTGTTCGCCATCAGCTGTGTCTCCGAATCCAGGTCCTTGACCCCGACATTCGTCTTTATCGTCCATCGCAGGTGCTTATTGGAGATCGAGACCTTCCACCTGTTTTGCCACGAGCCGTGGGAAATGGGGTGCTGCTCGCGATCGTAGAAAGCTCCGATTTTCATCCAGAAGTTGACTGTCGTCGACTGCTGAAAATTAAGACTGGATGAGTTTGGTACCTGGATGTAACTGCTCACTCCGTTAAAATAATATGCGCTATTCGTATTTCCCTTGCGATCGCTGACAAGCGTCGCCCCGTGAACAGCCCCGTTGTTGCTGAAGCTGCTGCTGTCATTCGCATTTCCGCTGAAGGAATAGTATCCGACGAGCGCTCCTGTCTGCTGCTGCGTGAAATCCCGGACTTCTATGCCGATGCTGTCGAAATCTTGCGCGCCCCGTCCGTCGCTGATTAGGCAGCGGATATAGTAGTTGCCTGCCACAGAAGGTGACGTCCATGTCACCGATGAATCGCCGCCGGTAAATGTCCCCTGCGATGAACTCCATGAGTACTGGAGCGTATCGCCGTCCGGATCGCTTGCGGCGCAGGTCAGCTGTGTAGATCCACCCAAATCCAGCTTTCTGGGGCGCGCTGCGAGTTGTACGATAACGGGCGGGTGATTGATGGCAGCGACCGCGTGAACAATTATCCGAGCCGTGTCCAGCCCGCTCCGGCCGTCGCTAACAATGCAGATGATCATATAGTCACCAACGGTGTCTGGCGCCGCCCACCTTATTGAGGCTCCGCTCCCGCTCACCGTTCCGCCTGACAACTCCCAGATGTAGGAGAGCGTATCGCCGTCTTTATCGGCAGCTGTGCAGTAGACTGTGACCGAATCCTTCAGAAGCACGGAATCCCTACTTGCGACAAGGCTCTTGATCCTGGGAGGGTAATTCACAACACTCTGCCCCGAGTGATAATCGGCAACCACGCCGTTGATCAGCATCTGATCTAGCTTGTAGGTGATCGTTCCGCCGGAGGGTGTGACCACTGCGAGCACGGCTGCATCCGCGGGTATGCTGAGAGATAATGCGCCGCCGGCTCCAGCCGCCAGGAAAGTGTTGGTGACAGCATCATACAGGTCATGCAAGCCGCCCCCGATATCCAAAGTCACTGTCTTTGCCGTATCGTAGGGATTGTATAACAGATATGTAGGGTACGCGGAAGCGTGGTTGTAATCTGTCTTTAAAACATCCAGCTTGAGGATCATCGGCACATCTGTCGTATCTATTATTCCGCCCAAGATTCCGACATGCGAGGATCCATAGAGCGCTAGGGTGGTGCTTCCCCACCCACCGCTTATGGCATCGCCTGTTGCATAAGGGCTCACGCTGCTCTGGGATTCGCGCATGGCCTCATGCGCAATGTATGAATTTGGATCGTACTCGTGGGCCCACTGGTAGCTGTCCTGGTGATTATCGGGAAGGTAATTTGGGTAGAAGAGACGGGCAGCGTTTGCGGCGTTCAGCACCCACTTCCCGATGGCACGGGCGAAGCGGTCGTCGTAGCGTACCATGGGTACGAGCGCGCCGATCTGCTCAAAAGTGTTCATCGCGAAAGCATAGTCGTTGTTGTAATTCACCTCACCGATCAATCCGCTGCAGTCATACCCGCCCCAGTTTCCGACGACCGCTCCCCAGGACCGGAGCGGTCCGACATTGAAACACCAGTTCGCCATCTTGCCGACATCATATTTTGTCCCGAGTTCCGCGTTCATCCTCGCCGCCAGGTAAGTGCCGTAGGATAGCTGGAGTTCATATGCGGGATTCGAGTTCAGAGCATCCAGGAACTCCATCGCCCACTCGGCACCCATTCGGTAATTCACGTTACCGGTCTTCACCCAGGCATTGTACAAGAGCCATCCGATCGCGCCGGCAGCCTCCGGCTCGTGCACCCCGTCGTCATACGGCGTCATCGTCTGGAGATACCAGCCCCTGTGTTCCATGTTGGGAAGGCGCCAGGGAGCGGCGCTCCCACCCATGGTTTGAACTGCCTGAAGCCACCGGTCGGCAACAGTCGTAAACTGGTAGTTAAAATCTCCGGTGCCCGGGTATAGGAAATTTAACTGGTAAAAGAACACGTTTGGCATTGTCTCATACCACCAGTCGTCCCCCATGTCGTCTACCGGGTGGTTCTTGTAAACGTTCTGCTCTGGACGCCTGTTGAACCATTCCTCGCACATCAATGCCCAGTTATAGCCGTTCTGGTTGCTCTTATCTACGCCGGAAAGCGTCGCACCAATGACCGCCGGCAGGCAGTTAATCGCCTCGGCTGAGCCTGGGACAGTCGTTCCCACGACGGTATGTAGCCCGAAGCTGTTGCTGTCGGGGTAATTGAC
>Ga0209048_10007259_pt1 | contig 10262 bp, 10 predicted proteins | sample FrelakmetCRP12CR_FD_187146 | JGI IMG/M metagenome (GOLD analysis project Ga0209048, IMG submission 187146) | Freshwater lake sediment microbial communities from the University of Notre Dame, USA, for methane emissions studies - CRP12 CR (SPAdes)... | ecosystem: Environmental > Aquatic >... | reverse complement strand
TTGGATCATCCCCCTGGGTTTGGACATCATGGTGATCAGTCCTCCCTCGAATCAGACGCAGTATCTGGATATCGGAGTCCAGTTCGGCGCCGGTGTGGAGTATGAACTGTGGAAGGCCTTCAAGCTCGGGTTGGAAGCGCGCTACCACCTCATGGCCAACATGACCAACACCAACAATAGTTATGGTCAGATCGGGCCCTATGTTGGAATTTCATTCTAACGTTCATGGGGCAGTGGGAACGTCACGTGCGGCGGCGCTCCGTGGATCGAGACACCGATCATGAACCTCGTCGTCCATATTCCTCACGGTACTGCCGATGAGGTTGCGGCTGCATTCAGTCTCGCTCAACGAGCGCCAAGTTTTACGATGGAGGGGAGGGGCTCAGATCGCATGAGCATTGCGATTTTCCCCTCACTCCCGACCGGCCTTGATCTGGCGGTGCAGCTCGTTGGTGAAACGGTTCAGATTCCTGGGGCCTGGGCGAGCATCAATGCCCGTCCTCTCTCGAGCCTCGCAAAGCTCTGGCAGCGACTGAACTGTTATCGAGACAGTCTGGACGCGCCGGATCGCGGGCGCTATTGCTTGGAGAAAACAGCGTTCTTCAATACCCTGGTGGGCTGTGAAGGGCATCGGTGTCCTGTCTCGTGCCAATTTATTTGCACACCCTGTATGCGCATGACCCAGGATCAGTCCTCCATTGATGGTGAGAACCGATTCGAGGTGGTCACGGAACTGGCAGAAATCGCCTGGTGCCCGAACCTCAAAGTATCGGGACCTGGCAGTCAGGCTGGACGAGCACTCCTCATGATCGCCCCCGGATCTACGAAAGGTTGATCAGTGGATTGGCGGCGGCGATGATGGTCCTGCTGGTCTGGCTCCATCTGGTTGCCGCGGTCAGCTGGATCGGCGGAACGATCTTCTTGTCGGTTGTGCTGGTGCCGGTGCTCAAGCGTGAACCGTTCGCGTCGCAGAAGGTGTTGCTCTTTCGGACCATCGCCAGGCGGTTCCGGGCACTGGTCTGGGGCGCGATCACTGTTCTCTTGTTCACGGGCCCCCTGTTGCTGCGTCAGCGGGGGATTCCGATCGCGGATCCATCGGGATGGCCGATGGTCCTGGCGACCAAGCTCGGGCTCGTGACCATCCTTCTTTTCTTGACCCTCACCCACGATCTCATCCTCGGGCCTCGTGTCGGGAGGATCCTGCAACTCCCGACGGAAAGCCGAAGCAGGTTCGATCAGGCCCTGGTGGTGTGGTCTCCCTGGGTCGCTCGCTGTTTGCTCTTCCTTGCTCTGGCTATTCTGTTTGCCGCGGTCATGCTTGTGCGGACCTAAGCGCTGGCATCTCATGATCGGAGTGGGGATTTTGCAGATACTCGCTTAGGCCTGTAGCTATACGCTACATTGGCAGCCTGGTTCACTGTAGCAGGACTCCCCCACATCCCCGTTTCATCCATCCAATTTCGCTCGAAGCCATTAATTTTACTGCAAGAATCCACAGGTCTGAGGGTTAGATGTCAGGGGTCTCTTCTTTGCACTCCCAGCGTCCGAGGGTAACTGGATAGTCTGTGGAGCCTCCTGACCGGAGCCTATACGATGCGAGTCGTCCTTCTTTCTGCTGCGGTCGTCCTTATTTTGACCGGAGTCGTTTCCCACCCCGCGCCGGCGGCTGAATCGGTCCAGGCTTCCCCCGAGCTTCGTCTCAGTCTGCACGATGCCATTCAGGCGGCGATCGACAATAACGTCAACGTGCGTTTGTTGAAAGAACGGATCGCTGCGGCGCAATCGGCAGCGAACACGAGCTTAGGGGCCTTGTTGCCGAATGTCTCGGGCTATGGGACAGGGCGTCATCAAACGGTCAATCTGGCCGCGTTCGGCATTCCTCAAAACGGACTCACCGCCCTGGGGTTGCCAAGCGGCGTGACGCAACCCTTCAATGTGTATGACGCGCGTGCCAGCCTCGTTCAGAATATTTTCAGCCTGAGCCTTCTTCAGCGATGGCGCGCCGCCAAGACCGGCGTGGAGGTGGCGAGCCTGGAGGCCGAAGTGACGAAGCGCGATGTCATGGCCACGGCGGGATTGTTGTACATGGAAGCTATACGTGCTGAGGCGGCCGTGAAAGCCCGTCAGGCCGACATCGAACTGAGCCAGCAACTGCTGAAGTTGTCTCAGGATAGAAAGAAAGCCGGCGTGGCGACTGGGCTCGACGTGACGCGCGAGGAAGTACAGTTGGAAAATACCCGTCAACAGCTGCTGATGGCACAAAACGATCACGAGAGTGCGAAACTGAATGTCATTCGCGCCCTCGGTATCGATTTCGATGTGCGATTGACGTTGACCGATGAACTATCCCTGGTCAATGTGGCACCTCAGTCTCCCGCCGACGCACTCCTGGCTGCCCGCGAGAACCGCACTGAGCTGAAAGCCCAGAACACGCGCCAAAAGCTGGCTTCTCTCAGCCTCAGCTCCGTGACGAGCGAACGGGTCCCTTCCTTGTCCTTTAATGGGGATTACGGGTTGATCGGAGTGAAACCGGAGGATACTCTGGCTACGTACACGGCGGGGCTCATGTTCTCGGTGCCGATTTTCGACGGGGGTCAGCGGGAGGCCCGGATTTCTGAAAATCGCAGTCGCGTGCGGCAGGAGTCGATCCGGATGAAGGATGTATCCGATCAAATCACCCTCGAAGTCCGCAGCGCCCTCCTCACGCTCGACTCGTCCACGCAGCAGGTTGCGGTCGCCGAGAAAGGGATTGAGCTGGCGATGAAGGAATTGACCTTTGCGCGAGATCGATTTGCCGCCGGGCTCGCCACGAATATCGAGGTGACGAATGGGCAAACCTCGGTCGCACGGGCACGCGACAACCTGATCGAGGCCTTATTTCGATTCAATGCGTCTCGCATCAACCTGGCTCGAGCGAAAGGAGAGCTCGAACAGATATTTTGAGTCCGGTCCTGTCCAGGTCTGAGCCATGCAAGCATGAAAGTACCGCGCCTATGCCTTCTCACTGCAGCCCTCTTCATCCCGCTGCCGTTGGCTCGTCTCTGCTGCTCGATCTGTTCGTTTGGACCCAGCGGCTGCCGACATACGGAAGAGAAAACGGGGCACGATTGAATAGTTGGTGGAGTCTCCACTCGCATCGTCTCCGATTATCTTCACCAAGGCCGGGGCGATGACACTGTTCTGCGACCTGCTCTTTACATTCAGAATGTGGCGGTTCAGGAAGCAGTTCGAATAACAAGGTGTGCCCATGAACAAGAAAATCTCCTTTTCGATCTGGTATATCTTTCTCGCCATTTGGGCGGTCATTCTCGTGCACGATTTCATCCACGCCTTGCAGAAGGTTGAAGAGATCCCTTACAGCGAATTCCGGACTCTTTTGGCGGCCGACAAAGTGGCTGAAGTCACGGTGACTCATCAGACGCTGACCGGGAAGCTGACGCCGGAGGAGGAATCCAAAGAGCAGAAGATGTTTACGACCGTCCGGGTTGAAGACCTCGATCTGGTCAAGGAGCTCAACATACACCACGTCAAATTTACCGGCGTGATCGAGAGCACCCTGCTACGGGATCTGATGTCCTGGATTCTTCCAGTGCTCATCTTCGGTGCTATCTGGTTGTTCATTTTCCGGCGCCTCGGTCAGGGCCAAGGCGGGTTCATGACGGTGGGGCAGTCGAAGGCAAAGATTTATGGCGAGAAGGACACGAAGGTCACCTTCGCGGATGTGGCCGGCGTAGACGAGGCGAAGGAGGAACTGCGCGAGGTGATCGAGTTTCTGAAGACGCCGGAAAAGTTCACGCGTCTCGGAGGAAAAATTCCGAAAGGGATCTTGCTCGTCGGTCCGCCTGGAACCGGCAAGACTCTCCTGGCCCGTGCCGTGGCAGGAGAGGCCGGCGTAACCTTTTTCAGTATCAGCGGGTCCGAGTTCGTGGAAATGTTCGTCGGGGTCGGGGCAGCCAGAGTGCGGGACCTGTTCGAGCAGGCGAAGGTCAAAGCTCCCTGTATTATCTTCATCGATGAACTGGATGCGCTCGGGAAAGCCCGCGGGATGGGACCTATGGCGCACGAGGAACGGGAGCAGACGCTTAATCAATTGCTGGTCGAGATGGATGGGTTCGACCCTCGCATCGGCGTCATTCTCATGGCGGCGACCAATCGACCCGAGATTCTTGATCCTGCGCTGTTGCGGGCGGGCCGATTCGACCGTCATGTTCTGGTGGATCGTCCGGATAAGATCGGCCGCCTGGCCATTTTGCGGGTCCATGCCAAGCAGGTGGTTCTGGGTCCTGATGCGGACCTCGAGGTGATCGCCGGGATGACCCCAGGATTTTCAGGGGCCGATCTCGCCAATATCATCAACGAAGCGACCCTCTTAGCCGTGCGTCGGAATAAGGAGCAGGTCGGTCTCCCGGAATTACAAGAGGCGGTGGAGCGGGTCGTTGCCGGATTGGAGAAGAAGAACCGGGTGCTCAATAAGATGGAGAAGGAGCGGGTGGCCTATCATGAGACGGGCCATGCGATCGTGGCGCTGTCGATGCCCGGAGCCGACACAGTGCAAAAAATCTCGATCATTCCACGGGGCATTGCCGCTCTGGGCTATACTCTCCAGCTGCCGACCGAAGATCGTTTCCTCATGACCAAGACCGAACTGGAGCACAAGATCGCAGTGCTTCTGGGCGGCCGGATTGCTGAGGAGTTGATTTTCGGGGAGGCCTCGACCGGGGCTCAGAACGATCTGGTCAAGGTGACGGACATTGCGAAGAGCATGGTGAAGGCCTATGGTATGAGCGAAAAACTCGGGACCATCACGCTTGAACGCGAGCGACAGCCCCAGTTCCTGCCTATCCAAGGCGCTCCGGAAGGCGGGGACTACTCTGAAGAGACTGCCCGCGAGATTGATTGCGAAATCCGCCGGATTATCGACGAACAGTACTTATTCGTGAAGCGGCTGCTGGCCGAGAAGCACAGCGCCCTTGTCCGGGGCGCCACGCTTCTGCTTGAGAAAGAGGTGATGAGTGGAGCGGATCTCAAGGACATCATGGCGGCGCACTAGCAGGGCGGCCCTGTGGTTGTGGGCGTGCACGGCCTGGTGTTTTCTGGCGACTGACGCAAAAGCGGAGCACGTGCTGGTGCAGACGGAGCGGGCGGACGTGGATTGCCGCTACATCGATACTCCGAAGCCGGTGAATCATTCTGATCAGGAAACGCCCGCGTGGGAAAATGTGTTCTTGCCCGACGGCGATGTCTTTCGCCCCTTGATGGCCGATCTGAAGCAACCGCAAACCTTCGCAACCATGCAGCAGGTCCAGGCGCTGGAATCGAAGACCTCGAACACTGTCGGCACGGTCGCATTGGGGGAAAACTTCGGCCTCTGGAGCCGTCGCAAGGAAGGAACGTGCGATGGAACGCAGGTTGGTCTGTTGATGGGCGTGTTCTCGCAGTTCGATCTGTTTGGACCATCCACTGAGCTCATCAATACGGATTTTAACATCGGGATTCCGTTCTCATGGCGAAGTGACTTCGTCTCCGCACGGGTGCGCGTCTATCACCAGAGCAGCCATCTGGGAGACCAGTTCCTTTTGGCCAGACCGGGGTTCAAAAATACCGAGCTGAGCTTCGAAGAAATCGAGGGGATCTTATCGTTCAACACGCCACACGGATGGGGCCGAGTCTATGGAGGGGGCGGGTATCTTATCCGCCGGGAACCGACGACCCTCGACCGACTCAAAGCCCAGTGGGGTGTCGAGCTGCGCGGGCCTGAGATCCATTCGTACCTTTTCGGGAGTACGCTCAAAGGCGGGTTGATCGTGACCCCGGTAGCAGCGGTGGATTTTAAAGCGCTTGAGGAGCTGAAGTGGGTCGTTAATTCGAATACCGCGGCGGGGCTTGAATGGTTCCGGCCTGGCACAACCAGGCGGCTGCGTCTGCTCTTCAACTACTATTGGGGCTACAATCCGTACGGCCAGTTTTACTCCCAAAAGATCCAGAGCGTCGGGTTCGGCTTGTACTTGGTCTTTTAGGACATGGCAACCAACACATGAAGCGAATTGAGCAGAAGGGAAGCGAGGGAGCCCACCTCAGGATCGGCGAAGATCAGACACTTCTCTGTCAGGGGATCTGGACATTGCCTCACTTGGCGGAGGTCGAACGGATAGTGGACAAGGTGGTCTGGCCTGTCGGACGACAACTTACCTGCGACGGCGCCGGTATTACTGTGATGGACACAGCAGGGGCTGTGCTCTTGCGCAGGACTGTGACCAGGCTGGAACAGCAGGGGCGGCGCGTTCTTGTTCAGGGGCTCCGCACGGAAGTCCGGGAGATTTTCGACATGGTCACGTCGAACTGGCCCAAAGCGACACCGGCGGCTCTTACAAGACCGAGCTCCATGGCCCAACTCAATCAACTGGTCGAGGACCGGATCCAGCATGTTGTCCAAGCCCTGGCCTTCCTGGGTGAGAGCGCGGTCGCGCTGGTTCGGTCCTTGAAGGCTCCCGCGCGGATCCGGTGGCGGGCACTGTTCCGCTGCCTGGAGTTGGACGGCTTCAACGCCTTGCCGATCACCGGCTTGCTGACGTTTCTGATCGGTGTTGTGATCGCGTATCAAGGGGCGGAACAGTTGCGGAAGTTCGGCACGAACATTTTTATCGTCGACCTGGTCGGGATCTCGTTGTTACGAGAGATCGCCCCGCTGATTGTCGCAATAGTGATTGCGGGACGCTCGGGTTCGGCCTATGCCGCCGAGATCGGGACCATGAAGGTGACGGAGGAGCTGGATGCAGTCCGTGCCCTCGGCATCTGGCCGATGGATCTGCTCGTCCTCCCGAGGACGATTGCGCTGGTGATCGCATTGCCGTTGCTCACCGTATACGCGGATGTGTTGGGGGTCTTTGGCGGCATGCTGATCGCCTCTGGTCAACTCAATGTGAGTTTCGCGGAGTTCGTCGCTCGATTCGAGGAAGCCGTCGCCTTGCGGCACTTTCTGATCGGGATCGGCAAGGCGCCGTTCTTTGCCATGATCATTGCGCTGGTCGGATGCTATCAAGGGTTTCAGATTCGAGGGGGCGTGGAAGATGTCGGTCGGCATACGACGATCAGCGTCGTGCAAAGTATTTTCCTGGTCATCATTTTTGATGCGATATGTTCAATTCTCCTGAACTGGTGGGCCTTATAGCGGGACAGGAATATGAGAACTGAGGTTCAGGTTCAGGCCGAGACATATCCCGTGGTTCCCTTAACTTCAAGTGCAGCCTCGGCCTGTGTGAGAGGGTAGTACGCGATGCCGCTGGTAACACAGCCTGAGAATCCGGTGATCGAAGTCAGCCATGTTTCGACGAGATTCGGGGCAGCGGTGGTGCATGGCGATGTCAGCCTTGCTGTGCAGCGGGGCGAAGTCTTTGCCATCGCCGGAGGAAACGGGTGCGGGAAGTCTACGCTGTTGCGGGAGATCATCGGCCTGCTCACGCCTTCAGCCGGAAGCATTCGTCTCTTCGGCGTCGAGAGTCGTCAACTTGACGTATCTGTCGGCACACAGAATCACCGTCGCTTTGGAGTCATGTTTCAGGGGGGCGCCTTGTTCAGCTCGTTGACGTTGGAAGAGAATGTGGCGGTCCCGCTGCGCGAACATGCCGATATCAGCCCGCAACTGATCCGGGACATCGTGGCCGTGAAAATCGGGATGGTGGGGCTGCCGCCGGACAGCGCGGGGAAATATCCCAGCGAACTGAGCGGGGGCATGAGACGACGGGCCGCGCTTGCCCGTGCGATCGTGATGGACCCGGAGTTGTTGTTCTTGGATGAACCGACCGCCGGGCTGGATCCGATCATCGCGGCCGGGTTCGACGAGTTGGTGCTGCAGTTGAAAGCGTTATTGGGACTCACGGTCGTAATGGTGACCCACGATTTGGATTCGCTCTGGCGAATCTCAGACCGTGTCGCGGTGCTGGGCAACGGAACGGTCTTGGGAATCGGCACAATGCAGGAATTGTCGCGCTCGAACGATCCTCTGATTCGCGAATATTTCCATGGTCCACGCGGCCGGGCGGCGGAAGCTCAACACGGATAGACTCTATGAACAGCAAAGTCAATTACGTCGCAGTCGGGGCATTTGTCGTAGTCTTGGGGGCGGCGGTCTTGGCGATGGTCCTCTGGCTGGGGAAGTCCGACTATCGCGGGGTCTATGACCGGTACTACGCCTACATGCGGGAATCTGTGGCCGGGTTGAGCGTCAATTCCACGGTGAAATACCGGGGGGTCGACGTTGGGCGAGTGAAGGACATCGTGTTGAATCCGGAGAATCCTGAAGAGGTCCGGTTGACTCTCGATATTCTTCATGCAACGCCGATCAAAACGGATACGGTCGCGGTGCTCGAAACGCAAGGGCTGACAGGACTAGCCACAGTTAATCTGAACGGGGGAACTCGAGAGTCGCCGGCTTTGGAGGTGACGCCGGGCCAGGAGTATCCGGTCATCAAGACCGGACCTTCACTGCTCTTTCGTCTCGACATGGCAATTTCGCGTCTGCTCTCTGAGCAGGGCCTCACCAAGCTGTTGGGCAACTTGAATGTGCTCAGCGAGAACGCGACAGCAGTGGTCGATGAAGACAACCGCGCCGCACTCAGGCAGATATTAAAAGATATCTCCGAGCTGACGCAGACACTTGCCGCGCGCAGCGAGGGAGTGGATAAGGGAATACGCAGTGCCTCGCAAGCGGCGGAGAACGTCGCGACGATGACCGAGACGATGAATAAACAGATGCCCGTCTTGCTGGAGCGAGTCAACAAAAGTGCCGTGGCGCTCCAAACCATGACCGAAGAATTGGCTCAGACGGGAAGGGCTGTGAGGTCGGCTGTGCAGGGGAGCCGCCCGGATATTGAGCAGTTCACCCGCCAGACGCTGAGCGAAACGGGCCTGCTCGTGACGGAACTGCGCCAGCTCACAGGGACGTTACAGCGGGTGGCGCGTCAGCTGGAACAGGAGCCGAGTTCGCTTGTGCTGGGAACGAAGACTCCCCAGCGAGGACCGGGAGAGTAGCCCATGAGGACGATGCAGGGACGGCTGTCTAGGTTGATCGGAATCGGGATCGTCTCGCTGGCGCTGGCCGGCTGTTTGTCAGTTTCGCGTGAAGAGCGACCGATCCATACGTTCATCTTGAGCCTGGATAGTTCAGCTGGAGGGACTCCTATCCCTGCTGGGAAACCAGGGGCCGGGACTCTCGTCGTGAATGTGCCGGTGGCACAGCCTGGGTTTGATACGCCGCGGATGGCCTACACGCAACGGCCCTTTGAAGTGAGCTATTACGGGACTCATCAATGGGCGGATCCCCCTGCCCGGATGTTGACCCCCTTACTGGTTCAGGTCCTGGAACAGACGGGCTATTGGCGAGCCATTGCCCAGATGCCGACATCCGTGCGCGGCGACTATCGTATGGATATCGACCAGTTGGTGCTTCTACAGGACTTTCTGCAGAAACCGAGTCGTGTGCGCGTTGCGCTGCGAATACAAATAACCAAGCTGCCTGAATATCTGGTACTCGGCACCCGCCTTTTTGAAATGGTCGAAGAGGCCTCGAATGACGATGCCTATGGCGGGGCAGTTGCGGCGAATCGGGCGGTCGATAAGCTCGTGAGAGAGGTTGCCGGCTGGCTTAGTGGTTGTGTCTCCGGCGGCCAGGGGACCGGCTGTTCACGATGAAGCAATCGTTCACGACCGGCTTCAGCTTTGGGTTGACATCCGGGGTGATCACGACGCTCGGCCTCATGGTCGGGCTGCACGCCGGGACACATTCGAGGCTCGCGGTCATCGGCGGCATTGTGACCATTGCGGTTGCCGATGCACTGTCCGATGCACTGGGCATTCATATTGCGGAGGAGTCCAAAAATAACGGGAACGTGTCGGAGATCTGGGAATCCACGATCGCCACGTTTTTGGCCAAGTTCCTGATCGCGCTGACCTTTGTCGTGCCGGTGCTGCTGTTGCCCTTGGAGGAGGCCATGACGGTGAGCGTAGTGTGGGGCCTCTCTCTGCTCGCCGTGCTCAGCTATTTCTTGGCGCGGGCCCAGCAGATCCCGGCCTGGAAAGTCATCGTGGAGCATTTAGTCATTGGCGTCAGCGTGATTGCGATCACGCACTATGTGGGCGACTGGATTCATTCGACGTTGAGTTAGCATGATGCTGAAAAAGTCCGCCAGCAGCGTTCTCGCATCGTTCAGACCCTCAACGTACCCCAGAGGGTACGCCTCGGCCCTTCACTCGCTGCGGCCTTGCTG
>Ga0209048_10007258_pt1 | contig 10262 bp, 9 predicted proteins | sample FrelakmetCRP12CR_FD_187146 | JGI IMG/M metagenome (GOLD analysis project Ga0209048, IMG submission 187146) | Freshwater lake sediment microbial communities from the University of Notre Dame, USA, for methane emissions studies - CRP12 CR (SPAdes)... | ecosystem: Environmental > Aquatic >... | reverse complement strand
CGCGGCCCCCGACGACCCCGCGCGGCCCCCCGACGGCCCCGCGCCTGCCCCCCCGAGCGGCCCCGCGCGGGCCCCGACGGCCCCCCGCACCGCTCCCCCACGGCCCACCTGTCGCCGCACATGGAATAGCATGAAATATGCCATGGCGGGCAACCGCACGACGACAGCTCGGCCTGGTGACGAGGTCGCAACTCCTCGCCGCCGGCCTGACGAGCTCGCGGGTGCAGTCCCTCATCACCCACGGCGATCTGACCGCGGCCCATCGCGGCGTCTATCGCCTCACCGGTGCGCCGGTGACGCTGGACCAGCGGCGGCTGGCGGGCGTGCTCGGGGTAGCGGGGGCCGCCCTGTCCCACCGCGCCGCGGCTGGCGTGTGGGGAGCCGGGCCGTTCGCAATGGCCGAACCGGAACTGGTCGTGGACGTCGGACGGTCGGGTCGGCTCGCCGGAGTCACGGTCCACCGGAGCCGGTCCCTGCCCTCGTCAGACGTGATCCGCAAGGGCCCGCTCCCGCGAATCACGCGTCCCTCCCGCACCCTGATCGACGTGGCCAACCTCCCAGGGATCGGCGACTCCACGCTCGAAGAGGTCGCCGCCGACCTGCTGTTGGGCTGGCCTGGCGAACGGCCCCGGCTCCTCCGGGCACTCGAGCGGATGCGGGCGCACCCGCAAGGAGCCGGGGCGGACCGGCTGCGCGCCATCCTCGGCGACTACCTCCTCGACGGGCGGCGCCCTCCGCACCCCGGCCTCGAACGCCGGCTTCTCGCGCTCGTCAGGGAATCGGACCTGCTGCCACCGCCCGCCGTCCACCTCCACATCCGGACGCCCGTCGGGGTGATCGAGGTCGATCTCGCCTGGCCCGACGTCCAGCTCGCCCTCGAAGCCGACAGCGCCCGATGGCATTCGAGCCCGGCCAACCTCCGCACCGACCGGCAGCGGGACCAGGCGCTCGCCATGGTCGGCTGGCAGACGCTGCGCACCACCTGGGAGCAGGTGAGGGACACGCCGGACGAGGTCGTGGCCCGCGTGGCCGTGGTTCGGGAGCGGCGAGCCACCCAGCTCGCGACGGGCTCGAGCAGTCCCCTGGTCACCCCCGGGTAGCGGGAGCGCCGATCCTCGACGCGGCGGTCGAGCGGTGGACCTCAGGCCGACGGCCGCTGGTTGAACCGAGTCATCGCCGCTGCCACCCCGTCGGCCACGATCGCCTCGACGGCGTCGGCCGCCTCCTCCACGACGACGTCGAGCTCGGCCCGGTCCGCCTTGGACGGGCGTCGAAGGACGTAGTCGGCGCCCTGCGCGCGACCCGGGGGACGCCCCACCCCGATGCGGACACGGAGGAACTCGGTGCTGTGGAGATGCTCCCGGAGCGACCGCAGGCCGTTGTGGCCGGCGATCCCGCCACCGACCTTCACCTGGAGCCGCCCGACCGGGAGATCGAGCTCGTCGTGCACGACAACCAGGTTCTGAAGGTCATCGACGCCGTACCGGCGGATCAGCGCCGCAACCGAGCGGCCCGAGTCGTTCATGTAGGTCTGTGGGAAGGCGAGCGCGACCCGCTTCCCGGCGATCCGGGCCTCGGCCGACAGCGCCTGCTCCTTGCCCGACCGCAGCCGCTCGCCGTGCCGGGACGCCAGCCTGGCGGCGACCTCGGCCCCGACATTGTGCCGGGTCCCCTCGTACTCGGGCCCCGGGTTGCCGAGTCCGACGACCAGCAGGTCGGCGGGTGTTCCCCGTCGCGCCCCCTTCAGCACCGCCCCGGGTCAGGCATCCGCGGGCGCGCTCTCGCCCCCGCTCCCGCCGGCCTGGCCGCCCTCGGTCGGCGCCTCGCCAGCGGCCTCGACGCCCTCCTCCTCCCCCTCGAGCCCGGCCGCGACAGCAGCCTTCGGCAGGGCCGCCGCGACGACCGGCGTCTCGGGGTCGAGGTCGGTCGTGACGCCGGGCGGCATCTTCAGGTCGCCGACCCGGACGAACTGGCCCGTTTCGAGGTCGGTGATGTCCACCTCGATGGCGTCCGGGATGCGCCCGGGGAGCATGCTGACCGTGATGGCGTGAAGGCTCTGCTCAACCTGGCCACCGTCACGCTTGACCGCCTCCGCCTCGCCGACGATGGTCAGGGGCACGTCGGCCGTCACCTTCTCGTCGCGGTTGATGACCAGGAAGTCGACGTGGGCGATGGTGCGACGCACCGGATGATGGTCGATCACCTTCGCCATGGCGAGGTGGTGGGCGCCGTCGAGGTCCAGGTCGAGCACCACGTTCTGGCCGGCAGAGGTCGACAGTGCTGCACGGAGCTCCCGGGCGTCGATGGACACCGAGGTCGGCCCGACACCGCTGCCGTAGACAACCGCAGGGACGCGGCCCGTGTGGCGCAGCCGGCGGGCGTTGGACGAGCCGGTCGAACGGGTGGTGTCGGCGAGGAGCACGATGTCGGGCACGGTGGGACCTCCGGGGTCGGAGCGGCGTTCCCCGGGCGCCGGCGTCGTGGGGGACCGGTCGGGGATCGGTCGGGGATCGGGCAGCCGGTCAGTGTAGGCGACGCCCGCCCCGTCGGATATCCGGCGGCGGGTCCCTCCGGGTCAGCTCTGGTTCTCGCCGCCGAAGATCTCTGACACCGAGGTGTCCTCGAACACGGCATCGATCGCGTCGGCGATGATCCCGGCGACGGAGACCACCTCGAGCTTGTCGAAGTGCTTCTCCGAGGGGATCGGCACCGTGTTGGTCACCACCACGCGGGTGATCACCGAGTTCTTGAGGCGGTCGATTGCAGGGTCGGAGAGCACGCCGTGGGTGGCCATCGCCCACACGTCCGTCGCGCCGGCTTTGGCGACCTGATCGCCGGCCTGGCAGATGGTGCCGGCGGTGTCGATCTCGTCGTCGACGATGACACACATCCGACCATCCACGTCACCCAGCACGCCACGGCTCGTGACCCCGCCGGTGACCGGGTCCCGCCGCTTGTCGACCACCGCGGTGCCGGCGTTGAGATGGGTGGCGAACTTCTCCATCACCTTGGTGCGGCCGGTATCGGGGGAGACCACGACGAGATCCGCGGGGGCGTTGGCACGGAGGAAGCTCTCCAGCACCGTCGCCGCCGTGAGGTGGTCGAACGGACCGTCGAAGAACCCCTGGATCTGGCCGGAGTGGAGGTCGACACTGAGCACGCGGTTGGCGCCGGCGACCTTGAGCAGATCGGCCACCAGCCGGGCGCTGATGGGCTCCCGACCTGCCGACTTGCGGTCCTGGCGGCCGTAGCCGTAGTAGGGGCAGACGGCCGTGATGCGCTTGGCGGACGCGCGCTTCGCGGCGTCGATCATGAGCAACTGCTCCATCAGCGACTGGTTCGTCGGTGCGGTGTGGCTCTGCATGATGAACACGTCGGCCCCGCGGATGGACTCCGAGAAGCGGGGACGGATCTCGCTGTTCGGGAAGTCGACCAGATCAGGATCACCGAGGGGAACCCCGAGATGGTTGGCGACCTCCTCTGCAAGCGCCAGGTTCGCCCGCCCCGAGAAGAGCTGGAGCCGCTTCTTGGTGACGGTCTCGACGGTCACGGGCTGGGCCTCCGCTTCGGGTCGCCGGCTGTGGTCGCCGCCGGGCTGTCGCCCGGCGCCTCGTAGAACGGGCCCGTGACCGTCCCGGCCGGCACGTGCGCCCCGGGCTCGAGGCTAGCGAATGGACCGACCCGTGCGTCGGGCCCGATCTCGGCCAGGCGGGCGACGGTCTGCTCCACGACCGCCCGCTCCCCGACCCTGGTGTCGAGGAGGTGGGAATTCGGGCCGATCTCCGCGCCGGCGCCGATGGAGCTGTCGCCCCGGAGGATCGTGCCGGGGAAGAGGGTCACGTCCGGTTCGATCTCGACCGACAGGTCGATGTAGGTGGTCTCGGGGTCCACCATCGTGACGCCCCGACGCATCCAGCGCTCGTTGGTCCGGGCCCGGAGCTCGGCCTCGGCGATGGCGAGTTGTGCGCGGTCGTTCACGCCCGCGGTCTCCATCGGATCGGGGGCGACCAGGCTCACGACCCGGTAGCCCGCGTCGGCCAGGACGGCGACCACGTCGGAGAGGTAGTACTCGCCCTGGGCGTTCTCGGGGCTGAGGCGACGGAGCGCCGGCGCCAGCAGGCTCGAGCGGAAGCAGTAGATCGAGGTGTTCACCTCGTGGATCGCCCGTTGATCCTCGTCGGCGTCGGCGTGCTCGACGATCTCGAGCACCCGATCCTCCTTGCCCCGCACGATGCGCCCGTAGCCGGTCGGATCCTCGATCACCGCAGTCAGGACAGAGGCGGCGGCGTCGGTCTGGCGGTGGAGGCGGACGAGGGCCGCCAGCGTCGGCGGGCGCAGCAGCGGGGTGTCGCCTGGCAGGATGACGACGTCGCCGTCCTGGTCGGCGACGTCCACGTCACTCAAACCCGTGAGCCCGACGGACACGGCATCGCCGGTCCCCCGCTGGACCCGTTGTTCGACGAACTCGAGGGCCAGCTCGGGGGACGCGAGGGCCGAGACCTGCTTCGAGACGCGCTCGGCGCCGTGGCCGACGACCACGACCACCCGGCCGACCGGGAGCTCAGCGAGGGCGTCCAACACGTGGACGACCATCGGCCGTCCGCACAGCAGATGGAGGGGCTTCGGGCGCGAGGAGCGCATGCGTGTGCCCTCGCCGGCGGCGAGGACGATGGCTGACAGGGGACGCGAGCTCATGTCTCCAGTTGTACTCGGTCCTCCAGCCGCTCCTGGTGAGGGGACCTCGGGAGGGGGCCCGGCCGTGACGCCCGCCGGGTGATCGGGGCGATCCCGAACCCTGGGATGCCGGCACCGAGGCGCCGGAGCGGCGGACGTGCCCCGGGCGCGTTCAGCGCTGGGCCGCCTCGTAGGCCTCCCGGACCTGGGCGGGGATGCGACCCCGGTCGCTGATCTCGAACCCGTGGTTGCGAGCCCACTGCCGGACGGCGGCGAGCTCACTCGGGTCCCCCCTGCCCCGGGAGGCGCGAGGTCCGACACCGATCGCCGAGGCGGAGCGACGATGTGCTGAACCCGTGCGACGGGCGGCGGCGGCGAGCCCGCCAACCACCTTGTGGAACTCGTCGAGGTGATCCTGACACAGCTCGAACTCGTAGGTCTGCCCGTCATACCCGAACACCACCGTCTCGACCGCAGGGGTCTCGTGCTCGTCGAGATCACACGTCAGGACCACTTCGACCTTCTGCGCCACGGCGACGACCTCCGACAACGGGGACGGGACGCCCCAGACCATACGCCGTCCGGGGCCGGCCCGACATGCCGGTCCACCGGGTCATCAGCCGTGCGCTAGGCGGCCGCGACCACGCGAAGGACGACGGCGTAGAACAACAGGCCGGCCACGAGGACGAGGCCGTGGAAGACCTCGTGGTAGCCGAAGACCGCGGGGCTCGGGTCAGGCCGGCGCCGGCTGTAGACAACAGCCCCGAGGGAGTAGGTGAGCCCGCCGAGGACCAGGAGGATGAACGTCGCCACGCCCAGCTGGGTGTAGAGCGCCGGAAGGACCGCGACGGCGATCCATCCGACGCCGACGTACACCGTCGCCACCAGCCATCGCGGGGCGTTGAGCCACAGGTTGCGGATCACCACGCCCATGATCGCCAGGCCCCAGACCAGGGTCAGGAGTACCCGAGCCGTCGAGGCGTCGAGCCCCACGGCGACCACTGGCGTGTAGGTCGCCGCGATGCCGATCAGGATCATCGAGTGGTCGAGGCGGCGCATGCGCTGCTTCGCCCGGGCGGACCAGTCTCCGCGGTGGTAGCACGCGCTCGTCGCGTACATGGCCGTCACGCCCGCCGTGTAGACGGCGACGGCCACCCGGGCGCCCGCGGTCGTCGCCACGAAGACCAACACGAGCCCCAGCAGTGGGAACACGAACGCGGCGATCTGGTGCGACACGCCTCGGAACCGGGGCTTCGCCGCAGGCGCGCCCACCTCCGACCTCCGGCTGATCACCGAGGTCGGCACGGCTCCACCACGACCTTCATGATACCGGGCCCGTCCCGGGCCCGGACACCGCCCCCCGCACGACGCTCCCGCTCGGGAACCCGGACAGGGTCAGTCCGGATCGATCACCCACGCGACCGTCGGGGGCTCGTCCAGGCGCCACAGGGGCTGGAGGGGAGCGTCGGCGGGCAGCCTCCAGCGGCCCCCGTCGATCCCCTGCATGAGCTCGAAGGCCAGGGCGCCGACCAGACGATCGGTGTCCGGGAACGCTCGCATGATGCCGGTCCGCTCGGCCGGGCTCGACCACAGGACCGCCCTCCAGGCATACAGCGCATCCCACCTCGGGGCCGACCGGAACAGCACGACGAGCGAGGCCCCGTCGCGATCGAACTCCTCCGTCACGCCGACGAACGCGGCCCGGCCTGACCGGGGATGCCAGTCTCGGCGCCACCCGCCACCCGAGACCGGCTCCGCCCACATCCCGCAGAGGAGGGCGTCGCGCAGGCCCGCGGCCACGGCGTCGAAGAACGTGCGCTCATCGCCCATCACGCCATGGTGCACCACCCGGACCGGCTGGGCCCTACGGGCGGCCGACCGGGTCACCCCACGGGCTGCATCGGCTTGTAGCGGAACTCGTTGAACAGGGTCACCTGGTCGGCGATGTGGGGGCTCACGGTGCCGTCCCTGGCGATGAACCCGCTCTCACCCGGCGGCAGGACGGCCACGCCCTGCACCCCCGCCGACGTCGCCTCGATCGCCTGCATCCAGGTGCTGCGGTTCTGGGTCGGGCTCGTCCCCAGCTGCGGCCGCTTCAGGAGGCCGAGGCTCACGGCTGCGTTGGCCACCGGGTCGAGGTCCGACCAGTCCTGGTCGTGGAAGGGCACCCACCCCCACGCCGAGATGGCCGTCGTACCGAAGCCGTGGGCGCCATGGGTTCCGGGCAGCTCGCCCGACCCGGCGAGCACCGCCACCGCGTCCTGGAGCGACGTGACGAGCACGTCGTCGGGCTTCCCCCCGAAGAAGTCGACCGTCGAGCACAGCCGGTTGCAGGGCACCAACCCCGCGGTGTCACCGAGGAGGTGCCACAGCAGGTTGTACTGGGTCTTGCTGGTGAAGTCCTGTTCCTTGCCCGTCCCGGTCAACGGGACGATCCCGTTCGCCCCGAACACCCGCTGCTCGAGGGAATGGACCCACTGCGTGTGGATGGACATCGCCACGCTGCCGACCGTGTCCGACTGGTTCCACGCCTTCAGCACGCTGATCGCCTCGTCGGTCAGCGGCGTGTGGAGTGACGGCGAACGGTCGTAGGCGGCGAACAGCTTGGGGAGGAGATACGGGGCCGCCGGCCGCGTGTTGTTGTCGTCGATGGTGCCGACGTTGGCCTCGATGGCCGTGAGCTCCTCGGGGGACAGCTTGGGCTTGGACTGGAGGGCCCGGACGATCGGTTCGGACCGGTAGATGGTGCCCCAGTACTCGTCGTCGCTGTTCTGCTGGAGATAGTGCTGGGCGCTGGGCTTGGTGTTCCAGTTGGCGAGGTAGCCCTGCTTGGGGTTGACCGACTTGGGCATGGCGGCGAACGGGACCGTGCCGAGCCACTCCTGGCTCCCGTCACCGATGTGGGGCAGGCGCGGGTCGCAGGGTTGGGGCTGGGTCAGGTTCGGGCACGGCTTGAGCTGGGGCACGAGCCCGGTACCGAAGTAGGCGATGTTCCCCTTGCGGTCGGCGTAGAAGAAGTTGTGGAGAGTGGCGATCTCGGACATGGCCTTGCCGTAGTCGTCGAGGTTCTTGGCGGTCGACTGCTCCGAGAACCCGACCAGGGACTTCCACTCCTGGCCGAACGACGCGTACCTCGTCGAGTAGGCGAGGCCGGCGGCCTGGTCGGTCTTGATGACCGGGCCGTGGACGGTGCGGTAGCTCACGAAGGTCTCGTCGGCCTTGCCGGGGACCTTCAGGGTGTGGGTGATGGCCTGCATCGGGACGTCACGGCCCTGGAACCGGTAGGTCGGCGGGCTCGTCGTGAAGTCGACCTTCTCCTGGTAGATCTGCTGGTTGATCGTCTCCTCGCTGGTGGTCGTGAAGGCGATGTCGGCGTTGTGCCCGATGAGCACGACGGGGTCGAGGGCGATGGCCATGCCGCCAACGTCGAAGCCCGGGCCGTGCTGGTAGACCTCCCAGTCGATGCTCGGCGTGCCGAATCCCTCCTGGGGGCCACCCCAGAGGAAGGTCTGCCCGGTCGTCGTCCTCCGCGGACTGACGACCCAGGCGTTGGAGCCGTCTCGCCATGGCACGTGGTAGCGCGTGCCGATCGACTGGATCAGCTGACGGTGGCTGGCCTGGGCCGCAGCGGCGGCGTTGACGACCCCGGGGGCCGGGTCGTGACGGACACCAGTGGCGGTGAGCGACTGGGGCGCCGCCGGGGCGGGGTTGTCCGCACCGCCGCCGGAGCCGTAGCGGGGCCGGCCGTCGGGGACGGTGACGGGCGCGTTGGGGTCGTCCACCCAGCGGGCGTCGTTGAACAGGGCGTAGCCCTGGGTCGTCCCGTACCTGCCCTGGAGGAACTGGAGGAAGGACAGGTTCGACAGCTCGCTGCCGCCTCCGGCGCCGAACTCACGGGCCAAGAAGTTGCCCCCGGCAACGACGTCGAGCGTCGTGAACGGAGCGGGACGGTAGACCGGTTCGTTGCGGAGCTTGCCGATGACCCAGAACTGGACGGGGACGAGCTGGTTCTGGGAATCCGGCGTGGCGTAGGCACGGTCCACAAAGGCGTTGACGCCGGCGACGAAGTCGGTGATCGACGCCTGCATCGAGGCCGGCAGCGAGGCGAACTGCGACCGGAGCTCGTCGTCGGTGTAGTACGAGGTGAGGGTCTGCTTGTCCTGATCGATGGTCGTCGAGTCGATGGCCCCGAAGATCTCCGAGAGGGTGCCGCGGGCGTTGCGGCGAACCAGCTCCATCTGCGCCAGGCGGTCCTCGGCCTGGGCCCAGCCCGTGCCGAACCACACGCCGGCCATGTTGTCCGCCCAGACCGACGGCACCCCGTACTGCGCGTCGCGACAGATGAGGCCGGCCTGGGGGCCGGTCCCGACGCGCTCCCCGCTGCACGTGGGCTGCGGTGGACGGGGCTTCTGGCCGCCGCCAGACGAGCAGGCGCCGAGCAGGGTCAGGACGACGGCACCGATGACGATGACCGGTCGGGTCGCGTACCTGTTCATCGGCGTCCCTCCCCTTCCGGACCGACGGCACCCGGATCGCCCCGGTCCTCACCCGAGCATCTTCGCGTGCGACACGTCCAGCGCGCCGCCGCCCTGGGAGGCAGTCGTGGCTGTGCGTGCGTCGAGCCGGTGCCCCGGGGGCCGATCGATCGCGCTCAGGTCCGAGGCCGATCCCCGGACTCATGCAGCATGGACTCGACACGATCGTCGAGCTGGATCCAGACGTCGTCGAGCCAGGCCACGCGCCGCTCGGGGTCCGAGGGGATGTCTGCCCGGGGGATCCGCCATGCGAAGACCCGTATGGGGTGGTCGACGGGCGCCTGGTGACGGAGGTCCGACACCGACGGGACGGTCTCGAACCCAGCGTGGGCGATGACGACGGCGTCCGCGTCCGGGGACGCGTCGAGGAGCGCGAGCACCCCGCCGGGCCTCGGTGGCAGCACATGACGGAGCCCGCTGAGACGCGTCGCACGATCAGGGGCGGTCTGGGCGAGGCGGTCGAGGAGACGTCGGCGGAGCTCCGGGCGGTGGAGCCGGCCTTCGGGGAAGATGACCGCGACCGTGCCGGGACCGAGACCCCGGCCCATCTCACGGATCGCCTGTCGCGCCTCCTCACCGCTGTCTCGGTTGACGAACACGGAGCCGAGCCGGCCGTAGAGGAGGTCGAAACCGGGGTCGGCGAGGAGCTCAGCCATGATCACCCCCCGGACGTGGTAGCCGCGCTCCACCAGATAGAGGAATGCGGGCAGCGAGGCGTCAGCAACGTTGACGTGTCGGCACAACACGATGGCGGGACCGGGCTCGAGGGCGGTGGCATCGTCGAGTTCGACGCGCAGACCGAGGAGCCGGTCGGCCCGTCGAGCCATGACGGCGATCGACCAACGCTGGAGGCGCTCGTGGCGGCGGATCGACGGGCCCGAGGCCAGGCCGGTGCCGAATCCGGCGGCAACCCACAGCGGACCTGCGAGGACGATCTCGATGCTGTCGTTCAGCAGGTACTGCAGCACGAAGCCGTACATCCTCACCGTGGGAAGTCGCGTCCGACCTCTCATCAGGTCGGCCGCCGTTGCGACCGGGACCGCGACCGGCGCG
>Ga0209048_10007257_pt1 | contig 10263 bp, 14 predicted proteins | sample FrelakmetCRP12CR_FD_187146 | JGI IMG/M metagenome (GOLD analysis project Ga0209048, IMG submission 187146) | Freshwater lake sediment microbial communities from the University of Notre Dame, USA, for methane emissions studies - CRP12 CR (SPAdes)... | ecosystem: Environmental > Aquatic >... | reverse complement strand
CAATTGACATTCTTTAGGGTATACTCGGGGACGCTCAAAGCCGGTTCCTATGTTCTTAATTCATCCAAGAATGAAAAGGAAAGGATTGGGCGTATTTTGCGCATGCATTCCAATCATCGCGAAGAAGTGGAAGAACTTCACGCCGGAGAAATCGGCGCTCTGGTGGGATTGAAAAGCACCTCAACGGGAGATACATTGTGTGATTTGGAAAAAGCGGTAATGCTTGAGTCGATAACCTTTCCCGAGCCTGTCATTTCCATCGCTATCGAGCCGAAGACCAAAGCCGACCAGGAGAAGATGGGATTGGCGCTCAGGAAACTGGCCGAAGAAGACCCGACTTTCAAAGTGCGCACCGACGAGGAATCCGGCCAGACCATCATCTCCGGAATGGGAGAGTTACATTTGGATATTATTGTTGACCGCATGAAGCGGGAATTTAAAGTAGAAGCCAATATCGGACAGCCGCAGGTTGCCTATCGAGAAACCATTCGAACCACTGCCGAAGCGGAAGGAAAATTCATTCGTCAGTCTGGCGGTCATGGCCAATATGGTCATTGCTGGCTCCGGGTGGAACCGCAAGAATCGGGAAAGGGATTTGAATTCGTCAACGAGATTAAGGGTGGTATTATTCCCCAAGAATTCATCGCGCCGATCGGGAAGGGAGCCAAAGAGGCTATGGATAGCGGAGTTATTGCCGGCTATCCCTTGGTGGACATTAAAGTTACGGTCTACGACGGATCTTTCCATGATGTGGACTCCTCGGAAGCGGCTTTCAAGATCGCCGGTTCGATGGCCCTCAAGGAAGGTGTCAGACGAGCCAATCCCGTGATCCTGGAACCGATCATGAGAGTCAATGTCATCACGCCCGAGCAATTTATGGGCGATATCGTCGGCGACCTTAACTCCAAGCGGGGCATTATCAAAGAGATGCATGACCAGGGAGAAGGCAACGCTATGGTCAAGGTGATCGACTCCGAGGTGCCGCTGGCTTCGATGTTCGGCTACGCCACCCAACTGCGCTCTATGTCGCAGGGCCGAGCCAATTACACGATGGAATTTTCCCAATACGCCGAAGTGCCCAAGAGCCTAGCCGAAGCACTGATTTCCGGAGAAAAGAAATAATTCTATTTTCAATAGTCTTTTGATAAAACTCCCCCGCCAAAGGCGGGGGAGTTTTATTCATGGTTAAAGATATTTGTCAGATGTCTCTGCGTATTATAACCCAATGGAAATAAAAAAGACCGGAAGAGGTACTTCTGGTCTTCAAACAGCAGCTGATTATTTTTTGGTCTTCTTGGCTTTGACTTGTTTCTTCTTATCGGTCTTGGACTTGGTCTTGACGGTTTTCTTCTTGGCGGCGGTCCTTTCCGCCATCTTTTTGAAGCGATCCACGCGTCCGGTCGTGTCAATCAGTTTCTTGTTGCCGGTGTAAAAAGGGTGGCAGGCGCTGCAGATCTCGACGCTCATCTCGGCTACGGTCGAACCGGTTTCTATCACGTTTCCACAGGCGCAAGTTATCTTGGCTTTGGGATAGTATTTAGGATGGATGTCTTTCTTCATAAAATTAACAACTGCCCGCACAGTCACCCTGACGGGCGCAACGGGAAGCCATAACGCTAAAAATTACTTGTTCACTCTATCATAGCCGACGGAAATTGACAATAGAAAAGAAGGCTGATATATTAGAAAGGCATAAAACATATTTTTCCGGGCCTTGTCCTGTCCCGATTAAAAGGGAAATAAAGGCTGAACCGCGCGTAGCGGGCAAACGGAAAGATAGAAGTGTTGGAGCGATCCAACTTAATTAATAAAGGATCAAATATATGCAAAAAGAGGATGTTGGTAATTCCGGACAAAGTAATGCCGCGGCTCAGGATCAAGGAGCGAAGATCGCGGGAGATTATTTTGCCGGTTTTAATTTTTCCGAAATTGTTCCTGACATCAACGAGATGTTCAGGAACGGAGTTTATTTCGGTCATCAGAAGTCCCGCCGTCACCCGAAAATGAAAGAATATATCTACGGGGTCAGGAACGGCATTAATGTCATCGATCTGGAAAAAACTCGAGACAAACTTCTTCAGGCGATGGAAGCGATCGAAAAAACAGTCGCATCGGGCGATGACATCATGTTTGTCGGAACAAAGAAACAGGTGAAGCGCCTTGTGGAATCGGCCGCCCACAACTGTTCGATGCCGTACGTTTGTGAACGTTGGCTGGGAGGGACCTTCACCAATTACGAAGAGATCTCGCGACGGACCAAATTCTTGCGCGACGGCGAAGACAAGATGAAACGAGGCGAATACGACAAATATACTAAGTTCGAAAAGATGAAGAAGCAGGAGGAATTGGATAACTTGGAAAAGAAGATGGGCGGGATCAAAAATATGTTCAAACTGCCGAAGATGATCTTTGCTGCTTCTCTAATTGAGGACGATCTGGCCATCAAGGAAGCGAGAAAAAAGAATATTCCCGTAGTCGCATTGGTAGATACCAATGTCGATCCCTCGGGAATCGACTACCCGATCCCCGCTAACGACGATGCCATCTCATCCCTTAAACTGATGATCGGCTACGTAACAAAAGCGGTCAAAGACGGTGTCGCCAAACGGAGCGTGAAAAAACCAGCCGACGAAAAAGAAGTGAATCGCGGCGAAAAAAGAACATTTCCTTTAAAAAAATAGCAATTGCATAACAATTACTTTTTTATAAAAAATATGGAATTGGAAAAAATAAAAAAAATCAGGGAAGAAACTGGGGCAGGAATGGTTGAAGTGAAAAAAGCTTTGGAAGAAGCGGAAGGCGACGAGGAAAAGGCCCGGTTGATTCTCAGAAAAAAAGGCATCGAAAAAGCCGGAAAGAAATCCAGTCGAGTTACCAGGGAAGGACTGATTGTTTCCTATGTCCATTCCAACGGCAAGGTCGGATGTCTCCTGAAACTTTTCTGTGAGACCGATTTTGTGGCCAAGAACGCCGAATTTCGGGAACTGGCTATGGATCTGGCCATGCAGGTCACAGCGATGAATCCGGAGTATATCAATCCGGAGGACGTAACTTCTGAAATAATCGATCAGGAAAAAGAAATATGGCGGGAACAGCTTTTGGCTGAAGGCAAGAAAGAGGATATACTGCCGAGGATACTGGAAGGCAAAGAAAAGAAATTCCGAGAGGAGAAAGCGCTCATGACCCAGCCGTTCGTCAAGAACCCGGATGTAACGGTCGGCGAACTGATCAAAGAGAAAGTAGGAATCATCGGAGAAAACATCCAGGTCGGAGGATTTTACAGGATGGATATTTGATTGATGCCGGCGCAGCGACAAGCCGCCTGAAGATTCATTAACATCAATATCTATGTATAAAGTTTTGGTTCGAGTATATTCCTGGGAAAACCCCAGATTGTACTGGGCAGATTCGAGACTTGAAGCCGGTGAGAAAGTTATCGTGGCGGCCGATTTCAGCAATGAGTTGGCAGTCGTCGAGCACGGCGATATCCGGACGGACGAAGACCCGGCGGAAAAGATCCAAAGAGTAGCAACATCCAGGGACAAGAAAGTTTTTTTGGAATACGAGAGAAAAAGAAATGAGTATATTAAAATTTGCCGTGATGAGATAAAAAGTTTAGGCCTAGAGATAAAACTGGTGGATGTCAGGTCTAGCCTGGACGGCAAACAAATCATGTTCGTCTTTACCGCCGACGGCCGAGTTGATTTTCGGGAGCTGGTGAAAAATCTTTCCAAGGTGCTCAGAAAAAGCATCCGGATGAAGCAGATCGGTTCCCGTGATGAAGCCAGGAAGCTTGGAGGTTTCGGGATCTGCGGAAGAGAACTTTGCTGCGTCCGATTCCGGGGCAGTATTCCCAGCATCACGACAGATATGGCCCGGGTCCAGCAGATTGCCCATCGCGGAACGGAAAGAATTTCCGGATTGTGTGGACGGCTGATGTGTTGCCTGGCTTACGAGTCGGAGCAATATAAAGAAATGATCAAAGGCATGCCCGAGCTGCACAGCTTCGTCAACACGCAAGAAGGCAAGGGAACGGTCGTTGAGATCAATGCCATTTCGCAGGAAATCAAAGTGAAATTGGAAAGCGGCAAATACCTGGCTGTTAAAAAAGAAGATATCAAATAAACTTATGCTTTATTCGCTCGTCCCTCCATTTCTGGTCATCGTCAGTCTGATCATCATTATTATTTTCATCGTCAAGAAGGCTCCGCGTTTGGAGAAATTTCAGGATTCCATGCTAGAAAAGATGAGCGAGGAAGAAGTGGCTCAAGGATTGACGGCAGAAGAGATAATGAAAGGTAAGCCTTTGACGCGCTGGGAAAGATTCAAGAATTGGCTGTTGTCCATATTGGAGAAGATCGCCAAGAGGTTCAGGCTGATTTTCCTCAAACTGGATACTCATTTCAAAAATTGGAGCGAGAGAATCAGGAAGAAAAGAGAAAGAAAATCAATAATAACGACAACAGAAGAAAAACAAATCTCAGGAATAAATCAGGAAGGAACAAGAATCATGCTCAATGAGGATGGAGAAAGTTACGCTGTGGCAGATGAGGAACCGGAGACAGTTAAGGCGCCATTCCAGCCACAGGTCTATAGAAAGCCCAAGCCGATGATCAGCGAGAAAGTTGTGACCCCGGTGAAAAAAACAGAGATCAAAGACCGGCTGGAAGATATCCTAATTGAACGTATTGCCATCAATTCCAAGGATGTCGAGGCCTACGAAAGACTGGGGGAATATTATATGGATATCGGTAATAATGATTATGCCAAGGAATGTTTCAAACAGGTCATCAAGCTCAATCCGGCCAACCGGAGCGCCAAGTTCAAACTGAAGAAGATTGAAAAGTTGCTGGCATCGTAAAATGCAGATATTTTCTTAGGTTATTTTAGAATAAGAGAATCAGTTTTATATGTCTGTCAGACATGCCGTCTTAGCTCAGCGGTAGAGCAACTGTTTTGTAAACAGTAGGTCGTCAGTTCAAATCTGACAGACGGCTCAAAAATTCGGTGGGCAGATAAACCGTAGGTTGTCCCGCCAGGGCGGGACTCTCGGCTCTCGGCAAATGTTGCGGGATAAATAGGTCGGCTTAAAAATTTTTTGATTTTTGACATTTGATTTTTTATTTAATATCGGGTAGGTGGCAGAGCGGTCAATTGCACCTGACTGCCACCGCCACAGCGGGGTGCCGCCTTGGCGGCATAAATCAGGCAAACTATTATGTATTTCGTATATGTGTTGAAATCAAAAAAAATTACTGAAAAATATTACATTGGTCATTCAGAAGATTTAAAAGAGAGGTTAAAAAGACATAATAATGGTTATGTGCGTTCAACAAAACATGCACGTCCATGGAAAATAATTCATGTGGAGGAATATGAAAATAAAAATAATGCATATAGAAGGGAACTCGAAATAAAATCGTATAAGGGCGGAAGCGCATTTAAAAAGTTAATAGGGATATAAATTTTATCGGGTAGGTGGCAGAGCGGTCAATTGCACCTGACTGTAAATCAGGCGCCTTCGGGCTACGGCGGTTCGAATCCGTCCCTACCCACAACTTCGACTCGTCCCGATTTGTCGGGACTCGCTCAGTGTAAAAACGAATATTATAATAAAAGCACTGCCGTTGTAGCTCAGCTGGTACCCCGCAATTGCGGGGCATGGTAAGGAATATGTATAAGACTTATGTTTTAAAGTCAGTGAAAGATGGGAGGCGATATATTGGATATACTGATAATGTTATTGATAGATTAGATGCTCACAATAATGGACTTAATCCGTCTACAAGACATAGAAGGCCTTTCAAATTAGTATGTTTCAAAGAATTCAATGCAAAAATTGAAGCTCTGAAATATGAAAGGCATCTTAAGAAGTTAAAAGGAGGAAAACAGCTAGATATCGAAGTCGATAAAATGTCAAAAAATGCCGTTGTAGCTCAGCTGGTAGAGCAACTCCATGGTAAGGAGTAGGTCCGCGGTTCGAATCCGCGCAACGGCTCAGGCGATTTGCGCCGGGTATGTAAAAGATAGGAAATATAATTGAAAGATTCTGTTTTAGCTCATCTGGTACCCCGCAAATGCGGGGCATGGTAAGGAGTAGGTCCGCGGTTCGAATCCGCGCAACGGCTCAGAGCAGTTCTTGGTTTTTGGTTAACGGTTATTAGTATAAATCTAAGAACTGACAACTAACGACTAACAACTATTAATATGACACGAGAAAATCTGGTCAAGATGAGATGCGTTGATTGCAAAAGCATCAATTATTACAGCAAACGCAACAAGAAGAAGCTCAAGGAAAAGCTTGAGATGAAAAAGCATTGTCCGAAATGCAAAAAGCACACCATTCATAAAGAAATGAAATAATTTTGTTCCAGGTTTTCCTGGACAAAGAGGGAGCTTAGTTAAGTGGTATAACTACGGTCTCCAAAACCGTCGTCGGGGGTTCGATTCCCTCAGCTCCTGCCATATTTGTCTCCAACCCCGCAATGTGCGGGGCGATTCCTACTGCCCCTGCCATTATATTTCTTCCATGTTTTAATGAAATCACCCATTTCTTAATGATGGCTAGTTTATTAACTGAAGAACCATTTAAATTCTTTTCTTAATTGCTAAAAATTGGTATAATATAAAACATGAAATATCACAAAGACACTTTTGAGATAATTTTTCATGCGCGCGGAGGCCAGGGCGCAAAATCGGCAGCCGAGATTCTTGCTCAAGCCGCAGTTCACGAAGGGAAATTCGTCCAGGCTTTTCCGCATTTCGGTCCGGAGCGAAGCGGAGCGCCAACCAAGACCTATGTGAAAATATCCAACAAGGAAATCCGCAATCATGAACCGGTGATTGATCCGGATGTCGTGGTAATCCTGGATGAAACACTGATTGACACGGAAAACGTGACTTTCAATTTGGACAAGAATGAAGCCCTCATTATCAACACGAAAAAAACTGCTAAAGAAATCCAGAACAAGATCAACTTTCAAGGCAAGGTTTATCCGGTGGATGCCAATGGAATCTCGATGGAGATAATCGGCCAGCCACGTCCCAATACGGTGATCCTGGGAAAACTGGTTCATGTAACGGAGCTGGTTAAGATAGAAAGCGTCGTTGATGAATTCAAGAGGATTTTTTCCGAAAAAATTGGGAACGCTGCGACAGAGAAAAACGTCGAAGCGATAGAGAAGTCATACGATTTTGTCAATTAATCAAAACTAAAATGGAAACAGGCGCGGTTATCAAACATAATCTGAAAAAAGCTCCCAAAACCGGCAACTGGCGGTACATGAAACCGGAGGTGGACAAGAAAAAGTGCATCGGCTGCGCCACTTGTGTTCCGTTTTGCCCGGAGGCTTCGATCGAGATGAAAGAATGGCAGAAGAATGAAAAGCCCAAAGCCGATATTGATTACGATTACTGCAAAGGCTGCGGCGTTTGCGCCCAAGTTTGTCCGGCCAAAGCGATTTTGATGAAGAATAAAAGAGGTTAACTTTTAGAGACAGGATTTATATTTGATAATTTTATCAAATGGAGCAAATTAAAGGAAAAATCACTAGATATGCTGGAAACCTTATAATCATCGCTTCTATTCTTGTTCTGGGCATCTCATTCGTATATTGGTTAATTGCGAAAGTTGATTATCGAATTTATGATATTGCAGATATTCTGATTTATGCTGTAAAAAGTTATTATCCATATATACTCTTAATTGCTGTAATAATTATTTTAAGCAAAATACTTTGGAATGTTTTTGCTGAAATGAGAAAGCAAGGTAACCAGAGAGATTGGAATAAGATCATAAAATTATCATTTATTCTTATTTTGATCTTACTAATACCATTTATTTTCAAAATCTCATATATCATCGCATATTATAATTTCCCAAATTATTCGATGAGGGTTATCCGAAACATGGAAATAGAGATTAATGGAATCATTTCTAATAGTGATTTAGAAGAGATTAAAAAAATGTTTAATGGTATCACCTATGTCGAAGTTGTTAAGTCGCCTAATTATAACTGTCAAGATGATCCTGATATTCCTCAAGATATAATATATACGCGCCGATTTAACACAGATAATAGAGTAGTTTGTGAAGATGGAGATGTTATAGTTTATACAGATTCAAAAGTTTATTTATTAAGAAAAAATAAAGATAAATGGACAGTTTTTGGTGAATATTATCGTACAGGACTCCCATGATGAAAAGTAACAAAAAAAACAGAATAGCGCTGACAGGAGGAGCGGCGGCGGCTGAGGCCTTAAAACAGATCAATCCGGAAGTGATGGCGGTCTATCCCATCACGCCACAGACGCCGATCATCGAGACTTACGCCAAGTTCGGCGCCGATGGCGAAGTGACGACCGAAATCATCCAAGTGGAATCGGAGCACAGCGCCATTAGCGCTTGTGTCGGCGCCAGTGCCGCCGGAGTTCGGACGGTGACCGCGACCAGCTCACAAGGTTTGGCGCTTATGAACGAGATACTCTATATCGCTAGCGGTTTGCGGCTGCCGATTTTGATGGTAGTTTCGGCGAGAGCTTTGAGTGCGCCAATCAACATTCACGGCGACCACAGCGACGTTATGGGAGCGCGGGATGCCGGTTGGATCCAAATATTTTCCGAAAATCCTCAAGAGACCTATGACAACATTTTCATCGGGCAGAAGTTGGCGGAAGCGGTAAAGTTGCCGGTAATGGTGATCATGGATGGGTTCAATACTTCGCACAGCGTGGAAAATCTAACGTTAATCGATACCAAGACAGTTCGTGATTGGCTCGGGGAATATAAACCGGAAGTCAGCTTGCTCGATGTTGGAAAACCGGTAACCTTCGGAGCGCTGGCACTTCAGAATTCTTACATGGAATTTAAGATCGACCAAGAGAAAGCTATGAATGAAGCGAAAGGGAAATTCAAAGAGATCGGCCGTGATTTTTGGAAGATCAGCGGACGGCCCAAGAATTATTTTGAAGCTTATGATACGGCTGGCGCCGATACGATAATGATCGTTTCCGGTTCGGCGGCAGGAACCGCCAAAGATGCCATCGACAAGATGAGGAAAAAAGGGAAGAAAATAGGACTTCTCGAGGTCAATCTTTTCCGTCCCTTTCCGGCTAAAGAGATATACGAAGCTATAAAGTCCGCCAAAAATATCGCTGTCCTGGACCGGGCGCTTTCGATGGGAACGATGCCACCGCTGTATACCGAAATCGCCAGGACGCTCTATGAGAACGCGCCGAAAAAAATCCCAATCGTCAGTTTCGTCTTCGGTCTCGGAGGGAGAGACATTTTCCAGAAGGATATCGAAAAAGTGGTTGATGATGTTGAAAAAAGAAAAAATTTGGACGGCATAAATTATATTAATTAATAAAAATAATATGAGCTACGAGATAACCTTCAACGGAAAAAAAGCATCGCCCGAGGATGTAAGGAAAATGAATCAGCAGCCGATTGAGGATGCTGAAGACAGAGAAGATCTGGCGAGGGGTCTTACGGCACTGAAACGAATAAAAGAAATGAAGGGCGAGAAAATGCCAGAGACTCTCGAAGTCCAGCTTAAATCAGTGCAAAAAGAGTTAGGCGAAGAAGGAATTCGTAGGGTTGAGCAAAGCGATGAAGCTCAAGAACTAGATAAGGCTTTGGATATGCTTGAAGAAATGAAGAAGAATAAAAGACAGAAGCAAGAAACAGGAAACCAGAAAAAAGAAAATGAAAAAACCAAAGTCTGCGAAAAATGCGGAGGAGCGGGGTTGATAGAAGATAATTATTGCCAAACATGCGGAATAAAATTTAAGAAAGAAGAGGAGCAAGAAAAAACGAAGATTACCTGCTCAAAGTGTGGAAGCAAGATTGATGCCGACAGCCAATATTGTGGAATGTGCGGAAAGAAAGTTATGAAAGAAGCATCAAAAAAAGATGACAGTACCGCAATCAGCTCCAAAGAGTTCTTGTCTAGATCCGAAAAATTGAAAAAGCTCGAAAATATGGAAAAAATACATTCAATAATTTTCAGGGATGATATCGATTTCAGTGATCCGGAAGCGGTAAAAAAAGCGATGAAAGAAGCGGGTCTAGAAGTTGACGACAAGGATGCAGCAAAATAATTAAATAAACCCCAATAATTTATAGTAGGTTATTATTCTCAAATGAACAAACAATTATCCAAAAATTTTGCTCCCGGTCACAGCGCCTGCGCCGGTTGCGGCTTTCCTTCGATTGTCAGGGCAGTGCTCGGTGAATCGACTGATCCGGTCGTGGTTGCCAAC
>Ga0209048_10007255_pt1 | contig 10267 bp, 8 predicted proteins | sample FrelakmetCRP12CR_FD_187146 | JGI IMG/M metagenome (GOLD analysis project Ga0209048, IMG submission 187146) | Freshwater lake sediment microbial communities from the University of Notre Dame, USA, for methane emissions studies - CRP12 CR (SPAdes)... | ecosystem: Environmental > Aquatic >... | reverse complement strand
ACGGTTCCGACGATTGTGAAGCCCACGGTGGCCTCTCTGCACCCCGGGGCTTCTCTTCAGGACTTACACCACACTACGGGACTCAACTGCCGAGGTCTCATCCTTGGCGATGCTCAGGACGAGGGCTCCGTGAACCGCCCAGCGCTCACCGCTCCAGGCTTGGATTCTCACTGCCTAGCAACCGCCCACCGTTCGGACGCATGGTCGAATACGATTCGAGGCGCTCTATCCCAATTCATGAGGTCATAGGACCGCATCGCGGCCCGCATAACCCTTCCTGCCCTTGAATCGCTGGCGCGAACGAGAGCGGCGCGCCACAGGTCTTGCGACGAGGTTTGGCTGCGGTAGCGCTCCCAGGTCGCCCGAGTCTCACGAAGGTATTCCTTTCTCTGCGCGCTTCCCCGCCGGTCAAGATGGGGGCGGAAGGCCGCCAAAACAGAATCCACATGGTACAGCGGTGCATTCTGCCCGAACCGCATCCAGAGTTCGTGATCGCACGCGAGCTTCATGTCCTCAGACACGTGCCCACCACACGCATCCCACAAAGGTCGCCGCCAGAATACGGACTCTTGCTGGAGCGTGCAGCGATGAGAAGCCAGGAAGTCATACCTGTTGCGAAGGATTGGGTTGATGTCAGTGACTGCGCGTGCGTCGCTCCAGTATGCCGGCACGCCCATCACCCATTGCGCCTCAGGCACATCGCGGAACACCGCCGCGACCGTCCTGAGAGTCCACGGCAGGTAGACATCACTGCTGTTGATCCAGGCCATGATCTCGCCGGTCGTGTGGCCAAAGCCCTTGTTGATGGCGTCGGCGTGACCGCGGTCTGGTTCGCTCACCCAGAAGCTCAGTCGGTCCGCGTGGCGCTTGATGATGGCGATGCTGCCGTCGGTCGAGCCGCCATCAACCACAACGTATTCAAGGCTTTCGAACCCCTGGTCCAATACGGATGTGAGCGTCTCTTCCAAGTACTCGGCTTGATTGAGCGAGGGTGTGACGATGCTGATCGATGGGCTACTCACAACCGCTCCACGCCGGCGCGGAGACACGGCATGGCTGCCTTCGCATCCTCTCCCACGGGCATGTGCGGTGTCAGCATGACGACCGCTCAGTGCCAGTGACGCCGGCGCGTGAGTGGTGGGAGTTCGCCCGTCGCGCAGCGCGAATCTCGTGATACCACCGGCGGTAGTCGTCGACCATACGATCCCGGCCAAAACAGCTTGCGGCGTGCGCGGCAGCGGCTTTGCCCATGGATTCCCGAAGATCAGCTTCCTGCAGCAGTCTTGCGAGGGCCCGAGCGAGCGATGCAGCGTCCTCCGGAGCAACGAGCACGCCGGTGACGCCGTTCTTCACGATCTCACCAGTCCCGCCTGAGCGGACAGACACCACCGGGGTGCCACAGGCGAGGGACTCGCAGAGCGAGAGAGAGAAGTTCTCAACCCGCGCCGCATGAACGCACACGTCCGCGGCCGCAAGGTACTTGGCAAGCGTACGGCGATCGGCCAGGTGGGGTACGTACCGCAGTCGCAAGTTGCCGGCGTTCTCCGATCCCGACCGACCGCCTATCACAACGAGGATAACGTCGCCCTGCAGCACACCACAAGCCTGCATGGCAGCCGACTCTATCGTGGAGAAGTCCTTCCAGGGATTGGTGCGTCCTCCGTGAGCGGCAAACACAATGATGTGGGCACCGGTGGGCAGATGCAGATCCGCACGAGCAGTCAGCTTGTCCTGCGGTCTGAACACATCCAGATCGACGCCGTTCGGGATCACTCGCGCGTCGCCGATTGCCCGAGCGAGAATAGATGTCTCCGCCTTGTCCATGAGCCACTTTGAGGGCGCTGCGACATAGAGAGTGCTGGCGGCGAATACGTCGCGTTTCAGGCGCCAGTTCTGCGCGGTTCCGTCTCGTCGAATCGGCGGGGGAATGGACAGATCGGGACAGTTCCCGCAGCCAGTGCGCCATCTCTCGCACTCGAAAGAGTGCCCGCAGTGGCCCGCCAGCAGCCACGCGTCGTGCAATGTAAGTACCGTGGTGAACCGCGCCGACAGTTCCGGCAGCGCCCGCAAATCGAAGTACTCGCCATGCAGGTTGTGGAGGTGAAGCAGCTCTGCCGCCGCCGCCCAATCGCCTACATGCCGCGTTGCCGGATACCCGAAATAGTCCACACCACGGCGCACTGCGAGAGCTCGGCCGGGTAGGGCCACATCCACCAGCATTGGAGTAAGACGGCCCTTCCCCTTGAACGAGATTGGGGCCTGTCGAAATGCCGATTCGGCGGCCAGCCACAATCTAGACCAGGCGTTGCGGTGCTTGTCGTTGTCTATCAGTCGTACGGCATCGTCCGCCAAGCGTTTCCGGCCGACCGCCATTCTCGAACGCTCACCGACGCGCAAGAGGCCCTCGTGGAGATCACGCGCCACGCGCGCAGCGCCTCCGGCATCGTCGTGGGTGTTGACCTGAACAACGGAGATGGGAGCAGCCAGATCGGGCGAGGATTCGCGGCCCTCCGCTATGAAGTGATCGGTCACATCGACTCCAGCGTCACTGCCATGACGGTACTTGCCCACAGAAAGGCCCTGTAACAAAGCCGAGGCCAGTCACCCCCGTATCACACGCCCAAGAGCAATCCGAGATGCTCACGCACCGACTTCCCGAAGTTCTCCGTCGTATATTCCTCGGCGGCACGGCGAACAGACTCATCCGCGAGACGAAGGCACTCGCGCTCGGGCAGCCGAGACGCTTCTGCGAGCCGACTGACAATGCCATCAACGGTTTCATCTTCAAGGAGCAGACCACAGCCCTCAACATCGACACCAGCGCTGCGAGTCACCACCGGTATCAGCCCTGCCCTCATGCAGTTCAGCACAGACCCGGACATGGACTCTGTGCACGTGGCGGTGACGATGAATGCGCACCGCTCGGCCAGGGACACGAAGATCGGCGAGCGCAAGTCTATCCATCCGACAGGATGTACGTTGGGAGAATGGAAGAGTTCCCGCCGGAAGGCGCGGACGAAGTCCTGGTCGGGCGTGGCCTCAAGAGGTGCGCAAACCCAAAGCTCAAGACCCGGCAGGCGCTGAAAGGCCTCCAGCACCAGGTCGAGACCGCGCAGGATTTGGTAGACGCTGCCAAACCAGAGGAAACTCGCTCGGGCTGCGGCGAAGTCCTTCGCGGCCAGGTCAGGCAATGGATGAGCCGGCACGGCGGCGTTGTTGACTGCGAGAAGCCGTTTGGCATGGCTTGCCCACGTGCCAAGAATGTGTTCATTGCCCCCCAGAGCGATCACGGCGTCGGAGATCTCTGCGCAGCGATTCGGAGCCATGCCCCGTGGCTCAATCCAGAACCGCCTGCGCTCGAGGAGGTACTGAGCTCGTCCATGCTCGCGTTCGTCTTCGTACCTCCAGTAGGCGCCCGTTCCAAGATAGACCTTCGTGGTCGTTTCGGGCAGCAACGCACACACGCGTTCGTAGTGGGGCCCCATCCCCACCAGTACGTCATAGTCGAGTGACGGCGCGAAATCAGCGTCCTGCCAATCAACTACGTCAACCTGATAGCCAAGTTCGTTGAGGGCCTTGGCGATCTCCAGCGACTTGACGCCAACAGACCGTGTGAAGGTCAGTCGCTCCCTGTCCTCATCAGCAAATGGATGAGCAACATACAGGAGGAGCGCTCGTCCGCGGGCCGCACTTGAGAGATGCCGGTCGTACCCCACCAACCTGGCCGGGCCCGTGCCGCCTGAACCACGACGCAAGAACGCCCGTTTGACTTTGCCCAAGGGGCGCCGAGCCTTGCTGACCAAGCGTGCGCCCACTGTCGTGGGATCCGTCATGCGTGGGACGCGTGGACTGTCAGGCGTCATTGGGCCTGGATCCTGTCCGGGCTGGAATCTCCGGCGACGATCGCTGACCACGAGGGGTCTCCGATGGCCCGAGCGAGCACCTCGGTCATCCTTCTGGAGTACGCAGCGGAGCCGAAGCGCTCCACAATCTCCTGCGCCGCAGCCAGGGCGTCGAAGGGAATCCGGTCGTCCACGACCTCCAGAATCCGCTCGGCAAGCCCGGGCGGATCACGAACCTCGACGAGGAAAGGTGAATCATCCCCAAGGATGAATTCCGCCCCCCCGGACCGCGTGGCAACGACAGGAACACCGCATGCAAGGGCTTCAGCTAGAGCAATCCCGAACGTCTCGGAGATGCTTGAGCTTACGAGTAGGTCGGATTCGCGCATGGCCGTCGCCATCTCCTCTCGCCCAAGAGATGCTTCGCGAATCAGGATGTCATCGACTCCGCAGTCCGCAGCCAGCGTCGAGAAGCTCGGAGTGTTACCGACGAGAAAGTCCCCCACCGTACGTAGCTGCAAGCTGAGCTCTGGGCGCTTCGAGCGAATCACGGCCACAGCCTCCATCAATGTGCGAATGTCCTTTCTGAAGGACCGGTTGGCCACCGCAAGAATTCGGAACACGTCGCGGCCGGATGCACGAGGTGCTTCGCTCGGGTAGAAGACGGACTCATCGACCAGGTTGCCGACGATCGCCCATTCGATCGAGTTCGGCAGGTCGAACGCAAGCATCAGTCGTCGAAGAGCGGGAGAGACCGCGCACACGATGGTCGCATCACCGAGCGCCCGCTTGATGACGCTGCGCTGCTGTGCCGAGTACTGGTAGAAGCCCGAGTGCTCCACGACAACCACGGGGATGCTGGCGGACGCTCCGACCCGCGTCGCGAGAACGCCAGCCCATGCCGTAGTGTGCGCCAGGATCACGTCAGGGACCCAGCCCTCACGAGCGAACTGGCGAAGAGAGCGCTGGAGCGCATCGACCTGCGAATCGAGCTGACGCGACCATGATTGAAACCGGCTGGTGCGCGCCACGGCCACGAACGCCGGCGGAGGCTGCAGCGGCATCCGGTGTGCTGGTATCTTCTTGCGCCAATAGTCGCGCGTGGACTGAACCAGTGGTACCAGCACGCGCACGTCCCACTCCATCGCCAACAGCTCGGCCTGTTCCTGAAAGAACGATCCAACGAGTGGCTGCCCCGCCGATGGGTACCACGTGGCGATGACCAAGACATGTGGCCGCCTCATCGGGACCCACGCCTCCGAGACCGCACAAGTCGGATTGGAGCTCCCGCAATTCGGCGGCACCGACGGTAGACACGACTCAGAATCTGATGGCGGCGCCAGTAGCGATCATACGACCAGTCAGGAGTGTTCTCACTTGCTCCCATCACGGGAATTCGGTAGCTGGCGAACAGCTCGGCGGCGCGAACGTCAAGGGCCCGTTCTGCCCGGTCGAGATTGTGGCGCTTGAACAGAACGTTCTGTTCGGCAAGCTGCCTTGGGCTGCCCGTGTCGCAGAGGTTCGTGCCGTCGGCGAAGAAGACCCCCCCCGACCGCTCGCCCCACTCCAATCCGGTGTGGGGTACAACACGCAGTTGCCAGTCATAGTCACCTACGATGTGAAACTGCTCATCGAAAGGTCCAAACTCACTGAAGAGTTGCCGGTTGAACATGAAGAACGGACCCAGGCAGAAGTCCAGGCCAGGGTCCTTTCGCATCAGTTTGTCCCGCTCCTCGAGTACCACGATCCGCTCGACACGCGAGCGGCTCCAGCGTCGTTCAGCGAGGTAGACATAAGGAAACCCGACAACGCTATGTCCCTCGCGAATCAGCTGGATGCCTTCAACGATCGCAGCTGGATTTCGGTAGTCATCAACGTTCCAGAACGCGATGGCCGACCCGCTGGAGACACGCAGACCTCTGTTCCAAGAGGCGTAGAGGGTTTCGCGCGGGACCACGATGAGCCGGCCGTGGTTGCGCCACCACGGAAGGTCGAAAGCTGCCTGCAAAGCGCGCCGCTCGCGTCTGTCGGGGGAGTTGCTGATGATGATCGTCTCCGCCGAGTACCCGCTAGACTCCAACAACCTCAGGCATGCTTCCAGGTGCTCGAGGAAGCCAGGGAGGTGCCGCGACGACCCGTAGAGCGATGTGACAATGGAGACGTCCATGGATTGGCTGCTCACACGCTGGCCTCGATCTCTTGAGGCTCATCAGCCGGAATCCCGACCGCATATGCGACCAGCGCCACCGAGAAGAGCGAAAGCGCCGGCCACCAGAAGTAGGTGAGGCTGGTGAAGCGCGTCGCAATGGAAAACGTAGTGGCTAGCACGCCCGTCAGCAAGAGCGTGCCGCGTTCTGCCGAGTCGCCGAGGCGCAAGAATCCCCCCAACCCCCAGATGATGGTGAGCAGGAGCGGTATCGCAAGAACGATGACTCCTGCCAACCCCGTGCGATAGACGATGCGAATCCAGTCGCTGTCGGAGCTGTTGTAATTGCGAGTCCTCGCAGATGTGGCGGGGTCGAACAGGCCGGCGCCAAACACGCTGTCCACCCGCGCGCCCACTTGCTGAGCTCGTGAGAAAGCCTTGATGCGTGACTGCACATTGGAGGCGGAAAGCACCTGTCCCGGCTGGTTGACCTCGCCCATGCGATTTGCCAAGAATGCGTATTGTGCCGGCGCGAGAACGGGGCCGCCTACGAAGAAAATCGCAAGGCCGGCAACGCCTGCAGCGGCAATTGCGAGGGCGCGGGCGCGCCGACCCTTGTGCACCATCTGGAGGATCACCGCCAGCACGACGATCACCGCGAGTCCCAGTATCAGTGAACGTGTGTAGCTCAACAGCGTTCCAACGGCCAGCACCGCCAGCGCCGCAAACGCCCACACACTCCTCTTCGCTTGTGACAAATAGTAGGCCCACGCCAGTCCCAGCCAAATCGGGAAGGTAGTGAAATCGCGGATGATCGTGGTGCCCGAAAACGATGTGACCAGGTACTTGGGGTACGGGTAGACAGGAAGTCTCAGCGCCGAGGCGATATACAGCACCATAAGGCACGTGGTGAAGAGACTCAGCACGCTCACGTACTGCACGATCTCCTGCGCCGTGAAGCGCCGGAGGACGTCCAACGTCAGAATGAAACCAATGGGTATATAGAACCAGTCTCGCGTCGACGCCAAGAGCGACGGGTGGAAGCCACCGGGGTGCAGGAGTGTCAGCACCAACTCAAACGCAAGGAAGTAGCCGATGCACACGCCGAGGACCAGCCATCTGGAAGACAGGCGCGCGCACACAGCTGGCCGACGTTGTCGCGCATACAACCACCCCAGCACGACGGTGGCAAAGAGCACGTCCCCCGTTGTCACCGACGCCGAGGCCACTTGGCGCAAGACCTGATCAGGGACGATGTTGATGTACGCGCTGCGACCGAGACCGAGAAAAGCAGCCGCACCGGCAAGGAACAGGGGGTTCTTGAGCGACCGCACCAGGAGGAATGCGAACAGCGCGACGACGGCAGCTAGCGACAATGCTGTCATTCATTCAACTCGCGAAGAACCGGCCACTGGCGCATACCCGTTGCGGCCAGCCAGAGATTCGCCTGCTCCCCTCATGGCCGAGAGCCTGACAAACAGTGCGTCACCGTACATGGGCAGGGAGTCCGCCGGTCGCAAGTACTCATCAACGGTTCCCATGAACACGAGGCCGCTCTCGTCCAGCAGTTCTGAGATCTCCTGAATCGTTGCCTGACCGTCATATGGCGGAAGGTAGCCCACTTCCACCAACACGGCATCGGCACTCTGAAGAAGCCGACGCCCGCCTTTCAGCACTTGCGCCTCAGCGCCCTGCACGTCGATCTTGATCAAGAGTCCGCCCCGAACCGCGATGTGGTCGCAGTAGTTGTCCAGGCGTGCGACGGCTACGCTGTCGCTTGAGACCTTTCGTGTGTGAGGGAAGAGCTCTTTGTGCGACTCGCCCATTTGAAGTAGCGACCACGAGGGCGAGAACTCGCTGCGGAAGAACTCGGCCTTGCCGTCCGAGTCTCCCAGGGCGACGTTGAAAGCAGTGAGCCCCGCCGTGTCGGCCGCGAACCGCTGTAACTCATCGAAGCAGTCTCGCAATGGCTCAAACGAGTAAACAAGGCAGCCCGGACGAACACCAAGGAACTGCCGTGCAAACTGGCCGGTGTTTGCGCCAATATCAACAAGAGTGCCAATGCCAAGCGTCTCCAGCCACCGCCAACGCTCTCGAGCCAGGCGGGTTGCCTCGGCTTGCTGCTTTGCGATGCTGGCTACGTTGTAGCCCGCCGAATGGAGCAAGCGCCAGACATGGTGCTTCAAGCGGCGCGAAAGGTCTCGAGCGATGCTTGTCAACACGCTTTCGTCAAGCGCCCGTCCGGCAGGTCTATTCATGCGGTCCTCCCGAAACCAGACGCCAGTCGAGCATCGGCGCGATGCCGCCTGGGCGAACGACCTGAGCATATGGAGATACGGCATGGTCGCGGTGCGCCTCGAAGGATACTGCCGCCTCAGAGTGAACGAGCCAGCGGACGCAATGAATGCTCACACGCGGCAGCACCAGATAGCGGCCGTCGTTGAGAAGTCCCGCGGGAATGGTGCATTCCAACTCATTGCGGCCGGGAGAGAGCTTGGGCCAGCGCTCGGGGTCGAGATCGGTCTGGTAGGACCTCATGACGAGCGAGCCGTCCCCGGTGGCCAGGTCGAAGCCGATACAAAGAGCTTCGGAAACGCTTGTGAGATCGACCTCAATGCGAACGCCGAAAGGCCTCGACGTGCTCACCAGGTGGGCGACCTCCCCAGCCGAGTTCACCACCCGCACCGACACCAGCCGAACGGCATCGTCGCCCGGCCTTTCCTCTGCAGACCATCTCGCCTCAGCACCGGTCTCGGTTTGCCGGGCCATATAGTCGACGACAACCTTGCTCGCTTCGCCTGAGTTGACCACCCGCCCCGCGTCGAGCTCCACGGCCCGCGTGCAGAGACTGCGGATCGCCATCATGTTGTGGCTCACCAGGAGAACCGTGCGCCCTTGGCCGGCCACGTCCTCCATCTTGCCGAAGCACTTCTTCTGGAAACCAGCGTCGCCGACTGCGAGGACCTCGTCGACTATGAGTACCTCAGGGTCAAGGTGGGCTGCCACAGCGAAGGCAAGGCGAACGTACATGCCGCTGGAGTAGCGTTTCACCGGTGTATCGAGGAAGCGACTGATCTCACTGAACTCGACGATTTCGTCGAACCTACTCTTGATCTCGGCCCGCGTCATGCCCAGGATGGCACCGTTCAGACTGATGTTCTCACGGCCGGTGAGTTCCGGATGAAAGCCAGTCCCGACTTCGAGAAGACTGGCAACCCGGCCTCGGATCTCGACCCGACCTTCCGTCGGCTCGGTGATGTGCGAGAGGACCTTTAGCAGTGTGCTCTTGCCGGCCCCGTTACGACCTATGATGCCCAGCGCCTCGCCGTACTGGACTTCAAGATCGACGTCTTTGAGCGCCCAGAGCTTTTCGGAGTGGTGTGTGGCAGCCCCCGGGTGGCGGATGCGCTCCAGCGGCCGTTTGGCGGCGTTGGTCAGGGTGTCGCGCAGGGTGCGGTACCGATCGCGCTCAGCGCCGATCTGGTACATCTTGCCCAGCCCGACCGTGCGAAGGGCAAAGTCGCTCATGGGTGGCTCCTAGACCACATCAGCGAACACTCGCTCCATGCGCTTGAAGTAGAAGAGGCCGCCGACCAGTAGCACGATGACCACAGCGCTCGAGAGCCACATGTAGCCGCCGGGAAACTGTTGTCCGAGAAGTGCCCAGCGAAAGCCGCCGATCACGCCGGTCATCGGGTTCAACGCAAACGCGATGCGAAGCGGTCCGGCGGGGATGGCGCTGATCGGGTAGATCACAGGGCTCACGAACATCCAGAGCTGCACCAGGAATGGGATGATGTACTGCACGTCCCGGTAGAGCACGTTGAGAGCGCTGAGCCACAGGCTGACAGCAAGCGCCGTCGCCAGCGCCAGCACGACGAACAGCGGCAGAAAGACCGCGTGCCACGTCGGAGCAATGCCATACGCGGCCATGAGACCGATAAGGACCAAGAATGCTAGGCCGAGGTCGACCAAGCCGCCCAACACTGCCGAGGCGGGAATCACGAGGCGAGGGAAGTAGACCTTTGTGATCAGGTTGGCGTTGCCGACCAGGCTCGTCCCAGATCGCGAAAGCGCCCCGGCGAAGAACAGCCACGGCAACAATCCCGAGTAGCTGAAGACCGGATACGGCACACTCGCCGACGGGCTCTTGATGCCGAGAATCTTGTTGAACACCACCGTGAACACGACCATCGTCAGAAAGGGCTGCAGGATCGCCCACGTGACGCCAAGCACGGCCTGCTTGTAGCGCACGAGGATGTCGCGCCAGGTCAGGAAG
>Ga0209048_10007254_pt1 | contig 10267 bp, 8 predicted proteins | sample FrelakmetCRP12CR_FD_187146 | JGI IMG/M metagenome (GOLD analysis project Ga0209048, IMG submission 187146) | Freshwater lake sediment microbial communities from the University of Notre Dame, USA, for methane emissions studies - CRP12 CR (SPAdes)... | ecosystem: Environmental > Aquatic >... | reverse complement strand
TAGGAGATCCTTTGCTCCCAATGTGACTTATCACCCTTCTTTACAAGAAGAGGGAGTCTGCTCGTTCTTTTTATGCTATTGACCAAGATGGCATTTCCGGGGAGAGAAGGTCCATGAGGTATGCCGGTTGATGACTTATTACACAGAGCACGTAACCGTTTACATCCCCCCCTTGCCAAAGGGAGATTTTTAGACCCAGTGAAAAACCGACGTCAAGAAAAAAAAACTTCTTCGGGAATAAATTTTGAACCCCTTATTTAAAGAGAGAGGGCCCCGTTCGGTTGAAACGAGACAATCATTTGCGGATGTCTGTGATCTCTTTGATAGGAGTGACCAGGGTCAGGGTCGACCTCATCTCGTATCCCAGGTCCACGTAAGTCTTTCTGGCAAAAACAAACTTGGTGATGCAAAGTGGGAGAGCCACCGCATCTTCGATGATCTTCTTCTGAGCCTCAGCCCAGAGAGCCTTCTGTTTCTTGGGATCGGCCTCCACTCGCGCCTTTTCGATCAAATCGTCAATCTGATTATAGTGAGAGAAGTTGGTGATGGCGCCGGGAGTGCCAACGATCGATTTCGAATAGTAGAATTGAGTGAGCATGGGATCTGCGGTGGGAAAGCGAGCGCAAATGTAAAGAACCAGCGGATTCACATCTTTCCGGATTTGTTGATGGAAGGCTGTATGGGTAACGACGTCCATTTTCATATTAATCCCGACCCTTCGAAGCTGTTCTTGGATCTGCTCCATCGGTCGGTGGTAATCTGACATCTCGGTGATCACCATGGACATCTCAAATCCTTTGGGGTATCCCGCCTCTGCCATCAGCTTCTTTGCCTTCTCAGGGTTAAATTCGTACCGGGGGACTTTGTCTGTTCCACCCAGGTAATTCATCGGGATCGGGGAGAGAAGCTTCTCGGTCAGATCCCGGCCCAGAAATTTCATCAGTTCATCCAGATTGATCGCATGACAGATGGCCCTTCTCACACGAATATCATCCAATGGTTTCTTGGTCATATTGAAATGTAGAACAAGGGTTTCTCCCGGGCCGAAGATTTCAATGGCTGTTCCCGGGATTCCCCGCATCTTGCTCACCCAAACCTGCTCTCGCTCGCCTTCGACGATATCGATCTCGCCCTTTCGAAATGCCATCTCACGGCTGCTTGCGCCAGGCATGAACCAGAGCTCAATCCGGTCGAGTTTCGATTTTCCCCTGAAATAGTCTGGATGTCTCACCTCTCCTACTTTTTCTTTGGGGAGGTATTCTTTCAGCATGAAAGGACCCGTCCCGATTGGATCGAACTTAAACTTGTCCCCTTTCTCCAGGACCGCCTTCTTCGATACGATGTATCCACCATGATAGTTTGTCAAAATCCCTAGAACAGAAGGGATGGCACTCTTAAAGGTGATACGGACCGTGTACTGATCGATCGCTTCCACTTTGGCCAAAGCCGCATAATCTGCCGCGAAGCCTGAAGCGGCTTTATTGGCCGCCTTCTCCAGAGAGAACTTCACATCCTCCGCGGTCAACTCCCCATAGCCCTTGTGAAACTTGACCCCTTTGCGGAGATAGAATGTCCAGACCAAACCGTTCTTTGAACGCTCCCATTTTTCAGCCAGATCAGGCTCAATCTTTTCAGGGCTGATGTCCTCGGGTTTAAAGCGGACCAGGGCATTAAACATCGGGGCGATACAACCATAGTCGACCGTGGTGGTCCCATAATGAGGATCCAGGGAACGGATATCCGAGGCCTTTAAGGCCATCCTCACGATCTTTTCCTGAGCAGGAGCTACCGTGGGGAAAACGATAGTCGTTAGAATCCATGCAACGAGAAGAAAAGAAAGAACCTTACACTCTCTCATGTTCCACCTCCATCAAAACAAAAGGAATGGATTCTCCCAGAGTGATTTTCTAAACCTATTATAAGGATGGGTTTGTCAATCCTTGCGACCGGAAGGAGATTGTCATTCCTAGATTCGAATCCTATCCGTTGGTTTTGGACCCGTAGTCGCACCCTTTTCGAATGGGACATATTCCGCAAAGGGGTTTTCGAGCCACGCAGGTTTTTCTACCATGCCAGACGAGGAGGTTTGAAAAATGCGTCCACTCTTCCTTGGGAACGATCTCCATCAAATCGAACTCAATCTTGACGGGATCATCGTTCGTCGTCAGACCAATTCTCCGGCTCACCCGGTGCACATGAGTGTCGACCACGATGCCGGGAATTCCAAAGGCATTTCCTAAAATGACATTCGCGGTTTTTCTTCCCACTCCGGGAAGGGTGAACAGATCTTCGAGAGTTTTTGGAACTTCTCCCCCAAATTGCTTCTCCAACTCCTGACAGCATTTCTGGATCGATTTGGCTTTATTTCGATAGAATCCAGTCGGCCGAATTTCCTCCTCCAGTTTCGCCAGATTTGACTCAGCATAATCTCTTGCCGAGCGGTGCTTTTTAAAGAGATCCCCCGTGACCTGATTTACCTTGACGTCTGTGCATTGGGCGGAGAGAATGGTGGCGATCAGAAGCTCGAGGGGATTGGAGAATTTGAGGGCAATGGTGGAATCGGGTATTTCCTTCGATAAAATTCTTATGATCTCTTTTACTCTTTTTTGATCGGATTCTTTTTTCATAGCCCCTCCTGTATAACGATGAACCTTGAACTATGAACAATGAACTTTGAATTTTCAGCCTTGAGCTTAAAACGGTTTCCTTCGTTCCAAAAAGGCTTTCATCTCTCCAAGATCCATGGCATTGAGGATGTTTCCGGGCTCCAGCCACCCCTTCCGTCCGATTCCCACTCCATAATACGCGTCCTTCAATCCCTCTTCCCCATGGGCATCGGGGTTGATGGCAATTTTGACCCCCTTCTCTTTAGCATATTTGCACAATCTCCAATCGATGTCCAATCGATAAGGGTGGGCATTGAGTTCAATCGCCACTCCTGATCGGCTTGCTTCGTCAATGATGCGCATCATATCGATGGCGTAGGGTTCTCTGGCCAAGAGAAGCCGGCCGGTGGGATGGGCCAAAATGGTCGTATACGGGTTCCTTATGGCTTTGATCACTCTTCGGGTCATTTCTTCCCGGGACATGTTGAAGTGGGAATGAACCGAGGCGATCACAAAGTCAAACTCTTTGAGAATCGATCCTTCATAGTCCAAGGATCCATCGGGAAGAATGTCGGATTCAATCCCTTTAAAAATAGTAAACCCCTCCATTTCCTGATTCAATTGATCGATCTCTTTCCATTGTTTTTGAAGTCTTTCGCGACTCAGACCTCCTGCATAACGAGCAGATTGACTGTGGTCAGAAAACCCGATATAGGAAAATCCCATTTCTGTTGATGCCTGGGCCAACCTCCGAATAGAGTTTGTTCCATCGCTGTAGATAGAATGGACATGAAAGATTCCTTTGATATCGTGGTCCTCGATCAGCCGTGGGAGCCGATGAGTCTCAGAGGCTTCAATCTCTCCTTGATTCTCCCTTAACTCCGGTGGGATGAAGTCGAGGCCGAGGGCGTTGAAGATCCCCTCTTCCTCTTTACAAGAAATGGGCCTGCCGTTTCGATGAAGCCCTTCTTCGCCTAGTTTTAAACCCATGCCCTTCGCCCTCTCAAGCATGGAAGTCCAATGAGCGAGACTTCCAGTGAAGCAGAAGAGGGCGTAGGGGAAAGTCTGGTCTGAAGTGATTCGGAGATCGACCTCTGCTCCCGAGAGGAGGAGGGTGCGACCGCCGGCTTTGTCGTTAGATTGGACCACTTCCACTTCAGGGAGTTTGGAAAAGGCACTCAAGACCTCTTGTGGACGATGGGTGCTGAGCACGAGGTTGATATTTTTCACGACTTCCATCTTCCTTCTCAAGGAGCCAGCGAGATTTCCGCGAATCACTTTGGGATGGGAAAGGATCTTTTTGAGAACTTCCCGGGCGGGCTCGATCACTTCTCCGTAAAGATATTGACCTTGATATCTCTTGACCTGTTGGATACCCTGAAGAATCTTCTCCTGGGATTTTTGTCCGAATCCCTGAAGATCAACCAGTCGATTTTCGAGACAGGCGTATTCCAATTCACCCACGGTTTTAATATTGAGCCGGTCATGAAGAGCTTTGATCTTTTTGGGCCCCAGGCCGGGGATCTTAAGCATCTCCAGATGGCCGGGTGGGATGGAATTTTTTAGATCTTCATGAAGTTGAAGTCGACCCGTAGCGACCAGTTCGGTGATGTGTTGAGATAAGGCCTCCCCGATCCCCTTTATTTCTTTGAGACGACCCTCACGAATCGTCACACCCAGGTCTTCTTCCAAAATTTCGATCGTTCTCGCTGCATGAGAATAGGCCTTCACCTTGAATGGGTTTTCCCCTTTCAATTCCAAGAACAGGGCCACCTCTTCCAGAACGGTACTCACTCTTTTATTATCGATTACCTGCTTGACCATGCAAAAATTCTAACCGATCTTTCCTAAAAGAGACAATAAAAAATGGCACAAGTTCAACAAGATTTGGACAAAAAACGTCAACTCTCTTTCTCAAGCCTAGAAGGCCTTAAAAAAATTCTTTTTAATTTCGATGAGTTAAATAAAATTAACCGGTTTGGTATAGAAAATGCTGTCAATGAATGTAAAGTCCAATGGAGAAGGTGGAAAGCCATGATAACAAATACCCCAGATAATGTCCTAACAACTCAGGAGGCCTGCCACTACCTTCGGATATCGAGGCCTACCTATCTGAAATACCTTTATTTAGGAAGGATTAAAGGGACGAAGGCGGGAAAGGGTTGGAAGGTTCTCAAATCAGAGTTGGATCGATTTCTGAAAGGAGAGAATGAACATCCACAGGCAGCATGAATTTCTCAGAGGGAGGAACAGATAAGGGGAGAAGCCCGGTGAAAGGTTTAGAAGATAAAATCGATATTTCTGAAGAGAAGGAAATTGAGGAGAAAGTCAAATCTACCAAGTCACTCATTCAGACTTTTCTCCAGACCCTGAAAGCCTTTCGACTCTACGAGGCCAATCATCCGATTCTGTCTAAATTTTTGGAAAGGCTGAGGAAGGATTTTGATCATTATTTTGGTGAATTCGATTCTTTCTCCCTCCAGATCGGGGAGCACCGGCTCTATTATCGGGGAAATATCGTCTATGAAAGTGAGGACGTGAAGGAAAGTTTAGCCTTTCTCTTTTTTAAAGACGGAATTCGGGAAATCCAATTTTCAAAAGGTTTGGAATTGAAAGAGATGATTGATTTTCTCAATATTGTGAGAAAAGCTGACTTACTGAATCGCATGGAGGATGATCTCGTCACCCTGCTCTTTGAAAAGGATTTCATTCACATCACCTTTACCGCAGTGGACGAATTTATAGAGGGAACCCTTGTTCCTGCCACAGAGGAAGATTTGATAAAAGGGTCAGAGTACATTCAAGAGGAGGCGGATGAAGGGCAGGCTGAAAGCTCCTCTCTCCCTGTGCGAGAAGGGTTGGAGCGGGCGATCAACCCTGCTCCGGGTCAATCCTTGGTTCAGGCCTGTCAGCTCACCCCTGAGGAGATGGGGGCGATCGATCGGGAGGCACGACAAGAGGAACAACCGGACTATATCTATACCTTGATTAACAACCTGATCGAAATCTTGCTTCATCTCGGTGAGGATGCGGATGCCTACGAAAATATGATCTCCTACTTCGATCGGGTCATCGAATACCTCCTCGATCAGCAAGAAGTCGGAAAAGCGGTATCGCTCTTGAGCAGCCTGGATGAAACCACGGAATCCATCATGATGAAGGACAAGCAGATTTTTGCCATTCAACGCATTCTCGAGAGTTCATCCAGTCCCCGTTCCATTGAACTTTTGGGAAAGGTAATGAAAGGGAACGGAGAGGTCCATTCGGAGACCATCCTCGAATATCTTCGATTCCTCAAGAAGCAGGCCGTTGAACCTCTCTGTGTCTTGTTGGGCGAGCTGGAGTCGGGGAAGTGGAGAAAAACAATCTGCAGCCAATTGACCGAACTCTGCCGAAAAGAAATCCAACCGCTGGGCAAATTCTTATCGGATCACAATCCCTTGTTGGTCTGCCACATTCTCTCCATCCTTGGGAACATCGGAGATCCCTCTACGGTGAACTATTTAGGAGACTTAGTGACCCACAAAGATGTGAAAGTGAGAGAGGAGACCCTTCAGATCCTTAATAAATTTGGGGAAAAGGGGAAGGACCTGATTCAACGATTCTTAATGGATTCTGTATCCGGAATCAGAGCAAAGGCGGCACTTCTTTTGGCGAGGAATGCTAAGAGTGAAGCGGTAAAGCCCCTCACAGACATCATCCTCTCAGAGGATTTTTACAAACGGGATTATAAAGAGAAGGCCTCTTTCTTCAGGGCTCTGGGAGAAACAGGCTCGAAAGAGGTGATACCGACCTTAAAGGGGATTTCCAAGAAAAAGAGGTTTTTCCAAAGGGAAAAATGGGATGAGATGAGACAATGCGCCGTCAATACATTAAAAATGTTGGGCGCTTAGGATGTGTGAATCTATTAAGCGGTGGGTGACCGAACCCTGTTGAATGAGCCCGCTGATAAAGGAGACCAGATGGAGATTGCACCCTCCTCGACCCCACCGAAAAAGGTGAACCCAACGTCCCCCGATGGCATGGAAGCCGAACTGTGGAGATTGGGGAACAACCTCGTCACCAAATTTCATGTGCTGTTAAGAATCTCCCAGATTTATGATTCTAAGAATGTGGCTCTCAATCAGTTTATCAATGAGTTTCTCGAGACCATTAACACATTGATCAAGAGGAATGGGGTCCTCTCCTTGAAAATGATCAAAGATGAATTCTTCCTCAATGACGAACGATTGCGCTATTCAGTAGAAGGATTTACAAGCTTCAAATATCTTTCGACCCAATGGAAAAAACGGGTGATTGGTGAAGTGATTTTCAGAACCCTGGTGGAAGAAGAGATGTTGAGGCATTTCATCTATGCCTTCTTCAACCTGGAAGAAGGTCGTGAAGAAAATGCAGATCTTCTCAAAAAAGAGTTAGAGAGTCACCAGATCACTTCGATCGAGGTGACGCCTTTGGAGATCGACGAGAGTGAGGAGGACTATACCCTTCAGAAGGAAGATCATCGGGAGGTGGGCAAGAAAATATTTTTTGAGACCATCGGGACCATCAAAGATGTAATCACGAACATTAAAGGGAATCAGTCCGCCGATATCAGGAAGTTGAAGAGGTTGGCACAGAAAGCGATTCATCTTGTCATCGAAGATGAATCCATCCTGCTGGGGATGACGATGATCAAAAATTATGATGAATATACCTTTAATCATTCTGTGAATGTCTCGATCTATTCCTTGGCGATGGGGAAGCGGTTGGGGCTCTCCAAGAAGATCTTGACGGAGTTGGGAATTACGGCTCTTCTCCATGATATCGGAAAGTCAAAGATTCCGAGAGATGTTTTGAATAAGCCTGCCCCCCTCAGTAGTGAGGAATGGGAGATGATGAAAAAGCATCCCTTGATGGGGGTGGAGATCGTCCTCAATCTGAAACAGTTGGGGGAGATCAATCCAAGGATGGTGGTCGGGGTCTTTGACCACCATCTGATGAGTGACCTTTCAGGATACCCAAGACTCTTTCTGAGGAATGAGGTGAGCCTCTTCGGGAGGATCATTCAGATTGCGGATGCTTATGATGCGATGACGACCCCCCGGATTTATAAGAAAATTCCATATACACCGGAGCAAGCTCTCGCCGTCATGCTGCGAGAGAAGACGGTCCATTTTGATCCCCTTCTCCTCAAGATCCTCATTGGCCTTGTGGGAATTTATCCGCTCGGATCCTTGGTCCTCTTGAATACACATGAAATAGGGATTGTCTATAAGTCCAATTATGATCCCAACTTCTTGGATCGCCCCATCGTCCTCCTCGTCGATCGAGATGCTAAAGGGGATGCCACAAAACAGCTGATTGATCTCACTGATACGGATGAGGCGGGAAACTACAAATGGAGAGTCACCAAGACATTAGACCCCCAGAAATACCACATCGACATCGCCAAATATTTTCTGTAAAAGGATGATATCGGGAAGAGCATAGCGCCTAGCGGATAACATAAAGCTGAAAGTTGAGGGCTGAAAGCTCAAAATCTATACCTTAGGGATCCATTCTTCACTCGCACTTTGCGATTCCTGCCTCCGCGGACAGCGGATAGCCGCCGCTGATTTTTACCGCTTTGAGGCCGTCGCGGCCAATGATGGGACGCCGATCGAGCGTAATATTTGGCGGAATAAAGATACGAAGATATACCCTTTATTCATCGTTTTCATCTTCTCCTTTCGCTTGGCTGGTTGCGGCGACATGCATTTCCTTTATGTCGAGTGGGCAATTTCTCAGATCCTCAGAGAAACTGCCCTCCTTGAATTTTAAATCTATCTGTTTTAATTTTGCCTGTTCAATCAGTATTTGCTTTTTTCTCATCAACTCCCTGTCACCCGATCTCCTCATCATTCCATCTCCTTGGCCCTGTATATTCTTTTTTGGGCGTGGTCCCCAATCAAGAAAGAGTTTATGAAAAAATTTGGGTTGGGGTCATATCCGGCTGGTGGTTTCTGAGAAGTACAGCTCCAAAGAGTGAGCATTATACCATATCAGGATTTGTTGATTACGAAAGTGAGTGTACTTCATTGAAGCTAAAAAATGGAAGTCAGCTTGCGTTCTGGAGTTGATAAATCTTCCTGCTTACGTACTGCTCTGCGGACCTTTCAGGGGCTTGATGAGTAATATGGCTATCAAATTTACGACGCCGAGAATAGCACAGAGAAAGAAGGCGAGATGATAACTACTTGTTACATCGAATATATAACCGGCCAAAAACGGACCAATCGCTCCACCCACGGTATCGCTGAAAAAAACCAGACCCAAAATAACACCATGGGAGCGCATTCCAAAGACATTGGCGACGATAGGAGATTCCATCGTGGCCATGCCGCCATGGCCAAAACCAAAGACAGCCCCGAACAAAAACAACATCCATAAATCCTTGGCCATGAGTAGCCAGAATAAGGTGACCATCATTAGTCCAGCACCAAGCATCATCGCCTGCTTATTTCCAACCCTGTCAGCGAAGATACCCATTATTATTCTGCCGGCAATCCCGGCCCCGCCTAAAAAAACCATGATACCGACAGCCTGCACCAATGAAATACCCCTCCCAATGGCATAGATGACCGTATGGACCAAGAGTATGTTGTAAATAAAATAAGTGCAAAAATAAACCAAACTAATCAACCATACTTGACGGGTACGAAGAGCCTCTCTAAAAAACAGGCCGTAAGTCCCCACCCCCGAAGTAGATGTGCTTGTCCCATCGTAGCCATAGGGCAATTTCCCTAATTGATAGGGGTCTCGCCTGAGAAATTGCGCCGCAATGACGACGATGACCATAACCCCAATGCCCACAATAATGTAGGCCGTCCGCCAGCCATAATTCAAAATAGCCTGATTAGCGGCAGGAACGATGACCATCAAAGCAATACCTGTGCCGGCCAAGACGATGCCTGTCATAAACGCTCTCATTTTGACAAACCACTTGGCTACGGTAGATAATGTTGGCACCAGAACAGCACTCATACCAATGCTGATGAGGCCATAGAAAAGATACAGCTCCCAGATGGAACTCAATTGTGACATGAACAAGTAGCCCAGGCCTACGAGGAATCCGGCAATCGTCATGATCAGGCGAGGACCAAATCTGTCATTTAGCCTGCCTACACCAATAGAGAGAAGACCGGTGAAAACCCAGGTTAATGAAAACCCCCCAGAGGTTGCCGCTCGGGTCCAGCCAAACTCCTCCAGAACGGGTGAGAAAAACACGCCGAAAGAAAGCCGCGCCCCCCACATGACAATAGCCATGAATAAAGCGGCAGCGACAATGACGTAGCCATAAAAGAACTTTGGCCAAGTTACAGTCAGTGGCGATTTATCCTCGATACTCAAAAGGTGTCCTTTCCGATGATCCCGTAACCCGGTCTTTCGCCCTGTCACTCTATCTTTTTGCCTTCTGCGGACGAGGAGGTAATTTACACTGCGATCTGCCCCATTCGTCGATCAGTCTTCGGGTGATTTCCTGTTGTTGCCGAATGCAAAAGTCGGCATATTGGGGGTCTGTTTTTCGATAAGTCTTCTCAATAAAGGCAATGGAGTTTTCGGCACTTATAAGTTGGGAAAGAATGATGTCGCATTTCTTTAGTCCCCATCGGGCTTCAATGGAATCTTCCGGATGAGGAGAG
>Ga0209048_10007253_pt1 | contig 10267 bp, 8 predicted proteins | sample FrelakmetCRP12CR_FD_187146 | JGI IMG/M metagenome (GOLD analysis project Ga0209048, IMG submission 187146) | Freshwater lake sediment microbial communities from the University of Notre Dame, USA, for methane emissions studies - CRP12 CR (SPAdes)... | ecosystem: Environmental > Aquatic >... | reverse complement strand
AGCAGGCTGATCATGCAGGATCGCTAAGGCGCAGTGTTGCAGGAAAACCGCAAGGGGGCTTTTGACGGCGAAGGCGAGCTGGAACAATACACAGTCATTATTTCCGCGGCCAGCGAATGAAAGGGGTACGCCAGTCGGCGCACCCCAACAACCTCATTTGAAAAACATCCTCAGCGACAACACCGTAAACTGGATGAAACCGCGCAGGCGATTCATCAGGCCGCGCCCGTAGAATAGATTCAGGGTGCCTTTGAGGCCCGTGTAAACCCCTTCGCTGTAGGGCTGCCAGAATACATTGCGTTTAGAGAAGTACAGCATTTCCTTGATCACTACCTGAGGTTCCGTCATCTCGTCGAAGCCCAGATGCCCATGGCTGCGACCGATGCCCGATTCCTTGAAGCCCCCCCAGGGCGTTTCCGCGAGGCCATGGCTGAGCAGGTGATCGTTGATAGTGATCGCGCCAGCCTGGATGCGCCGCCCGATTTCCACCGCCTTGCGGGTATTGTTGGACCAAACCGAGCCAGTCAGGCCCAAATGGGAATCATTAGCCAGCGCGATGGCCTCTTCCATGTCGTTCACCTTCATCACGCCCAGCACGGGGCCGAAGGTTTCCTCTCGCATGACCTCCATATCGTGATTCACGTCGGTGAGCACTGTGGCTGGAAAAAAATTGGCACGGGCATGGGCTGGGTCAATTTTGGCCTGTGCATAAACCGTAGCACCCTTGGCCAGAGCGTCTTCCACCTGCTGTTTGATGGTTCTGACCTGCTTTTCGGTGCAGATGGCGCCGACGTCCACGTTATAGTCGGTGTCGGGACCCTGGCGCAGGGCTTCGACGCGCGCCTTGAGCAGCGCGAGAAACGGGTCATATAGATCCTTGTGGACATAAACGCGCTCGACGCCACCGCAGGACTGGCCGCTGTTTTGCAGGCCCGCCCAGATGGCGCCGTTCACGGCCCGCTCCAGGTTGGCATCCGCGCAGACCAGCATGGGGTCGTTGCCGCCCAGTTCCAGGGATACGGGCGTGAGGGTTTCGGCCGCCTTAGTCATAAGGGTCTTGCCAACCGGTACCGAACCTGTGAAGAACAGTTTGTCCACGTGATTGCCAGGTTCCAGCATGAGTTGGCTGATCATGCCGCCGGAAATATTCACATGGGTGAACACGCCTTCGGGGAAATCGGCCGCCTTGGCCATTTCCTCGATCTTGCGGCCCACCATCTGGGTTTCCACGGCCGTCTTGAATACCACCGTGTTGCCGGCCAGCAGAGCCGGCACAATCTCATGCATGGGAATGCCCAGCGGATAATTCCAGGGAGCAATGATGCCGACGACGCCGAACGGTACCCGGTACAGCGTGCTACTCTTGTTGAAAAACAACAGGGCGCCACCGCCGATACGCCTGGGCTTGAGAAAGCGCTTGGCATTCTTGGTGTAATACGTGATAGCGATGACGCTGGGCAGGACCTCGGTGGCAAATCCCTCGACACGGGCTTTACCCACATCCTTGCAGATAACTTCACTGACTTCGTCGGCATGCTCGATCAGGTAATCGCGCATGCGCAGGACATATTTCACCCGCTCTTCCAAAGGCAGGGCCGCCCAGCCTTTCTGGGCTTGCCGGGCGCGGATAATTGCCTGCCGGCCCTCTTCCGGGGTATTGATCGGCGAAAAACCGATGATTTCACCAGTGGCCGGGTTGATTGAGGTTGTCTTGGAAATATCGACAACGGGTTGTGGAGTGCTCATGAACACCTTCCTGCAAAATCTTTAACGGGATCTCAAGTGCGTCGCGAACCACTGAGCCGGGTATGTTTATCGCTGCACCATGGCCTTGGCATGGGCTTGCCATGTTAGCCATTCTACGCTTATTGAATGATTTTTCTTGTAATAGATGGTTTTTTGAATGCTATTCCCGGCGCCAGCGGCCCAACTCAGGGCCTGTCAGACAAATAGGCTTTTAGCAGATAAACATCATCGATCTCCGGTTGCGTTGGATTTTCCTGTTCAGGCAGGCCGCTCAGATGGAAACCCTGTTCCTTTCTTAGCTTGCTGGCCACCTCGCTAAGCCGGGCTTCGGAAAATTCGCCTTCGGCCGCGGCCAAATCCATTTCCTCAGCGACGCCCAAAGCCTTCAGCGCTGCCTGCAAGTACAGCACACCCAGTTGCTGCTGAGATACTTCGTCCTGGTCCTCGTCAATGGCTTCATGCTGGCTCAGGTCAAAGCGTCCATAGACTTTAAAGGGCAAGCCATAGTGCGTATCCTCGCTGAGCATGTAGATATCCTGACGGCCAAGGGCGGGTAAGGCATTGATGTTAATAAGGCTGGTATCCTGGATGGGCAGGGTTAACTCCTCCACCACGAGAGCGGATTTATGGGCTTCCTTGAGATAAGCGCCGAGTGCCTGAATTTCCTGCGCCGTGAAGGCCTCATCGATCAGGTTTTCCAGGTGCAACTGCTCCAGCCTGTCCAGATACTCATAGCCAGCGATGAGTATCTGGTAGGAAGCCACCGGCTGTGCCCGGTTCAACATGAACCAATGAAATTCGACATCCTTGTGTCCCTGGTAACGGGCCATGACGGTGGATACTTTGAACAGCCGGACTCTGCTCTCGCTATCTACTGATGCGCTCATCGGTACACCTGCGAAGTCTGATAAAGTGCCGTATCATAATATCGCTGTTCAGGCCCGGCGTAAGCGGACCCCCATAAGCGGTTGACATATGGTTATGGGAAGCGGCGTAAAACGCATTTTGCCCGCCGGGTCGAAGGACGCCGCATTGCCCAGGTACTACTGCTGCTGTGACCGAGCGAGCGATGCCAAAAATTACCCAAAGTATCTACAAGGTGATCTTTCTTAACCAAGGCAAGGTCTATGAACTCTATGCCCGCAGCGCTCACCAGAGCGATCTGTATGGCTTTATCGAGGTGGAGGAACTGATTTTTGGGGAACAGTCTTCGCTGCTGGTCAATCCCGCGGAAGAGCGCCTGCAAGGAGAATTCGCTGGGGTTCGCCGTACTTTCATCCCCATTCATTCCATCATCCGTATCGACGAGGTGGAAAAAGAAGGCGTGAGTAAGATCCGCGCTACCGGCAGCCCTGCCGACAATATCGCCACGTTTCCCGGCCCCACTCTCCCACCCAGCGGCCGTAAGGAATAACGTGTTGACCTGAATCCATAGCACGCTGACCACCTGAAATAGGCGGCTCACTGCAACGGTAATCCTGTCAAGCATGCCTGCCGGTCTACCTTGCCGGTGGGCGTCTCCAGGAACTTGGGAAGGAAGTAAAAATAGCGGGGAATCTCGTACTTTGTGAGCAACCCGATGCGCAGCAATTGTGCCTGGATGTCAGCCTGCACTTCCTGAGAGACGGGCCGCCCCTCAATCACGGCCACGACCGCCTGTCCAAGTTCAGGATTCACCAGTGGGCCGACAAAAAACCGGTGCCCGGCCAGGAGCCTGTTTTGGTAGGTGCTAAACAGCCTTGCCAGGGCAATTTCTACCTTTTCTGCCTGCACCTTGATCCCACCGGTATTGATCACATTATCGATCCGTCCCAGCCAGCGAAATGAACCGTCAGATCTTAATTCCACCAGATCGTTGGTGACCAGCGTGCGGCCTTCGGTCAAGATTGACGACACGGTCAGGCAGCCCTGCGGGCTAAGGCCAAGCTGTACTCCTTCGAGGGGAATAAAATACTCGCTGGCCTGCGGACCATTCAGGCGTTTCAAGGCGATATGGCTGACGGTCTCCGTCATTCCATAAGTATGATAAACAGGGGCATTGAGCTTTTTTATCGCATCGAGCAGGGACTGATCGACCGGCGCGCCGCCAATCAAAATGGCCCGCATCTTATTCAGGAGCGATAGCTGATCCGGCGTGGACGCTAACGCCTCTCGCAATTGCAAAGGGGTGAAGGCAGTAAACTCGAAGACTGCCTCTGCAGGAAGCATCGCCAAGGGATTGCGGGCAGGCGTGATGACCGTCAGGGATAACTCCAGTTCAAACCCCCTTACCAACATCATTATGCCGGCGATATATTCCGTGGACAGACAAACCAGCGCTCTATCTCCCTGGCGCAGATCCAGAGCTTTTCCCGTGAGTCGAGCGCTGGCAACCATCTGGGCGCGCGTCAGGACAATTGCTTTGGGCGCCCCCGTGGACCCCGATGTGCGCAGACAAAATTCAGCTTGCCCTGCCAGCCACTGCTGACAGAAGCGCAAGGTATTCAACTCATAGGGCGTCAGAGATGGTTGCGCGATTGACTCGGGCAGGTTAAGAATCCATTCAAAGGGACATCCTCTGCCGTTCAGCATCAATACAGGCATTTGTCAGTCTGGGGAAAAGCGATGGAAAGAACCCATCGCCATGATTGGCTAGGGAAACTTTGGGTACTTCGAGAAATCCGGTTGGCGCTTTTCCACGTAGGCATTCCTGCCTTCCTGCGCCTCCTCGCTGAGATAATACAGAAGCGTGGCATTGCCGGCCAATTCCTGAATACCCGCCTGTCCATCCAATTCGGCGTTGAAAGCGGATTTGAGCAAGCGGATGGCGAGCGGACTTTTCGCCTGGATCTTGCGGCACCACTCGACAGTCGTTTTTTCCAGTTCCTCCAGGGGAACGACTTTATTGACCAAACCCATCGTCAATGCCTCTTGGGCATCGTACTGATCGCACAAATACCAGATTTCCCGAGCTCTCTTCTGGCCCACGATGCGCGCCAGATAAGAGGCCCCGAAACCGCCATCAAAACTGCCCACCTTGGGTCCAGTTTGCCCGAAGCGCGCATTCTCGGCAGCGATAGTCAAGTCACAGACGACATGCAAGACATGGCCGCCGCCGATAGCCCAACCGGCAACCATGGCAATCACTGGCTTGGGGCATGAGCGGATCTGTTTCTGTAAATCCAATACATTCAAGCGCGGCACGCTGTCTTCGCCCACGTAGCCGCCAACCCCACGCACACGCTGGTCACCGCCGCTGCAAAAGGCTTTGCCACCCTCGCCTGTAAAGATGATGATGCCGATGTCAGGATTTTGCCGTGACAATTCCATCGCCTCGCACATTTCCATGATGGTCAGTGGGGTAAAGGCATTATGGACTTCCGGGCGATTGATGCTGATTTTGGCTATGCCATCAAAAAACTGATACAAAATTTCCTTGTACTCTTTTAGGGTTGACCAGGAAATAGCGGTTTCCACGATTGACCTCATTGTTATTGTTACTGCCAATGACGCTTTGCTAAGCCGGTTATGGGCTTCAAATGTCGAGGTTGGACACGTCTAGCGCATTCTGTTCGATGAAATCCCGGCGTGGTTCCACCTGATCGCCCATCAGGGTTGTAAAGACCTCATCGGCGGCAATGGCATCCTCAATCCGTACTTGCAACAGGCGGCGGGTATTAGGATTCATGGTGGTCTCCCACAATTGCTCGGGATTCATTTCACCCAGACCCTTGTAGCGCTGGATATGCTGGCCGCGCTTGGCCTCCTCCAGCAGCCACTCCATCGCCTGCCGGAAGCTGGCAACCACCTGGCTGCGATCACCGCGCCGCACCTCGGCGCCCACGTCAAACAGGCCTTCCAGTTTGGCACTCAACTGGGTGATATTGCCATACTCCGGAGAATCAAAGAATTCAGTTGACAAGCGGGTCTCCTTTGCGGAGCCATGAATGCGCTTGCTGACCACGATGATGAATCCCTCGCCATCCTGACGGGAAACCAGATTCACCTCGTAGACCGACTTCTCCCCTTCACGGGCATTCAGGCGCTTTACCAATTCGTCCGCCCAGCCCCGTAAATAGTCCCTGTCTCGTAACTGGTGGCGCCGCAACCTTTGCAGATGAATAAGCTGCTCCAGCAGGTCTTCGTCATAGCGCCGGGCCAAACGCTGGATCAGGGTCATCACCACCATATGGCTGCGGGCCAAGTCCTCAAGACCGGTTCCGCTCAACGGCGGAGCTTCCGCGCCAATCACCAGGGAAGCACCGTTCAGCGCGTTCTGCAACAAGTAGGCGGATAGCTCCGTATCATCCTTAACATACTGTTCCTGCTTACCCTTTTTTACCTTGTACAGAGGTGGTTGGGCGATATAGATATGGCCACGTTCCACCAGCTCCTGCATTTGCCGGTAGAAGAACGTCAGCAACAGCGTGCGAATGTGGGAGCCATCCACGTCGGCATCGGTCATGATGATGATGCGATGATAGCGTAGCTTGTCGGGATTAAACTCTTCCCGGCCAATACCACAGCCCAGAGCGGTAATTAGCGTGCCTACCTCGGCGGAAGCCAGCATCTTGTCAAAACGGGCCTTTTCCACGTTAAGGATCTTGCCTTTGAGGGGCAAAATAGCCTGAAATTTTCGATCCCGGCCCTGCTTGGCGGAGCCACCGGCGGAATCCCCCTCGACCAGAAACAGTTCCGACAGTCCGGGATCCTTTTCCTGGCAGTCTGCCAACTTACCAGGCAGTCCGGCGATATCCAGGGCGCCCTTGCGGCGGGTCATCTCGCGGGCCCGGCGGGCTGCTTCCCGAGCACGGGCCGCTTCGATGATCTTACTGGTAATGGCGCGCGCTTCACCCGGATTTTCCATTAGAAATTCCTGGAATTTCTCCGCCACGACCGATTCCACCACGGCCTTCACCTCGGAAGACACCAGTTTGTCTTTGGTCTGGGAAGAGAACTTCGGGTCATGCACCTTCACCGACAACACAGCGGTCAATCCTTCGCGGGCATCATCGCCAATCGGGGATACCTTGGCTTTCTTAAGGATTCCTTCCGACTCCATGTACTGGTTCAGCGTCCGGGTAAGGGCGCTACGAAAACCCGCCAGATGGGTACCGCCGTCCTTTTGCGGGATGGTGTTGGTGAAGCAGAAAATATTCTCCTGATAGGAATCGTTCCACTGCAAGGCGACTTCCACACCGGCGCCATCTTTCTCGGTATTGATGTAGAAAACAGTATCGTGCAGGGGAGTTTTCTTGCGGTTAAGATGCCCTACAAAGGCCTTGATGCCGCCTTGATACTCGAAGGTATCGCCCTTGCCACTGCGTTCATCAAACAGCTTGATGCACACACCAGGGTTCAGGAAGGACAGTTCGCGCAGGCGTTTAGCCAGGATCTCATAGTGAAAGCAGATATTGGTGAAAATGGCGGCGCTGGGCCTGAAGTGCACTTCAGTACCCGTTAGATCGCTATCGCCGATTACTTCCAGATCGGCCTGAGGGACACCCATGGCGTACTCCTGCTGATGGGCCTTGCCTTCCCGGCGAATCGTCAGACGCAGGTATTCCGACAGGGCATTCACTACTGACACACCCACGCCGTGCAGTCCCCCGGAGACCTTGTAAGCGTCGTCATCGAACTTACCGCCGGCATGCAGGACGGTCATGATCACCTCGGCGGCGGAACTGCCCTCCGGATGAGGCCCAACCGGAATGCCGCGGCCATTGTCGACAACGGTGATTGACTCATCGGCATGGATGGTTACGCTGATCTCAGTACAAAAACCTCCCAACGCCTCATCGATGGAGTTATCCACCACTTCAAACACCATGTGGTGCAGGCCAGAGCCATCGTCGGTGTCGCCAATATACATGCCGGGACGCTTGCGAACGGCATCCAAACCTTTAAGGACTTTAATACTTGATGAGGTATAGGCCAGAGTTTCGGTCATGAGTCTGCATTCCATGAATTACAATTTCGCATTATATCACTCAACTGATAATGCCATGCTTCAGGTTGACTATGCAGGCCCCAGGCCATGCCGCCGTATCCAAGGAATTTGCTTCAATAGCGGTGATAAATAATTGCGTCTCCATTGCCGCCAAGCATTGCATTACCCGGTCACGGTGAGCACAATCCAATTCCGCCGGTAAATCGTCGATCAACAGTATACACGGGCTGCCATGATGGGCCTGGTAAAGCCGCGCCTGGGCCAACACCAGGGCAATCACCAAGAGCTTCTGCTGACCTCGCGACAAATATTCCTGGGCCATGCTGCCATTGAGCCTAACGCTGAAATCCGCCCGGTGAGGGCCCAAGCGAGTATAACCGTATCTGCGGTCCTGATCCCGGCTAGCACGCAGCAGCGCCGCCAAGTCCTGCTCCTGTCCCTGAGCCCAGCCACGGCGATAATCCACAGCCGGAGCTACCATCCCTAGCAGCGCGGTGGTTAAGGGCCGCAGAACCTGCTGTAGAGCCTCACAGAAGCTTTCCCGGAAGCAATCCAGGGTTGCGGCGGCAAGCGCCAGCTCTTCGTCCCAAGCGTCTACAACGCGGTTGGCGGCGTTTGCCCGCAGTGTGGCGTTTCTGTGGCGCAGGGCCACGCCGTAACGCTTCCAGGCCACCATGAATGCCGATTCGGAATGGAACAGCCCCCAATCGATGAAGCGCCGCCGCTGCTGTGGACCGTCTTCCAGCAACCGATGGCTGCTCGGACTCAGCAACAACACGGGTACCTGTAGCGCCAGTTGAGCCAGCGAGCGAACCGGCGCGCCATCGATGCGGGCCGAGACTTCCCGGGAACTGCGCTGGATACCCAGCGGAATCAGACGGCAACCCACCGTCTCGGTCATAGTCGCCATGATTCGGAATGCGCTGGCGCCGGTGTGAATGAGATCTTCCATCCGGTGAGTGCGAAATGAACGTGCCCGACCCAGGAAATACAGCGCCTCCAGAATACTGGTTTTACCAGAAGCGTTTTCGCCAACCAGGAGATTTAAATTGGGTGAACACTGCAAGGAGATATGCTGCAGATTGCGGAAATTGTCTACTTCCAGGGAGCAGACGAGCATCTTGGAGTTCGCTGAACACCTACAACCGCATAGGCATAACGACGTATTTGCAAGACTGCCCCTCGGCTTCCTGTATCAAGCAACTGCTGCTGGCATCGGTGAAGGAAAGCTTGACCAGTTCACCGGAGAGAGCACCCAGGGCATCCAGCAGGTAGGTAACATTGAAACCGATCTCCAGCGGACCTCCACTGTAGTTAACCTCTACCTCTTCTTCCGCTTCTTCCTGCTCTGGGTTATGGGCCTGTACGCGCAACATCCAGTCCTCGGCCTGGAGGCGAATACCCCGATATTTCTCGTTGGACAGAATCGCCGCCCGGCTAAGGGCGCTGCGCACTAGCAACCGGTCGGCAAGGATAACCCGCTCGCCTTCACGGGGGATGACGCGCTGGTAATCAGGAAACTTGCCATCGATCAACTTGGAGGTAAGCCGGATATCGCCTACTTCAGCACGGATGTGATTGGCACTTATCTGCAAAGTGGCGTCGGCGTCGGCATCATTGAACAGACGCAACAGTTCCTGTACTCCTTTGCGCGGCACGATCACCTGGCGGTTAACAGACGCCACGGTTTCGGTCGCCACCTCACAGAAAGCGAGCCGGTGTCCATCCGTGGCAACGGCACGCAGCAGGCTGCCCTCCATGTCCAACAATAGGCCATTGAGATAGTAGCGCACATCCTGTTGCGCCATAGCAAAGTGGGTACGCTCGATCAGATTCTTCAGCGTGGTCTGAGGCAGATGAATATGCCCCTCGAAAGGCAGATCTTCAAGGGTAGGGAAATCTGCCGCCGGCAGGGTCGCCAGACTGAATCGGCTGCGTCCACAGCGAAGCAACGCCTTGTCTCCCTCCACCGCAAGCGACACCAGGGTATCTTCCGGCAGGGCCCGCAGTATATCCAGAAACTTGCGGGCGGGCAGTGTGATGTCGCCAGGCTCATCGATGGCCAGTTCGGTGCTGGATGATAGCTCTACTTCAAGGTCCGTAGCGGTGAGAGCCAGCTTCCCGTCCCTCGCAACCATCAATACATTGGATAGGATCGGTAAGGTTTGTCTGCGCTCAACAACTCCAATCACGTGCTGAAGTGGTTTGAGCAATTGCTCTCGTTGCGTCGTTAATTTCATCGTGGTCTCTCAGTCAATCAATATCTATTTAATATTATATAAAGATTATTATTATTAAGGAGGCATGTTTCTGTGGATAACTATTTATTTTTTTATGATTATTAATCATATAACACTCTTTTTCCCTGTGGATAAACCTGTGGATATCCTGTGGATAAAATGTGGATAACTCGATTTTGCAAAGTTATCCACATTTTATCCACAGACTTATCCACAGGAAATGGCCTAGTTATCCACAGACTTATCCACAGGCTTTTTGAGATGAATTAATATATTTGGTTATATATTAATTCGATAAAGTTATTAATAAATTAGTGAAATCTTCCCTGATCCGCTCGTCGTTCTGTTGCAG
>Ga0209048_10007252_pt1 | contig 10268 bp, 7 predicted proteins | sample FrelakmetCRP12CR_FD_187146 | JGI IMG/M metagenome (GOLD analysis project Ga0209048, IMG submission 187146) | Freshwater lake sediment microbial communities from the University of Notre Dame, USA, for methane emissions studies - CRP12 CR (SPAdes)... | ecosystem: Environmental > Aquatic >... | reverse complement strand
ATCCGCCCAAGCGCCGGCTTTCCGCAAGCCAGAAGGAGCGCGTCTGGGAGTGGTCCGTCAAAATGGCCATGATTGCCCGTGACCTGATGATTGGCAATCCCCGGCTGGCAGAACTAGGTTTCGGCGAGGAAGCCCTGGGCCATAACGCCACCGCTGCGGGATTTCAGGGCCAGAGGCAATGGACAGACCACTTCCCTAATGGAGATTTTCTGGAAGCGATCCTCTGCTCCTCCTTCGACTGGAACGGCATCCGTCAACCCTTTGTCGTCGCTACTGAAAACGACTCCCTCAACGGCGCGGCAATGCTGTTCGGGCAACTTCTCTCGGGCACGGCTCAGATTTTTGCGGATGTGCGGACTTTCTGGAGCCCGGAAGCGATTGAGAGGGTGACCGGTCAAAAATTACGGGGCCAGGCAGCACATGGCATACTGCATTTTATAAATTCCGGCTCGGCGGCACTGGACGGCACAGGCCGGCAAACAATCGACGGCAAACCCGCGATAAAACGCTTCTGGGAAATGTTTTCAGCTGACATCGAGGAATGTCTCAAGGCAACCACCTGGTATCCCGCGATAGTTGAATATTTCCGGGGGGGCGGATTCTCCTCAAGCTTCTTAACCCGCGGCGGAATGCCGGTTACCGCGGCGCGGATAAACATTGTAAAAGGCCTCGGGCCGGTCATGCAGATTGCAGAAGGATGGTCGGTTGAGCTGCCGAAGAAAACGCACCAATTACTTAACGAGCGCACCAATCAAACGTGGCCCACTACGTGGTTCGTTCCGAACCTTACGGGCAGGGGTCCTTTTCTCGACGTTTACAACGTGATGAACAGCTGGGGTGCAAATCATTGTGCATTAAGTTATGGTCACATTGGAAGCGATTTGATTACACTCGCTTCGATGCTGCGCATACCCGTATATATGCACAATGTTCCCGATGAAAAGATCTTCCGTCCCAGCGCATGGGCGGAATTCGGCTCGCACGAACCTATGGGCTCGGATTTCCGGGCCTGCGCCAATTTCGGCCCGCTGTATGGTAAATACTGAGCCTGAATTGCAAGCATCATAGGCAAGGAGGATATTCCCTCGAGCATGTCAAACCATCACTACATCGCCTGCGATCTTGGCGCGGAGAGCGGCCGCGTGCTGCTCGGCACGCTCGATAACGATCACATCTCGCTAGAGGAAATCCACCGATTCCCGAACGGCGGAGTAACTGTCAACGACTCGCTGAGATGGGATATTCCGCGAATATTGACCGGACTTAATACAGGGGTTCGAAAGGTCGCCTCACGGAAAATTCCAATTGCCGGCTTAAGCTGCGACTCATGGGGTGTCGATTATGTACTCTTCAGGGGAAACGGGCGTATAATTACCCCTCCTTATCATTACCGGGATAAGCGCACCGATAATGGCTTAGAGCGGGCATTTGACACTGTATCTGCAGATGAAATCTACGCAGAGACCGGAATTCAATTCATGCCGATCAACACGCTCTACCAGCTTCATGACGATCTTCTCCGGAGACAGTCATTACTCTCGGCAGCCGAACTGTTTCTTAATATTGGAGACTACTTTAACCTCCTTTTTTCCGGCGTTGCCAGGGCCGAACAAACACTCGCGAGCACCACCCAGATGTATAATCCGGTTAAAAACGGGTGGTCGTGGAAACTTATCGGGCGGTTCGGTTTCCCAAAATCCCTGTTTCCTGAGATCGTTCCCTCTGGGACGGTGCTCGGCCCGTTACTTCGGGAGCTGGCTGCCCAGACCCACCTGGCGGATGTAAAAGTAATTGCCGGCTGTTCTCACGATACCGCCTCAGCAGTGGGCGCAATTCCGGCTCAGGGTCAAAACTGGGCCTATCTAAGCTCCGGGACCTGGTCATTGCTGGGCATTGAAAGTCCGCAAGCTTTTATCAACAAAAAAAGCCGCCAGCTTGGCTTTACGAACGAAGTCGGGTTCAGAGGTAATGTACGTTTTCTAAAAAACATTACAGGGTTGTGGATTATTCAAGAATGCAGGCGGTGGTGGGCAAGAGAGGGGACGGAGCATTCATACGATGAATTAACTGCCATGGCAGAGAAAGCTGAACCGCTGAAATCCCTGGTGGATCCATCCGATCCCAGCTTCATGAAGCCCGACGAAATGCCGATGAGGATCGTCGACTATTGTCGCAAGACCGATCAATCGATTCCGTCGACTAATGGTGAAATCATAAGATGCGTACTCGAAAGCCTTGCATTATTATATCGCCGAACAGTTGATCAGATAGAAGAGATAACACAAAATAAGCTGAAGATTATTCATATTGTCGGAGGAGGCAGCAAAAACGGGCTCCTGAATCAATTTGCCGCAGATGCAACGGGACGGGATGTCGTTGCGGGGCCCGTCGAGTGTACGGGTATCGGCAATATTCTGATCCAGGCAATCGCACTTGAACATATTCCTTCTATTGAGAAGGCCAGGGAAATCGTCAGAAAGTCATTCCCTTTGCTCCGATATGAACCAAAAGGAACCAATTCATGGAAACGGGGCCTGGAGAAATTTTCAGATTTACTCTCCCGCAGACCGGGATAATTCTGAGTTTTTTTCAACACCGTTTATTCACTTAATTCGAGAAGGAGGTACGATGAAAGGGAAGCAACTCTATCTTGCCGTGATTCTCAGCTTGGCATTTCTAAGCTGTAAACAGTCCGACAACCAATCCGCCCGGAAGGAGAACAACACAGTGGCACAGCAAACGGAAAAAACGAAAAGGTTCTGTCTGACACTAGATCTGAAAGACGAACCAAAACTGATCGAAGAGTACAAGTACTGGCATGACAGTAAAAACATCTGGCCCGCGATACCGAAAGGTATCCGCGAAGTCGGCATTGTCGATATGGAAATATATCTTCTGAGTACCAGGCTTTTCATGATCATGGAAGCAAAGGCTGACTTTGATTTCGAGAAACAGATGGCAAAACTTGCAGAATTACCACGCCAGAAGGAATGGGAGGCCTTTGTCTCAAAATACCAAAAGTCCTCTCCTGACGCCAAGTCAAGTGAAAAATGGAAGTTGATGGACAGAATATTTAAACTTCCGTAGTGCATTTTTCCCGATAATCATGATGGATACCGAAATAACATGAATATCTCAACGCTCGATTACTCGATCATCGCCCTCTACCTCATGGGAATCGTGGGTCTGGGTGTCTGGGCAGGCTACCGGCGCCGTCGGGGCGGAGAAGGGAGTCATTACTTCCTTGCCGGAAATACCCTCACCTGGCCGATTATCGGCCTGGCGATGTTCGCCGCCAACATCTCAACCGTTCACCTGGTAAGTCTGGCGGAATCAGCCTACAAATACGGACTGATTTACGGTAATTTTGAATGGATGGCTGGCTTTACCCTGGTCCTGCTATCCTTGTTTTTCGCTCCGCTTTACCTGCGTTCCCGCGTTCCAACTTTGCCGGATTACCTTGAGCGACGTTTTAATCGCAACTGCCGTGACTGGCTGGCGATCATTTCTATAATATCAGCCATCGTCATACACATTGGCGTTGCTTTATATACCGCAGCCTGGGTACTCCGGGGGATTACGGGTATTCCGCCTGAAGCGACCATTCTTGGCGTAGACGCTTTAATATTTTTCATCATCGTGCTCGGCGTGCTCACCGGAGTATACACGATGATAGGCGGTTTGCTGGCTGTGGTTATGACAGAAAGCGTACAGACGGTATTATTGCTGGTCGGCGCCGTATGCATAACGGCAGTCGGCTACATCAAAATCGGGGGCTGGTCTGCATTGTGCGACACTTTGGCCACCCAACCGCACCCCATGGCCGCAGCGGGAGGATCAAATATCACCTGGGGAACTGGAAACTTTTTACACATGATGAGGTTCGACGGCGACCCGTCAGGACTGCCCTGGTACTCAATACTTTTAGGCTACCCGGTTTTGGGCATCTGGTACTGGTGTTGCGACCAGACGATAGTTCAGCGCGTGCTTGCTGCAAGGGACGAGAAACACGCCCGGCTGGGGCCTCTATTCTGCGCATTCATCAAGATATTGCCGGTCTTCTTCTTCGTCCTCCCTGGCATTATCTGCGTGGCGCTGGTGCAGAACGGATACTTTCAGGGCCAGGCCCCCAAGGTCGCCGCAGACACTTACACTTTTATGATTACCCACATGCTTCCGACCGGTCTTAAGGGCCTGATTGCAGCCGCGATGCTGGCTGCGGCAATGCAGACATGCTCTGCCGCTCTTAATTCCACCGCCACCCTTTTTTCATACGATATCTTCAAGCGCTGGCGGCCGCAGACTGCAGACCATCAGCTTGTTGTAATCGGCAAAATCGTAACCGTCGCCGCTACCGTTCTTGCCATCGTGCTATCGCCGATCTTCGGGCACTACAGCACGATAATCGAAGGTCTAAATAAGCTGATATCGTACATTGCACCTCCTATAACCGCAGTGTTTCTCTCGGGCGTTTTCTGGAGAAAAGCCTCGGGAAGAGCCGCCCATATCACGTTAATCAGCGGAGCAATTCTGGGTATGATCATTTTTATGCTTGACTGGAACGGATGGTACAGCGGAAACTTCATGATGACGGCCTTCTACCTCCTGATTATTTGCCTGGGTATTATGTACCTTACCTCACGGATGCTCCCCGAGCCGCTTAAGGAAGAAGCAAAACCGCTGGTCTGGGAGAGCTGGCGTGAGCCCCTGCGGGGCGAAGCCCACGGCCACGGATTAGGTAATTATCGTATTTTATCGGCACTGGTAGTAGTCACATTTGCCCTGCTTTATTTTGTATTTCGATAGGAAAGAAATTCTTTGAACTCAGGATAACATTTCGTAAAATGTACTGGTTCTTTCAGGTTAGACTCGGGGCTTTATTATTGAATCTTTGAAAAAGCGGCAGAAAAATCCTCAAACTGTCGGATTTAAGCCGTTTAAATGTTGAAATTTCAGATACCTCAGTATACTTTTTTTAAGATAGAGAAAGGAAATGCCGAACACCAAAGAAAAAACTGTTGAGGAGCTTGTAAGGGGGGTTCTGGATCGGCTGGAACGGCAGGGGATGGTTGCTCAAGGCGATACCTCCGCGGTGCATAACGGCATTTTTGACAGGGTTGATGATGCTGTAAACGCGGCAGCCGCAGCTCAGAGGGTCTGGGCATCGGCCCCTAAAAAATTCAAGGAAAAAATCATGGGAGCGCTGCGCGGCGCAATGCATGCGCATGCCGAAGAATTCGCCCGCGGCGCACTTGAAGAAACGGGGATGGGGCGCCTGGAAGACAAGATCATCAAGTGTCACAATTCGGCCACAGCGACGCCGGGAATCGAAGACCTGGAGACACGTGCATGGAGCGGCGACAAAGGAGTTGTTTATGAGGATTATGCTCCGTACGGTGTCATTGCCGCGGTCACCCCCTCCACGCATCCCGTTCCGGTCCTCTTTAACAGCATGATAATAATCCTGGCCCCCGGAAACTCCGTTGTTTTCATCGCCCACCCCTCCGCCAGGCGTATATCTGCATATGCCGTTGAAATCTTCAACCGGGTTATTCAGGAACTGGACGGACCTCCGGATCTGGTATGCCTCCTGCGGGAGCCCTCGATGGAAGATGCTCGGCAGCTCTTCCGGCATCCCAAGATTCAAATGATTGCGGCCACTGGCGGCCCGGCACTCGTTAAAGCGGCGTTTGAATCCGGGAAAAAGGTCATTGCAGCCGGGCCTGGAAATCCGCCGGTGCTTGTGGATGAAACTGCCGATTTAAGGATGGCCGCACGGCACATCATTGAGGGGGCATCTTTCGACAACAACATAATGTGCATCGCAGAAAAGGAAGTCTTCGTTGTTGCCTCAGTTTATGATGCTTTCATGCGCGCAATGTCGGATGGTGGCGCTATACTTCTCACGAAAACACAGATATCGGAGCTTGCAGAGAAGGTGTTTTCCCAAAGCGAAAAAGGCGAAACGGTTGTTAACAGGGATTTCATCGGAAAGAATGCCAGCGTTCTAGCCCGGGCAGTAGGCCTTTCGATCTCTGACGATGTGCGGCTTCTATTCGGCGAAGCTGAATTTGACTGCCCTTTTGTCCAGGAAGAACAGATGATGCCGTATCTGCCGGTTGTCAAAGTAAAAGATGTCGAGGAAGGGATCGCTCTGGCTGTAAAAGCCGAGCATGGCTACCGGCACACGGCAATGATCCATTCGAACAATCTGGACACGGTCACAAAGTTCGCCAAATCCATTGATACAGATATATTGGTAGTGAACGGCCCCTGCCTTGCCGGGAACGGCGGCCAGGGCGGTGAGGGATATTTTTCCCACACCATAGCAAGTCCCACCGGCGAAGGCATATGCACGCCGCGCAACTTCGCCCGGGTCAGGCGAATGGCGCTGTACAATAGCCTGCGGATGGTGTAGCGTGACGATTGCACAGGGAATATCATACACGACAGGTAAATAAGGATGGCAACTTTATTCCAGCTGCAGCGTGATATCGTTGAGGCGGGTCGCCGCATGTATGCACGCGGCTACGTTGCCTCCAACGACGGCAACATAAGCGCGCGTATCGACGAAAGAAGGGTGCTCATCACGCCTACCGGCGTGAGCAAGGGGTTCATGAAGCCTGAAGAGCTGATCATCGTTGATATGAACGGGAAAGTTCTGAGCGGAACCAAGAAACCTTCTTCCGAAACCTTCATGCACATGCAGGTCTATAAGGACCGCCCCGATGTTATGTGCGTTTGCCATGCACACCCCCCCTATGCCACCGGTTTTGCCGTGGCCGGCATCCCGCTGGATAAGTGCGTGCTGCCTGAAGTAATAATTACGCTGGGACATGTGCCGCTGGTTGAATACGGGACACCGGGGACTGAGGAGCTTTACAAACCTGTTGTCAAATTTGTTAAAGATTTCGATGCCCTGCTGCTTGCCAATCATGGCGCGATAACGTTCGGAAAAGATGTACTCAGCGCCTATTACAAGATGGAAACCCTGGAACATTTCGCCCAAATTGCGTTCATATCCCAACAACTCGGACAGATGAACATTCTCAGCAGTGAACAAGTACAAAAGCTGACTGAGCAGCGCTCAAAGTACGGTATCCGCACAGATGTGGGATGCGTGAGCAGCGAGGGGGAAACCTCATGTGGCAATCCGGGCGTAAAAGATTTCCTGAATACCGACGCACTCTCCGCTACTGAAAAAGAGGAACTAATCAAGGAGGTGACAGAAGTCGTTCTGAGAAAACTGAAAAAACACGAGTGACACCCCTGACAGTTTCGGCATCCCTCCACGGGAAGGCGCTTCCGCACCTGCAATATTTCCCATGAAAATCATTGTTTGCAATATCGGTTCCACGAGTTTCAAATTTCAGCTGCTCGACATGAACGGCGAAATTCAGCTAGCGCGGGGCCACACGGAGCGGATAGGCTCCCGGAGAGCAACTGTAACCTATTGGAAAGGCGGATTGCAGGTAGTAAGCGAAGAAAAGGAGATGCCGTCCCACCGGGAAACGCTTGTGCATGCGCTCAGTTTTCTCCTTGACACAAAGCATCAGATTTTAAAAAACCTGAACGAAATCGACGGTGTAGGTTTCAAGACAGTGCAGGCCGGCGAGAAAAACGGCTCCCTACAGCTCACCCCTGATGTGCTGCAGGCGATGGAAGAGTACGGGGACCTCGCCCCGGCACACAACCCTCCCTATCTCAAAGCGATTTACATGTTCAAGGAGCTCCTGCCAAAGGCAAAATTGATCGGGGTATTCGAACCGGGCTTCCATGCCAGCGCACCCGATTACGCAAAAGTTTACGGTGCACCTTACGAATGGTTTGAAAAATACGGGGTGCGCAAATATGGCTACCACGGATCGTCACACCGCTTTGTGACCGGGGAGACGATCCGGCTGCTCGGGCTTCCAGAAGACAACCACAAAATCGTAACATGCCATCTAGGGGGTTCCTCCTCCCTTTGCGCCTTTAAAAACGGTGTCTCAATTGATACCTCGATGGGGTTCACACCTCAATCCGGGCTGATTCAGGGCACACGCATCGGCGACATGGATCCCTTCGTACTTCCGTTCATCATGAGAAAGAAAGGCATTTCCCTGGAGGAAGCCCTGGAGCAGTGCACAAAACTCGGCGGACTATACGGACTCTCGGGCATCTCAGCGGACATGCGCGACATCAAAGACGCTATCAATGCTGGAAATCATCGCGCGCTTCTGGCCAGGAATAAATTCATCTATGACATCAAACGCTATATCGGGGAATTCCTGGTTTTGATGGGCGGGATAGATGCCATCACCTTTACCGGCGGGATTGGAGAAAAAGATCCCGAACTGCGCAGAGAGGTGCTTTCTTCACTCGCTTTCCTCGGTTTAGAATTAGACGACGCAAAGAACAATGCAAACGGCACGTTAATCACCGCACGCGATTCGAAAATTAGAGCTTTGGTGCTTGAAACAAACGAGGAAATTGTGGTTGCTAGGGAAACAAAGCGGATCATTGAAAATCTGGGGAAAGAGCCTTAAAGGAAAAACAAAATTAATATGAAAATCCTGTCCGTCAGCTTTCTTCTTTTTGTAACCGCCTTCACTCTGTCAGCCCAGAATAAAAAAGTTATTCCAAACGATCCTTTCTTCAAATACCAGTACAGTTATGACAATCCCGGCGGCAGGCTGAAGATAGAAGATTACTCATACAAAACTTCGCCTAAGGAATTCGACGCTATAAAAGGATTCGACGCCGGCATTACGAAGGCATGGGCGATCACTACGGGGAGCAAAAAAATCGTAGTCGCGATCCTGGAGGACGGATTTTTTTATGACCATGAGGACCTCAGAGAAAATATATGGAAAAACAGCGGCGAAACCGGACCCGATAAGAGCGGGTATCCCAAGGAAACAAACGGCATCGACGATGACGGGAACGGCTATATCGATGATGTGATCGGCTGGGATTTTGCCTTCAACGATCCCGATCCGGAACATTATGTCTTTGATGGAATGGACAGCACAGTTATAAAGCCTGCGTGGCATTCGTCAGCTGTCATGGGGATAATTGGCGCAAAGGGTAACAATGGTATCGGCGTATCGGGCATCAACTGGGACATCTCAATGATGTTATTAAAAATCAGCGCAATGGGTCACAGAGGCCCCGACCTGCAGCGGAACGAACGGGCGGCAAAAGCCATCCATTATGCGGCGGACAACGGTGTAAAAATCATTAACTGGAGCGGCTTCGCATCCGACCTTAGACCGGAGACAATTGCCCTGCTCCAGGAGGCGGTCGATTATGCTGAAAAGAAAGGTGTTTTATTGGTTGTGGCTGCCGGAAATTATGCAAAGAACGTGGACTTAAAAGAAAATTACATTTATCCCTCCTGTTTCGAGAATGATAATATCCTTAGTGTCGCAGAGATTGATTTCAAGGGAGATCTCCTCCGGTTTACAAACAGCGGAAGGATCTTCGGATCAAACTACGGCGAGAAGAATGTGGACATCGCGGCGATCGGGATGAACTACAGCACTTTTCTAAAATACAACATCAGTACTTACGCAATGGGAGAGGGAACTTCCTGCGCCGCGCCGGTTGTTTCAGGCACCGCGGCTTTGCTTCTCTCAATCCGGCCAGATCTCATCGCGGCTGACCTGAAAAAGATCCTCCTGGAAAGCGCAACGCATCTGCCTTCCCTGAAGGGGGTAGTGCGATGCGGCGGTATGGTAAACGCTTTCTCCGCCTTGCAGCTCGCTCAAGGATACCATAAATGAGGCCCGTTACTACGGTGCCAAAACTCCGAATTCGGCCTGACACACCCGCACATGGCGGCTCCCCCGGTTGAAGCAAGGGAAAAATAACGAAATCATTCCCAGGCATTAATAGCCCCCTTATAAACACTTCTTTGCTCTCATTCTGAGATTCCATTTTTCATATGCTCTCTCGGTCTTTTAACAAAATCTTTTCTATAATTTTGAAAAATCAAATTATCCGCCTTCTAAGATACTTTCCTGCCGGCGATCATCGGCTTTAACTCCACAGTGTCCACCTCTATCCTGGAGATAAATCAAGGGTTTTCAGCCAATCCGGAATTTGACATTTCCTAGAAATGTGCCTAAATTTAAAAGGAACCAAGGATCTATCTCTTCAAATCGAGACGCTTCGATACGCGTCAAATTATACGGGTTGTTTTGTTATAATATCTGATAATTCCAGACCAGGTCATACCGCCGTCATAAAAATCCTTGTGCTACCGATCCAGTGCGTATTCAATG
>Ga0209048_10007251_pt1 | contig 10269 bp, 9 predicted proteins | sample FrelakmetCRP12CR_FD_187146 | JGI IMG/M metagenome (GOLD analysis project Ga0209048, IMG submission 187146) | Freshwater lake sediment microbial communities from the University of Notre Dame, USA, for methane emissions studies - CRP12 CR (SPAdes)... | ecosystem: Environmental > Aquatic >... | reverse complement strand
CCTGGCGCTCATAAGCCACAGGTGCGAGAACGACTCATACAACAAACGCCAGAGCCATTCGCCCGGCGCAATGTCTATTGTGGCAACCGCATGTTCGCCAACAAATATGATTTCGTCAAGCAATACCAGCAGCTTGCAACCACTATGAACCATCTTCTAAGTTGAAACGTTGTTTCAACCCGAAATAGAACCATCTCCTGTGGAGCAAACATGAAAGATCTGACGTTTAACCTTGTATTTCCATGTTAAATCAACTGATTTTCGAAGGCAATGCGCACAGCAGCAACCCGAGAATTAACTCCCAACTTGTTGTAAATCGATGTGAGATGGGTTGATACCGTGCGATGCCCGATGTCAAGTCGTTGAGCGATTGCGGCGTCGGTCAATCCCTGTGCAAGCAATCGCAGCACATCCATTTCTCGTGGTGTCAGACCCAATGGATAAGAAACCTTCTGTCTCGTTGTGGATGTTGATGAAGCCTGCTGTTGCATCGCCTCCTGAGCTAGCTGTGTGATAAGTGACTCTCTTGCCGTGATAGCCTGCTCTGGCGTCATATTCCGTCCCTGTAACCATAAACTATTGAATGTTTCCTCACCCAGTTTACTCCGAACCGTCTTTAGAACGCGATCATAGACGGCTTGCTGGTAGCTCTCCAAAGAAATCGCAGTTGTTTCGCGTAATTTCTCAGCAGCACCCCAGAGTAGCACTGCCCATATAAGTTGTTTCTGCGCTGCAGATATCTCAGCCAGTTGCTCAAGGCACGATGCAATGCCTCCCAAATTATCTAACTCGATCGAGATGGCTAGACTTTCTTCTATCAAAGCCTGTGCGGCGCTTGAATCCCCTTGTAGCAGGATGACTCTTGCCAGACCAGGGAGCGTATAAGCTATTGCCCATTGGTCACTTATTTCTCTAAAGATCAGCAATCCCTGCTCTGCCAATTCACGTGCCTTGCTATATTCGCCCTCTTCAGTCGCCGCGTACGACAGTATGAGAAGTGAATCAGCAATGCCCTCTTTGGAGCCAACTTGATAGTAGAGCGACAGAGCGTCCTCTGTCAGTGATTGTGCCATCGAGTAGTTCCCTCTTGCCCAGGCAACCAATCCCAGCCGGTACAAGCAAGTTGCAATATTCTGTGTGTCTCCAAGTAATCGATATACTCCCAGGCTCTCGTTAAGCAGGGTTTCTGCATGATCAAAGTCTTTCTGTTGATGAGCGAACCATCCGGCACTTTTTAGTGCCTTAGCTCGTACAGGCGCCGCTACGCCTTCACTTCCAGGTAACAATCGCTCAAACCATTGCCGGCCTTCACTCATATGACCACGCGCGTACCAGAACCACCACAAGGTCGCTACCAGGTAGAGAGCCAATTCTCTCTCTTCTGAATCTATCAACCATGTAAGAGCTGCTCGCAGATTTTCATTCTCAAGTTCTAGTTGATCCAGTACCGCTTTCGATTTCAAACCAAAGTATTCCGGCTCAGTTTGCTCTGCCAGAGCTATATAATACAAGGCATGCGCTCTTTTGACACGTTCGCTCTCTCCACTTTTCTGCAAACATTCCAGACCGTAGTCTCGCACAGTCAAGAGCATCGTAAAGCGTGCCTCGCCTTCTTCCTCGACTTGTATTATCAGGCTTTTATCAAGCAGCGAGGCAATCTCATCCAGTGCAAAGGATGCCTCCTGTTGCGTATCGTAACAAACAGCTTCCACCGCTTCCAGTGTCAAGCCTCCCACGAATACGGAAAGCCGTCGAAATAGTTGCTGTTCCTGGAGATTGAGCAGATCATAGCTCCATTTAAGGGTATTGCGAAGAGTCTGCTGACGAGCAGGTAGGTCTCTAGGGCCTCTAGTCAAAATCTGAAGTCGATGCGAGAGGAGACCCAAAAGAGCTGCTGGCGACAACATTTTGATACGAGCCGCCGCCAGCTCAATAGCCAGGGGCAGGCCATCAAGGTAAATACATATCTCGGCAATGGTGCGTATGTTAGCAGGTGTCACCTTAAAATTGGGTTGGACTGCCCGAGCACGCATCTGGAATAACTCTAGCGCTGGATTTGATGCCAGTATTTCGCTTTTAAGACCCTGAGTAAGATCTGGAGTAGGGAGAGGTGATACAGGAAATTCGTACTCTCCGGGAAGATGCAAACCTGCCCGGCTTGTGACAAGGATCTTGAGATATTGACAATACGACAATAGGTCGGCCAGCACCGGTGTTGCAGCAATGATCTGCTCAAAGTTATCGAGCAGTAGGAGCATATGCTTGTTACGCAGGTAGTCCAGCAGTTTTTCGAGTAGAGGGCGTTCCCTGCCTTCCCACAAACCGAGGGTTTTAACAATCGCTGGAATAACCTGATCAGGCTCGATTATCGATGCCAGCGAAACCAGGCAAACGCCATCCGCATAATCATCAATGAGAGCGGTTATTGTGGCAACGCCCAGGCGCGTTTTGCCAACTCCACCTGGACCGGTCAAAGTAAGTAAACGCACATCAGGCTTTAGCAAAAGAGCGCAAACTTGTGCCAGTTCTTGCTCGCGCCCGATCAGCGGCGTGAACTGCACAGGCATTAAGTCTTTTGACATCTGCCAAAGCTCAGAGTCCGATCTGTGTGACAGTACCTCAACCTTCTTCTGCATAGCTCATTGCCTTTTACAACATCTGCCCAAATGATGCGATTGTTTCTACATCAAATGATGCAACGATGTTGCTAACTTACATCTACGTTACGCTAATCATCTTTCACCTGCTCTATTTCACCCTATTATATCTTATTTCCCGAAAGATGAATAAAGCAGAACCTGAGCGAGTCAACCCTCAGAAATCCACTCATAACTGGGAGTGCAGAGGGCGTTGCCCTCTGCCGGGAGCGCGAGGGTGCTCGCTTTATTTTTTATCTTACGGGCCGCAGGCCCGCAAATAAAGGTATGAGCGCATGTCAGCGAACCTCCCTTGACATTTCACAATATATCAGATATAATTAAGTCAAATCTGACTTAAAGGTAAGGATATGTATAAACAAGTAATGCTGCTCGGATTATTGCTGGAAAAACCAATGTACGGACAACAAATTCGAGAAGTAATCGAGAGACACCATAATCTGTTCGCAGATTTCATAAAGAAACCAACAATTTATTACCAGCTTGAGCGGCTGACACAGGATAGCTACCTCGAGGTGCGCCGTGAGACCGTCGAAGCTCCTGGCACAGGTGCTGCCCATGACGAACTGGCTCTGCGCGAACGCGATGTGTATTACATCACTGAAGCTGGGCGAAGGCATTTCTACTCGCTTCTACGAGAAGTCCTAGGTACATATACCCCGGGCTTGAATGAGATGGAAGCTTGCCTTTTCTTCCTGCAATACCTTGAACCGGAAGAGGCCTTAGTTTTGCTCAAAGAACGCTACGAGCTTGTCGCACGCGACCGTACAGTCCTCGCTCAACAAATGCGGGATTTGGGTTTCCATGACGACGCGCATAACCTGGTAAATGACCACAAACTGGCTTTACTCGAAGCCGAACTCAACTGGCTGGCTCGTACAATTGTCCACCTTGAAGCTCGGAAAATTAAAAATACTTAAGTCAACTTTGACCTGATTTATTAACATTGAAGGTAACTATTGAGTAGGGGTTCCAAGAGGCTTGCAGGCCCTTTGGCGGGCACCCTGTCCGGGGGACAGGTAATCAGGGGTGTCCCCACTTAACTCCCTGGCCTGCCGCCGAAGGCGGCATAAGCAAAAAAGAACCCGAATAGTTACGATTGGAGAATCACTAATGAACAAAACGTTTCGTTCGCCATTATTTTTAATGGCACTCACGATTTTTATCGACATTGCAGGCTTTGGTCTAATCCTACCGCTGCTGCCATTCTGGGCAGAGCATCTGGGAGCCAATCCGACTGAAGTCGGCCTTATCCTGACAATCTATGCACTGGCACAGTTCATTTTCACGCCGATCCTCGGCTCGCTTTCAGATCGCTTTGGACGCAAACCCATTATCATTGCATCGTTGCTGATCGAAGCTTTTTCTTTGGCCCTTACAGGCTTCGCCGGATCACTTGTTGTCTTGCTGATAGCGCGCTTTATAGGCGGTATCGGAGCTTCAAACATTGGGTCAGCTCAAGCAGTTGTTGCTGACGTGACTCCACCTGAGGGAAGAGCGCGTGGTATGGGAATGATTGGCGCTGCGATCGGTCTGGGTTTCGTGATAGGGCCTGCCATCGGCGGTATTCTTTCACCAATTGGACCTGCAGTGCCTTTTATTGTCGCGATGGTGGTAGCGCTAATCAACGCGCTTCTTGTATTGCTCTTCCTACCGGAGACCCGCAAGGTGCGCGAAATTTCCACAACGCATGCTTCTAGCACAGAACAACAAGGGATATTGCCTTCAGGCTTAGGGCAATTGCTGCGCAATAAAACCTTGACACGCCTGATTGTTATTAACCTGTTATTCACAACAGCCTTTACAGCAATGGAGGCTGTGTTCGCCCTGTTCTCACAACATATGTTTGGTTGGACAGCTAAAGAGAACGGTTACATCTTTGCTTATGTCGGGATAATCATTGTTATCATGCAAGGCGGACTCATTGGACGACTTGTGAAGCGTTTTGGAGAACAAAAGTTACTCATCGCGGGTTTACTAATGCTAACTCTAGGACTTGTTTTACTTCCCTTCAGTTCGACTCTTGCGGTTATGTTGATCGCTTTAGGCATTCTGAGTGCTGGCAATGGTGCAGTGACACCAACCGTATCTGCATTACTCTCGCTAACAAGCCCGCGTGACGCCCAGGGCAAAGTATTGGGACTCTCGCAAGGCATAGCAAGTTTAGGGCGTATCGTAGGCCCTTTGGTCGCTGGCAGCATCTTTTCGCTTATTGGACCTGGAGCGCCATTCATCCTCGGTGGCGTACTCTCTTTCCTGGCGCTGCTTATTGCCTTCCCTATAATGCCAGTAGCACTTAATCGTAATGAGATCTCCACCACAGCGTCGGATGAAGTGGCTATCGATGAAATTCAGACCGAATCTATGGCAGGGGAACTTTAGTATCATTGCACTCTCTCTTAATTACAGGCGGTAATGGTGAACAGAATTCATCTTGACCGTCTGTAGTATAAGAGTTATAAGATATATCAGTTAGCTCTATAGCTGCCATATGGCAGGCACATCTTACAAACATAGCATTTTAGGAGGAATAAACCTTGGTTGTACGTATAGCTGTTAATATAGTCCGTATTGGAGTCCTGATACAACTGGCATCGGGCATAGTATTCTGGACAGGCAATGGAGATAATTTCCAGATCGCGCATATTATAATCGGTATTCTGGTGGTACTCGCATTATGGACATTGGGGATTGCGCAGGGTTTACAAGGAGGCAGTTTTGGCCTGGCTTTAGCTACTTTTGTAGTCGGCTTTTTACTTGCACTGGTTGGTCTTTTTCAGACACGTTGGTTGATCGGTTCTAACCACTGGATCATTCAAGTGATCCATCTTCTCCTCGGGCTTTCCGCTATTGGCCTGGCAGAAATTATTGGCGGACGCTATCGCAGGATGACTGCAAAGAAAGCTGCTGCATAGTTTTTCAATCACTTGCCAACAAACACATTGCAATTTCCAACACAACCATGATTCTGTAGAAAAGTACCGCTCAAAATGAGCGGTACTTGAGCGGTATTTTCGATAATGAAGAAAATGTGCAGGAATAGTGTCTAGTCCTCTGATGTAGGGACGGGGGCTGTGTTGATGCTGGGTTGGGGCGCTTCTCCTGCGACTTGCCTGACTGCGAAGCAGTTGCTGTTCGTTCTGACTGAGCGTCAGCTAGATGCGCAGCAGCGTCGTCAGAACGGGTAAGAACTGACGCGCTCGCGTCGTTGGCAAGGCTGGTAGGTGCCAGCGCCTTCCTGGTCCCCTGCACCGTTCATCGTGGACCTTACTCATTCAGCAACCTATAGATGGTGAAACCCTCGTATGCAGGGCTTTCCAATGCTCGTCAAACATTGGATTGCAAAGGGCGGCTAGCCCTTTGCCGGAGCGCGAGGTGTCCTCGCACCCTCCTTTTCTCCCAGCCGCCGCAGGCGGCAAAAGGGAGAATTGGAAAGCCCTGCCCTCTTATGTTAGACTATTGTCGAATATTCGTTAATATGATTTAATGGGAGGGCATTTAGGCATTCCATAGACACAACTGAATGAAGGGGATTTTTTAGCGTGAATAATGAAAAAAGACCAGACCGCGTTGCAGTATATCCAGGTAGTTTTGATCCACTTACAAATGGACATCTTGATATCGCACGGCGAGCTGCGAGGCTTTTCGACACGCTGATCATCGCAGTTTATGCCTATCCTTCTGCAAAAAATCCGCTCTTTTCAGTCGAAGAACGTATGGAGCTCTGGCAAAAAGTTATTGCCGAAGAAGAATTGACTAATGTGCGGGTAGACAAGTTTACTGAACTCCTGGTGGAGTATGTCACTTCAGTTGGGGGCCATGCCATAGTGAAAGGCTTGCGCTCGCCAAATGATTTTGAGGCAGAGTTCCAACAGGGGCTGATGAATCACAAGTTGGCTCCTGACCTTGAAACTATTTGTTTGTTTACCAATCTGGAACAACTCTTCGTCAGTTCTTCTCTGCTCAAAGAAGTCGCGAGCCTCGGGGGGGAAGTAGTCGATATGCTTCCTTCCATCGTAGCGCTGGAACTACAAAAAAAATTCGGGCTGTAGTGCGTTATAACCACTTGACCTTCAGTGGTCAGGTGAACGTGATTGGGAACGGAGTAAAGGCGTGGATATAGATATACTCTATCTTGTAGGCCGCCTGGAAAATCTGATCACTAATAGTCGGAGAGTGCCCCTGGTCAATCAAATCATGGTGAAAGAAGCGGATATTCTCAACATTATCGACCAGATGCGGACATCTATTCCCGACGAATTCAAGCAAGCGCAAGCTATCATTCACGATAAAGAGCGTATCCTGGCTCAGGCACAGGCCGATGCAAACAAACTTTTAGTGCGTGCTCAAGAAAAGGCCGAAGAAGCTGTTCATCGTGAGGGTTTGTTACGCCTGGTAGATGAAAAGGCCGAACAAATTAAAGTTGAAGCAGACGCGTATGTCGCGGAAACATTGAGAGCCTTGCGGGACCATCTTACCAGCATCGAAATGGATATCGATCGCTCTATTTTGAGCATCGAGAAAGGTCTTGCCAGTCTGGAGTTACCAGATGAAGTTGGTGAGGAAGACGAGTATGAGGAAAATGGGAATGGACAACCATATATTTCCTCACAAGTCAAAACAATGCCAAGAAGCGCTTCACTGGCTGTTGATACTATGGGAGGACCCGTATATCAGCAAGATACAAAGCAGAACTAAGGGAGTGCAGAGGGCAACGCCCTTTGCCAGGGTTCAAGGGGTGTCCCCTTGGTCCTTTTTTCTGTGTGGGTGGGGTGGAGTAGCTGGGACTAAGAGCAATGATGAGTGCAAGTCAGCAGGACTTGACACTCGTCACTCGCTAACCTATAATGAGCGAGCACGCAAGCAGAATATCATCTATGGCTGCGCCACCGCCAAGATTTATTTATTCAGCATCACCTTAGCACGATTGAAGTATTATAATCAATCAAAGGATGAAGAGATTGGAAAGCATGATTTTTAATGTGGCGCAGCTAATGAAAGCCCCGGTTGGGACTTCGTTAGTAAACGATTTTCAAGAAGATAATATTCAGTTTGATGATGACATCAAAGTGATTGGCCCACTTGCTGGGCATGTGCGCATGCGGCGCACAAACCAGGGATTGCTGGTGGATGGATGGGTAGAACTCATACTTGAACTCTCATGCAATCGCTGCTTGAAGGAATTTGAGCGGCCAGTGCGTGTAAATTTTGAAGAACAGTTTTATCCAACTGTTGACGTAGTCAGCGGCTTGCCACTAGCTCCTTTCGATGAGAACGAGATCTTTCCTATCGATGCTCGCCATCAGGTGAATTTAGCCGAAGCAATACGGCAAAATCTACTGACAGATTTACCGATGGTGGTAGTTTGCAAGGAGGATTGCAAGGGGCTATGTCCTCAGTGTGGGCAGGATCTAAATCTCGGTTCATGCGAATGTGAACCAGAGGTTGATGCACGGCTGAGTGTACTCAAAACATTACTACAAAATGAGCCATAGAGGCTAGATACCTATCTGTCTGGATGATTAAGAGGAGAATGAAATTATGGGAGCGTTACCAAAACAACGAACTTCGCATGCTCGCCAGGGTGAAAGGCGTTCGCATCATCACCTGACCTTGCCGCAATTGGTCTCATGCCCACAGTGCAGGAGACCCCGTCTGTCGCATCATGCCTGCCCAAACTGTGGAACATATCGAGGTCGCCAGGTCTTCTTTCCGAAATCAAGGAAAAAGTAATTTTTAAAAGGAGGCGGGAATACGTTCCTGCCTCCTTTTCACACAAGAGTGTATAGTCATGACGACACATGTCGCCTTTCTCTTCCCCGGACAGGGTAGTCAAGCCGTTGGTATGGGTGCCGATGTTTTCGAGGCATCGCCTGCGGCCAGGCATGTATTTGAAAGCGCTGATCAAGCGCTTGCTATATCACTGAGCACTATCTGCTTTCAAGGTCCAGACGATGTTCTGCGCGAGACAATCAATACCCAACCCGCGATTGTGACTGTCAGCCTTGCGTTGCTGGCAGCGCTACAAGAAGCCCTCACTGAACATACCTCTTCCTGGTCTTCGCCGCTTATTCCAAGTTACACCGCCGGACATAGTGTTGGAGAATATGCCGCGCTGGTAGCATCAGGTGTTTTAGGCTTGCAAGATGCAGTTCGGCTAGTGCGTGAACGTGGGCGTCTCATGCACCACGAGGGAACCGTATGTCCTGGTGGCATGGCTGCTGTCATTGGTATGGATGCTGAGGTTTTGCAAGAAGTGTGCCAGGAAGCAACCGCTCAATCGGTCGCTACTCTGGTTGATATTAGCCATCCCGGCCTGGGACAGGTCTCTGTCGCTAATTTCAATGCGCCTGGACAAATTGTCATCTCAGGTGAGCAAGAAGCATTAAATCTGGCTATGGAACAGGCGAAAGCGCGAGGCGCAAAACGTATCATTCCATTAACAGTAAGTGGAGCTTTTCACTCGCCAGTTATGCGGCCCGCTGCTGAAGGATTAGCTCAGGCAATTAGAAGCTCCGAAGTACTCAACACAAAGATACCGATCATTGGCAACATTCATGCCACACCATTGACCGAAGCACAAGCCATTCGCGAAGAACTGACACAGCAGATAGCTGCACCGGTACAATGGATACGTACCATTGAATATCTGGTAGATGCAGGTGTAACAACTTTTCTTGAAATTGGCCCGGGTCAAGCGCTAACAGGCATGGTAAAACGTATCTCGAAGGGTGTAACAACCTTGAATGTTAGCAATGCAACAGACATTGAAAAGGTCGTTGGCACAATTCGTGAAATGGGGCTTGTAGTTGAAGTATAATCTCTAAATTAGAGACATTCTGAGAACTACTCAATATTCCAAAATTGCCGAGTCGTTTGGGGTAATATACTTGACAATCATGCTGGTAAACGCCTATCCTTGCAGTAAAGGATTAAATCAAGATAGAGGAAAACAAATGGTAACTGAACCGCTTGGAGTTGTACGCGTTGCTCGCCAGGTACTTATAACCATCGTAATTAATGCAGCGTTACAGATTCCTGGCGTCGTTCGTATCGCTCAGAACACCGATCAATGGTCGCGCCTGCTTGGACGGGAATTACCGAGACATGGTGTAGTTTTGACGATCAAAGACAATATGGTCTCAACGGATCTGTACATTGTAGTAGCTTCGGGCACCGGAATTGTTGAAATTGGTACTGCAATCCAGGAAGAAGTTGCGTCAGCGATCGAAGAAATGGTAGGTATGCAGGTGCGTGAAGTGAACGTTTATATTCAAGATGTCGCCTGAGTTGGTTACTCTTATGAGACCGTACTGTAATGCTGAGCACAGCGAGACAGACCCTGCGCGGAAATTACACGAAGTGTAACGAAAATGCCCAGATAACAGCCGGAGGAAGCCAGGAACGGGCGACAACATAGGTTGCCCCTAGCAGCTAAAAGCTCGAGGAAAACATGCCCATTGGTATACGCAGACAAGCGCGAATGATTGCATTGCAAACACTCTACGAATATGATACAGTACAGCACTCACCTGAAGAGGTTTTGCAGCGACATATTGAAGATCGTCATCTGCAACCAAAAATAGTTGAGTATGCGCGAGAATTAGTGCTG
>Ga0209048_10007250_pt1 | contig 10269 bp, 9 predicted proteins | sample FrelakmetCRP12CR_FD_187146 | JGI IMG/M metagenome (GOLD analysis project Ga0209048, IMG submission 187146) | Freshwater lake sediment microbial communities from the University of Notre Dame, USA, for methane emissions studies - CRP12 CR (SPAdes)... | ecosystem: Environmental > Aquatic >... | reverse complement strand
TGGGGACCCTTCACGCCGAAGGCCTGGCACTGGCGGAGGCGAAACGTGGTCATGCTGACGATCGGATGGCTCCAGATGTAGGCCTGGCAGGCCCGCTGGAAGTCCATCTCGTCGAACAGCCGCCGGGAGGCGTCGTCGTCGAAGAACGTGTGACGGAGCTCGATGTCCCCGATCGGGGTGTGGATGAGCTCATCGCCCTGAAGGGTGGCGGCTTCGAGAGGATTCGTGCGCATGGTCACCTTCAGGAGTTGGGGGAAGCGTTCTCGGGCTCGCGCGGCGCGACGTCGGGGGTGCTCGATGGGTGGAACGGAGGACCTAACCGCCCGTGCCCCGACTGCAATGTCGGTGGAGCGGGCGTGGAAACTCCAGCGGCGCTGGCTCGATCACCGAGGCCGGTCGAGCAAGGTCCTCACGCGATCGAGGAGGGTGGAGGCCGTGAAGGGCTTCGGCAGGAACTCGCTCCCCTCGTCCTGCACCCCTTCCTTGCCGATCGCGTCGTGCGTGTACCCGGACACGTAGAGGACGCGCGCCTCCGGCTTCAGCCCCAGGACCCGCCGCGCCACCTCCCGGCCACCGAGCCCGGGCATGACGACGTCCGTCAACAGGAGATGCACGGGCCCGGCTTCGCCACGGGCGAGCTGGAGAGCCTCCTCCCCGCCGCTCGCCGACAGCACGCGATAGCCTCCCGACTCCAGCGCTCGGACCGCCACCTCGCGAACCTTCTCGTCATCCTCCACCACCAGGACGGTCTCGAGTCCGAGGCGCCGCACGCCAGGCCTCGGCGTCTCGTCGACCGCCACGTCCAGCACCCTCGGGAACCAGATGGAGAAGGTCGCTCCAGAGCCAGGCCGGGACTCGACGACAAGATGCCCCCCGGTCTGCTTCACGATCCCGTAGACGGTGGACAGGCCAAGTCCAGTGCCAACGCCAGGGGGTTTCGTCGTGAAGAACGGCTCGAAGAGGTGCTCCATCGCCGCGGCAGACATGCCATGGCCCGTGTCGCTCACCGTCAGCTTGACGTACTGGCCCGGGGCCATCCCTGCGGCGGGGGCCTTCCCTCCCGGCGCGAGCTCGAAGTTCTCCGTGGCGAACGTGAGTGTCCCGCCGGAGGGCATCGCGTCCCGGGCGTTCACCGACAGGTTCACGACCACTTGCCCGACCTGCCCCGGATCACATCTCACGGGCCAGAGGTCCGGCTGCAGCTTCTCGGCGATCCGGACATCCGCCCCGAGGAGCCGCTCCAGCAGCTTCTTGCTGCCTCGGAGCAGCTCGTCGAGATACACGATCTCCGGGGAGAAGGCGTCCTTGCGGGCGAAGGCGAGCAGTTGCTTGGTCAGGCCGCTCGCACGTGTGGCCGCCCCGACCATGTCCTCCAACAGGCCGGAGTCCGGGATGGAACCCTGCTCGAGGGCGTGGGTCACGTCCTCGCCGCAGGACAGGATGACCGTGAGCAGGTTGTTGAAGTCATGGGCCACCCCCCCGGCGAGGCGGCCAATGCTCTCCAGCTTCTGCGACTGGCGGAGGTCCTCGGCGGCCCGGTGACGGGCGGTGATGTCCTGGATCGTGCCCACCAGCTGGAGCGGCTCGCCACCTGCGCCGCGCTGGAGCTCGCCAAGGCCATGGACCCATCGGGTCTCGCCGCTGGCCTGATCGACCACTCGGTACTCACGGTCGAAACGGGTTCCGCGCGCGAGAAGATCGCCGAGGTACTCCCCCATCGTCGCCTGGTCATCGGGGTGGACGATCCGGAGCCAGTCCTCGGCCGTGCGGGAAAAGTGCTCGTCGATCCCGAAGATCGCGTTCAGGGTCTCGGAGCTGGTCCACCGGTTCCGCTGGAGGTCGTAGACGTAGTGTCCGAGCCGGGCGATGCCCTGGCTCACGCGAAGCCATCGCTCGCTCTCCCGCAGCGCCTCCTCGGCGCGGGTCCGCTGGGTGACGTCCTGGATGGTGGCCACCGCGAAGGACACCTGGCCGGATCCATCCCGGACCGGCTGGACGGAGAGGTCGAGGACCGTGCCCCGGAGGCGCACCTCCCGCCTCACCGGGACGCCTCGAAGCGCGTCGAGCACGACGGGCTCGAACTCCTTCAGCTCCACCGGGGAGAGGAGGTCGGCGAGGCTGCGCCCGACGCGCGAGCTGGGGTCGCCGCTGGCGAAGAGCCGCCTCCCGCCCCAGGCGAGGACGCGCAGGTCCTTGTCGACGACGACCAGGCTGCCGTTCGGGAAGTGGTCGAGCACTGCGCGATACTGGAGCCGGCTCTCCTCCAGCTCGGCGCGCAACCCATCGAGCTCGTCCCTCTCCGGACGGGCCTGGGCCGTGACGCGCTTCTTGCCGGCGCGCGCCGGCTTTCGTCGCGGGCGCGTACCGGCACCGGGCTTGCGAGGCGTCCTGGACACCAGCCAAGAATGCCACATCGTTCATCCTGGCCAACAAATTCGCGCCCCGGTCGCGGGGCATGAACGCCCGGCAAATAGATTGCGTGGTCTACTCGGCCGATGGAGAGCGCCGATCTCGTGGACCGCCACACCCTCTTCGAGGACGCCCAGGCCATCGTGACGGCTTGCGCGTTCTTCTCGCTCGGGCTGGCCCTGCTCGGGAGCGCCGGGCTGCTCATGGGCGGGACGCCGGGGATCGCGCTGCTCGTGTCCCGCGTGACCGGGTTCCCGTTCGGCCCGGTCTACGTCCTCGTCAACCTCCCCTTCTTCTTCCTCGGCGTGCGAGTGCTCGGCTGGCGCTTCACGCTCAAGACCTTCGCGGCCATCGCCCTCCTCGCCTTCGCGACCGACAGGCTTCCGGCGGTGCTGCAGCTCGGCCGGGTCGATCCCATCTACGCCGCGCTGATGGGCGGCGCCCTGGCCGGCGTGGGACTGCTCATGCTCTTCCGGCACGAGGCGAGCCTGGGAGGGCTCAACATCCTCGCCATCTACCTACAGAAGCGCTTCGGGGTGCGCGCCGGCGTCTTCCAGCTCACGGTCGACGCATGCATCGTCGTGGCCTCGTTCTTCGTGGTGTCCCTGGCCACCCTGGCGCTCTCGGTGGCCGGAGCCGTCGCGCTCAACCTGGTGCTGGCGGTGAACCACAAGCCAGGGCGCTACATGGGGGCGTGACCGCGCCTCAGCGCACCACGAGCATCGGCTTCCGCTCCCGGACGAAGGTCGCGATGAGCGCGATGTCGGCGTCGGTCCCGGTGGCGACGCATCCCAGCGTCCAGTCGAAGGCGGTGGTCGGGTACTCGGGCTCGGGCAACTTGCGGGGTGGGCCGTGGATCCCGACGTCGCCCCCGGTGAGCCCCTGGGCCGCCTGCTCCCGGGTGGGATAGACGATGGGGATGAAGATTCCGTAGCGTCCCGAGAGGCGCGGGGCCCCGAGCTCGTAGGTGCCGAGCGGGGTCCGCCGGTCCCCCTTCTGGCGCTTGTCCAGGCCTCCCTGGCCCAGGGCCACCTCGAAGCGGGCCGCCGGCGCTCCGTCGATGCAGAGCCAGAGCTCGCGCTTCCGGGTGAGGACCGCAATCACCTCGCCAGCCTCGGGGCACAGCGCGGCAGGTGGGGCGAGCGCTCCGGGAGGGGCGAGCGGGGTCGCGGGGTTGGGCACGGCCGTCTCGTCGGTCGGCGGCTCGGCGAGGGCGAGGCCAGCCGCGACGAGAAGCACGAGCGTCGCGAGTGCGCGCCCGATCTGGAAGACGGATCCTGCCACTGCCAACAAGGTAACCACGGACGCGCCTCTTGTCACGAATCCCCCGTTCCATTAACGGTGGCTCCATGCCGTCCCTTTCTCGCACCTTCCCCGGAGCCTGGCTCGTCCTCGCGGCGATCGGTGGGGGCTGCGCCCACATGCCCCCACCTCCGGAGAGCCAGGAGCCGGTCGCCGCGCCCGTCGCCCCCGCGCCTACCTGCCCGGCCATCCAGACGGCCGACTGCGGCCCTGCTGGAGACTGCAGCAAGGTGGAGGTCGTCGGCGACGTCTGCTTCCGCGCCGTCCTGCCAGACGAGTCCCTCATCGAGATGGCGCGGCAGTACGACCTCGGATTCAACGAGATCGAGGCGGCCAATCCGGGGCTGGACGCGTTCGTGCCCACCGTGGGAGCGACCGTCACCATCCCCACCGCCTGGATCCTGCCGCGGGCCAGAAAGCCAGGTACACTCGTCGTGAATCTGTCCGAGATGCGGCTCTATCAGTTTCCCCGCGCCGCCGGCGCCCCGATGATGTTTCCGGTCGGGGTGGGAAGCGAGGGATGGGCCACACCCCTCGGCACCTTCTCCGTGATCCAGAAGCAGGTGAACCCGCGCTGGTATCCACCGGCTTCCATCCGGAGGGAGGAGCCCGACCTGCCGGCCATGGTTCCACCCGGCCCGGACAATCCACTCGGGACCCATTCGCTGCGGCTCTCGAAGGGCTCGATCCTCATCCACGGCACCGACAAGCCGTTCGGGGTGGGACGCAAGGCGAGCCACGGGTGTCTCCGCCTCTACCCCGAGGACATCCCGCTCCTCTTCGAGCGCGTCCCGGTGGGGACCCAGGTCACGATCGTCCGTGAACCGGTGAAGGTGGGGGTGCGGGCGGGCCGGGTCTACGTGGAGGTCCACGCCGACGAGGACTCCAAGATCGATCCCCTCGCCGAGGTGAAGAGGCTGCTCACCAAGCGAGGTCTTCTCGGGTCCGCCGACGCGCAGAAGATCGACGCCGCGGTGAAGGAAGCCCGGGGCTTCCCGGTGGACGTCTCGATCGACCGGAGCTGAAAACCGCGCAAAGGGGCCACGGCTCGACGCCGCGACCCCCCGCGCGAGAAGCCTTACTTCGCACCCTTCATCTGGCGCAACTCGAAGGCCTTGGCCGCCTTCGCCGCTGCCGCCTCGGCGCGGGTTGCAGCCGCCTCGGCGTCCGCCGCGGCCTTCTGAGCCGCCGCGTTGTAGTTCGCGATCTCCTTGCGGAGGGCCTGGATGTCCGCGGTCTGCGCGTCGGACTTCTTGCCCAGGTCGGCGAGCTTGGCGTTCATCGCGGCGTCCTGTTGCTCCAGGGCCGCGACCTTGCTCGACAGCGGGGCCATCTCTTCCTTCACGGAAGAGGTCGTGGCGCACCCCGTGGCGAGTGCTGCGATAACAGCCAGTCCCAGAATACGGGTCATCATTCTCCTCCTTGAAGGTCGGTTTCGTTGCGCAGCATCGCGCGACCCGGGGATTCTACGGCGCTTTGACGCGGCACGCCATGCGAGTTTGGGCCCGGCCCGGCGCCGGAACGGGCTTCTGCCCATAAGGAGGGGAGAGACGGACCAACCGAACCCCGGATTGTTCCCGAGCAGAAAGGAGCTTGCGCGCGGGTTCGGCATTGCCTGGCCCCTCGAGCGTCACCCTTCAGGCCGACTTCACGCCCCGTTACAACCTTCCGCTCGCCGTGCTGGCCTCGGTCAGGAACCGGATCTCCTTCAACTGGGGAACGGGGAGGGAAAGGGGCTGCACCTTCACCTACCGGGCCCGGCCCCAGCTCGAGCGGGAGTTCGACCTGGGCGGCACCTCGCTCATCCCGTACCTGAACGTCGAGTTCTTCTGGCAGTACCCACCCGAGATGTGGACCCAGTTCCGGATGCAGGGCGGGATCCAGTGCGGCTTCCACGCCTTCGCGAAGGGGCAGGTCATCGAGCTGAACTTCAGCGCCACCACGAATCTCCAGCCCAGCCGCTCGTGGACGCCGCAGGTCGAGCTCGTTCTTTCGTCGTACTTCTGAGGCGGCCCACGCGATCGAGCCGTGGGCTAGAATCCGCCAATCGCCACGGTGAGCAAAGAGATGGGCGCCGGCCCGGCGCCCGAGCGGAAGCCCTCCGGCTTCTCCCACCTCGTCCTGCATCTCCATCCGCGCCTCGTGCCGGCGGCTGCGCTCCCGTTCCAGCGCACCTGTGGCCTGGGCGGCGCGGCCGCGGTCCTCTTCCTCGTGCTGGCGGTCACGGGCGCACTGCTGCTCGTCGTCTACGAGCCCTCGCCGGAGCGGGCCTACGGCACGGTGGTCCGGCTCGTCGACGAGATCCCGTTTGGCGCCTTCGTTCGCAACGCACATCACTGGGCGGCGAATGGCCTCGTGCTCGTCACCCTGCTGCATCTCCTGCGGGTCTTCTACCGGGGTGGCCACCTGCCGCCCCGGAAGGGCAACTGGTTCGTGGGCGTGGCGCTCCTGCTCCTCGTCGTCGCCTGCGCCTTCACCGGATACCTGCTCCCCTGGGACCAGCTCGCCTACTGGGCGGTCACCATCTCCACCGGGATGCTGGAGTACGTGCCGGCCGCGGGCGCGACGATGCTCCGCGCCGCGCGGGGAGGCCCCGACATCGGTCCCGCCACGCTGGCCCGATTCTTCGTGCTCCACGTGGCCATCCTGCCCATCGCGCTGCTTCTCCTGCTGGCCTTCCACTTCTGGCTGGTGCGCAAGGTGGGCGGCGTGATCCTGCCGGCGGACGCCGGCGACGAGGCCTCGCCGCGAGGTCCGTTGGTCCTCACCTCGCCCCACCTCACGCAGCGTGAAGGGGCGGCGGCGCTGGTGGTGCTGGCGGCCGTGATGCTGCTGGCCGCGGTCCGGAACGCGCCCTTGCTCGCCCAGGCCAACCCGGGCATGAGCCCGAACCCGGCCAAGGCCCCCTGGTACTTCATGGGGGTGCAGGAGCTGCTCGTGCACCTGCACCCGGCATTCGGGGCGGTGGCCGTGCCGCTCCTCGCGCTCGTTCTTCTCGTCCTCCTGCCCGCGCTCGGGGGAGGGGAGCGCCCCAGCGGCCGCTGGTTTGGCTCGCCCCGGGGCGCTCGGCTGGCGATGGCCGCGACTTCGCTGGCGGTTGTCGTCACCGTGGCCGCGGTGGTGGCGAACGAACCCCTGCGCCGGGCCCGTCCGTGGTTCCCCGGCCTTCCCCCGGCGGTTCGAGGAGGCGTCATCCCGCTCGCGGTGGCGGTGATCCTCGTCGCCGTCGTGGCCTGGGTGTCTCGTCGCCGCGGAGGGTCGCGCCTCGAGGTCGTGCAGGCCGCCTTCACCTTCGTGGCCGCGTCCTTCGTCGTCCTCACCGTCGTCGGGGTGTTCTTCCGCGGGCAGGGCATGGCGCTGGTGATGCCGTGAGCACGGCCCCATCCATCGAGCCCAGCGTGCCGGCGCGCCGGGACTTCCTCGGCCGGCTCGGCAAGGGGCTCGGGATCCTGGCCGCGGCCGAGATCCTCGCGGTCGTGGTCGCCTACCTGGCGCCCACGAGAGGCGGAGCAGGCCGTGGCGCTGGGATCGTCGTGGCCGGACCGGTCGGCGAGTTCACGCCTGCGTCCGTTCGCCCCTTCCCGGCCGGAAAGTTCTACCTGGTGCGGCTCTCCGACGGCGGCTTCCTGGCGCTCTCGTCGAAGTGCACGCACCTGGGGTGCACGGTGCCCTGGAGCCAGAAGGAGCAGACCTTTCCCTGCCCGTGCCACGCCTCCACCTTCGACCTGAAGGGCGACGTGCTCGCGCCACCGGCCACGCGCGCCCTCGACCTCTTCCCGGTGGTCATCGAGGGGGGCATCGTCAAGGTGGACACCAGCCGCCGCATCGAGCGGGCCCGCTTCGAGCCTGCCCAGGTCACCTACCTCTAGATGGACACGTCGCTCCGCCGCTACCGGATCGTGGGGGTGGCCGCCACGGCGGCCGTGGTCCTCTCGGTCCCGCTCTACCTGGCGGCGCGATCGCTTCGCCCTCCCCGCACGGCGCCGCTCGCCGAGGCGCAGCACGTGGGGAGCGAGAAGTGCAAGGCCTGCCACGAGAAGGCGTACGCGGGGTGGAAGGGGTCGAACCACGCCCGGGCCATGCAGGCGGCCAAGGACGGTCTCGTGCAGGGCGACTTCGGGGGCGCCACCCTCGAGCACCGCGGCAAGACCTGGCGATTCTTCCGGAAGGGCGAGAAGTTCATGGCCCACGCCGAGGGGCCGGACGGCCAGATGCGCGACTACGAGGTGGCCTACACCTTCGGTGTCGCGCCGCTCCAGCAGTACCTGGTGGCCTTTCCCGGGGGCCGGCTGCAGACGCTCTCCGCCGCCTGGGACACGAAGGCGAAGCGCTGGTTCCACGTCGACCCCCGGGGCGCCGCTCCGCCAGGCGACTGGCTCCACTGGACGCGTCCGGGCCAGAACTGGAACGCCATGTGCTCCGACTGCCACTCCACGGCGGTGCGCAAGCGCTATGACCCGGATTCGGACAGCTACCAGACCACCTGGTCGGAGATCATGGTGGGCTGCGAGTCCTGCCACGGTCCGGGCTCTCGACACCTGACATGGGCCGAGGAGCCGGCCATGGGCAGGACGCCCCTGGAGAACGCCGGCCTGGTCGCCAAGACCACCAGGCTCACGCAGGCGGAGCTCGTGAACCTCTGCGCCCCCTGCCATTCCCGGCGCGCCCAGTTCGCCGATCCGGCCGCGCCCGGCGGAGAGTTCCTCGACAGCTACCTCCCCACCTTGCTCGGGCAGGGGACCTTCCACGCCGACGGCCAGATCCAGGACGAGGACTTCGAGTGGCACGCCTTCACCCAGAGCAAGATGCACGCGAACGGCGTGCGCTGCAGCGACTGCCACGACGTTCACTCCGGGAAGCGGCACAAGGAGGGCAACGAGCTCTGCACCCGTTGCCACCGGGCCGACACCTACGACGCGGCCACCCACACCTTTCACAAGAAGGAGTGGCAGGGGAAGCCGAGCGACGGCGTGCTCTGCGTCTCCTGCCACATGCCCGGGCAGAACTTCATGGTGGTCCACTTCCGCCGCGACCATTCCATGCGCGTGCCGCGCCCCGACCTGACCGCGTCCATCGGCGTGCCCAACGCCTGCAGCGCGTCGGGTTGTCACGCAGACAGGCCACTCTCCTGGGTGCAGGCGAAGTACGACGGCTGGTACGGCAAGAAGCGCAAGCCCCACTACGGAACCGTCATCGCGGCCGGGCGTACGCGCGCGCCGGAAGCCGAGGCCGACCTCTCGCAGCTCGCACAGGACCAGCTCCGGCCGGTGGTGGTGCGGGCCACGGCGATCGAGCTGCTGGCGAGCTACCCGGGGCCGCTGGCGCGCGCCGCGGTCGAGAAGGCGCTCGTCGATCCCGAGCCGCTCCTCCGGGCCACGGCAGTGCAGCGGACAGAGTCCGCCGATCCGGGCGCGCTGGCCCGGCTGCTCGGGCCGCTCCTCCAGGATCCGGTTCGCTGGGTGCGCGCCGAGGCCGCGGCCCGGCTGGCGGGCCCACCGTCGCAGCGGCTCACCGAGGCGCAGCGCAAGGTCTTTGCGGCGGCGCTCCGGGAGTACGAGGACGGGCAGCGCTACATGTCCGACCTGCCATCCGGTCCCTACAACCTGGGAAACCTCTACGCGGCGCAGGGGCGGACGGCCGAGGCCGAGAAGCAGTACCGGCGGGCGCTGGCGGTCGACGACCAGCTCTTCCTGGCCCGGGGGAACCTGGCCATGTTGCTCGCCGTGAACGGGCGCGGCGAGGAGGCCGAGAAGCTCTTGCGCGAGGCCCACGCGCAGCAGCCGGGCCACGCCGGCATCGCCTTCAACCTGGGATTGCTGCTGGCGGAGCGAGGCGATCGCGCCGGAGCCGAGAAGATGCTTCGCGCGGCGCTGGCGGCCGATCCGCGCATGGCGCCCGCCGCCTTCAACCTGGCGGTGATCGTCGGGGAGCGAAAGCCGGCCGAGGCGGTGCCCTTCGCGCGGAAGGCGGCGGACCTGCGCCCGGGGGATCCGCGCTACGCGTGGACGCTGGGCTTCTACCAGGCTCGTGCAGGCGACCTGAAGGGCGCGGCGGCGACGCTCGAGGCGCTGCTGCGGGCCGAGCCGGGATACGGCGAGACCTACGGCCTGCTGGCCGACGTCTACGCGCGGCAGGGGAGGACCGCCGAGGCCGCGGCGCTTCGCCAGCGCCGGCCCGTGCCGGTGCGCTGATCGCCTTCCCCGGTCAGCTCACGCGCTCCGGCAGCGCCGTGGCGCCCTTGCGGGCGGCCTCGCGCTTGTTGCGGATCGCCGAGGCGACGATGCCGATGGCCAGGATGGACAGCACCACCAGCAGCGAGACCGCGGCGTGGATCTTCACCACGTCGATGAGCGCCATCTTCCCGCCCACGAACACGAGGACGAAGGCGAGTGAAGGCTTCAGGTAGGTGAACTTCTCCACGTAGCTCGCCAGCAGGAAGTAGAGGGACCGCAGGCCCAGGATGGCGAAGACGTTGGAGGTGAAGACGATGTACGGGTCGCTGGTCACCGCGAAGATGGCCGGGATGGAGTCGACCGCGAAGATCACGTCGGTGACCTC
>Ga0209048_10007249_pt1 | contig 10269 bp, 5 predicted proteins | sample FrelakmetCRP12CR_FD_187146 | JGI IMG/M metagenome (GOLD analysis project Ga0209048, IMG submission 187146) | Freshwater lake sediment microbial communities from the University of Notre Dame, USA, for methane emissions studies - CRP12 CR (SPAdes)... | ecosystem: Environmental > Aquatic >... | reverse complement strand
CCCCCCCCGACCGCCACCACCTCACCGATACCTCCGGAGTGATCGTGCCCGACCCGACCCCCGACCCGACCACCGACGCCGAGCTCTACCGGCTCCCCACGTCGGTGGTGCCCAGACGGTACGACCTCGTGCTCGAGCCCGACCTGCTCGGCGCCTCGTTCGCCGGCTCCTGCGCGACCACCATCGAGGTGGTCGACGCCGTCACCACCGTCGTGCTCAACGCGGTCGAGCTCGACGTCGACGAGGCATGGCTCACCGACGACGCCGGCCGACGCATCGAGGCGAGCGCCATCGCAGTCGACGACGACTCCGAGCGACTCACGATCGAGCTCGCCGAGGTCGCCGAGCCGGGCACGTGGGTGTTGCACACCCGCTTCGACGGGACCCTCAACGACAAGCTCCACGGCTTCTACCGATCGACGTTCACCGACGCCGACGGGGTCGAGCAGGTGATCGCCACCACGCAGTTCGAGGCCACCGATGCCCGCCGGGCCTTCCCGTGCTGGGACGAGCCCGGGTACAAGGCCGAGTTCGGCATCACGCTCGTGGTCGACGCGGCCCTGACCGCGCTCTCCAACGCCGCCGAGGTCACCCGTGAGGTGCGCGACGACGGCCGCGTCGCCGTCGGCTTCGCCGACACGATGCCGATGTCGACCTACCTGGTCGCCTTCATCGTCGGCCCGCTCGACGTCACCGACCCGGTCGAGGTGAACGGCACGCCGCTGCGGGTGGCCTACCCGCGGGGCAAAGGACACCTCACCGCCTACGCACTCGAGGTCGGCGCCTTCTGCCTCGACTTCTTCGCCGACTACTACGGCATCCCCTACCCGGGCGACAAGCTCGACCTCGTCGCGGTGCCCGACTTCGCGTTCGGCGCCATGGAGAACATGGGTTGCGTCACCTTCCGCGAGGTCCTGGTGCTCGTCGACCCGGCCGAGGTGACCCAGCCCGAGCTCCAGCGCATCACCGACGTGATCGCCCACGAGCTGGCCCACATGTGGTTCGGCAACCTCGTCACCATGAAGTGGTGGAACGGCATCTGGCTCAACGAGGCCTTCGCCACGTTCATGGAGATGCTGGCCACCGACGCGTTCCGCCCCGAGTGGGAGCGGTGGGCATCGTTCGGCCTGTCGCGCACCGCCGCGTTCGACGTCGACGCCCTCAGGAGCACTCGACCCATCGAGTACCCGGTCGTGTCCCCCGACGATGCCGAAGGCATGTTCGACATCCTCACCTACGAGAAGGGTGCCGCAGTCGTCCGCATGCTCGAGCAGTACGTGGGCCCCGAGGAGTTCCGCGACGGCATCCGTCTCTACCTCTCTCGCCACCAGTACGCCAACACCGAGACCACCGACCTCTGGGACGCGCTCGAAGAGGCCACCGGCGAGCCGGTCCGCCGCATCATGGACAGCTGGATCTTCCAGGGCGGGTTCCCGGTGATCGACGTCGACCTGGTGAACGACGGCGGCACGCTGCGACTCACCCAGGAGCGATTCGGCTACGCCGGCGACAAGGGCGAAGGTGAAACCGACGCCGAGGGCACCGCTGGAGCCACCCCGATCGAGCCCGACGACACCCGTTGGTCGGTGCCGGTGATCCTCACCCAGGCCATGAACGGCATCACCACCGTCGAGAAGGCGTTGATCGACGGTGACTCCGTCGATCTCGCCGTCCTCGAGGAGCTCGACTGGGTGCTGGTCAACACCGAGGGCACGGGCTTCTACCGGGTGCGCTACGCACCGGTGCTGCGCGCCGCGCTCGCCTCCCGCAGCGAGGCCGAACTGAGCGCCACCGAACGCTACGGGCTCATCGACGACGCCTGGGCCGCCGTTCTGGCCGGCGACCTCGAGGCCTTCGACTTCCTCGAGTTCGCAGAGGGTTTCGCGGACGAAGACGACCTCTCGGTGTGGGCGCGCCTGCACGGCACCCTCGTCGCCCTCGACCGCCTCGTCAAGGGCGACGGCCGCCGCGCGCTGCAGGCGCGCGCCCGCGCCCTCCTGCAACCGGCGTACAACCGCCTCGGCGACGAGCCGGCGGAGGACGAGAGCGACCGTCAGCGCGAGCTTCGGGGTCTGCTGCTCGAAGGTCTCGGCGTGGTGGGAGCCGACCCCGGGGCGAGGGATCGCAGCCGGTACCTGTTCACGAAGAACCACGACTTCCCGGGCACCGTCGACCCGAGCCTGCTCGCCGCCGCCATCACCATCATCGCCCACACCGGCGGCGCCGCCGACTTCGAGGAGTTCCTCGCCCGCTCGAAGGCCGGGGCCACCCCGCAAGAGGAGCTCCGCTACCTGTCCGCCCTCGCCGAGTTCGACGACGCCGACCTGGTGCGGCGGGTGCTGGAGCTGGCACTCACCGACGAGGTCCGCACCCAGAACGCTCCCTACCTGGTGCGCCAGGTCCTCGCCAACCGCAATCACGGCCCCCTCGCCTGGTTCTTCGTCGAGGACCACTGGGACGTCATCAACGCCCGGTTCCCCTCGAACAGCATCGCCCGCATGCTGGAGGGGATCCGCTCGCTGTCGAGTCCGGACATCGCCCCGACGGTCTTCGTGTTCTTCGAGACCCACGACGTGCCTCAAGGCGACCGCATCCTGGCCCAGCACCTCGAGCGGCTCGAGGTGAACGTGGCCCTGCGTGAGCGCGAGAGCGAGGCGCTGGCCCACCACCTCACCCACGACTAGCGCGACGCCGGCCCTACACTCCCGGCCACGGCCTTCGCCGCGACGGCCCGCCGCGCTCCCGACCCCGACCCGGAGATCCGATGTCCGACTTCGAGCACCTGCACCTCGTCGACATCCACCTCGCCGACCTCACCCCCGACCAGCGGGTCTGGGTCGACCAGGCGCTGCGCCACGAGGGCATACAACCGATGTGGGCCGGCACGATCCTTCAGGTCGACGCCGCCTACGAGAGCCGGGTCGAGTCGATCGTGGGCGAAGCCCGGGCGGTGAACGAGGCCGCCGGCCAGCCCTCGCCGGGCATCCAGCCCACGCCCACGTCGCCCGCACCGGGCTACGCGAACCCGACCCCCGGGTATCCCGCGCCCGTCGGCCCCGGCGGCCCGCCCGCGTACGGAGCGCCCGGCGGCCCGGTCGCCGCGCCGAACTACAGCTACCGCGCCACCCCCACCACCAACAACATGGCCATCCTGTCGGTCGTGTTGGGCGGCGTGTCGATCCTGTTCTGCTTGGTGTTCATCGGTCCCATCGGGCTCTGGCTCGGCCTCAAAGCCCGCAAGGAGATCGCCGCCTCGGGTGGCACCCAGGGCGGCGACGGTCTGGCACTCGTCGGCGTCATCATCAACGGCATCGCCACGGCACTGTTCGCCATCACCTTGCTGTCGGTGATCGCGATCATCCTGGTGGCCACGCTCGGCGGTAATTGACGCCGTTGCGTCACGCCCGACCCGATGGCGGGATCTAGAATCGTCTGCCGTGGAGATCTGGCCCGGTACGCCCTACCCCCTGGGAGCCACGTTCGACGGGAGCGGCACCAACTTCGCCCTGTTCTCCGAGGTGGCCGAACGGGTCGAGTTGTGCCTCTTCGGTGACCGCGGCGGCGAGACCCGGGTCACGCTCCCCGAAGTCACGGCCTTCGTGCACCACGGCTACCTCCCGGGTGTCCAGCCCGGCCAGCGGTACGGCTATCGCGTCCACGGACCGTGGGCCCCCGAACAGGGCACCCGCTGCAACCACCACAAGCTGCTCATCGACCCCTACGCCAAAGCGGTCGAGGGCGGGGTCGAGTGGGCCGAGGCCGTGTTCCCCTACGCCTTCTCCGATGGCCCCGACGGCCCCGCCACCAAGTCCGACAGCGCCCGTTTCGTGCCCAAGTCGGTGGTGATCAGCCCCTACTTCGACTGGAGCGACGACCGCCACCCCCGCACGCCGTGGCACGAGACCGTGCTCTACGAGACCCACGTCAAGGGCATCACCGCCCGCCACCCCGAGGTCCCCCCCGAGCTGCGAGGCACCTACCTCGGGTTGTCGAGCTCGCCGGTCATCGACCATCTGAAGCGCCTCGGCGTGACGGCGGTCGAGCTCATGCCGGTGCACCAGTTCGTGCACGACCACCGGCTCCATCAGCTCGACCTGCGCAACTACTGGGGCTACAACTCCATCGCCTACCTCGCGCCGCACAACGAGTACGCCGTCTACGGGCAGCGGGGCCAGCAGGTGCAGGAGTTCAAGCAGATGGTGAAGACCCTGCACGCCGAAGGCATCGAGGTCATCCTCGACGTGGTCTACAACCACACGGCCGAGGGCGACAGCCACGGGCCGATGCTGTCGCTGAAGGGCGTCGACAACCGGGCGGCCTACCGGCTCGACCCCAACGACCTCCGCCGCTACGTCGACTACACCGGCACCGGCAACAGCCTGAACATGCGCCACCCGCACATGCTCCAGCTGATCATGGACAGCCTGCGGTACTGGATCACCGAGATGCACGTCGACGGCTTCCGCTTCGACCTCGCCGCCACCCTCGCCCGCGAGCTGCACGACGTCGACAAGCTGTCGGCGTTCTTCGACCTGATCCAGCAGGACCCGGTCGTCAGCAGGGTCAAGCTCATCGCCGAGCCGTGGGATGTCGGTGAGGGCGGCTACCAGGTCGGCAACTTCCCGCCGCTGTGGTCGGAGTGGAACGGCAAGTACCGCGACGAGGTCCGCGACTTCTGGCGGGGCGCGGAACACACCGTGGCCGAGTTCGCCTACCGCTTCACGGGGTCGAGCGACCTCTACCAGTCGAGCGGGCGCACCCCCTACGCCAGCATCAACTTCGTCACCGCCCACGACGGTTTCACGCTGAACGACCTCGTGTCGTACAACGACAAGCACAACGAGGCCAACGGCGAGAACAACCAGGACGGCACCACCGACAACCGTTCCTGGAACTGCGGTGCCGAGGGACCCACCGACGACGAGGCCGTGCTGGCACTCCGGCGCCGCCAACGACGCAACCTCCTGGCCACCCTGCTGCTGTCGCAGGGCGTACCGATGCTGCTGGGTGGCGACGAGATGGCCCGCACCCAGCGGGGCAGCAACAACGCCTACGCCCAGGACAACGGCGTGTCGTGGTACGACTGGAAGAGCGCCGACCATGGCCTCCTGCGCTTCACCCGCCACCTCATCGCGCTCCGCCTCGAGCACCCGGTGTTCCGTCGCCGGAAGTTCTTCCAAGGCGTGCAACTGCTGGGCGAAGAGGTCGACGACATCGGGTGGTTCACCCCCGACGGCACCTCGATGACCGAGAGCGACTGGCAGGCCAGCTACGCCCGATCGATCGCGGTGTTCCTCAACGGCGACGCGCTGCAGTTCGTGGGCCCTCGCGGCGAGCACATCACCGACGACAGCTTCTACGCCATCTTCAACGCGTCATCTGAGACCCTCGACTTCGTCCTGCCCGACGCCTCCTACGGCGAGACGTGGGCCAAGGTGCTCGACACCTACGACGACGACCTCAAGCACGAGTTCCCGATGATCAACGGCGAGCGGCTCAAGGCGGGCGACAAGGTCGCCGCACCCCCCCGGACGGTCATCCTCCTCCAACGGGTCGCCCCGGCCTGACTCCGTGCCGGCACCGCGGGCCACCTATCGACTGCAACTGGGCCCCGGCTTCGACTTCGACCACGCGGCCGCGCTGGCGCCCTATCTCGCCCGGCTCGGGGTGAGCCACGTCTACACCTCGCCACTCACCGAGGCCGAGCCCGGCAGCACCCATGGCTACGACGCCGTCGACCCGCAACGGGTCCGCGGAGAGCTGGGCGGAGAGCGCGGCCTGCGTCGACTCTGGGAGGCGCTGCGGGCCCACGGACTCGGGCAGGTGGTCGACCTCGTGCCCAACCACCTCTCGATAGCCGGCCGCGGCAACCGCTGGTGGTGGGACGTGCTCGAGAACGGCAGCGAGAGCGCGTGGGCCCGCCACTTCGACATCGAGTGGGACCATCCCGACCCCGAGGTCCGGGGCAGGGTGGTGCTCCCGTTCCTGGCCCGCCCGTTCGACGAGGCGGTGGACGCCGGCGAGATCAGGGTGCACCGAGAGCCCTCGACCGGCGACGTGCTGGTCACCCACGGCGACCGTCTCTGGCCGGCGTCGGAGGCCTCCCTGGCCTGGCTCGGGCTGTCGGCGCTCGACTGTCGCGAGCGGGTCGAGGAGGAGCTCGCCGTCCTCGCTCGTGACCCCGTCCGATGGCGTGGGTTCCTCGACCAGCAGCACTACCTCCTGGTGTACTGGCGCGACCCGGAGCACCTCCCCAACTACCGCCGATTCTTCGACGTGTCCGACCTGGCGGCGTTACGGGTGGACGATCCCGCGGTCTTCGCCGACACGCACCTGCTCCTGCGTCGGTGGGTCGACGACGACCTCGCCGGCGAGGTCGTCACCGGCGTGCGGGTCGACCACATCGACGGTCTCGTCGACCCCGAGACCTACCTCAACCGGCTCCGTGAGCTCATCGGCGACCGTTGGTTGGTCGTCGAGAAGATCCTGGCGGCCGACGAGACGCTCCCTGGCAGCTGGCCGGTCGACGGCACAACCGGGTACGAGTTCACGGCCCGCGCCACCGAGGTCGGTGTCGACCGTGAGGGCGACGCGGCCCTGTCCGCCGCCGCCCGTGAGATCGGCGGTACGCACGGCACCTGGGCCGACACGGTCGACGACGCCAAGGCGATGGTGGCCGGCACCCTGCTGCGGCCCGAGGCCGACCGCCTCACCCGCGCCTTCCCGCCCGCGCTCGCCGAGCACGGCGCGACCAGCACCGATCCGCCCGACGACGTCGAGCACGCACTCACCGCCCTGGCCTGTGCGCTCGACGTCTACCGCGTCTACACCGGCCGCTCCGACCCCGACCGGACCCGACTGACCGCCGCTGCGGCCCGCGCCACCGCTCGGCGCGGGGTCTCGGGTCCGGTCGTCGCCTCGGCGGTGTCGTTGCTCACCGCCGAGGAGCCGGGCCCACGCACCCGTGCCTTCGCGGCGCGGTTCGCCCAGCTCACGGCACCACTCGCCGCCAAGGCCGTGGAAGACACGGCCTGCTACCGCTACCTGCGCCTCGTCTCGCTGAACGAGGTCGGTGGCGACCCGGGGCGGTTCGGTCTCGATCCCGGGTCGTTCGTCGCCTGGCTCGACCGGGCCGCCCGGGACCACCCCCGGTCGATGCTCGCCTTGTCGACGCACGACACCAAGCGCAGCGCCGACGTACGGGCGCGCATCTCCCTGATCGCACAGGTACCAGACGCCTGGCGCGGCGCGGTCCAGGCCTGGCACGAGCACAACCGGCCCCACCTCGTGAACGGGGCACCCGACCGGGCAGTGGAGTACCTCGCCTACCAGACGCTCGTCGGCGCGTGGCCGTTGTCGACCACCCGGCTGCTCGCCTATCTGGTGAAGGCGGCCCGGGAGGCCAAGGTGCAGACCTCGTGGACCGACCCCTCCCCGGCCTTCGAGGACGCGATCGCCGGGTTCGTGGCCGGCATGCTCGGCGACGAGACCTTCGTGGCCTCGCTCGAAGCCTTCCTCGCACCACTGGTGCGGCCGGGACAGGTCGCCGCCCTCGCCCAGGTCGTGGTCGCCCTGACCGCGCCGGGAGTCCCCGACCTCTACCAGGGCGACGAGACGTGGAACCGTTCCCTCGTCGATCCCGACAACCGGCGGACGATCGACGTCGAGCGGCTGGCCCGGCTGCTCGCCGACGTCGAGGGGCTCTCGGGCGCCGAGGCCTGGGGAGAGGGGGACGTCTGGGGTGACGACGACGGTCTGCCGAAGCTGCTCGTGGTCCACCGGCTCCTGCTGCTCCGGCGCGAGCGGCCCGACCTGTTCGCCGATGACCTGCCCGTCCGGGCGCTGGCGGTGACCGGCCCCGAGGACGCAGGCGTGCTGGCCTACCGTCGGGGTGACGCACTGGCGGTCATCGTCCCCCACCTAGCGCTTCGCGCCGCCACCGAGCGGGCCGGCGCCACCGTGACCATCCCTCCGGGCGATTGGCGCCACCTGTTCACCGACGCCACGGTCGACGGGCCCACGGTCGACACGGCCACCCTCTTCGGCGACTTCCCCGTGGCCGTCCTGTGGTCTGCCGACCCGCCACGCCCGTCGTAGGCTCGTCGGGTGCCCGACGCCGCCCCGACACCATCCCGGTCGCGGTGGTGGATCTGGCTGGTGGTCGGGCTCCTCCTCGCCCGTGTGCTCGCCGTGTTCCTCCTGCTGCACAGCGGCGTCGAGGACGAGCACAGCATCCTCGGCGGCGACGCCCGACGCTACGAGGTCATCAACAGCTCCGAGGGCACGCCCTACGCCGACTTCGAGGTCGAGTACCCGCCGCTCACCCTCGGCGTCATCGAGCTCGTCCACGCGCCGAGTCTCCTCGGCACCCTCACCCGCCTGGCCATCTCCCAACTCGTGCTCGACGTCGCCGTCGCGGGCCTCCTGGGCTGGGGCTGGGGTCGGCGCACGGCGGTCTGGTACCTGGTGCTGGGCACGCCGATGCTGGCGTTCCCTTTTCCGTACGTACGCATCGACCTGCTGTCGGTGTACCTGGCGATGCTCGGTCTCGTTCTCGTCCGCAAGGGCGGCGAGCGACTCGGGGGTGTGGCCCTGGCGGCGGCGGTCTTCGCCAAGCTCTGGCCGCTCGCCGTGGCCCCCGTGCTGCTCGTCGAGCGCAAGCTGAAGGGTCTGGCGGCCTGGGCCGTGACCGGCGCGGTGGCGGTCGCCGCCTGGGTCGCGTGGGCCGGTGTCGCCGGGATCGGTCAGGTGGCCACGTTCCGCGGGGCGCGCGGTTGGCAGATCGAGAGCCTCCCCGGCGTGTTCGTGCACATGGCTGACCCGTCGGGCTCGCACGTCGAACAAGGGGCGTGGCGAACCGCCGCCGAGGTGCCGGGATGGGGCCGGCCGCTGTTGACCCTGGCCAGCGTGGCCGTGATCACGGTGGCGTGGTGGCTGGCGGCCCGGCGCCGGGCCGAAGGGGCCGACGACCACATCGTCTACGGGCTTGCGCCGCTGGCCGCGGTGCTGGCGCTGCTGATCTTCTCGCCCATCATCTCGCCGCAGTACGTCCTGTGGCTGATGCCGTTCGGCGCCGTCCTGGCCGCGCGTGGCGATCGTTGGGTGGGCGGGTTGATGCTGGTCACGACCGCGCTCACCACCCTCATCCTGGCCTTGATCCACGCCCAGATCGAGGGCCGGCTCCACGCCACGCTGCCGATCGTGGCCCGCAACGGCGTGCTGGTCGCTCTGCTGGTGCTCACGCTGGTCCGACTGGCCCGCCCTGTCGGCGCCCAGCCGGCTCCCGACCGCCCGGCCCAGACCCAGCCGGCCTGACCTGCCGGCCGGCGGCCGGGCCGGCCGAAGGTTGGCCTTCGCGACCCTGACTGTTACGGTTCGATACGTTACGGTAATGTAACCGCAACATTTGCCCCGGGACGCCCCCACCTCGCGGTGGCCGGCGGCCGTCCCGGCCCGCCCCCCCGTCTGCGAGGCCCTCTCACCATGCGTACCCGTCTTCGCGCCCTGCGGCGCACCCACGTACTCGGCGCCCTGACCGCCGCCCTCGTCGTCCTCGGCGCCCTGGTCGCGGCGACGGGGCTCCCCGGGGCGTCGACCAGCGCCGAGGAGCCGGCACCGGTGACCGAGGCCATCGCCTCGAACGGGCCCGACAGCAGCCAGACCGCGGCGCGGGCCGTCGCCGACCAGCAAGCCGTCGCCGACCAGCAGGCGGCTGCCGCGGCTCCGGCGGCGGCTGAGCAACAGGCGGCGGCCGACGCCGAGGCCTTCGCCGCCTACCTAGCCGCGCTGCCCCACACCGCCCCCGATGACTACTGGGACCGCATGGCCAGTTGTGAGACCAGCGGGAACTGGGCCATGACCGGTTCGCGCTACAGCGGTGGCGTCGGGTTCGCCAACAGCACCTGGGCCGCGTTCGGCGGCCTGGAGTTCGCACCCAACGCCGGGCAGGCCACCCGCGAGCAACAGATCGTGGTGGCCAACCGGGTTGCCGTGCTCGGGTACGGCAACGTCCGGCCCGCCGGCTACGGCGCCTGGGGCTGCACCGCCCGCGTCGGCCGGCCCTGACCGCTCCCGACGATCACCGCGGGCCGCGGCTGGCGGTCACTTGATGTTGTTGATGATCGACGAGGTCGTGTCGTTCAGCGCGGCCAGCATCCGGCTCGACATCTGGACCGCCTGCTGACGCTGCGACACCATGCTCTGCAGGTTGATCATCTCCAACTCGGCGCCCGGGCCCGAGTTGGAGATGATCAACCTGCAGAGCATGGT
>Ga0209048_10007248_pt1 | contig 10269 bp, 12 predicted proteins | sample FrelakmetCRP12CR_FD_187146 | JGI IMG/M metagenome (GOLD analysis project Ga0209048, IMG submission 187146) | Freshwater lake sediment microbial communities from the University of Notre Dame, USA, for methane emissions studies - CRP12 CR (SPAdes)... | ecosystem: Environmental > Aquatic >... | reverse complement strand
CCTGTTGGCTTGAACCCCCGCAGTCATCAAGAGGCCGCCCTCGGCAGCCTCTTGATGACGTCCGTGGAATCCCCCGAAGGGGATTGACGAATCCCCCCCGGAGGGCGTACGTTGAACGTGTCGCGTCCATGGCAAGATCACGAATCCTTCGTCCGGCCCTCGTCTTGACGGCCCTTGTCCTCTGCAGTTGCCGTCCCCCGGCGGGGGACGCTGATATCCGCCTGGGGGTTTCCGCCTCGCAGAACGGCCAGTGGGAGGAGGCGATCGCCCTATGGATGAAGGTCCTGACCTCCGATCCTTCCTCCGCCGCCGCCCATAACAACCTTGCCGTCGCCTACGAAAAAAAAGGCCTCCGGGAGGAGGCCCGGAGGGAATACGAGTCCGCCTTGAAGCTCGCGCCGGACAACCCCCGGATCAAGGAAAATTACGCACGGTTCCTCGAATACCGGACCGCGCCCCCGGCCAAGGCCGGGCCGGAAAGAACTCCGCCTCCGGGAGGAAGGCCATGAAACGTGCCTGGTTCGGCCTCGTCCCCGCTTTCGCGCTGGCCCTGGCGGCCTGCGCTTCGATCCCTTACCAAAGGATCACCATCGACATCCCGGCCCTTTCTCCTGTGGCCATCGAAGCGTTTCGGGAGATCGTTGTGACCGAGTTCGCGGAAAGCGGGCCTGACCCGGACCTCAAGCTTGGACCGGCGTTCGCCGAATATCTCGAAACCGAGATGCGGCGCGTGTTCAAGGGGACGGTATCCCGGAAGGGACGGACGCCGGCGACGGAAGGCGCCGCGGTCGACATGGCATACTGGAAATCGGCCGGAGCCGGCCTCGCGGACGCTGTATTTCTCGCCGGTATCGTGGGACTCGTCCGGGAACCTCAGAAAGCTCTCCGGCAGCCCGCAACCCCCAAAGACGGTCCGTTCGATGTTAAGGACCGCGCCTTTTTCGAGCGCACGCGGTTCACCCTGACCTTCGAATATCTCCTCATCAACGCCACGAACGGGCGGGTCATCCAGAAGAACATCTACAGGGAGACCCGCATCTTCCCTGGCGTCGAGCAAACGGCTGAGTTCGCTCTCTTCGACTTCCTGCCTATCGTCAAGAGCAGGCTTTTCGCCGCCATCTTCGGGAAGACCTCCGCCGAGCAGAGATATCTCCTCATCCGCTGAGCCCCGGGCCCCCCCGACGCAGGTCCGGGTTCGGCCGGAGCCCCTCGCCGGCCATTTTCTCAGCCCCCGGAAAGGCGCCGCGGCGGCCCAAAAGCGTGGCCTAATCCCCTTCGTGCGGGCCCGGTCCGTCCGCCGTTTTTCCCCTAAAAAAAAGCTTGAAATCAGGGGGGTGAAGTGCTATTATGGCCAAGCCTTTCCCGATCCAATCACCTCCGGGTGAGGCTTTTCCACAGATGTGGAAAATTCTGTGGAAAAGTTAATAGCGCCCATGGAACCTGAAGAAAAACAAAATCCTTGGCATCAAATCCTTCGGGCCGTCGAAGAGAAGATCGACCCCAACAGCTTCGAGACCTGGTTCGATCCGACGAGCTTCATCGGACAGGACCAGGAGTGTTTGTATATTAAGGTTCCGAATTCCTATTTTCGCGATTGGCTCTCCTTTCACTATTCGAATCTTATCAACGATTGCGCCAAGGAATTGTTCAAGAAGACGCTGGATGTCCGCTACATCTACGACGACACGCCGTCCGCCTTCATGCGCCGGTCTCCCGAAGACCGGAAATCCAAGCAGGGGCTGGCCATCAACCCGAACCTCAACCCGAATTACACGTTTGAAAATTTCGTCGTCGGCAGCTCCAACCAGTTCGCGCATGCCGCCGCCCTGGCCGTCGCGAAAATCCCGGCCAAATCCTACAACCCCCTCTACGTCTACGGCGGGGCCGGCCTCGGCAAGACCCACCTCATGAACGCCATCGGCCATTATTCTCTCGAGCACAACCACCGGCTGAAGATTCTTTACGTCACGACCGAGAAGTTCATGAATGACCTGGTCAACCACCTTCAATACGGAAAAATCCTCGAGTTCCGGGAGAAATACCGGAGCGTGGACGTTCTTTTAATGGACGACATTCACTATCTCGCCGGCAGGGAACGGACCAAGGAGGAGTTTTTCCACACCTTCAACCATCTTTATGACAGCCAGAAGCAAATCGTCATCTCCAGCGACTGCCCGCCGAAAGAGATTCCCCACCTCGAGGAGCGCTTCCGCTCCCGGTTCGAATGGGGCCTCATCGCCGACCTCAAGCCTCCCGACATCGAGACCCGGATCGCCATCCTCAAGAAAAAGGCCGAGGCCGAGGCCGTTTCCCTCCCCGAGTCCGTCGGTCTTTATATCGCCGATAAGGTCCAGTCGAATATCCGCGAGCTCGAGGGTTATCTCCGACGCGTCATTGCATTCGCTTCCCTGAAAGGCGAAAAAATCGACCTCGACCTGGCCAAGGAGGCCCTCAAAGGCCTTCTCGACTCTTCGACGACCATCGTCACTGTGGATAAAATCCAGAAACTCATCTGCCACAGGTTCAAAATCAAGGGCTCCCAGCTCAAGAGCAAGAACAATTCCCAGAAAATCGCCTTTCCCCGCCAGATCGCCATGTATCTCGCCAAGGAGCTGACGAAGTCCTCGCTCCCCGATATCGGCAAGAAATTCGGTGGAAAACACCATACGACGGTCATCCATTCCATCCGGAAAATTGAGAAGCTCCGCTCAGACGACCCCGAATTCAACAAAGAAATCAACAGCCTGATCGCCCTCCTCCAATGAAAAGGATCAACACGTTCCACCCTTTATTCACATTTCCACAGAACTTTATTATTTCTCTTCTTGCTTTTATAAGACTTTATAAAAAGAATATAAATATAAGAATACGATAATGGGGAAAGGTGCCGACATGAAATTCTCACTCCCAAAAGAAAACCTGCTGGACGAGCTTCAAATGCTCCAGGGCATCGTAGAAAAGAGAAATACGATGCCGATATTGGCCAACATCCTGATGACCGTATCCGAGTCGGAGGTCGAGCTGACCGGTACGGATCTTGAGGTTGGGCTGAGAACGCATTTCCCGGCCACGATCCAGAAACCGGGCGCGATCACCGTGAATGGCAAGAAGATCTTCGAAATCGTCAAGGCCCTTCCCGAAGGCCAGACGGTTAGCATCGAGCAGAAAGGGGAGACGATCGAGATCACGGCCGGCGAGAGCGAATTCAAGATCCTCTGCATGCCGAAAGACGATTATCCGCAGGTGCCGGACGCCAACTTCGAGAAAAAGATTGAGCTGCCGCTCAATGACGTCAAAGAGATGATCGACCGGGTCTATTACGCGATCACCCAGGAGCAAAGGTACTATCTAAACGGGGCCCTCCTGTCGTTGAAAAACAAGCACATGGAGTTGGTGAGCACGGACGGCCACCGTCTTTCGTACACGGCGAAAGCCCAGGACGGGATCAAGATCGACAAGGACATCAGCGTGATCGTGGCCAAAAAGACGCTGAACGAACTGCGGAAGTTCGAAGACGAGAGTGTCCAATTCGACCTGGACGACAACAATCTCTTTTTCAAGGTCGGGGCCAGGACGCTCATCTCGAGGGTCATCGAGAGCAAATTCCCCAACTATCTGGCGGTCATCCCCAAGGATAATCCCAACACCCTGTCCATCGGGAGGGAAGAACTGGCCGGCGCGATTCGGCGGGTTTCTCTCCTGTCGGCGGAGCGTTCGAAGGGTATCAAGTTCTATCTCGAAAAAAACAGGATGAAGCTCTTCTCCTCAAACCCCGAGATCGGCGAGGCCAGGGACAAAATCGCCGTCGATTATAAGGGCCAGGACCTCGAGATCGGGTTCAATTCCCAATATCTGCTGGACTTCCTGACGGCGGGCGTGTCCGAGCGCGTGACGTTCGAGATCAAGGATGAGAACAGCGCCGTTCTCTTGAAACCCGAGGCGGAAGAGGGCATCAAGAACATCTATGTTTTGATGCCGATGAAGATCTAAGCCGGCGGCGGACGAACCCGGCCAGATACGCGGCCACCTGGCCGACGGCCGCTTGGACCGAAGGGCGTAGAGAGACGCCGGGCCCGAAATCCTCCGGTTCCATCCCGAGAATCACGACGCGGCAACCGACCGTCTCTTCGAGGAACGCGGCCAGCGTCGAAAGCGGCGTCCTGTGGGTCGAGATCTCATCGTGGGAGATGGTGGCCGGGTCCACCAGGAAGACCGTCCCGGGGCTGAAGCCGGCGGCCGCCGTGTCGATGACAAGGACGTGAGATGGTTTGAAGGCCCGGACGGCGCCGGTGAAATTCTCCGGGGCTTCGTAAGTCACGAAAATCTTCAGGCGGGGGCAGGCCTTGCGGGCGACCAGGGCCGCCAGTGCCTCGGCCGCCCGGACGCCCGCGGCGTCATCACCCTTGGACACGTTCCCCACCCCCAGAACGGCCAGCCTTTCCGGCCGGCCCAACTCACGAGCCAGGCGCGCCTTCCACGCGACCGTCTTTCGCATCTTGCCCCCATTATACACAATAAAGAGGACATAGCCGGGCACGAGGGATTATCCATCTTTTCATGACGTCTTTTCCGCTATCGCCGAAGGTTCGTGGGAGTGTCGAAACCAGGCGAGGGGTGACCCCGGAAGGGCTGAGGGGAATGGCCGGAACGTCGGGCGCGGTTTAGCGCGGGAAACATGTCCTTCGAGGAGAGTTCCAGGGGGAACCGACAAAACTTGTTTGAGCTTGGCGTAGCGTACGCCATGCGAGTTGTTTTGGCGCCGCTGGGGCTGGGATCGCCCCGCCCCAGCGGTGCGAAAAACCGCGCTCTGGAGTGGAGGCCAGCCCCTCAGCCCTGCCATGAGGCACTGCCGGGGCAGGATCTGTCTAACTTAACTAGGGCTTTTAAGGATTTAGGCCTTTGGAGCGGCTTCGGGAGAGGCGTCCGGCTTCGGGGCGGCGGCCTTGGGCTTGATGACGGCCCGGACGAAGACCCAGTCCTTCTTCAGATTATGCCGGTCGAAGTCGGCGATCTCGAAGAGGGAGTCCATCCCCATGGCTTTCGGGGCCGTCGGGCAGGAGTCGACGCACTGGGCGCAATGGATGCAACGGTCGTTGTGGATGACCATCTGGAACTTCTTTTCCGCTTCGTTGACCGAGGTGATCTCGATGGCCTCGGCCGGGCAGTCCCGCTCGCATGCGCGGCACGCGATGCAGAGCTCGGGATAAAGGAACGGCGTACCGCGGAAATCCTTGGGGACCTCGAGCTTCTTGAACGGGTAGTCGACGGTAGCGGTTTTTTTGAAGAGATGACGAATGAGCTCGGGGAGGAAGACCGCTATTTTCATGGCAGGATTCCCTTCAGGAGGATGACGATCAGAAGTTGAAGGACAGCCAGCGGGGCCAGATATTTCCAGGCGAAGGTGACGACCTGATCGATCCGGATCCGGGAAGTCATGGCGCGGAGAAGGGCCAGGAGGAAGATCACGAACAGGGTCTTGATCACAAAGGATACGAATCCGATGAGCGCGCCGCCCGGGAAACCACCCAGGAAAACGGCGGCCAGAAGCCCGGCCGAGACGACCATTTCGATGTCCATCATGAGCCGGAAAAGGGCCAGCTTCTTCCCCGAATATTCGGTGAACGTGCCGCCCACGATCTCGGTTTCGGCGTGGGGGATGTCAAACGGCGTGCGCTCCAGCTTGGCTTGGACGGCGATGACGGCGACGAGGAAGCCGAGGAGGTTGGGCAGGATGAGGAGCGGCTTTTTCTGGTAAAAGGCCGCGATCTCGGCCAGGCGCCAGGAGTTGGCCAGGATGGCCGGGCTCAGGACCGAGAGGAAGAGCGGGACTTCGTAGCCAAAAAGCATGGTCAGGACACGGGAGCCGCCGATCGTCGAGAAGATGTTCGTCGAGGCCCAGGCGGCCAGGAACAGGATCAGGGTCGGCAGGCTGAGGAGATAGAGGAGGACGATGATGTCGCCCGAGAACGAGGTCGGTCCCGGCGCCGCGAGGTCGAAATTCCAGACCGGGAGCAGGAGGCCCGCCGTCGACACCACGGCCAGGCCGAAGATCGGCAGGAGGGAGAAGAGGCGCTTGTCCGCGGCCTCGGGCACGACGTCTTCCTTGGCCAGGAGCTTGACGAAGTCGGCGATTGGCTGGAGAAGGCCGAAGCGGCCGGTATGGGTCGGGCCCATCCGGTTCTGGAGCCGCGCGTAGACCTTCCGGTCGAACCATTCGCAGAAGGTGGAGTAGATAAAAAGGAAGAGGAGTCCCGGGTAGACGACGAGATAGAGGATTGTTCTCAGAACGGCCATACCGCATTCCTTTTCGGGGGGGCGTTTTTGTGGCGCTCGATCGCCTGCCGGCGCAGATCGCTCAGGCGGACGACCGTTTCTTCGCCGCTTCGGATGTTGACCAGGCTGACGGTCCGTTCCGCGCAACAGATGCAGGGATCGATCGCGGCGAAAATCAGCGGGATATCGGCGATGAACCCGTTTTTCAGCATCTCGACCGTGGCCGGGTAATTGGCGAGGGTCGGGGCCCGGACCTTGAGCCGCTCGGGCTTGTCGGAGCCGTTACTCTTGATGTAGTGGATATTCTCCCCGCGCGGGGCCTCGTAGCGGCTGACGGCCTCGTTCGGCTTGGCCTTGCGGGGCGCCTTGACCACGATGTCGCCGGCCGGGAGCTTGTGGAGGATCTGCTCGCAGAGCTTATACGATTCGAGGAGTTCCTTGACGCGGACGACGACCCGGCCCAGCACGTCGCAGGACTCGGCCGTGCCGACCTCGAAATCCATCTCGTCATAAACGGCGTAAGGGTCTTCCTTGCGGACGTCGCGGGTGATGCCCGAGGCCCGGGCCATGGGGCCGACGGCGCAGAGGCTGACGGCCTGTTCCTTGGTCAGGAGGCCGACGCCGGCGAGGCGGGCGACGAAGCTCGGCTCGTTGGCGCCGATATGGAAATAGTATTCGCTCCGCTTCCTCAAGGTGATGATGCCCTCGAGGATCTTGGCCTTCTGGCCCTCGTCGATGTCACGGCGGACGCCGCCGAGCGTGTTGATGGCGTAATGAACACGGTTTCCCGAGATGAGCTCCAGGAGGTCCATGACGATCTCCCGGTCGCGCCACGTGTACATGAAGAACGAGTCGAAGCCGGCCTCGTGGCCGGCGACGCCGAGCCAGAGGAGGTGGCTGTGGATGCGCTCGAGCTCCGAGACGAGGTAGCGGATGTATAACCCGCGCTTGGGCGGGACGATTTCCATCAGCTTCTCCACGCCCTGGACGTAGCACGTGGCGTGGGAATGGGAGCAGATGCCGCAGATGCGCTCGGTCAGGTAGATGTTCTGGATCCAGGTCTTATCCTCGGCCAGCTTCTCCAGGCCGCGGTGGTTGTAGCCGAGACGGATGTCGGCGTCCCGGATGACTTCACCCTCGACGGTCATCCGCAGGCTGATCGGCTCCTTGAGGGCCGGGTGCTGGGGGCCGATGGGAATTTGGAACTTCATGACTTGCCTCCCGGGATGATCTCCTGGGGCCTCTCGAATTTCCAGTCCTTGCGGAGCGGATAGTTGGCCGCGGGCCAGTCGTCCGGAAGGACCAGCGGCCGGGGATCTGGGATGTGGTCGATGACCATGCCGAACATGTCCTGGAGCTCACGCTCGTAAAGGACGGCGCCGGGGATCGTGGGCGAGATGCTCTCGACGTGCGGCGAGGCCTTCGGGATCTCGGTGCGGACGTTGATGTTGGCCGCCGGGCTGGCGAAATGGTAGAGGATCTCGAACATTTCGCCCTTGTCCACGCCGCTGATCGTGGCCAGGTAGCGGCAATCATACCTGTCCCGGAGAACTGTCACGGCCGGGACGAGGTCGGCCGGCCCGACCTTGAGGAAGATGCGGCGGCGGTCTGGATTCGTGACCTCGAGGGCTTTCGCCCCCAGATCCCGCTTGATGTTTTCGATGAGTTCGACGTCGGTCATGGCGAGTCCTTGAAACCTAGAGTTTTCCCAGGAGTTTCACGACGGCGTCCAGGATGGCGTCCGGCCGGGCTGGGCAGCCGGGCACGTAGACGTTCACCGGAATCACTTGATCGATCCCTCCGTAGATATTATACGCGCCCCGGTAAACGCAGCCGGACATGGCGCAGGCGCCGACGGCTATGACGAACTTGGGGTCCGGGACCTGGTCGTAGATCCGGATGATGCGGTCCTTGATCTGCCGGGTGACGGGCCCGGTGGCGACGATGACGTCGGCGTGCCGCGGGGTTGCCTTGAGGAGGACGCCGAAGCGCTCGACGTCGAATCGCGGGGTCAAGGCCGCGATGACCTCGATGTCGCAGGCGTTGCAGGCGCCGGAGTTGAGGTGCAGGATCCAGGGCGACTTGATCCTCGACCAGCGAACCAGCTTGTTCAGCATATTAGCTCCTTGTGACGAGGGCCATGATGGACAGGAAGATCATAAGGAGGTAGAAGATCGCGAAGAAAATGATCTTGCCCGAGGGGACCGTGGCGATGACCAGGGTCGCGACGTGCATGATCGTGAAGAACAAGGCGATGAAGAAGAACAGCCGGTAGCCGAACTGGATCTTGACGCCCGGGATGTCCTCGCCGCAGGCATAGGTCGCGAGCTTGCCGCCGGCCTTGGTCAGCTTGGGGCCCATTTTCCCGCCCAGGGCGTAGACGAGGAACGCGGCGCCGAGGAAGACGAAAAAAGCGACGGGCGGGGAGAGGAGAATGTCGAATCCCTTCATGGCTTACCCTTTCAGCTTGGCCAGCTTGCGGACGTCCAGGCTTTTCGTGTGCCGGTAAATATTGATGATGATGGCCAGGGCCGTGGCGACGAGGCTGACCTCGATCACGATGAAGGTGACGACCAGGGCCTGGGCGACGAGGACGGTGCCTTTGGCGAAGCCGGTGGAGAGAAGAATGAGGCTCACGCCCTTTGCGATGACCTCGATCGCGATGAAGAGCTTGATCAGGTTCCGCTTGGCGAGGAGGCCGAAGAGTCCGGCGAAGACCAGGGCGGCCGAGAAAAACAGGTACAGATACCAGGTGTTAGTCATGTTTATCTCTCTTCCGGAACAGGGCCAGGACCGAGAAGACGCCGGCCAGGATAACGGCGATCTGGCCGACGAGGTCCATGGTTCTCCCCTTCCAGAGGACGTCTCCGAACGCGCCCGTTTCGGGGGAGGAGGGCAGGGCCGGGATCTTCTGAAGGAGGCCCTTCATGACCAGGGCGTCGATGATGATGAACACGACGAAAAAGAGGGGGAAGACCAGGTTCATGAGCCTGGATTCCCGGACCTCCTCGCCCTTGTTCGTCAGCGAGATGGTCAGGATGAAGAGGACCGTGATCAGCCCCGCGACGACCGAGATCTCGAAGACGCCCGCGTAGGAGGCGTTCATCCTGAAGAAAATGATCCCCAGGAGCAGGCTGGCCACGGCCAGCGAGATCGCCGCCTTGAGCAGGTCTTTGAGCAGGATCGCCAGGACTGAGAAGAGCACCAAGCCGATGAGGAGCGCTGTTTGGACAATCATCTTCTATAATCCCCACGAACGGATCACGAACTGAACCCCCTCCGCGAGCACGCCGGCGGCGGGCTGGATCCAGCTCTTTATGGTCAGCGAGAAGAAGACGCCGATCGTGACGCAGAGGAGGGCCAGGAGGACGGTCGAGGCCGTCATCCAGAACGGCGCCTCCTTGACGGCCGCCCATTTCTCGTTGAGCTTGCCGAAAAAGGCCTTGCGCTGGATGAGGAGGTAATACCAGAGGGTCAGGACCGAGGCCAGGACTGCGATCAGGGCGAAGACCGGATGTCCGGCCTGGATGAGGGCCATGATGATGAGGAGCTTGGACCAGAAGCCGTTGAGCGGCGGGACGCCGGCGATCGACAGTGAGCCGATGAGGTTGGTGGCCGCGGTGAAAGGCATGCGCTTGGCCAAGCCTCCCATCTCGTCGAGGTTCCGGGTGCCCGTGGCCTGCTGCATGGAGCCCGAGGTCAAGAAGAGAAGCCCCTTGGCCAGGGCGTGGTTGAACAGGTGGAACAGACCGCCGGCGATGCCGAGCGGCGTCCCGATCCCGATCGCGAGCACGATGTAGCCGACCTGGCTGATCGAGGAGTACGCCAGCATCCGCTTGATGTCCTTCTGGCCCAGGGCCAGGAAGGCCGCGCCGACCAGGGACACGGTGCCGAGGTACATCAGGACCGCAGACAGGGCCGGGGTCAAGCCGAACACGTTGAGGAAGATCCGGGTGAGGGCGTAGACGCCCGAGACCTTGATCAGCAGGCCGGACA
>Ga0209048_10007247_pt1 | contig 10272 bp, 10 predicted proteins | sample FrelakmetCRP12CR_FD_187146 | JGI IMG/M metagenome (GOLD analysis project Ga0209048, IMG submission 187146) | Freshwater lake sediment microbial communities from the University of Notre Dame, USA, for methane emissions studies - CRP12 CR (SPAdes)... | ecosystem: Environmental > Aquatic >... | reverse complement strand
CAGGGAATAGATGTTGACGTGGCCGACGTTGGGACCGAGATCGCCGGTTTCACCGTGAGGAATTACCGACCACCGGGATCTCAGTGACCGGGGTGTGATGCGCGGAGGCTCGGATTGCGCGACAGCCGCGTGCTAAACCGGTCCGAACGGCTTTGTCATAATCTATATTATGCGAAGTGTGCGGTGGGGTATATGCTGGGCTGGCAGACCGCCAGCGCCTAAAAACATAGCACTTTTACGCTGAGACGTCCAGGCGAATCTCGCTGACGAAATACCGATAATAAGCAATAAGTGAAATGGCGAAACTGGATGGATGATTGGCCGCTCATTGCGGTGCCTGGTCAATTGTCCTCGTCACCCACCGATATTAGGCCACGGTCGATCACGCGGTCGCCATTCTGGTGGGAAGAAACTCATTACTTTGTGATGCTCTACATGATCCGTACCAAAAATCTCGCCAAGCGTTCGGCGCGAAGCACCGATAACGTGGGACTTGAGACGCTGGAGCAATTGATGCTCACTGTAGATTGCGTGGGACGCATTCTTATCCAACACGCCGATCCCGAGTGGATCGACGATGAACAATTGCAGTTGCCCAAGTTCCGCCGCGCACATAATCATTTCGTTGACATGCTCGTCATTAAAGCTGTATCCAATGACCATCAGGCGAACCGGTCCGTTCGATAGGTATTGGCGGAATAGATCGTGCAGCTTCGTGAGAAACGGGAAATGACCAAGAGTGACACGTTTATTCGTACCCATGACCCAGATGCGAGTATCGCGCGGATCCCGCCAGTTGCTCGAACCGTGCAACTTAATATACGGCTGGCTCCGTTCGTGAACGGCGGGATTTTCGTGTGGTACCCATATGCCAACGGTTTCTTCGCCTGGCACAATAAAACCGGCAGTGGCCGTTAGCCGCTTTTTCACGCCGATTATTTCCCAGCCATCCCAACGTCCCGTCGGACGACTGGCAAGCGCCACATTGTTGTTGAGATAGTGTCGCTCCAATAGCTGGTCTTGGTTCAGAGTGAAGATCGCGTCGAACAACACGAGGAAACTGCGAACGAGATACGCAATGTCATTCTGGAATTCGAAATTCTTACTCGAGAAGCCTCGATCCATGTCGGTGAACATCTGACCGATGGCTTCTTCAAGTCGGCGGAGCTGTTGCTCGCTCACCGGGTCTCCGCCGCGTAGGAACTGTTCCTGTAATTCCCCTAGAGCTCCTTCAAATCCCTCGCCTCGTCGATGCTTCCAAAGCAGTTGGCGTAGCGGTTCATCAATCTCTGGTCGGCCGAGTAAGTATTCGAAGGCCTCCGTGGCGAGCCAACCACCCCAGTTCCGACTGAAGCCGGCGCCCACAAGGAGTACATGTCTAGGAGTCGTCGTTTGAGTCATTCGCCGTTTGCTCAGAATTCCAAGTGGTAAACATTTAATGTACCAATTTCGTTCCATTGATCCAATTGAACTCAGGCGCCCCCTTGAACCACCGTCATGCCGCGCAATTTGGGCAGATTGCCGGTAATTGGCCCGTTGGTCGGCGGCGCAGGAATCGACGCAACGCGACTCGCGTCAATTCAGGCGACCGGCACTCACATTCCCATATGGTGGCAACTGCATAGCCCATGCGGTTCAATGCATCTAATGCTTCCACGTCGCGTCGCTTATTAGCTTCAAATTTGGCCAGCCAGAATTTAGTGTTCGACTTTGGTGTTGTTGCCCTAAAACAGCCATCATGATGGTGCCAGTAACATCCATGCACGAACACCGCCCATTTATGGGAGCGATTTGCGAGATCCGGCGAACCCGGCAAATCCTTGTTGTGCAACGTATAGCGGTACCCGAGGTAACTGATTGCCCGGCGTACCACGATCTCCGGTTCTGTTCCTTTCCGCCGGACACTCGCCATGCGATCTGATGCATCACGGGTTGTCAGAAGTATTTGTCGGCCAGCCAGTCGCTTCTCAACGGCCTTGAATGGCCGCCGCAGTTCATTAGATGTTTCCAAATTTCGCGGCATAGAGAGACGCAATTCGCCAAATCATCTGATCGTAATGCCAGACGTCGTTGGACGCAGGTGCAGGTGGCTGTGTCACAAGGGTCACCGGAGTACCATCGTTGCGAAGCTCTATGACGACGATTCCGAGGGCATCAAACCCATCCACACCTCCCTGAGTGCGACGCGGAATTTCCTCAAGTTTTTGAATAGTACGCTCGGTCGCCTTCGGCTGGTTATGTTCGGTCACCACTTTTGGTTGCCCAGGTAAGCTCGATTTGTTCCGGTCGACGCTGATGAATGTCGCGGCGAAATTCACGATTGCAAATCCAGCAGCAATAGCGAAATCGGCGGATCCATGTATTGCCAAATGACTGGAATTGAGCTCGTCAAACAGCCGCGGGAGGGCCTTGATGTGCTCGGTCATCGCCGCCTTCGCCTCGAGCGCCAGATGAACGGAACCCACTGACACTCTCTTCAATTCAGGATATGTTGCGAGTTGCTTGTTCTGCGGCGCTGTAAGGCGAATATCGTATTGCGGCACGAGTTCGTGGAAGCTCGAGTACCCGCTCTCTTGCGACGATCCAGGCGTGCAAATGACGAGATCGAGATCCTTCTTCCGATTGTTCTTGAAGTCGCGCATCTCATGATTGATGCCAAAGCCCACCTTCCCCGCGGCTGCGTGCTGAACAAGTAAAGGGCAGTGATGTAGCAGATCAAACAGCAGTGCCCAGCAAGCTACCTTGGAATGCTGATCGCTCCGGGAATGGTATTGCCAGTGGTTGCCGACTTTGTCGACGACGCTCGGTTTTGACATCGAGCGCACCAGAATTTCTGGGCCGTCCACTATGCGTTCATCGTCAAGCCGCTCGACGTATCGCGAGATCCAGAGTAGCGATGGGCGCCCGAACCTCTTTGTCGCCGCTCATCCGTTGAAGGTGGAGGCGCAGCGCTTCGATAAAGCCAGGTGGAAAGCGAAGTTTCGCCGTGACGGTACGTTTCAAGAAGCCCGCGGTGGCCTTTGCGGATAAGGGCATTGGGGCGTATTTGAGGAACGATTCCAGGGACGAATAGCGTCTGCGCTTGGGCCATTCGGAAGCGCAGACTGCCGTACGCCCGTCGCCAACGTTCCATGCTGCCGTCGGCCAGCGTTTCGAGGCGCCGAGCGGCGAGGTTGAAAAATCCAATACGGTGCCAGGTCGGGCGAGACGAGATCCGACCCACGCCGCAGCAGGGACGCTGACGGCGTTGCCAACGAGTTTCCACCGGGCGCCCTTCTTAACTGTGCGTTCCGCAGGCTTGGTCCAATCCCGAGGAAAGCCCTGCAGACGCTCCGCATCGCGAATGTCAGGTGTCACGACATTGCCGTCCGGCATCAAAATCGCGGGAGACGACGGTATGCCGATGGTCGACCCACCCTTCAGGGTCGGTACAGCATCGACTGCCCAGCCGAGTCCCCGCACTCCTTCGGTCCAGTAGAATCCGCACGCGACTGGATGGCCGTTGAGCTTTGATTCCTCGACCTTTTCCGCTTCGTCGGCAAATAGCACGGATCGTGGGTCGCCCACGCGTGAGGCGACCAAATAGACGCGACGACGACGTTGCGGCAACCCGAACGCACGGGCGTCGACTACTCGATATGCCCAAAAGTATCCAAGCGATTCCAACCCAGTCGTAATGACGTTCATTGCCTCACCCCCACCGAGCTGAAGCATGAACGGAACGTTTTCAAGCAGCACCCAAGGGGTGCGATATTTCTCTAATAGGCGAAACACCTCTCCCACGAGTCCAGAACGTGTTCCCGCTATTCCAACGGTCTTGCCAGCCTGGGACAAGTCCTGACATGGAAATCCTGCTGAAATTAGGGTCGTACCCCGAGGGAGCGAACGGAGAGAGCATATGTCGCCGTGCAGTCTCACATCTGGATACTTTGCATGCAGTACTGCTGCCGCACCGGGATCGTTTTCGCAGAGCAAATTTGTCTGATGACCCGCTCTCTCGAGGCCTCGTTCCAATCCGCCTATCCCGGCAAAAAGCCCGGCAACTTTGTGGACGGTCCGGCCGGCACCACCTTTGGTTCCGCCCACTCGCCTGATTCCCTCGGCCATTCAATTCTCCGCACGAATAATTCCCATTATCAGCAAAAACGACCAAGCCATAAAGGTATTTTGGAAATACACGACCTCCAAGTCCGACTTTTAGATCGCAAGTCTAGACGGACATCCGCATCCGAATTCCTAATTGACGGCGCGGCGGGAACCGGCACGCTCGCCCCCCGGCGTCAGGTTACGTCGGTATACTCGATCCTAGCAACTTCCCCAAGGGATGGAATCATGGCAAGAGCTCCGATACCCGCTATTGACGAGCCTCAACAGGACATCGCCGACGCCCAAATTAGAGAAAAGCAACGCGAAGTCAAATATGACCTCCGCGACTTTACGATTGATTACATCATCAAGCAATTCAGGGACGGTCTGTTTTACGTACCCGATTACCAGAGAGAATACGTTTGGCCGGACGGCCACCGATGTAGATTCATAGAATCGGTAATCCTGGGGCTTCCCATTCCTATGATGTTCGTAGCGGACATGGAAGACGGACGCCTCGAGATTGTTGACGGCGCTCAACGAATCCAAACCCTTGAGTCATTCGAAGCTGGCGACCTGCGCCTTGAAAAGCTCACGCAGTTGACATCGTTGAATGGTTTCAGATTCGCCAATTTGCCCGTGGCGCAGCAACGGAAGTTTGGCACCCGCGCACTGCGACTGGTCGTCCTCGAAGATTCCACGACGCTCGAGGTTCGCCAGGAAATTTTCAACAGAATCAACACGAGCGCGTTTAAGGCGCGATCTGCCGAAGTGCGCAGAGGCGCGTACAGCGGCCCGTTGATGACCTTGGTGAAGGAGTGCGCAAATAATCCGTTATTTTTACGACTCTGCCCAATGACGAAATCGCTAATTGATAGACGCGAGGGAGAGGAACTAGTCCTACGTTTCTTCGCGTATTCCGATAGGTACAGTCGCTTCAAACATGACGTCGAAAAATTTCTCGATACCTACGTCCTGGACGAACAAGCCACTTTCGACGTACAAAAGCACAAACACGAATTCTTAGCTGTCTTAGCTTTCGTAGACAAGCATTTCCCAGCCGGTTTTGCCAAATCTCGAGGAGCCAAAACGACGCCCCGCGTGCGATTCGAGGCGATTGCCGTCGGCACCAATCTTGCGCTTCGGCGCGTGCCGGACCTTCGGCCTAAACCAATTGACTGGCTCGATTCCTCTGATTTTCAGAGCCACGTTACGACGCACGCGAGCAACTCGCTGCCTAGACTCCGTGGACGTGTGGAATACGTTCGTGACCAGCTACTCCGTGACAAAGCGAAGTGACGACTTCAACCAAACAGCTGGATGATCGCGTCCATGACCTCCAGGCACTTTTGAGTTTGATAGCCCAATTCGAAGGGCAGAAATCGGGCGAATCTCTCAGGAGCGATCCCAAAAGCCCATTAATTCTCGATGCGAGTCAACTTTCGGTTTTGAAAGCGTCGGTCTTCCTCGTGGCATACAATTTGATCGAATCAACCGTTCGGTCGGCATTCGAGTCACTTTACGTACGGATTCAATCGGACCGCGTGAGTTACTCCCGATTGAGCAAAGAAATTCGCGAGCTATGGGTCGACCAACAAATGAAGAGCAGTATCGACGCATATACGGCGTCACCTAGGACTTATCGCGATAAAATGCTAGTTCTCTTGGAGCTCGCAAATCAGGGATCTGTGGTCGAGCTCAGCAAGAAATACCTTCCAGTGTCTGGCAATCTTGATGCACTGCAAATTCGTAAGGTTTGCGAGAAACACGGAATGCGGCATGAGGCTCCAGCCAGCTTAAAGGGTGGAGCAGATCTAGAGATCGTTCGAGAACAGCGCAACAATCTCGCTCACGGGAGCATTACATTCTCTGAATGTGGTCGTCAGTATACGGTAAGCGATCTGGAAAGAATTACGTCCCAATGTGAGCAATACGTTCGATACATTCTTAAAGTTACGGAACGATTTGCAACAGCGAAACGGTACCTCGCAAAGCCAGTCCGTAAGCGATCCGCATTGAAAATGCGGCAGCCCAACTGAATAGGGGTGACCTCAAGAAAGAGGCCATTACGTACGCTAAGGGTCGCCGGCCGCTATCGGGCGGGTCATGATCTTCCCCACGAAGCGTGGACACATCAATTATGCCAATCATGAGTCAATGCGGTCTATCGCAGGGGGCCGGTATCGTATGGAAGTAGGTCACCCCTTCTCTGCCCCTGTCATCGGGGCGCCGGTGGCGACATCACACATAAGGTGTCCGCAACCAGCACGATTTCCGCGGGCATGACGCTTGCAAGTGCGGCCGTCACGCTAGCCGCCTGCGTTCAATGAGCCGCAAAGCGACTGCTCATAGCGGTGTGCGGGCGTCGACGATTCGCAGGAGGTGCGAAGCGAGCAGCACCATCTCCTGCGCCTCGGCCGCGTCCGAGATGGTCACTGTCCGGTGCGAGTGCGGATTCTTGTACGAGCCGATCGCTCCGGCGAACAGATGAGCGAGCGCGTCCCGCTCGGGCTCCGGATCCGTGTCTTTTCGCAAGGGCCCCTTGCTCGCATCGAAGGCCTTGCGCATGAGCACCACGCCGAGATCTGTGTCGCTGTGGCGACCGGCTTTGCGGACCGCCTCCTCGACGGTGCGAAACGCATAAAACACCGCGTCCGCGTAATCGCCACGGGCGAGTGCCGACCAGACGCGCTCGGCAATGAGCGGGTGCAGAAGATCGCGATTGAATGCCGCGGCCTTCGCGTAACTGGTGAACTGTTCGGGGTGCTCCATGGCCTTGCGGCCGCGCCGACCCAGCACGAACCAGCCGTTACTTCCATTGATGCCGGTCGCAGGCACGATGAAGAGATTGAGTTCGAGCCAGCGCCACGCTTCGGTGATAGCGAGCTCCGCCTCCGCCTGGCGCTGCTGTGGGTACTCGGCGCTGAATCTCGAGATGTCGTCGCGATTAGCCATGCCGTTCGCTGGCCACGGGCGCAGGATCTGTGGACCAAGAGCCTGCAGCAGCTGAGATGCCACCTCCTCTACCTCGAGCGACAAGAGCACTGCGGCGTCCGGTATCCGTGTTTTGAGACTCATGCCTGGCGATCTCCCTGCGGGCGAGAGACCCGCGAGCGAAGTCGTTTGCCACCATAGACGCGCAGCATCTCGATCGCGATCTCTCTTGCCGCGGCAGCTGGATCACGGTAATTCCGAAATGGCACGGCAGAGCCGCTGCGAGCAAGGCGAACATGGAGTTCTCGACCCGCAATTTGCCACTCGCCCTCGAAAGCGGTGCCTTCGTGCTCAACGGTGAATGGCTCTGGGCCGCGGGGCTCCGGCGCGCCGTAGTCGGTCTCCTCGACGGTCCACGAGCCGCTCTCATCGCCTGGGCGAAGATTGATCTCGACGCCCCGCCCGATGAATCCATGAGGAAATGGCACCCGGGTGCTCGCGTTAGGCATGATCACGAAGTCATCACCCAGAAGATCCGGGACGTTCCCCACATCGGCCGCTGAGCCCAAGATCGCGCACACGTCGGCGTGCGTAGGATCGAGCATTGGCGCGACCTCCTCAGCCGCGCCGCTGGCACGAGGCAGGATCATACGGTGCTCACGGCCGGCGGCCACAATCTGGCGCGCGGCCGGGTCTATCACCAGGACTCGATTGCCCATCCCGTACACGGCGCGAAAGAAAAACTCCTTCGAATCGGCCCACGCCTGCGGGATATCGCGCAGGTTCACCGCTACGATGCACGCATCTTTCGCCGAGACTAGACCCCTGCTGCGGTACCGATCGAAGACGTCGAGCTTCGCCCGCACGGCGCTTGCGATGCGCAACGTGATCCGATCATGCGGCACCCCAACGGCGATCGCCCGTCCCTCGGCATCGCTATAGACCGGCTCGGACACTGCATCCGCATGTTCGGGATTCCCCGAGGTCGGGGCCACGGCCTCGATGAAAATCCGTTGACTACCGGCGCTAACTTCGAAGTCGGGTCCGGGCTTCGGCGCTCGGACATCGATGCCGGCACTAACGAGTGATGCACCCAGCTACATCTCGAACCAGCGCTGGTGAAACTTAAACGGTAGCAGCTCGCGGAAATTGGGATCCGCGAGCGGTTCGAAGACGCGCCACATTTCCTCGCAGCGCTGTCTTGCGGCCACCGCGCCGTGGTGCTGCGGACGGATGAGATTGCGGTACGCCAAGGCGCAACCGTCGGGCGCCTCGGCCGCGAAGAGTTCGCGAGCTCGGCGGCTCACCTACACCGCCCGTGGCACCACGACGGCCACGACGACCCAGGGTGAAAAATCCTTGTAGGTCTTTTCCTGGATGACTTCATGGAACTCGCGATGCAGCGGGTTCGGTGCGACGCCAGGCTCGACCAGATCCACCAAAACCCCGCCCTTGAATCCTGTCAGGACGTCCGGCGCCACCGTTATCACGTCGGTGAAGTCGGACGGGTTGCATTTCGGCAGTGGTGCACCGTGCCCCAAGAAAACGCCGAGGTGCTCAGTGCCCTTGAAGTTGTCGAGACTCTGCCGCTGCTGCGCGCCCAACGCCACGCCGTAGCTCTTGTTGTGGTACCTACCGTCAACGTGGTAGGTGGCATGGGGATTCCACTCCCGATCCCGCGGCTGCAGCACGACACAGATCTTTGGCGCCCGCCTCACCCAGAGCGTGACGCGCAGATCCGCTCCGTCCTCAATGGCGACGGCATAGCCGTGGCCGCCGGTGGTACCCGGTCCCAGGGTGGTTGCGTGCAGGGCCTCGCCACGTAGCTGCGCTTGCTCGTACACTTCGCGCATCCGTTCCTTGTCGGGGAGCGCATCAGGGTCAATGCCCTGGTTCGTCAGCCAGCTTTCGAACTCCATCTTCGTTACCCTTCAGCGAGAATGCTTCCCGGCTGTTTCCCAGACATCCGCGCGCCCAAGTGTAACGTATTGGAATTGTCTGGCGCCCTTCCCTGCTAACCCTCTGAATTTTTACGATTCAGTTCGATGGGTTCCGAGCCCTCTGTCCTGTTAATCCGTTGGCGTAGCGCGCCCCGGTTGCAGCTTTTCACTACTCGATCGAATCCCTCCCAGTCTTCTCCGCTGCCCTCGCCATTCCGGATCTCACGGCATTGATCTTCTCCGCATATTGCAGCGGCATCCGCGTTGATTTCCAACCGCCCGCCTGCGTGATCGCCGCCAAGTCAATGTCAAGCTCCGCGAGATCCTGCGCGGCGCCTACTCGCGTTGAGTGCCCACTCACACGTGCCACCAATCGCGCCGGCATCCCAATCCACCGAGCCACGCGTTTGAAGATCGGCGCGACGCTGCCAGGATTCAGCGGCCCGCCGATTTGATCTCTTCCGATCAGTCGACGAAATGCCGTCCCCTCTTCGATCTCCGCATGCTCCAACCACACTTTCAACCAACGCACTGTCGCACGCGACAGATATGCCACTCTCCCCTGCCCTTCAGCATCAGTCTTGCCGCGCCGAATCAACGCCAGGCCCGTGCCGTCCGGATGGAAATCAATGTCTCCAACTTCGAGTGCCACGAGCTCGCCACGCCGCGCGAGCGTTTCGTAAGCCACGCAGAGCATGGCGCGCTCACGATCGGCGCGCAGGCCGTCGCCGGCGCTCTCGATAAATTCTTTGATGTTTTTCCAGTTCAAGGGATGCGCTTGATCCTGGCGTGCGGAGGTTTCTCGACCCATTTTTTTGAGCCCCAGGCGCACGGCTTCACTCGAGCAAGGGTTCAATAAGCCCGCTGCGATATGGACGCGGGCGATCGTCGCCACGTACCGCTTCACGGTCGCGGGCTTCTTCCCAGCATTTACTTGATCATCGATGAACGCGCGGATGGTCTTGGGATCCGCCGGCAGATACGGCTCGCGCCTTGCCTCGCAAAACGCCTGGAAGATCGCGCCATCCGCCTTCTGGGCACGGAGCGTGTTCGCCGAATAGGCGCCCTCCGCCATCGCCTGCCATTCGAGGAGCGCCGCGAGCGGCCCTTCCAGGGGTGGTTTGGGCGCGATAGGCCGAGGACCGAATTCAGAGGCCTGAATTGACAATTCCATCGTTCAATCTTAACACGCAGCGCACTATAGATGCGATAACTGTCATTATCAGCGGTGATGTGGAATTGCGAATAATGTTTTCTGAGACGCTTTGCAAGTCTCCTTAAGCAGCAAAGCCTCTTAATCGATGAATTCTTC
>Ga0209048_10007246_pt1 | contig 10272 bp, 15 predicted proteins | sample FrelakmetCRP12CR_FD_187146 | JGI IMG/M metagenome (GOLD analysis project Ga0209048, IMG submission 187146) | Freshwater lake sediment microbial communities from the University of Notre Dame, USA, for methane emissions studies - CRP12 CR (SPAdes)... | ecosystem: Environmental > Aquatic >... | reverse complement strand
ACCGCGCGCCCGCCGCTACCAGCGGACGTCGTGCTCCTCCATCACGCCGTAGCCCTCGGCGAGCTCGATCCCGCCCGGCAGCTGCCCGGAGAAGGTCCCGAACGGCTGGCGGTAATAACTGCGCACGAGCAGCAGGTTCTGGCGCTGCTCGCGCACCGCCTCGGACTGGAAGCGCAGTGAGCCGCCGCCGGCGATGCTCACGCCCGAGAGGTCCTCGGCGAACGCGCACGGCCCGACCTCGGTCGGGACGCCGTCGATCCAGACCGTCCGCTCGCTGCGCTGCGGCGGGTCGTTGACGCCGGCCACGAGATTCCACGCCAGCCCCCGGCCGTCCCGGGCCAGACCCACGCCCGCCGACCAGCGCCAGTACGTGTGGCGCTCGTAGTAGGCGGCGGTGTCGTCGATCACCGCGTGCCCGTCGAGGGGGTGCGTGGCTCCGTCGATGCGGACGCTGCCGCGTGCGGCCACGGCGCCCTGCTTGCGGGTCCAGGCGTACTCGGCGCCGCTGCGGCACACCGTCTCGACGCCGGCGGTCTCGTCCAGCGCGAGGTCGATCTCGATGCCGCGGTCGTGCACCTGCGCCCGGCCGGGCGCGAGCCTGACCGCACCGCGCCCGGTCACGGTCCGCTCGTGCAGCCGCCCGCCCCGCCGGTCCCAGACGGCCCAGAACGCCTGGCGCGCGGGCCCGATCCGGACGGCGGCCAGGCAGAGCATCAACTCGGGTCCGTACACGCCGACGTAGCGCCACGCCTTGAGCGGGCGCAGTCCGCGGCGGGCCGGCATCGGCGCCGGCGGGAGCGGGAGGCCGGCCAGAGCCGGCGGCCGGATGTCCCCGAAGCGGCCGCGGTAGGGGAGGGGGAGGTAGGGGAGGGGGAGGGGCTCCATCTGCGTGACGGGTATAACAACGGCAGGCGGCGTTATGCTTGTGCGACGACTGACTGACCGGTCAATCGACCCAAGTGAGGTTCTGTGCGCGCCGGCGCCGTCCAGCTCAATTCGACCGCCGACGCCGGCCACAACCTGGAGACGGCCGACCGCCTCGTGCGGGCCGCGGCGGCTCACGGCGCCGAGCTGGTCGTGCTGCCCGAGAAGTGGAGCGTCCTCGGCACGCCCGCACAGATCGCCGCCGGCGCCGAGCCTTTGGACGGCCCCGCGATCAGCTGGGCCCGCGGCGTGGCCCGCGAGCTCTCCATCGACCTCGTCGCCGGGTCGATCGCCGAGCGCGTCGAGGGCCAGGACAAGACCGCGAACACGAGCGTGCACGTCCGCCCCGACGGCGAGCTCGCCGGCGTCTACCGCAAGATCCACATGTTCGACGTCGAGGTCGACGGGGTGCAGTACCGCGAGTCCGAGGGAGAGCAGCCCGGAGATGAAATCGTCGTCTCGGCGCTGGCCGGCGGCACCCCGGTGGGGATGAGCGTCTGTTACGACCTGCGCTTCCCCGAGCTGTTCCGGATCCTCGCCGTGCGCGGCGCGGAGATCGTCGTCACGCCGAGCGCGTTCACGCTCGCCACCACCCGCGACCACTGGGCGGTGCTCGTACGGGCCCGCGCGATCGAGAACCAGTGCTTCCTGATCGCGCCCAACCAGATCGGCACGCATGCGCCCGGCATGCGCTCGGGCGGCCGGTCGATGATCGTCGACCCCTGGGGGCTGGTGCTGGCGAGCGCCCCGGACACCGAGACCGCGATTGTCGCCGAGCTCGAGATGGGGATGCTGCGCGACGTCCGGCGCCGGCTGCCGTCGCTGGCCAACCGGCGCCCCGGCGCCTACCGGTGGGAGGCCTGATGGCGCGCGCGCAGGTGGCCGCGGTCGATAAGCGGCGACTGATCCTCGACGCCGCGGTGCGGGTGTTCGCACGGCAAGGCTTCCACACCTGCCGCGTGTCGGACATCGCCGACGAAGCCGGCGTCGCCTACGGGCTCGTCTACCACTACTTCTCCTCCAAGGACGAGATCCTCGACACGCTGTTCCTCGAGCGCTGGAGCGTGATGCTCGCCGCGATCGCCGAGGCCGACGCGTCCGAGCAGCAGCCGCGCGACAAGCTCCGGGCGATCGCCGCCTTCATCATCGAGTCGTATCGCCACGACCCGGAGTTGATGAAGGTGATCATCGTCGAGGTCACGCGCGCGGCGAACACGTTCGGTCGCACCCATCTGGCCACGATTCGCGACGCCTACGCGCAGATCGCCGGAATCGTCGCGCGGGCCCAGTCCGAGGGCGTGTTCCGGCTCGAGATCACCCCCGAGTTCGCGGCGCTCGCGTTCTACGGCGCGGTCGAGCAGGTGCTGACGGGTTGGATCTTCGACAGCGTGCCCGTCGGCGACGATGAGCTCGAGCGGGCCAAGACGCTGATCGTCGAGACGATCTGCCGCGGTCTCGAGCGCTGACCACGGCAACGTGCCGACGCGGTTCGCGCGGCGGTGTGTGATTGAATGCTCCCGCGATGACGGAAAGCCCACTTGTCAAGCGGCTGCTGTGGTCGGGGCTTCTCGCGGGGATGGGTGCGCTCGCGACGATCGCCTCGACGCGGCTGGCTGCAGTGATTTGGGTTCGCGTATTCGGGGAAGAGCCGCCCGAGTGAGCGAAGAGCACCCGAGCCCCTGGCACGAGGATCCACCTCCGGCCACCGAGCCGGCAGCCCCGGCCGAGCCCGCAGCGCCGGTCGAGCCCGCAGCGCCGGCCGAGCCGCCGACCGCCGCGGACGCGCCGGCGCCGGTTGAGCCGCCGCCGGCGGTCACGCCGTCTGAGCCGCCGACAGCGGTGACGCCCCCCGCGCCCTCCCGCGCCGTGGAGCCCGGCCCGTCAGACCCCAAGCCCTCGGCCTTTGCGCCGCCCCCGCCGCCTGCGCCGGTGGCGCCCCCGCCGCTCGGCGCCGGCTCCGCTCCCATCGACGGGACGAAGCCGCTGCCCACACAGCGCCCCGAGGTCGCGGTCGGTGCCGCGTTCGCCGGGGGATTCCTGCTCGCCATCATCCTCAGACGCCTTGCCCGCTGACAACAGCCAACAGGAGAACATCGGGACCGCGGTGACGGAGGTCTCCGACCGCATGACGTTGCTCGTGCGCGAGGAGATCGAGCTGGCCAAGGCGGAGGTGACCGAGAAGGTCACCACGCTGGCCAGGGGTACCGCGGCGGTTGCCGCCGGCGCCGTGTTCGGCCTGTTCGCGGTCGTGTTCCTGCTGCTGACCCTCGCCTGGGGCCTGAACTCTCTGATCGGCAGCATCTGGCTCGGCTTCCTGATCGTGCTGATCCTGCTCCTGGTGATGACCGCGGGCGCGTTCCTGTTCGCGCGTAAGAAGCTGCAGGTCGGCGCGCCGGTGCCGCAGATGGCGATCGACGAGGCCAAGAAGATCCGCGCCAGCGTCAAGACCGAGATGCGTCCGTAGATGCCACAGCCCGCGCGCACCCGCACGCCGGAGGAGATCCGGGACTCGATCGAGCAGAACCGCCAGGAGCTCGTCGTCTCGATCGACAGGCTGCGGGCCGAGGTCGTCTCGTTGACCGACTGGCGCAGCCAGATCGCCCGCCATCAGCAGCAGGTGACGATCGGCGCCGGCGTGGCTGGGTTCGTACTCGGCGGCGGCGTCGCCGCACTCGGATCGCTGGTCTTCGGACGCAAGGCGCGGCGGGAGCGCCGCGCGCTGCGCAAGAAGTAGCCGGACTGGCCCCGCGGGTTACGGGGTCGGCTGCATCCGCCGCGCCAGATGGCGAGAACGCGCGCGTTCGCGCCGGCGACCGGCGCTGCGCTCGATCCGATACGACCGCATCAGGTCGGCATCGCCGCGGGCGGCGGCGGCACAGAGCGAGACCACGAGCATCAGCAGCGTGATCCAGACGGCTCCGGCCAGCAAGAGGACTGTGACGAGACTCATCGCATGACTCCTGTCACGTGCATTCGCGGGACGCCTGAGAGTTAACCCTCGGGGTCAGACGGCCCGGAGGAGCTGCTCACATGAACGAGCTGGGCAGCGCCCCGGCGCCGAGCAGTCCGGGCCCGACGTGGGTGCCGATCACGGGGCCGATCTCCGACACCACGACAGGGTTGCCGCCGAAGATCTCACGACCCCGGGCGACCAGCTCGGCCGCCTCGCTCGGGGCCTGGATGTGCTGCACCATCCAGGCGTCGGCGCCGTCGTCGCGACGTGAGCGCAGCAGGTCGACCATGCGCTCGAACGCGCGGCGCGAGGTCCGGACGCGCTCGACGGGCGTGATCTCCGACTCGACGGTGAGGATCGGCTTGATCTTGAGCGCCGCGCCGACCCAGGCTTGGGCGCCGGCGATCCGGCCGCCGCGGCGCAGATACTCGAGCGTGTCGATCGCGAACCACATCTTCAGCTGCGCGCGGGCATCGCGCGCGTGCTGGGCGACGGCGGCGCCGTCGGCTCCGCGGGCCGCCTCCGCGGCGGCCGCGAGCATCACCAGGCCCTGGCCGCCGCAGGCCGTCTGGGAGTCGACCACGTGCACGCGCCCGGCTCGGTCGCCGAGTTGCTCGCGGGCCTGCTCGGCCGAGCGCACCGTGCCCGACATCCCGCCGGCGAGATGAATCGAGACGATGTCGTCACCGGCCTCGAGGATCGGCTCGTAGACGGCCAGGAAGTCGCCGATCGACGGCTGCGAGGTGCTCGGCAGCTCCGCCATCGTGCGCAGGCCATCGTAGTAGGCGTCGTAGTCGGTGATGTCGCTCTCGCGCTGGACGAGGTCGCCCGAATGGACGTACAGACTCACCTCACGGATGCCGTTCTGGTCGAGCAGCTCGCGCGGGAGGTAATGGCAGGTATCGGAGACGACTACGACCGGCATCCGGCGCCACCCTAGCAGCGGTCGCAGCCAGCGCACGGGCGCGGTGCCCGTCTACGCACGGGCGCGAAGCCCGTCTAGACTGGCGCGCGCTGATGGCGCGCACTTTGATCACCGGGGCCACTGGACTGATCGGCTCGCACGTGGCGCAGGCGCTGGTGGCGCGCGGCGACGAGCTGCGTGCGACGGTGCGCCAAGCCTCGAGAATCGACGAGCTGATCGCACTCGACGTGCACACCGTGCGGGCCGACATCCTCGATCGCCGCTCGGTTCGCCGGGCGATGCAGGGCGTCGATCGCGTCTTCCACATCGCCGGTACGACGCGGCTCAACCTTCCGCGCGAGCGGTTGTTCGCCGTCAACGTCGAGGGCACGCGGATCGTGCTCGAGGAGGCGCTCCGCGCCGGCGTCGAACGCGTTGTGTACACGTCCTCGGTCGCCGCGATCGGACCCGCCCCGCCCGGATCGACCGCCGACGAGCGGCAGGTGTTCGACACTGGGCGTCACGGACTTCCCTACGTCGACTCCAAGCACGAGGCCGAGGTCGAGGCGCTGCGCTTCGTCGCCCGAGGACTTCCGCTGGTGATCGTCAACCCGGCCCACGTGATGGGGCCCGGGGACCGCGGGCGCTCCTCGACCACGCTCGTGCGCCGCTACATGCGGCGCGAGATCCCGGCCTACGTGAACGGGACGATCAACATCGTCGGCGTTGAGGACGTCGCCCGCGGGCATCTGCTCGCCGACGAGGTCGGACGGGTCGGCGAGCGCTACATCCTGGGCAACCGGAACTTCACGCTCGACCGCCTGTTCGCCGACCTCGCGCGGCTGACCGGGATCGAGCCACCGCTGCTGAAGCTGCCGCTGCCGGTCGCGCTGGCCCTGGCGCGGACGGCCGGGGGCGTGCCCGGCGTCCACACGCCCTCGGCGATCGAGATCCGCGCCGCCTCGCTGAACTGGGCGTTTCGCAACACGAAGGCCAAGCGCGAGCTGGGCTGGAAGACCTCGCCCCACGAGGACTGCCTGGAGGCGACGATCGCGTGGTATCAGGAGCGGGAGGGCGAGCGCCTGTCGCCGCCGGGCGCCCGTCAGCCGCTGGCGCTCCGGCTCGCCGCCGGCGCGATGCGGCGCACCGGGCTGCTGAGCGCGCTTATCGTCTGAGTCCGATGGCGACCCTGTACCGCTGCAACACGCCGACCGACTGGCTGTGTCCGTGCGGCAAGGTGGCGCGTGCGCTGCGGCGCGACGGGATCCCGTTCCAGGAGGCGGTGGTGCCGCAGCGGCGCTCGCGCCGCCCCGAGGTCGAGGCCCTGACCGGCCAGCGGCGGGTGCCCGTGCTGGTGATCGACGGAGAGGCGATCTGCGACTCACGCCGGATCGTCGAGCACCTCGAGTTCCGACGCGAGCGAGCGGCGGCGTCCGAGCCGGCCGAGTTCCCGCGACCCGCCCCGTAGGAATTACGGTCCCCCGTTCCGGCCCCAGGGCGGATGCGGTGACCGTGCGCGTACTTCACTCTCGATCGCGTGGGGCGGTCCCGCCGGACCCGTCTCACACCCGCAAAACCATGTGAGCTGCGAGGTGAGCCCATGACCACCGGCGAACCGATCCCGCTGGAACAGGTGCTGGGCGTGATCGAGCGCTGCGACGAGGACGACGGGGTGAGCCTCGGGTTCGTGGCGTGGGAGCTGCTGGCCGAAGAGCTGGCGGTCCTGCCGGCGATGCAGGACGCCTCCGCCCGGCGGTTGATCGAGACCGCGGGATGGGACGAGGAGCACGCCGAGCGGCTGTGGCGGCTGACCGACGTCGGACGGGATTGCCTGCACTCCGAGCGCCCCGGCGAGGGCGTGCGCGCCGAGCACGCGCTGTAGCGCGCCGTCGCGCGTCAGCCGGTCGCCTGCGGATCGACCACCCACTTGCGGGCGCGACCGCCCGCGGGGGCGGCGAGCGCGCCCGGCAGTTGCTCGAGAGTGATCGTCTCACCGGCGAGCACGCGCCAGTCCACCTCTCCTGACGCGAGCGCGGCGAGTGCCGCGTCGACCTCGGACGGGGAATGATGAAACGCGCCCCGCAGCTCGAGCTCGTCGTAGTGCAGCGCTCCGGTCGGCAGCGTCACCTCGGCGCCGGGCGGGCAGCCTCCGACGAGCACCACGACGCCGCCCGGGCGCGCGGCGCGCAGCGCGGCCGTCCAGGCCTCGGGGCGGCCGACGGCCTCGAACACGAGCGCGTGCCCGTCGAGTGCGGTGACGGCGCGGGCACCGAGCTGCTCGGCCTGGCGCCGGCGCTCCGGATGCCGTTCGGCCACCGTCACCGCGCGGCCGCGAGCGATCAGCAACGCGGCGATCATCAGGCCCATCGGACCGCCGCCGAGGATCCCCACGTCGGCATCGTCGGTTCCGCGCGCGACCGCGTGCAGGGCCGCGGCCAGCGGCTCGGCCATCGCCGCCGCTGCCGCGGGCAGGCCGCCGGGAATCGGATGCAGCGCCCGGGCCGGGGCCGCGATCCGCTCGGCGAAGCCGCCGAGCACCCAGGTCGGGTCCCGGCAGATCTGCGGGCGCCCGGCGCGGCACGGCGGGCAGCGCCCGCAGGACACCGAGTCCGAGACGAGCACGCGCTCGCCGGTATCGGTGCGCACGCCGGCCATCTCGTGCCCGAACGGACACGGATACGGGCCGAGCACGCGATGACCGTGGCGCCACATCTTCACGTCGGTCCCGCACGTGGTGGCGGCCTCGACGGTCACGATCACCTCCCCCTCGGGCTCGGGCACCTGCTGCACGCGCAGGTCCTCGGGCCCGAACAGGATTGCCGCCCTCACGGCAGCACGACCGCCTTGAGTGCTTCGCCGCTGCGCTGCAGCTCGAGCGCGCGGCCGGTCTCGCCGAGCCCCAGGCGGTGGCTGACGAGCGGCAGCGGGTCGATCAGGCCGTCCCCGATCAGCTCGAGTGCCACGCGCATGTCCTGCGCGCCGGCCGAGTAGCTCGCGGTGATCGTCAACTCGCGCATGAACACGGAGGTGCCGTCGAACGCCGGTGGGTCGCCGGGCGCCGGCGGCGCGTACAGGCACAGTGTGCCGCCGGGGGCGAGCGCCGCCGCCGCCGCGGCGATCGCCCGCGGCTTCGGAGTGCACACGATCGCGACGTCGACCGGTTCGTTGCCGTGGTGCTCGGCGCCCCAGGCCTCGGCCACCCGGAGGCGGTCGGGGCGCGGCTCGCGCACCCAGACGGCTTCGACCGAACGCGCGTGGGCGGCGGCGATCTGGAGCAGGCCGTTGACCCCGGCCCCGACGACGAGCAGGCTGTCGCCGGGCCGCAGGCCGGCTCGGTCCTGGGCGCGCAGCACACACGCCAGCGGCTCGATGAACGTGGCCGCCACCGGATCGAGCCCGGCGGGGATCGGCAGCAGCTCGCGGACGAGGTCCGGTCCAATCCGGATCCGCTCGGCGAACCCGCCGGGATCGAGCCGGGTCGCGCGGAATCGCTCGCACAAGGTCTCGTGCCCGCGCCGGCAGCGTCGGCACTCGCCGCACGACGCGTGGTGATGGATCGCGACGCGGTCGCCGACCTGCCAGCCGTCGACCCCCGCGCCGACCGCGCGCACGATGCCCGCCGGCTCGTGGCCGAGCACCGCCGGGAGCCTCGCGGCGATGTACCAGTCGGTTACATCGGACGCGCACACCCCGCACGCGACCACGTCGCAGATGACCTCGCCCTCGCCGGGCTCGGGGTCGGGCAGTTCCTGGACCCTGACCTCGCCGCCGGGCAGCGACACGGCCGCTCTCATGCGGCCAGCAACGCGCGAATCGACTCCGAGCTCACCGGCCGCGCGACGCCGCGCTCGGTCACGATCGCGCTCACCAACGCCGCCGGGGTCACGTCGAAGGCCGGGTTCCGGCATCGCGTGCCGGACACCGTGACCGGCTCGCCCGCGGCGCGGCGGACCTCGTCGGGGTGGCGCTCCTCGATCACGATCTCGGCGCCGGACTCACAGGCGAGGTCGATCGTCGAGGTCGGTCCCGCGACCACGAAGGGGATCCCGGCCTCGCGGGCCGCCAGCGCCAGGGGGTAGCTGCCCACCTTGTTGGCGACGTCGCCGTTGGCCGCGACGCGGTCGCAGCCAATGATCACCGCGTCGACCGCGCCTCCTGCGATCAGCCCAGGGGCGGCGGCGTCGACAAGAAGCTCGTGCGCGATCCCCAGCCGCGCCAGCTCGTACACGGTCAGCCGCGCGCCCTGCAGGAGCGGGCGCGCCTCGCAGGCCAGCACCCCGTCGAGCTGCCCCCGGGCCGCGAGCTCGGCCACCACCGCGAGTGCCGTGCCGCGCCCCGGGGCGGCGAGCGCCCCGGCGTTGCAGTGGGTCAGCAGCCGCCGCGAGCCGGCGAGCAGATCGGCGCCGTGCGCCGCCATCGCGTCGCTGGCTGCGGTCTCCTCGGCGTGGATCGCGCGCGCCTCGGCCAGCGCCGCGTCCACCTCGCCGCCCGGCTCGGCCGCCAGCGTGGCGGTGCGCACGCGATCCACCGCCCGGGCCAGATTGACCGCCGTCGGCCGAGCCTCGCGCAGCTCACCGCAGGCGCGCTCCAGCGCCGCCTGCGGGTTCGGGTCGCCGGCCAGTTCCAGCGCGACCCCGTAGGCGGCGGCGACGCCGATCAGCGGCGCTCCGCGGATCGCCAGTCGCCGGATCGCGGCGGCCACCTCGCTCGCGCGCGAGAGCTCGAGTTCCTGTTCACGCCACGGAAGCAGCGTCTGGTCGAGCGCCCACAGGCACCCGCCCTCGAACCGCAGTGCGACCACGGTGCCGGTGTCGGGTCGGCGGGTCGCGCTCATGCCGCGATGCTAACCGCCGCGCGCCCGGACCGGGCGCCGTGCACGGAGCGCCGGGCGCCAAACCGGGGCGCCGGAGGCGCCCTCCATAAAGAGTCCGGACGCCGAGGGCGCCCGGACCTCTACAGCCGGTTCTCGATCGTCAGCGGCGGGGCCTCGGCGGTCGCGGCCTCGGGCGCCGCCTCCGGGGCGGCGGGCTGCAGCCCGAGCGCCTGCGAGAGCTCACCCGACTCGTACATCTCGGTCACGATGTCGCAGCCGCCGATCAGGTCGCCGTCGACGAACAGCTGCGGGATCGTGGGCCAGTTCGACAGGGCCGAGAGCTCCTGGCGAATCCGGGGATCCGGCAGGATGTCGACGGCGGCGAACGGCGCTCCGAGCGACTGCAGCATCGCCACCGTGCGAGCGGAGAACCCGCACGCGGGAGCTTCGGGCGTGCCCTTCATGAACAGGATCACCGCGTTCTCGGAGATCGCGCTCTGGATTGCGTCGCGCATCGGGTTGGTGCTCTCGTCGGTCATGCTTCCTCACTCATGGCGTGGGTCTTGATGGCAAGGGCGTGGATCCGACCGCCCAGCTCGTCGCCGAACACGTCGTAGACGAGCCTGTGCTGCGCGAGCCGATTCAGCCCCGAGAACGCGGGCGCCGAGACCACCGCAT
>Ga0209048_10007245_pt1 | contig 10272 bp, 8 predicted proteins | sample FrelakmetCRP12CR_FD_187146 | JGI IMG/M metagenome (GOLD analysis project Ga0209048, IMG submission 187146) | Freshwater lake sediment microbial communities from the University of Notre Dame, USA, for methane emissions studies - CRP12 CR (SPAdes)... | ecosystem: Environmental > Aquatic >... | reverse complement strand
TCGCCGACCCGGCCGCGGTGGCGCTCGAGCACGGCGATGATGTAGTCGCGCTCGAAGTGCTCCCGCGCCTCGCGCAGCGTGCCGGCAGCCGGAAACGACTTCGGCGTACCGTCGAGGTGCACGACCGAGAGGATGTCCTCGACACGGAGCATGCCGCCTGAGATGCGCGGCGCCAGGCCGCGCAGCAACGCCCGGAGTTCCCGCGCGTTGCCCGGCCACGGCAGCGCCGACAGCAGCGCCAGCGCCGGATGGGCGACCGTGATCGGCCCGATGTTGTTCGCCGCGCACGCTTCGTCCAGGAAGATCTGAACGAGCGCGGGAATGTCGTCGCGCCGCTGGCGGAGCGTCGGAATATCGAGCCGCGAGGCCGAACAACGCTTGCCGAGGTCGGCCCGGATGCGGCCCTCGCCGAGGGCGCCGTCCCACCCTGCGTCGGACGCGGCGACGAGCCGCGGGCGAACCGGCACGGTGCGCCCGGCCTCCGCCACGGCGACCTCCCCGTCTCGCAGGACCCGCGCGAGGCGCGCCTGCAGGCGTGCCGGCATGTCGGCCACGTGCGCCAGGAACAGCGTGCCGTCCGCAGCGCCGCACACCAGGCTGGCCTTGCTCACGCGGTCGGGGCCCGGTCGCTCCCGCCCGCCGTTGGTAGACGGCGCCGCCGTGCCGAACAGCGCCAGCTCGAGATCGCCGATGGCGGCGCAGTCAACGTCCACGAACGGCGCATCCGGCCCCAACCCGAGATGATGGAGCTCCCGGGCAATCATCCGCCGCCCGGTTCCCGACTCGCCACAGACGAGCACGCCGCGGTGGCAGGCCGCTATGGCGCGAACTGCCTCCATGCTCGCCCGCATGGCCGGCGAGTCGGCGACGATCGTGGGACGCTGAATGCTCACAAGAAGAAGCGACTACCGGGCCGCAGGCGTGAATCTCCCCGTGCCGCGGGGATCGACCTCGACTCTCACCTGGCCGTCGGCCAGGTATACCAGGCGGCGGGTTGGGACGCCGCGGTGATACTCGTCGAAAGCGACGGTCGCGAGGCCGCCGTTCCGATACGTTTCCCACTTGTCGATGTGGCCGGTCCCCTGCGTGTCTTCCTCCGCGCGGGAGAGGACGCCGGCCTCGTAATACTCGCTGCGCGTCACCTTCCCGTCGCGCGCCGTCGAGATCTCCATTTTCGCGATGCTGCCGTCTGGCGCGGGATACATCCAGGCGTCAACCTTGCCGTCATTGAGACGCGAGATCCCGATCTTCTCCATCTTCTGGTCGGCGCCGTAGTACTCCCAGCGGTCCACCTTCCCGTCGCCGTCGTTGTCGATCTCGATGCGGACGATGCGGGCCCCGTCCATGTAGCTCCACGTGTCGATCTTCCCGTCCTTCTTCGAATCGAGCGTCACCATCGTCAGCTTGCCGGTCTGCTTATCGTAGACGGGTCTGAGCCGACCCTTGCCGCCGCCTGGCTCGACGGCCCGCCGGCTGCAGCCCGCGGCGCACGCGAGCGCGAAGACGAGGCAGAGAACGACTCCGCGCATGGGTTGTGTTGAGATGGCTCCGCCCCGTGAGTTACTGGGGCGGTTCTCTGGGATAGAACCGCGCGTGAGGGAGCAGGGTGAGCGCCGCAGATTGGGCGCTCGGGGGGACGAGAATCTGACGAGTTGGCAGTATTCTCCACATTCGGTGAGTTGTGTCAACTGAATACTGGGTGTAATACAAATGATACACGGGTCAGTCGGAACTGACGGTGACTAGTCGGGACTGACGAACGTCGGTCGGGACTGACGATTGTCAGTCGGGCCCTACGCTGTCAGGCGGGCTGATGGCGATCGCGGCGGCGACGGCGAAGAGGGTGGCGATGCCGGGCATCTGGAGGCTGAATTCCACGATCTCCTGGATCGCGATCGCCACGAGGCCGGTCGTTGCGCCCACGCGGATCCAGTAGGTCGTCGGGTCGTCGGCCTTATCCCTGAAGCGCTGTCTGATCTCCCGTCCGAGAACGACGACGGCGAAGCCGACGAGGACCGCCAGTGCGATGCCGCCCTCGGAGAGGAGCTGCAGGTAATCGCTGTGCGCTTCGACGTGGTGAGTCGCGAACTGCGACGACTGGTAGAGCACCGTCGCGGTGCCGAACGTGTTGAGGCCGGAGCCGAGCCAGGGGAAGGCCTGGAAGATGCTCCACGCGTCCTTCCAGATGTCGAAGCGGCTCGAGAAGTCGGCGGGCGCCTGGGCGAAGTGCGCCATCACCGCGTCGAGGCCGGCCCACCCAATGCTGAAGAGCGCGACGATGCCGACGTAGGCGAGGGAGATGTGCTTCCGCGATCCGGCGGCCTGGCGGCGAATGACGAACCAGCCGGAGATGGCGAGCGCGAGCAGGAAGCACGCCGTGCCCGACCGCGACAGGGTGAGCACCAGCGACAGGCCCATGACCAGGACCGCGAGGCCGACGAGGACCACGCGGTTCGCGTCGGGCGACGAGAACCACAACGCGCGTTCGCGAAGCGTCGGGCGGACGCCGCGCATGCCGCGGGCGACGAGGGCGCAGAAATACCCAATCGCGATCGGAAGGCCCAGCAGCATCCAGCCGGCGAAGTGATTGCGGTTGACGAACGGGCCGAACGGGTGCGTGCCCCTGTTGATCGTTTCCCAGAATCCGTAGACCTTCAGCACCGGGTTCGGGTCGCGCGAGTACAGCCCCGATTGGATGATACCGGCGAGCGCGAGCGCGAAGCCGACGAACACCAACCCCGACGCCAGCGTGCGGAGAGACCGCTGGCCCAGGCCCCGCGCGGTGCCCACGAGCAGCAGGCCCAGCGCGCCGAGCGCAGCCAGGCCCAGCCACGTGCCGGCCGGCTCGATCGAGAGCGCGTGCCGGTAGTCGGCCGCACCGGTGACGGTCGCCAGCTGGTAGGCCAGATCGTACTTGCGCAGGAAGTCGTCGGTGGCCGGGCTGAGGCGGGCGATCGTGGACGGCGCGAGCGGAACGAGCTCGGCGAACCCCACGAGCGCAATCAGGGCCACCGCGCCCGCGATCGGCCAGACGATCGGCCGGCGCAGGCGGGCGCCTGGCGCGAACAGGCCGAGGACGCCAATCGCGGCGCACGCCCAGAACAGCGGCGTGTAGGCCCAGTCGTAGACGGCGCCGAACGCGAACGCCCCCCACGCAATCGCCAGGAGGATAAGGACGGCGAAATACGACGGCACGACGACATTCTAGCGGAAGTGACGCGGCCGGTCAGGATTGAACGGGGTCTACAGCTCGCTTGCCGAGCAGGTGGGCGGGCGCCACGCCGGTTCGCGCGAAGGACTTCTCGCAGTCCTGGGTGGACGGCCCGCGCATGTTTCCTTCCAGGTACGCGAGCCCCGGGCAGCGCGAGCAGTTGGTTCCATGGACGCATGTCGAACAGCCCTGGAGATCGTTCATCGAGATGGACCGCACGTCCTTCAACTGCTCCGAGTTTCGCCAGATATCGAGGAACCTCGAGACGCGCACGTTGCCGACGGGCAGAGGAAACTGCACGCACGGATACACGTCGCCGTACGGCGACACGTAACAGGCCGTGTGCCCGGCGCTGCACGGCAGCATCTCCAGCGCATCCTTCTCGGCGAGCGGCCCGGCCGGCGGCGCGCAGAACTCCTCTGTTCTCCCGACCAGCGCCGAATCGTGCAAGACTCCCTCGAGCGCTTCGAAGTCGACGTTCAGGTCGAGGACGGAGCGATCGCCATCCATCATCGGGGTGATCGTCGCGTCCACGCTGCACGCCGCGCCCAGGCTCGCCGCAAGCGCCCGCACCCCGGGATAGTCGGCGGCGTTCGGTCTCATCAGGACGTTCGCGAAGCTCACCCGGACGCCGCTGGCCTTGAGCCCGCGCGCGCCTTCGATGGTGCGCCCGAACGAACCGGGGAGCCTGGTGATCGCGTCGTGCACTTCAGCCTCGTGCGAGTACACGCTGATCTGCACCGACTCGACATCGAGCGCCGCGATCCGCTCCGCTCTCGACCTGTCGATCATCACGGCGTTTGTCTTGAGCTTGACCGAGAACGTCAGTGCGCGGGCGTATTCGATGATGTCGAACACGTCCTTGCGGAGGAAGATCTCGCCGCCGCTCAGGATCAGGAAGAACACCCCGGCGCCGGCCAACTGGTCCAGAAGGGCCCGGACCTCCTCGGTCGTCATCTCGCCGTGGTCGTCGTGGTCGAGATAGCAGTGCACGCACCGCTCGTTGCACCTGTACGTCAGGTCCAGCTGCACGCTGAGCGGGATTCCCAGCCTGAGGGCCTTCGCGCCCATCTCCCGCATGAGGCCGCTCATGGCGAACCTACCGCAGTCCGTCCTGCGTCAACTTGACGGCGCATCCCACGCCGGTCGCGCCGTTGCACAGGGCCGCCGCGAGCGAGTTCGCGGTGAACGAGAAGTAGGCGCTGGCCGCCTGCGGGTACCTTGAAAGGTCCGTGACCCTCACGTTGTCTGCATGAGCCGCGGCGGTCGAGCCGAGCTGGGCCCGCGTGACGGTGAGTGTCGTGGAGGTCGGCTTCAACGAGATGAGCATCGCCTCGGTATCGATCTGGATGTAATCCCCCACGTTGAAGGTCGTGTTCGAGTCTACGGTGATGCTCGTGGCGACGTTGGTGATGGCCCCGTTCAAAATGGTGGTGCGAAGATCGACGACGGCGGTGCCGGTCAGATGGGCCGCCGCTGCGGTGCCCAGCTGAGCCCGCGTCACCGTCACCGTCGAGCCGGCGATGTTCGTGATCCACATGATCTCGGCATCCACCTGGATGTAGTCGTTGAGGCCAAACCCGGCCGCCGACGCGACGGTGAAGGAGGTGGCAACGTTGGTCAGCGCCGCGCTCAGGCTCGTCTTGGGGACGGTCGTGGTGCCGGAAGCGTTGTCCACCACGATGCCGCTGGTCCCGGGGAGGTTCAGGGCGTTGCTCGGGACCGTATATCCCGCCGTCATCGCCAGGGGCGGCCAGGCGGTTCCCGTAACGTTCAGCGACTGGACGCAGCCGATATTCGTGGTCGGGCAGGGCGCGAGCGACCTGTTGCCCACGCTCAGGAAGATCCAGTCCATTCCTGTCGTCGCGCTGTAGAACTCCGTGACGGGCGAGCACGCGGCTCCGCCGGCGACCAGGGTGAGGGCGCCGGCATCAGGCGCGCCGCTCATCACGCCGTTGGTGAACGTGATGCGATACAGCGCGGCCCGGGTGGCTCTCGACGGACTCTTTCCGCACACGTACATCTTCCCCGTGCCGAGTGCGCTCGTGAGGTAGGCGCTGTCGAACGCGCCCGTGTAGACCGGGTTGGCATTGTTCCCTGCCGACGCCACCTGTGCCGTGACCGGCGAGGTGAGAGACGTCGTGTACTGTTGCACCGTCGCGCCGTTGAGACTGCTGAAGACGAGGACCTTGCCGGCGGAGCTGTCAACGATGACGGAGTCCACGATCCCGCCGTTGGCCAGGGCGGCGGTGCAGCTCTTCGCAGGCGCCGGGGTGACGTAGCAGGCCTTGTTGCTCGAGGTCACGAAGACGTTGCCCGAGGCAGGATCCAGCACGGGACTGTTCAGGACGAGGCCGGTATCCACGGTCACCGGCCAGCCACCCGTCGTCACCTCGGCCGGCGTGCCCGACAGGACGGGGCTGAACTTGTGCAGATTGCCGGCATCGTCGCCGACGTAGGCCGCGTCGTTGACATAGTCATAAAAGGGAGCCGAGTTGGTCGCCTGTACGTTTACGGTGAACGGCAGGTCTACGATGCACGAGGCCCCGCCCGGGCATGCGCCCCAACTGGTCACCTTGGCCGGGACGGCTGGTGCAACGACTGTCCCCTCGCCGCCAGTCTTCCACTGAAGAGCGTGAAGCACGGCGCCGCTGGCTTTGGTCTCTACGAAGATGATCTTCGAGCCGTCCAGCGCCAGCGCGGGCGACGACAGGACAGACCCGGTCCCGGCCGCGTAGGCCCACAGCACGGACGGACCGCTTCCTCCGCAGTATCCCTGCAGTGTCGCGACCTGCGTCGAGTACAGGTTGTTGTACGCAACGATGCTGGGCCTGGTCGGATTGACGCCACCCGCCAGGGCGGCTCCGGCCCACGTGAACGCCGTCAGGTTGTCCACCAGGGCGATGCTGTTGCCGGGCGTGCCGGGCGCGAGGGCCGTGACGGTGACGACGGCAGCGGCCGAGGTGGCCGTCACGCCGGCGGACGCCCCGTTTCTGGCGATCGCGGCCGCGAGATTCGTGGCGTTGGTGGTGGTATTGGCCGTAGCCTGGAAGTTCGTTCCCGTGTTGTCCGTCGTACTGGCCGTCAACGTCAGCGTGCCGCCGATGGTGACGCTCCCGCCTGGCGTGCCGGCGGTAAAGGTCCCGGTCCTGGTTGCGGCGACCGCACCGGTGGTCAGGCTCGTGTTGAACGCGACGTAGTCGCTCGTGCAGTCGGGCGCGGCGGTCACGTCAAACGTGAACTTGGCCGGATACATGCCGTCACCAACCTGGCCACCGGCCGTCAGCGTGGAGCCCCAATCCTGCTGCAGGCCGCTCTCGGCGACTTCGTGGCCTGGCTTATTCCTCTCCCTGGCGGCAGCCCTCGCCGCCGCCATCGAGGCCGACGTCATGCCCGGGAACGGGAACTGCTCTGCCGCCCTAGGCGTCATGAACCGCTCGAGTGAATCCGGCCCCCTGACGTCCGTCGGGAGTTTGTGGTTGTGGCGGAGCCGCTGCTGCTGGTAGCGCGGCTCGTACTGCAGGGCGTACTCGTCGGCAGCGGATTGTACGCCCGAGAAGACCACGTGCCGGTGAGTCCAGTCGTCGACCAGGGAGTGCGGTGTCGGAGGGTGGTCCTGCGCGACGCCAGCCTGCATGGCCAGCAGGGGGACGAGGCCGATCGCGATGAGCAGGGCGGTTCCGAGCCGGCGTCGTTGTTCAACCATATGAGACACTCCGCTACACTCTCGCGCCGCCCGGAACATGCCGGACGGGCATCTGCATGAACTCACGCGTCGCGTTCGGGCCCGGCTCCGTCGCGCGTCGGGGCGTCGGACACCCGCACCAGGCCATGACCGGCCAACTGATCGACCAGATCCTCCGCGTCACGCATCGCCTCGGCGGGTTCCACATTGAACCTCGCGCAGATCTGCCGCGTGACGATGTCCTCGAGCGGCGTCACCCCGTCCGCGGCCTCCCAGAGAGCGGCCCCGGTGGGATTCAGCGTGAACAGCGTCGAGTCGCGCCCGGACATGATCATCATCTCGTCGCCCACCATGCGCGCGGCGACCTTCGTGCTGCGGGCGATGTAGCGATTCCGGCTCACGGCACGAGCTCCCACGCGCGGGCGTCCGGGGCGAAGGTCAGGCGCCGCACCGGGATGTCCTCCACTAACTGGCAGGCGGAATGAAAGACACGCTTGACCAGTTCGGCATCCTCGGCAAAGAAGAGCACACTTCGAAGCAGCGCGCGAGCAGCCTCGGCGCGCGGAATGTCGTCGATACGGTTATCGGTGCCTTGAGCGAGGATGTATACGGCCGCGAGCGGCGCACTCAGGTTCTCGCCCGGCTTTGCCAGCTCTCCGGTGAATGGGGTTCCGTAGGCGTAGTACCTGCCGGCGTCCCTCCGCACGTACGAAATCTCGTCGGTGAGGAGCCGGACGTCCGGCGGTGCGAGGCGCGCGATCGTGGTCTTGCCGGCGCCGGACACGCCGGCAAAGCAGAAGGCCCGTCCGTTGCGCACCGCGCTCGCCGCGTGGAGCAGCAACCCGTCTTCGCTCGTCGCCAGGATCAGAGTGTGGACGATGCGCAGGACCGAGTCGATCGAATACGGGTTCGCGGACTGCCGGATGCGCCCCTTTCGTGAGAGCGAATCCCATTCCGCCGAGAAATCTCCCCGGCGGAACCTCCAGAGCCGGCCATCGCGCCAGACGCGAACGTCGTCTTCCGCCGAGACAGGCGTGCCGGGCGCTGCCAGGTCGATGGTGAAATCGAAGTCGGTTGCGTCCCAGTTGCCGGTGAACCCGTCGTACCGCTCTTCGAGCATCCGCAGGAATGCCGGGTCGGACACGTGAACCCGTCCGATCACGCCGCCGATGCCGATCGTCGTGCGCAGATGCTCCATTGAGGCTGTCACGGTGCCGCTGGCCGAGCCCTCAAACGACCGGATTCGAGTTTCGGGGTCAGAGGTCCGAGCGTCAGACTCCCGAACGAACAAGCAGCGCCCGCCCTCGCTGGAGAGCGGCTCCGGCGCGCGAAGAGCGGCGGACGAGAGCGGCCACCAGGCGGTGGGAGACACTCAACCTGGCAGCCAGCCTCGCGGGCATTCCGTTACGGGACACCGACACGACCACGCCCAGCAGTTCGGTCCCGTTCACCGCGTCGTCCCGCGACGGGACACCGTCTCCCTGGGTCACGATGCGCGAACCTTCGTGCGCCACGATGCGATGCGCGAACAGGCGGTGATCGCGCGTGAACACCGCGATATCGCCCCTTTTCGCCTCGCTTATTGGACGACGTCTGACGGTCAGCTCATCACCGGGCCACAACGCAGGAATCATGCTCGAGCCTGTCACCCGTACTCTTGCTTGGCCGAATCTGCGCAGCACGTCGCTGATCAGCGCGATTCTGGAGCGATTCGCCAGGGATGTCACGACTGCGCAGGTTGTCAGGAGTTGCGGGGGCTGGCGTGGCATTGCCCCTGTGTGGAGTTGATCTTGCCGCAGGCGAGCGCCATCGTTTCGAAGACACCCTCGAATCGCAACGTCGGCTTCGTGTACGGGAGCTTGGCGCCGGGCGTCTCGGGCCGGGGAGTCTCGCCGTTGGCGTTGTCGAGTTCTTTGTTCATGGATGCCCCACTCAGATCGGCACGATGCGCACAGAATAGCCTGAATCCGCTGGCACTGCAATACTCACGGCGTATCGCGCCGTTGAGACGATCGCCCGAGGAGGCCTCGTCGCGCCAGAACTCGGGTTACCCACCGACACGAGGGGGGGCCAGGGCGGAAGATCTCTCCGGGGGTGCTTGTCCGGGCAGAGAGCCTGACGGGAAGAAGAAGTGCGTGATGATTTCGCGCAGGGCGGGAATCGAATCGGTGTGGTTGACGGCCACGCGCAGGTGAGAACCGCCCTCGAGGCCGCGGGTGTACCAGGCGCAGAGGGCCCGGAGCTTGTTGATGACCCAGCGCTCGCGTCCGCGGGCGGGGCGCACCGCCGGCCTGCCGTCGCCTCCGCTCCCTTGGAGTGCTCCCCCTGCGACTGCCCGCCCTGCGACTCCGCCCAGGGCAAGCAGGCCGGTGAAGGCCCGGGCGACGCTCTCGTCCGCCGGACCGTCATCGATCCCGCTCACATCGGGGAAGGCCTGCGCGACGTCCTGGACCGTCGCCACATCGACGATCGCGTGTCGGAAGCCGGGCGGCTCGTTCGCGCGTCCGTTGAGCAGCAGGTCGATGTACTCGAGCAGGAACCGGCCACGCTCGGCGAGAGAAACCTCGGGGACCGGCTCCCCTTTCGCGCTGGCCGCCGCCTGGGCGAAGATCCACGGGTTGCGCAGCACGCCGCGGCCGACCAGCACGCCGGCCACTCCTGTTTCCTGCAACCGCTGGAGCATCTGGCCCGGCTCGATGCAATCACCGTTGCCGAACACGGGGATCGACACGGCTCGGGCCACCCGCCCAATCAGCTCCCAGTCCGAGCGGCCGCTGTAGGACTGCTCGGCGGTCCGCCCGTGCACCGCGATCGCCGAGGCGCCAGCGCGCTCGAGCATCCGCGCCAGCTCCGGCGCGTTCACCTGGCTGTCGTTCCAGCCGGCGCGCATCTTCACCGTCACCGGGATCGACACGGCGCGCGCCATCGCCCGGACGATCTCCGCCGCGTGCTCGGGCTCGCGCATCAGGCTGCAGCCCGCGTTGTACTTCGCCACCTTCGGCACGGGGCAGCCCATGTTCACGTCCACGAGGTCGGCGCCCATCTTCTCCACCACCTGCGCGGCCCGCGCCATGTTCCTCGGGTCGCCGCCGAAGATCTGCACCGCAACCGGCCGCTCCTCCTCGGTGAACTCCGCGTAGTCGAGCGTCCGGTCGATTCCCCGCACCAGCCCCTCGCTGCTGACCATCTCGGTGACGACCAGACCACACCCGCCCTGCCGCTTGACGAGGCGGCGAAACGCCGTGTCGGTCATCCCGGCCATCGGCGCTAAACCGAACGGTGAACTCAAATCAATCACGATGGTCGGAACTGACGATGACTAGTCGGAGCTGACGATGACTAGTCGGAACTGACGATGACTAGTCGGAACTGACGA
>Ga0209048_10007244_pt1 | contig 10273 bp, 9 predicted proteins | sample FrelakmetCRP12CR_FD_187146 | JGI IMG/M metagenome (GOLD analysis project Ga0209048, IMG submission 187146) | Freshwater lake sediment microbial communities from the University of Notre Dame, USA, for methane emissions studies - CRP12 CR (SPAdes)... | ecosystem: Environmental > Aquatic >... | reverse complement strand
ATCACCCGGCCGTCGCCGCCGTCCAGGCCCGCCTGGACGAGCTTGGCTTCTGGACCGGCGGCGCGACAGGCGGGTATGGCTACGACACCGGCCAGGCGGTGCTGGCCTTCCAGAAGTACTACGGCCTGGCGCGGACCTCGGTCGTGGACCTTGCAACGGCCGACGCACTGGCCACGGCTGTGCCCCCGCAGGCCCGCTCGACGAGCGGTGACGTCGTGGAGGTCGACAAGGCCCGCCAGGTGCTGATGGTCGTGCGGGGCGGTGTCACGGTGGCGGTCTTCAACACCTCCACGGGGTCCCAGGTGCCTTTCAGCGAGATCGGGCTGCGCAGCCACCAACTGGTCACGGGCGACGCCGTGACCCCTGACGGCGTGTTCTCGGTCAAGCGCGAGGTCAGCAGCGGCTGGGACCCGTCCGATCTGGGGCAGCTGTGGCGGCCCAAGTACTTCAACGGCGGGATCGCTGTGCACGGTTACCCCGACGTGCCGCCCCATCCGGCGTCCCACGGTTGCGTGCGGGTCTCCATCGACGCCATGAACTGGATCTGGGACGCCAACCTCATGCCGATCGGCACGACCGTCTGGGTCTACAGCTGAAACGTGTCGTTCGGGGCGGTCCGCCGTCCGGGGGCCGTTCGGGACGGTCAGCCTCGCCCGGCGCGGGACCCCTTGGCCGGCTCGAGGTGGCGGCCGTCGAGGTCGGCCCGCTCGATGCCGTTGTCGAAGCGCACCCGGTAGCGCAGCCAGTTGAAGCCGTTGGCCAGGATCACCCGTCCCCGGGTGCCGGCCGGAACGCCCTCGAGGTCGACCTTGGCGATCACCTTGTCGCCGCGGTCGAGGTCGAGCTGCTCCTTGGCCGGTCGGGCCAGGGCATGGGCCTTCCAGGTGGTCATGGGGCCATCTTGCCAAACCGCCCTCGGCCGGCGCGACTCCGCGCCGACGGGTGCCCCGGCGTCGGGTCGCCCCCGGTACACTCGGCTGCCTCATGAAGACCACGGTCGAGCCCCTCGAGGGGAACAAGGTGAAGCTCTCCGTCGAGGTCGACGAGGCCGAGTTCGACAAAGCCATCGACGCGGCGTTCCGCAAGATCGCCCGCGAGGTGCGGATCCCCGGCTTCCGGCCGGGCAAGGCCCCCCGGAGGATCCTCGAGGCCCGGATCGGCATCGACTACGCCCGCGAGCAGGCCCTGCGCGACGCCATCCCCGAGTACCTCGCCGAGGCGGTGCGGACCAACGACATCGACATCATCGCCCCCCCGAAGGTGGACATCACCGCCGGGGCCGAGGAGGGCCCGGTCGCCTTCGACGCCGAGGTCGAGGTGCGCCCGGAGGTCAGCGTGCCCGGCTACGGCGGGCTGCGGGTCGAGATCCCCCGGCCGATGCCCACCGACGACGAGATCGACGCCCAGGTCGACCGCCTGCGGCGCAACTTCGCCGAACTGGTGGACGTGGAGCGCCCGGCGGCACACGGCGACAGCGTCTCCATCGACCTGTGGGGCGGGCGTGAGGGTGACGCGCTGCCCGGGCTCGACGTCGAGGACTGGCTCTACGAGGTCGGCAGCGGGGGAGTGGTGCCCGAGCTCGACGAGCACCTCACCGGCGCGGGCGTCGGTGACGAGGTCGCCTTCAGCGCCCCGCACCCCGTCGAGGGCCAGGACCCGATCGACTTCCGCGTGACGGTGAAGCAGGTGCGCGAGCTGGTGCTGCCCGAGCTCACCGACGAGTGGGCCAAGGAGGCCTCCGACGTCGAGTCGGTGGAGGCCTTGCGGGGCGACCTGGTGCGTCGCTTGACGATCGTTCGGGCGATGCAGGCCCAGATGGCCCTCACCGAGAAGACGGCCGATGCCCTGGCCGGCCTGGTCGACGAGGAGCCGCCAGAGCCCCTCGTGCAGGACGAGATGCGGGCGCGCCTGAACGACCTCGCCGCCCGGGTCCAGGCCCAGGGCATGTCGCTCGAGCAGTACGTGGCCATGAACGGCCAGAGCCCGGCGGAGTTCGCCGAGGAGCTCAAGGTCACGGCGGCGAGCTCGGTGAAGGTCGACCTCGCCCTGCGGGCGGTGGCCACCGCCGAGGGGCTGACCGTGAGCGACGAGGACCTCGAGGTCGAGTACGGGCGGATCGCCGAGCGCGCCGGGGAGAAGGTGGCCAAGGTCCGCCAGGCCTACGAGCGCAACGACGCCGTCGCGGGGCTGCGAGCGGAGCTGCGGAAGAAACTTGCCCTGGAGTGGCTGACCGAGCACGTCGAGATCGTCGATCCCGACGGGAACCCCATCGACCGGGCTGCGCTCATGCCGGCCCTCCACGCGGCCGATGAGGCTGCCGACGCCGAGGAGACGACCGAATGACCGGCAACATCGAGCAGGTGCGCAACTACCTGGTACCGACCGTCATCGAGCAGACGCCTCGCGGCGAGCGTCCCTACGACCTCTACTCGCGGCTGCTGAAGGACAACATCATCTTCCTCGGCACGCCGATCGACGACACCATCGCCAACCTCATCTGCGCCCAGCTGCTGCACCTCGAGTCGGAGAACCCCGACAAGGACATCAACGTCTACATCAACTCGCCCGGCGGCGACATCACGGCGCTGTTCGCCATCTACGACACGATGCAGTTCATCAAGAACGACATCGCCACGATCTGCTTCGGGCAGGCCGCGTCGGCGGCGGCGGTCCTGCTGGCGGCCGGCGCCAAGGGCAAGCGCCTGGCGCTGCGCCACGCCCGGATCCTGTTGCACCAGCCCTACGCCGCCACCGGCTACGCCCAGGCGACCGACATCGAGATCGCGGCCAAGGAGATCCTGCGGATGCGCGACCTCCTCGAGGAGATCCTGGCGTTCCACACGGGCCAACCCCAGGAGCGCATCCACAAGGACACCGACCGCGACTTCGTGATGTCGGCGGCGGAGGCCAAGGACTACGGCATCATCGACGAGGTCATCACGTCGCGCAGCAGCGTCGACAACGACGGCCCGATCACTGCGGGTTGACCGGGGGGAAGGGAAAAGGCGATGGCCAAGTTCGGTGAGGGCGGCGAGCTGCTCAAGTGCTCCTTTTGCGGCAAGTCCCAGAAGCAGGTCCGCAAGCTGATCGCCGGCCCCGGCGTCTACATCTGCGACGAGTGCATCGATCTGTGCAACGAGATCATCGAGGAGGAGCTCTCGGAGAGCCCCGAGCTGAAGTTCGACGAGCTGCCCAAGCCCCGTGAGATCTTCGCCTTTCTCGACGACTACGTGATCGGTCAGGACCACGCCAAGAAGATCCTGTCGGTGGCGGTCTACAACCACTACAAGCGGGTCCAGCTCGGTGCCGGCCGCGGCCACGACGACGTCGAGTTGCAGAAGTCGAACATCTTGCTCCTCGGACCGACGGGCTGCGGCAAGACCCTCCTGGCCCAGACGCTGGCCCGGCTCCTGAACGTGCCGTTCGCGATCGCCGACGCCACCGCGTTGACCGAGGCCGGTTACGTCGGCGAGGACGTCGAGAACATCTTGTTGAAGCTGATCCAGGCGGCCGACTACGACGTCAAGAAGGCCGAGACCGGCATCATCTACATCGACGAGATCGACAAGATCGCCCGCAAGAGCGAGAACCCTTCGATCACCCGCGACGTGTCGGGCGAAGGGGTCCAGCAGGCCCTGCTCAAGATCCTCGAGGGGACGACGGCCTCGGTCCCGCCCCAGGGGGGCCGCAAGCACCCCCACCAGGAGTTCATCCAGATCGACACGACGAACATCCTGTTCATCTGCGGCGGCGCCTTCGCCGGCCTGGACAGGATCATCGAGGGCCGCATCGGGCACAAGGGGGTCGGCTTCGGGGCCGACATCCGGCGGTCGTCGGAGAAGGACATGGCCGACCTGCTGGCCAAGGTGCTCCCCGAGGACCTGTTGAGGTTCGGGCTGATCCCGGAGTTCGTCGGTCGCCTCCCGGTCATCGGGGCGGTCAACAACCTCGACCGCGAGGCCCTGATCCGCATCCTCGTCGAGCCGAAGAACGCCCTGGTGAAGCAGTACAAGAAGTTCTTCGGGTTCGACGACATCGAGCTCGACTTCGCCGACGACGCCCTCGATGCCATCGCCGACCTCGCCCTCGTGCGGGGCACCGGGGCCCGGGGCCTGCGGGCCATCTGCGAAGAGGTGCTGAACAACGTGATGTTCGAGCTCCCGTCGCGCAACGACGTCGAGCGCGTCGTCATCGACGCCGAAGCCGTCCGCAACCGGGTGCTGCCGACCCTGGTCCCGCGCGGCTCCACGCCCAGGGTGAGCCGCCCCCGCCGGGCTGCCTCCTGACCTCCGGCGCGACGCCAGCGCCGTCATGGACTACCCCGACGCCCTCGCGTACCTCGACGCCCACATCAACCTGGAGCGGATGATCGGAGCCCGGCGCGATCAGCCGACGCTCGAGCGGATGCAGCGGCTGGTGGAGGTCCTCGGCGACCCCCAGCGCGCCTACCCGGTGATCCACGTCACCGGGACGAACGGCAAGGGCTCGACCGTCGCGATGATCACCCGCCTCCTCGTCGAGCACGGGCTCACGGTGGGCACGTACACGAGCCCGCACCTGGAGCGGATCAACGAGCGCATCGCCCGCAACGGCGAACCGATCCGTGACGAGGACTTCGCCGACACGATCTCGGGCGTGGCCGACCTCGAAGTCGTCGCCGGGGTCCGGCCGAGCTACTTCGAGGCCCTCACCGCCGCGGCGTTCCGGTGGTTCGCCGACGTGGCCGTCGACGTGGCCGTCGTGGAGGTCGGCCTGCTCGGACGCTGGGACGCCACCAACGTGGCCGACGGTCACATCGCGGTGGTGACCAACGTCGGGCTCGACCACACCGAGTACGCCGGACCCACCCGGGCCCACATCGCCCGTGAGAAGGCCGGCATCGTCAAGCCGGGCAGCACGCTCGTGCTGGGCGAGACCGACCCCGAGCTCGCGGCCATCTTCCGAGACGCCGGTCCCGAGCGGGTCTACGAGCGTGACGTGGACTTCGCCTGTGTGGCCAACGAACTAGCTCTCGGGGGCCGTCTGATCGACCTGCGCACGCCGGCGGCGACCTACCCCGAGGTCTTCCTGCCGCTGCACGGGCGCCACCAGGGTGACAACGCGGCGGCCGCCCTCTGCGCGGTGGAGGCGTTCTTCGACGCACCGCTGGACCCCGACGTCGTGCACCGCGGCCTGGCCTCGGTCACCATGCCGGGACGCTTCGAGGTCATGGGGCACCGGCCCCTGGTCATCCTCGACGGAGCCCACAACCTGGCCGGTGCCGAGGTGGCGGCACAGGTCATGGACGACGACTTCGACCCGGTCGGTGATCGCGTCTACGTCGTCGGGTTCCTGCGCGGTCGGGACCCTGCCGACATGCTCCGGTCGCTCGGTGCCACCGACGCGGCGCTCGTGGTGTGCTGCACACCCCCTTCGCCCCGGGCCATCCCGGCGGCGGAGACCGCGGCGGCGGCGACCGGTCTCGGCTGCGAGGCGGTGGCGGTCGATCCGGTCGAAGGGGCCGTGGCCCGGGCGCTCGACTCCGCGGGCGAGGACGACGCCGTCTTCGTCACCGGATCGCTCTACGTGGTGGGTGCCGCCCGCGGCTACCTCCTGCGGCGGCCGTGACGTGGGCGCAGACCGAGTCCCGACCGTGGAGGGCCGCTGGGAAGCTGGAGGCGTCGTCGCCTAGCCTGACGCTTTCATGGATCGCACGTTCGTCATCATCAAGCCGGACGCCGTCGAGCGTGGCCTGGCCGGTGAGCTCCTGGCCCGCTTCGAGCGCAAGGGCTTGCGCATCGTCGCCCTCGAGCTGCGCACGATCGATGCCGGAACCGCAGCGCGCCATTACGCCGAGCATGCCGGGAAGGGCTTCTACGGCGACCTCCTGGCCTTCATCGGGCGGTCCCCGTCCATCACGATGGTTCTGGAGGGGCCCGAGGACACCTGGAAGGTGGTCCGCACGCTCATGGGCTCGACGCATCCCCGCGACGCGGCGCCCGGCACGATCCGGGGGGACCTCGGGATCGAGTTGACCGAGAACCTCGTCCACGGCAGTGACGGTCCCGAGTCGGCCGCCCGGGAGATCGCCATCTTCTTCCCGGGCCTGGGCTGACCCGGCTCTCGGGTGGCGGTAGGGTTGGGGCTTCAGCGTCCGGCTTCGAGAAGATGAGAGGCCCGCTCATGGGTTCCACGTCGGCACTGTCGGGCATGATCGGCCGTGACATGGCCGTCGACCTCGGCACTGCGAACACCCTGGTCTACGTGCGGGGATACGGGATCGTGCTCAACGAGCCCTCCGTGGTGGCCGTCAACGTCCGCGACGGGCGACCGCTCGCCGTCGGCCTCGAGGCGAAGCGGATGATCGGGCGCACGCCGAGCCACATCCAGGCCATCCGCCCGTTGAAGGACGGGGTCATCGCCGACTTCGAGATGTGCGAGAAGATGTTGCGGTACTTCATCCACAAGGTGCACCACCGCCGGTGGGTGAAGCCTCGGATGGTGATCTGCGTGCCGTCGGGGGTCACCGGGGTCGAGCAGCGGGCCGTCCAGGAGGCCGCCGAGTACGCCGGCGCCCGCAAGCCTGCGTACATCATCGAAGAGCCGATGGCCGCGGCGATCGGGGCCGGGCTGCCGGTGCAGGAGCCGACCGGCAACATGATCGTGGACATCGGCGGCGGGACCACCGAGGTCGCCGTGATCTCGCTCGGCGGGATCGTGGCCAGCCAGTCGGTGCGCGTCGCCGGCGACGAGCTCGACGACGCCATCATCGCCTACGTGAAGAAGGAGTACAGCCTGGCCCTCGGCGAGCGCACCGCCGAGGAGATCAAGATGAAGATGGGCTCGGCCTGGCCGCTCGAGGAGGAGTTCAACGCCGAGATCCGGGGGCGGGACCTGGTGAGCGGGCTCCCGAAGACGATCGTGGTGGGGACCGAAGAGGTGCGCGAGGCGATCGGGGAGCCGGTGACCGCGATCGTGGACGCCGTGAAGACCACGCTCGACAAGACCCCACCGGAACTGGCCGCCGACATCATGGAGCAGGGGATCACCATCACCGGCGGGGGAGCGCTGCTCACCGGCCTGAACGCCCGCCTCGAGCACGAGACGGGGATGCCGATCCACATCGCCCGCAACCCGCTCGAGTCGGTCGCGGTGGGTTCGGGCCATGCGCTCGAGGAGTTCGACGCCTTGCGGGGCCAGCTCTTCAAGGGTCAGGAGCGCTAGCCGGCGCGGCGCCACCCCATGGCTTTCGCGCGCTCTCGTCGGCGGGTCCGGTCCCGGCCGGTGATCCTGCTCCTCATCTTGGCCTCGATCACCTTCCTCACCCTCGACGCCCGGGGCTGGGGCCCGATCGCCTCGAGCCGGCGGATCGCCGGTGACCTGCTCGCGCCGGTCACCCGGGCCGCCACCCACGTGTTCCAGCCGGTCGAGAACGCCTGGAACGGTGTCTTCGGCTACGGGAAGCTGAAGAGCGAGAACGATCGCCTCCGCCAGCAGGTCAACGACATGAAGGGGACGCAGGCCCAGGCCACCGCGGCCCAGGCCGAGATGGCCAAGCTGCTGGCGCTCCTCGACATCCCGTGGGCGAACACCGTCCCCGCCGTCGCGGCACAGGTGGTGGCCCTTCCCCCGTCGAACTTCGAGCAGACGGTCCAGATCGACAAGGGCAGCGCCGATGGCGTCCTCGTCGGCTACCCGGTCGTCGACGGCGCCGGGCTCGTCGGGCGGATCTCGGGGGTCGGTCGCCACCGGGCGGTGGTCCGGCTGCTGACCGACCCCGACTTCTTCGCCGGTGTGGATCTGCCCACCGTGCCGGAGAAGGGCATCGTCAACGGCCACGGCCGGGGCAAGCCGCTCACGGTGGACCTCATCGCGGCCGACGCGCCCATGAGCAAGGGCACCGTCGTCGTGACGAGCGGCGTGCCCCAGAGCCTGTTCCCCCCGCTCATCCCGGTGGGCTCGGTGACCGCCTACCGCAAGGCCCCCGGGGACCTGCAGCTGACGGTGGAGGCCGAGCCGACCGCCGACCTGGCCCACCTGTCGTTCGTGAAGGTGCTGCAGTGGAAGCCCGAGACCTGAGGTCGCCGCGATGCGCGTGATCCTCGATTCGACGGCCATCCGGCTGCTGCTGGTGGTGCCCGTCGTGCTCACGTTGCAGCTCTCGCTCGTGTCGGAGCTGCGGATCTTCGGCGCGACCGGCGACATCGTGTTGCTGTTCGCCCTCGTGGCGGCGATGATCACCGGTCCCCAGCGTGGCGCCTTCATCGCCTTCGCGTTCGGGCTGGCCTTCGACCTCGTGCTGCAGTCGCCGTTCGGGCTGTCGGCCCTGGCCTACTGCCTGTCGGCCTCGGTCGTGGGGCGGGTCCACGGCGGCCTGTACCGCGAGGTGTGGTGGTTCGCGCCCGTGACGGTGTTCCTCGGATCGGCCGGCGCCGTGATGACCTGGGTCGTGGCCGGAACGGTCTTCGGGGTCTCGGACCTGTGGACCGTCCACCTCGTCGGGGTCGTGCTCGTGGTGAGCGGCCTCAACGCGGTCCTGGCGCCGGCGGCGCTGCGGATCATGCGCTGGGTGCTCGCCGCCGACCTCGACCACGCCAAGCTGCCCGCCTGAGGGCCATCCGGTCCTGATCCGAGGCAGAATCTCGCCGTGGCCGACGACTCTCCCCGCCTGCGCCTCGGGGTCCTGAGCGTCGTGGCCTTCTCGCTGTTCTCCGTGCTGTTCGGACGCCTGTGGTACCTGCAGGTCATGGCCGCACCGCAGTACCAGCAGGTGGCCCGGGCCAACCAGGTTCGCATCATCCAGGTCCCGCCGGTTCGGGGCCGCATCGTGGACCGCACCGGCCTGGTCCTGGCCGACAACCGGCTGTCGGTGGTGGTGACCGTGGATCGCACGGTGATCGCCAAGGGATCGGCCCGCACCGCGCTCTTCACGAAGCTGGCCCCGGTCCTGGGCACGACGCCCGCCTCCCTCGAGCACCGCTACAACGACGGGCAGTACTCGCCGCTGCTGCCGCTGCCGCTCGCCACGATCAGCAAGAAGGACACCGCCGTCTACCTGAAGGAGCGCCTCGCGGAGTTCCCCGGGCTTGCCGTCGAGACCCAGCCGGAGCGGGTCTACCCGTACGGCACGCTGGCCGCCCACGTGGTCGGCTACGTCGGGCGGCTGTCGTCGGACGAGGCCAAGAGCCTCGCCAACGAGTGCGCCAAGGACCTCACGGCCACCACCTGCTACCAGTTGAGCGAGACCGTCGGCAGCGCCGGCGTCGAGCAGGTGTTCGAGCGCGAGCTGCGTGGCCGCCCCGGCTACCAGCGCCTCGAGGTGGACGCCAAGGGCCGGGTCGTGCGGGTCCTGGAGGACGTCGCGCCGGTGCCCGGGCACGACGTGGTGCTGACGATCGACGCCCGGATCCAGCAGCTGGCCGAGCAGACCCTGGCCCTCAAGCTGCAAGAGACCGCCACCCGCGGTCCGATCGATCCGATCACGAAGCTGCCGACGGGCAAGAAGTACGGCTCACCCGCCGGCGCGGTCGTGGTCGAGGATCCCTCGAGCGGCGACATCATCGCCATGGCGTCCTACCCGACCTTCGATCCCCGTGAGTTCGTCCAGGGGATCTCCCAGGCCCGCTACGACCAGCTCAAGGACCCGGCCACCCACAACCCGCTCCTCAACCGGGTCGTGCAGGGCGACTACGCGCCGGCGTCCACGTTCAAGATGGTGTCGGCCACCGCCACGGTGTCCTACGGTCTGAAGGGCCCGAAGGACGTCTGGGACGACTCGAGCGGCACGTTCGACCTGCGCACGATCGAGCCGTCGTGCACGCAGAACTGCACCCGCCACAACTCCCAGAGCCTCGGCAACGGCAAGATCGACCTGTCCCAGGCCCTCACGGTGTCGAGCGACACGTACTTCTACGACGTCGGTGCCCTGTTCTGGCTCTACCGCAACGGCGCCCCCGGCCGCCCCGCCTACAACTACGCCTTGCAGGACGAGGCCCGCAACTTCGGCTTCGGCACGGCCACCGGGATCCAGCTCCCGGACGAGCACGACGGTCGGATCCCCGACGACAAGGTCAAGACGGCGCTGCGCCAGCAGTACCCGGCGGCGTTCAGCGACGGTGTGTGGACCACCGGCGACAACATGAACGTGGCCGTCGGTCAGGGCCTCGTCTCGGTCACGCCGCTGCAGCTCGTGAACGCCTACGGCGCCTTCGCGAACGGCGGCACGCTCTGGTACCCGAACATCGTCAAGGAGATCGACCAGAACGGCACCGGCGGGAGCCCGTCGCGCCAGCTC
>Ga0209048_10007243_pt1 | contig 10273 bp, 7 predicted proteins | sample FrelakmetCRP12CR_FD_187146 | JGI IMG/M metagenome (GOLD analysis project Ga0209048, IMG submission 187146) | Freshwater lake sediment microbial communities from the University of Notre Dame, USA, for methane emissions studies - CRP12 CR (SPAdes)... | ecosystem: Environmental > Aquatic >... | reverse complement strand
CACCGCGGCGCGGCAACGATGACCTCGCCATCGATCTGGCCGGCCTGCGTCACGCAAGGCGCGAACCGCACGCCTGCCTCGGCGCAGAGCCGAGCGAACTCGGACAGCACGGTGCGGGCAGGCAAGTGGACCGCCCGATCGTGTTCACGCCCGCGATCAGGCCTCGACCCGGTGGTCGAGCGACCAGTGCCTGGAGAGTTCGATCAGCACATTGACGTCCGCGTCCGGCGCGTCGTAGCGCCAGACGGCGGCACCCTTGCTCAGCTTGCCGAGCCGCGCGGGGCGGATGCAGACCGCGCCCAGCGCGAGTTCGCGCGCCGCGATGGCTTGGGCATCGGCGCGCGACTCTGGGTCGGCGGCAAAGAAGAGCCAGTGGCGGATGAACTGGTCCTGCAGCCGCATGAGCTCGTGGCACAGCGGCTCGGGCACGGGCGGCGGGTGCGGCAGCATCATGTCGCCGGCCGCAGTCGATTCGACCCAGGGGCCGTAGACGTCGTCCTGCGCCGAGCGCAGCAGACGTGTCCTCGCCGAGGAGTAGTAGTCCTGCAGCACAAAGTACGCGCCGCGCTGCTCGCCGTTGGTGGCGCCGATGAACCAGCCGAGGACATCCGGCCCGCTCTCGAACCAGAGCACGGCGTAGAGCAGGCCGACGCCGCGAGGCGCGTAGCCAAGATGAGCATGTGCCTGGATCATCGCGCGCTACTCCGTCAGTGACGACGAGGTCAATGCTGCCGCGCTGCCCGGATTGCCCGTTGAGTCCGATCAAGGTTGGGCGCATCGTGTCAGGGCAAATACCAGCCCCGCAAGTACCGATATCCGCACCCACCGACTTCGGCTATCTTCGCGCGACCACTGTTGCCCACGAGGTTGCGTTGATGAGATCCCTGACCCGTTTGCTGTCCGTCGTCGCCCTCTCGCTGCTGGCGCTGGCGTCCGCGCCTTCGCTGGCGCAGGACAAGGTGCTGCGCATCGTGCCGCACTCGAACCTGGCGATCCTGGACCCGATCTGGACCACCGCCTACATGAGCCGCAACCACGGCTACATGATCTACGACACCCTATTCGGCACCGACGAGAACGCGAAGATCAAGCCGCAGATGGTCGAGGACTGGACCGAGAGCCCCGACCACCGGCTGTGGACGTTCAAGCTGCGCAAGGGGCTCGAGTTCCACGACGGCAAGCCCGTCACCGGCGACGACGTGATCGCCTCGCTCGCCCGCTGGGGCAAGCGCGACGCGATGGGACAGGCGCTGTTCACCTTCGTCGACCGCATGGATTCGCCGACGCCCGACAGCTTCCGCATCTTCCTGCGCGAGGCCTGCGGCTTCGTGCTCGAGGCGCTTGGCAAGCCGTCGTCGAACGTTCCGTTCATCATGCCCAAACGCGTGGCCGAGACCGACGCCTTCAAGCAGATCGACGACTACACCGGCTCGGGCCCGTACATCTTCAGGAAGGACGAGTTCAAGCCCGGCGACAAGGCGGTCTACGTCAAGAACACGAAGTACGTGCCGCGCAAGGAGGCGCCGTCGGGCACCGCCGGCGGCAAGAACGTGTACGTCGACCGCGTCGAGTGGAACCTGGCGCTGCGCGACGCGCAGGCGCAGGTCAACGCGCTGCAAAAGGGCGAGGTCGACATCGTCGAACAGTTGCCGTTCGAGCACTACGAGTCGGTCAAGGCCGACCCGAACATGCAACTGCCCAAGGTCGCCAACATGGGGCTGCAGTACATGGCGCGCTTCAACCATCTGCACAAGCCGCTGGACAACGTCAAGGTGCGCCAGGCGGCGCTGGCGGCGTTCGCGCAGGAGCCCTTCCTGCGCGCGCAGGTCGGCGTGAAGGAACTCTACAAGACCTGCCCGGCGATGTTCATCTGCGGCACGCCGTTCGCAAGCGCGGCGGGCAGCGAGATCCAGTCCAAGTCGAACATGAAGAAGGCGCAGGAACTGCTCAGGGCGTCGGGCTACGACGGCACGCCAATCGTGATCATGAAGCCGACCGACCTCGCCGCGATCCAGAAGCTGCCCGACGTCGCGGCGCAACTGCTGCGCCAGGCCGGATTCAAGGTCGACCTGCAGGCGATGGACTGGCAGACGCTGGTCGCGCGCCGCGCCAAGAAGGACGCGCCCGACAAGGGCGGCTGGCACATCTTCCTGACCGGTTTCCAGGCCTTCGACGTGTGGAACCCGATCTCCAACCCGGTGATGGACACGCGCGGCGAGCAGTCCACCTGGTTCGGCTGGGCCAAGGACGACAAACTCGTCGAGCTGCGCAACCAGTTCATGCGCGCGACCGACGAACCCGCGAAGAAGAAGCTCGCCGAGCAGATGCAGATCCGCGCCTATGAGATCGTCACCGATGCGCCACTGGGCGAGATCGACGTGCCGATGGCCGCGCGCAAGAGCGTCACCGGCTTCTTCCTCTCCAATGGGCACATCTACTGGAACCTGAAGAAGAATTGACGCAGTGCACGCGCCGATGCAACCCATGAACGAGCCCGCCGAAGCACTCGACCTGATCATCCGCGGCGGCACCGTGATCGACGGCACGCGCGCGCCGCGGTTCGATGCCGACGTCGGCATCGCCGGCGGGCGCATCGTCACGCTCGGCGACCTGTCGGCGTGCCACGCCGCGCAGGAGATCGACGCGCGCGGCCGCATCGTCGCGCCGGGCTTCATCGATTCGCACACGCACGACGACCAGGCGTTGCTCGCGCAACCCGACATGTCGTTCAAGGTCTCGCAGGGCGTCACGACCGTCGTCGCCGGCAACTGCGGCGTCAGCATCGCGCCGCTGCGGGAGGGCCGGCCACTGCCGCCGCCGCTGGACTTGCTGGACATGGGCGAGCGGCCCCGATTCGGCTCCTTCGCCGCGTACTTCGACGCTCTGCGGCGCACGCCGGCGGCGGTGAACGTCGCAGCGCTGGCCGGCCACACGAGCCTGCGCGTCTGCGCGATGAGCGAGTACGACCGCGCCGCGAGCGGCGACGAGATCGCGGCGATGCGCGCACTGCTCGCCGAGGCGCTCGACGCCGGCGCGATCGGCTTGTCCACAGGCACGTTCTACCCGCCGGCCACGCACGCGCCGACGGAGGAGATCATCGAGGTGGGACGCGCGCTGACCGGGCGCGGCGGCGTCTATGCGACGCACATGCGCGACGAGGGCGACCGCGTGATCGAAGCACTCGACGAGAGCTTTCGCATCGGGCGCGAGCTCGACGTTCCGGTCGTGATCTCGCACCACAAGGTGATGGGCCAACGCAACTTCGGCCGCTCGGCGCAGACCTTGCCGCACCTGCGCCGTGCCATGCAGTGCCAGTGCATCGCGCTCGACTGCTACCCGTACACCGCCGGCTCGACGATGATCCGCACCGACCGCGGGATGCTCGAAGGCCGCGTGCTGATCGCATCGAGCGTGCCGCACCCCGAGTGCGCCGGGCGCGACCTGGCCGACATCGCCGCCAAGTGGGGCGTGCCAAGGGAAGAAGCGGCGCGCCGGCTGCAGCCCGGCAGCGCGATCTACTTCTCGATGGACGAGGCCGACGTGCGCGCCATCATGGCCTTCGAAGCGACGATGATCGGCTCCGACGGCATTCCGCTTGGCGACAAGCCGCACCCGCGCCTGTGGGGAACCTTCCCGCGCGTGCTCGGCCGCTACAGCCGCGAGATCGGCATCTTTCCGCTCGAGACCGCGGTGTGGAAGATGACGGGCCTGACGGCGCGCAACTTCGGACTCACCGGCCGCGGCACGCTTGCCCCGGGGCAGCAGGCCGACGTCGTCGTGTTCGACGCCGCGAGCGTGCGCGACGTCGCCGACTACCAGGCGCCGACACGCCCTGCGGCCGGAATCGAGGCCGTGCTCGTCAACGGCGCGATCACCTGGCAGCAGGGCCGCCACCTCGGCACGCGCAGCGGCCAGGTGATCGTGCGCGACGAGGCCGGCGCCGCGCGCAGCGCGCGGCCGGGCTGAAGGCCGCTGCGTCGCAAGCCCACCGCCGGTCTCGCCCCGATGTTCTCGTTCCTCGCGCGGCGTTTGCTGTCGACGCTTCCGGTCCTGCTGATCGTCTCGGTGCTCGTCTTCCTGCTGCTGCGCCTGACGCCCGGCGACCCGGCCGCCGTGCTCGCGGGCGACACCGCGAGCACCGATCAGATCGCGCAGATCCGGACCCACCTCGGCCTGGACCGCTCGATCCCGGCGCAGTTCGCGATCTGGTTCGGCCACCTGCTCGGAGGCGACCTCGGCGAATCGTTCTACTACAAGGCCAAGGTCACGACGCTGATCGCGCAGCGGCTCGAACCGACGCTGTCGCTGGCGCTGATCACGATCACGATCGCGGTGCTGGTTGCGGTACCGCTGGGCGTGCTCGCGGCGTGGCGCTTCGGCGGCTGGCTCGACCGCTGCCTGATGGGCTTTTCGGTGCTCGGCTTTTCGGTGCCGATCTTCGTCCTCGCTTACCTGATGATCTGGCTCGTCTCGATCAAGCTCGGCTGGCTGCCAGTGCAGGGCTACCGGCGGCTCGCTGACGGCTTGGTGCCCTACCTGAGCCACCTCGTGTTGCCAGCGCTCACGCTGTCGGTTGTCTACATCGCGCTGATCGCCCGCGTCACGCGCGCGTCGGTGCTCGAGACGCTGGGCGAGGACTACATCCGCACCGCGCGCGCCAAGGGCCTGCCCGAACGGACGGTGCTGCTGCGCCACGCGCTCGCGAACGCGGCGGTGCCGATCGCGACCGTGATCGGAATCGGCATCGCGCTGCTGATCGGCGGCGTCGTCGTCACCGAATCGGTGTTCGCGATTCCCGGCCTCGGGCGGCTGACCGTCGACGCCGTGCTGGCGCGCGACTTCCCGACGATCCAGGGCGTGATCCTGCTGTTCTCGTTCATCTACGTCGCGGTCAACCTGCTTGTCGACCTGTCGTACGTGTTCTTCGATCCGCGCATCCGCTACTGAAAGCCATGGCGAACAGCACCGAGTTCGATTCGCTGTCGACCGAATCGGCAACCGTCGTCGCGCAACCGAGTGCGTTGGCGCGCGTGCGCGCCAACGTCTCGGTGCGCATCGGCAGCAGCGTGCTGCTGGCGCTCGTGCTCGTCGCGCTGCTCGCGCCGTGGCTCGGCACCGTCGACCCGACGCTGTTCGACCCCGCGAGTCGCGACCTGCTGCCGGGCGGGCAAGGCGAGATCACGACGCTCGAGGGCGATTCGATCAAGCACACCTTCCTGATGGGCTCCGACGGCTACGGCCGCGACATTTACAGCCGCGTGGTCTACGGCACCCGGGTGTCGCTCATCGTCGGCGTCTGCACGGCGCTGGTGGCACTCGCGTTCGGCATCGCGCTCGGCCTGTGCGCAGGCACGCTGCGCAGGCTCGACGGCCCGCTGATGCGGGTGATGGACGGCGTGATGGCGATCCCGGCGATCCTGATCGCGATCGCGCTCGTCGCGATCTGGCGCGGCAGCCTGCCGACGGTGGTGATCGCGATCGCGATCCCGGAAATCCCCCGCGTGACAAGGCTCGTGCGCTCGCTTGTGCTGACGATCCGCGAGGAGCCGTACGTCGAGGCGGCGATCTCTCTGGGCACGCCGACGTGGAAGATCATGCTGCGCCACATCCTGCCCAACACGGTAGCGCCGCTCGTGGTGCAGGGCACCTTCATCTGCGCGTCGGGCATCCTCGTCGAGGCGATCCTGTCGTTCCTCGGCGTCGGGCTGCCGCCCGACATCGCGACCTGGGGCAACGTGATGGCCGAGGGTCGCGCGCAGTTCAACGAATTCCCGCACAACATCTTCTTCCCCGGCATCTTCCTCGCCGTCACGGTGCTCGCCGTCAACATGCTCGGCGACGGACTGCGCGACTCGCTCGACCCGAAGATGGCCAAGCGCGTATGACCGAGGCCGTCTCGCGCAGCGCGCCGATCCTCGAAGTCCGCGATCTCACGATCGCGCTGCCGCACGGGAGCGACCGCGCCACCGCGGTGCAGAAGGTGTCGTTCAGCGTCAGCCGCGGCGAGATCCTCTGCCTGGTCGGCGAGTCGGGCTCAGGCAAGTCGGTCATCGCTCAGGGCGTGATGGGGTTGCTGCCGAAATCGCTGCCAGTCACCGGCGGGCAGGTCCTGCTCCACGGCGAGGACATCACCCACGCGCCGCTGTCGCGCCTGCGCGAACTGCGCGCAACGCGGATGTCGATGATCTTCCAGGAGCCGATGACCGCGCTCAACCCCGTGATGCGCTGCGGCGCGCAGATCGACGAGGTACTGCGCGAGCACACGAAACTCAAGCCGGCCGAGAGGCGCGCGAAGATCCTGGCGACGATCCGCGAGGTCAGCCTGCCCGAGCCCGAGCGCATCTTCGCGTCGTACCCGCACCAGCTCTCGGGCGGCCAGCGCCAGCGCATCGTGATTGCGATGGCGCTGATCCTCGACCCCGCGCTCGTGATCGCCGACGAGCCGACGACCGCTCTCGACGTGACGACGCAGGCGAAGATCCTGCGCCTGATCCGCGACCTGCAGCGGCGCCACGGCAGCGGCGTGCTGTTCATCACGCACGACTTCGGCGTCGTCGCCGAGATCGCCGACCGCGTGGCCGTGCTGCGCCTCGGAGACCTGGTCGAGCTCGGGCCGCGCGACGAGGTGCTGAAGCAGCCGCGACACGACTACACGAAGATGCTGATCCACGCCGTGCCCAACCTCACGCCCGTACACCGCACGCCAAACAACGACGGGCCGGTGGTGCTGGCCACAAAGGGCCTCGCGAAGACCTACACCGACGGGAGCTGGTTCGGCCCGCGCCGCGAAGTGCATGCCGCGGCCGACGTGAACCTGGTACTGCGACGCGGGCAGACGCTCGGCATCGTCGGCGAATCGGGCTCGGGCAAGTCGACCGTCGCGCGCTGCGTCGTGCGCCTGATCGACCCGAGCGCGGGCCGGATAGAAATCGACGGCGAGGACATCGCGACGCTGCCCGCTGCGCGCCTGCGCCCGCTGCGGCGCCGCGTGCAGATCGTGTTCCAGGACCCCTACCGCTCGCTCAACCCGCGCCGCCGCGTCGGCGACGCGATCATCGAGGGGCCGCTGAATTACGGGCTGTCGCGCGCCGACGCCGTCGAACGCGCGCGCGGCTTGATGGCGCTGGTGCGCATGGATGCGTCGGCGCTCGAGCGCTACCCACACCAGTTCTCCGGCGGGCAGCGCCAGCGCATCTGCATCGCGCGCGCCCTCGCGATGGAGCCCGAGCTGCTCATCGCCGACGAGGCCGTCTCGGCCCTGGACGTCTCGGTGCAGGCGCAGGTGCTCGAACTGCTGGAGGAGATCCGCGGCCGGCTCGACCTGGCAATGCTCTTCATCACCCACGATCTGCGCGTCGCGGCGCAGATCTGCGACCACGTTGCCGTGATGTCCAAGGGCCGTGTCGTCGAATACGGCTCTGCCGCGCAGGTCTTCGGCGACCCGCAGCACGAGTACACACGCGCCCTGTTCGACGCTGCGCCGGGGCGCGGGTTCGACTTCTCGAAGGCAGCCTGAATCGAATCACCGCCGGGCATGCGGCTTCAGGTCGCCTGCCTTCAGACCATCGCCATCGTCCAACCGGGCGACATGATCGTCAGCAATGCAGCGCTTCGGCGCATTCGCAGTCGAGCCGCGAACCCATAGTCCAGACCACGCCCTGACTTTCGCGGAGGCACGGCCGACGTTTGTCTCAGTTCCAAAGACTCCGTTTAAGCCCAAGCCGAGGGACCATGATGCGAAGAACTGTGGACCATCCTGCACCCGCTGCCAATTTGGGACGGATTCGCCGCTTAGCGCCTCACTGACCGTAACGCTACTCTCGAGCGTCCGCTTGAGAGTTCGCAAGAGTTTGGAAGACGCCGGCACTCCACTCATTTCGCACGAAAGACGCCCCTGAAAAGACGGATCTGCCCTTCCTGAACACTGCGCGTTGCGTTCTCGGCCTTTTGCGCGAGATTGTCAACATACACGGACAAGCTCAGCGGCGCCTGTGGCAAGCCTTCCGGAGTTCCAATCGCAGGAAGAGGCAACGGCGCGTCGCTGACATCCTCGAAGTAATCGACGATGAATCCGCTATCAGCAAGAAGTGCACGCATCTCGTCGGAAGAAACCAGAAGATTGTCGGCCGCTTGCGCGGCCCACGGAAGTGGAAAGTAGCTCGCAACCGCTTTCCCGGAAACCATCTCCTGAAAGGCAAATCGGCCGTCCCGCTTGAGGACTCGGTGGCACTCCCCATAGAGCTTTCGCTTGTCTGCGATGTTCATGCCGACGTTTTGCATCCAGGCGACATCAAACGATGCGTCCGCAAAAGGCATGTCAAGTGCGCTGCCCTGGTGCATCTTGATTCGATCCTCAAGGCCGGTGAGCCGATTTAGAAGTCCCGCCGCAACGCAATAATCGGACGACATCTCGATGCAGTCGACATGGCAGCCGTGCAAAGAAGCGAGCATCCTGGCAGGGCCGGCCAATCCAGCACCGATGTCGAGAACGCGATCATCGTCCCGAATCTGCGCCAAGTCCTTCAACACAAGTGAGGCGCGGAATCCACCTGTGTGGAAGTGATCAAGCGCCCCCAGCTCCACAGGCGACAGTGGTCGGTCAGGACTCAATCCAGCCGCCCGTAGAGCGACCAGGATTCGCTCCTCGATGTCGTGCGCCGAATAGTGTGTTTGCAGTCCCGCCATAGATGACTCTGTTACGAAGCCGACCATGCACGCACGCGAAGATTGCAGGCGAGCGCGCTAATGTAGTGTCTACCGAGAGACCTGCGGATTGATCTGGACGTTGCCGAATGGACGCGCCATGCATTGCTTGACGACCGCACCCGCTGCAAAGGGAACGCGCGCTAGGCAGGTGCTGAGCGTCACCTCAGGGTCGGCGTGATCCAGCAGACGGGTTCTCGATACCGCGGCCTGTCAGCCGCCGTCAATGCGCGCAGCCAAGCGTCTGTTGGACGCAGCCGCCGGTTCCCGGCCAGCGCCGGTCCGTTAAAGCGTCAGACCCACATCGCCATATCGACCGAGAGCGCCGCGCCGAGCCAATCGGCGAGCTCTGCGCGCCTTCGGTCCTCTCCCGCCGTGCCCGCTATGCCGCCTTGACCGGCATGTGCTCTTCGACCGCGTCGATGACTCTCTCGGGCTCCTCCGCATCCTCGTCGCTCTCCCGGTTGAGTACTCTTGTCATTCGCTGCTCGTCGAGCTCGCCGCACCACTTGCCCACGACAACGGTTGCCACGCCGTTGCCGATCAGGTTCGTCAGTGCTCGCGCTTCGGACATGAAGCGGTCGATGCCGAGAATCAGCGCGAGCCCCGCGACCGGAACATTCCCCACCGCCGACAGCGTCGCCGCGAGCACGATGAAGCCGCTGCCGGTCACCCCGGCAGCACCTTTGGACGTCAGCAGGAGCACCGCGAGCAGGGTCAGCTGCTGCGTCAGCGTCATCGGCGTGTTGGTCGCCTGCGCAACGAACACCGCTGCCATCGTAAGGTAGATCGATGTACCGTCGAGGTTGAACGAATAGCCGGTCGGAATGACGAGACCCACCGTCGACTTCCTGACGCCGAGGTTCTCCATCTTGGCCATCATCCTCGGCAGCACGGATTCCGACGACGAGGTGCCGAGCACGATCAGGAGTTCCTCCTTGATGTAGCGGATGAACTTCAGGACGCTGAAGCCGTGATACCGGGCGATGAGGCCGAGCACGACCAGGATGAAGACGAGACAGGTGAGATAGAACGTCCCCATCAGCTTGCCGAGCGAGAGCAGCGACCCGAGGCCGTACTTGCCGATCGTGAACGACATGGCGCCGAAGGCGCCGATGGGTGCCACCTTCATGATGACGCCGACGATTGCGAACAGGACGTGCGATGTCTTCTCGATCATGTCGAACACCAGCGTGCCACGGCCGCCGAACTTGTGCAGGCAGAAGCCGAACAGGACAGCGATCAGCAGTACCTGCAGGATCTCGCCCTTGGCGAACGCATCGACAACCGTGCTCGGGATGATGTTGAGCAGGAAGTCCTGCGTGCTCTGCATCTGGCCCGGCTTGGTGAAGGCCGCGACGCTCTTGGTATCCAGCGAGGCGGGATCGATGTTCATGCCCGCGCCCGGCTGCACCAAGTTGACGATCGTGAGTCCGACGATCAGCGCGATGCTGCTGACGACCTCGAAGTACAGCAGCGCGAGGCCGCCCGTCTTGCCGACCTTCTTCATGTCCTCCATCCCGGCGATGCCGACGACGACGGTGCAGAAGATGATCGGCGCGATGATCAT
>Ga0209048_10007242_pt1 | contig 10274 bp, 9 predicted proteins | sample FrelakmetCRP12CR_FD_187146 | JGI IMG/M metagenome (GOLD analysis project Ga0209048, IMG submission 187146) | Freshwater lake sediment microbial communities from the University of Notre Dame, USA, for methane emissions studies - CRP12 CR (SPAdes)... | ecosystem: Environmental > Aquatic >... | reverse complement strand
ATTTGGTCCCTGACGGCAGGTTGGACCAGGCCAGAGGAGGTGAAAAATTCAACCCTTTGCAGGTGCACCTGGCAGGGATGGGCTGCCCTTCGCTAAAGGCGGACGAAGTCATGCTCATGTTTGCCATAGAGCCTCCAGTTCAGCAAAACGCAAGCGTCGGTGATGATTTTGTTTAAACTTCAAATTCACCGTTGATTTTATTTTTTTCATTGTAGCATTTTCTTATAAGAAAGATATGAGTTTTCCCTGCGCCGAGAAAAGAAAAAAGGACAGGCGATTTACCTGTCCTTTGAGTTCCAAAGTCTACTTTATTTCGTCAACCAGTAGAAGAAACCTCTCAAGGTGATGGCATACACCCGGTAGGGTTTCGGCCCCACCAGGGCTTCAGCGTTGATGAAGACCGTGGGAGTCCCGAATAGATGGGTCTTCTCCAATTCCGTCACCTGGTTTCGGACTACGCGGGATGTATTGGGGTCGAACAAACAGGCGTTCACCTGGCCTATATCCACCCTGAGCTGGGTGAGGGTATTGTTGACGAAAGCATCCGTTTCCATGATGGATTTATCTGCACTGAAAAGTATGTCGTTCAATTGCCAGTATTTATTCGGATCCTGCTGGTAGACACAATACGCGACTTCTGCCAGGTGATTCGTGTCCCCTTTCACCGGAAAATGGGCAAAAACGAAATTCGGAGCGTACTTATCGACCAGTTTCAGCATGACCGGGTAGGCCTTGCGGGAATATTCACATTCGTAGCATCCGATGAAGACAATCTTTTCCGGGCTGTTTGGATTTTTCACCGCAAAAGTGGAAAGATCCACATTCACCAGGGTAAGGTCTTTCGCGGAAGTAGCACTGGTTGGACAATTTGTGGCTGAAGTGGCGACATTTTGCCCTTTCGGGTCAAATACACACAACCCGGTCGAGTTCAAGCCGTTACAACTGCCGGTGGTGTAGTACAGGACCAGTCCGCGGACTCCCATGACCAGGCTGAGGATGAACAAGACGACGAAGATCCAGGAAATGACTTCAAAATACTTGCTGATGAACTTTGCGACCGGAACGGAGCGGGTGAGCAAACCGCCTACCAGCTTAGCTTTCATCTTCTTGTCGAACCCGGTTGTGCAGGGGCGGAAGGTCACCCGGTGGAAAACGCAATCCAAGGCTTCTTTTGCCAGTTGGCGGTTGGTGGCGCTGAAAATACCCAAAAGGGATAGAACGATGAATGAGGCTATACAAAACATGGTTTAGAGCACCTTTGCTATTTGATGGAAGTTTTCGAGAAGGGTATGGACTTCATCCAATGTATTATAGAAATAAAAGGAAACCCGCACGGAACCTGCCAGCTTGTGGGCGTGGAACCAGGAATGCACGCAGTGCTGACCGGAACGGACCTCGATGTTAGCCACCTGGTCCAGCATCAGGGCAATCTGGTGGGAATCCACACCTTGCTTGTAAAAAGAAAAGATCCCACCCCGCAACGCAGGATCATGGGGTCCGATAAGGGTGATCCCCGGGACATCCATTAACCCATCTGAAATAGCAGCATTCAACAAATGTTCCTGCTTCTGGATCGAGTCAAACCCGATCTTTTGAAGGTATTTCACTGCGGCTTCCAGACCAATGATCCCCGCATAATCCTGCAGACCGGCTTCGAATTTCTCGGGTGGGGGCAGGAATATCCCGGATTCATAGGTTGTGCTGGAAACGGTTTCACCGCCCACCATAAAGGGATCCATTTGTTCGAGCAAAGTGTATTTGCCATAGAGGATCCCCGTGCCTGAAGGACCCATCATCTTGTGACCAGAGAAAGCCAAAAAATCCACATTCAAAGCTTTGACATCGATCTTCTGATGGGGTGCAGTTTGAGCAGCATCCAATAGAACGAGCGCTCCGGCTGCATGAGCATTTTTGACGATGGTTGCCATAGGAATGGTCAACCCATCCAAGTTGGAAGTTGAGCCAATGGCGACCAGTTTGACGCCCCCGGACAAGAGCTTTTCAAATGATTCCAAATCGAATGTATTATCCGGTTTCGATGGGATGATCTTTAAAATGGCTCCTTGCTTTTGGACAAGTTGCTGCCAAGGCAGCAGGTTGGAATTGTGCTCCTTCGCCGAAACCAGGATCACATCCCCCTTTTTGAACTGCAGGGAATGAGCGACGAGATTGATCCCCTCGGTGGTGTTACGGGTAAAGAGAATTTCTTCTTTTTTGGAAGCGTTGAGGAACCTGGCAATCGTTTTTCGGGATTCATCGCATCCCTTGGTCACCTCTGCTGCCAGGTAATGCATCGACCGACCCATACAGGCGGAGGATTTCAGGTAATAACCGTTAATGGCATCAATCACAGATTGGGGGCGCAAACTCTGGCAGGCAGTATCAAAATAGATGATCGGTTTGCCCTTGCGCCGTTCCTGTAATAGAGGAAACTCCTGACGAATGCGTTCTATATCCATTTTGCAACAATTATAACGGCAATTCTATTGCGAGATGCCAAGCAGATTGATCAAGGCTATTTCCACCCCCAAGGATCTATTAGAGAATGAAGGCAAGCGCTATGGCAAGAAGAATTCCAGTGGAAATGGAACCAATCCAAAGAACAAATGCGATGGGTCGGGTATCTTTTTTTCGATAATAAAAAAATCCACCAATTAAATCGGCGACGAAAAAGAAAATGCATAAAACTGGTATCAGCAAAAGTTGGGTGGGTTGAACAGGTGCAAGTTTTATCCCAGAAACGTCGAATCCGAGTGAAACCATCTTCAATGTTGGGATGATCAGGCTGACAGCAGTTAGTAGCAATAAGGTAAGAAGGAACCCGGTAAGTACAAAGGCTCGAGCCCACCGGTCGGACCAGACTGAGCGCAGGTAGGTAGCCGGTAACACGGATGTTGGTTGGATGGGAGCCAGGCTGCCCATTTCAAAAGAACGGCGGAAGCTATCCAGGAAAGAGCCCGCAGCGTAGGGAGAGATGGCATATGTCTTATGTGTGGTGTAAATCAACAAAAGGGTATTGACATCTGAAGCCATGTATTCCACATTCCCAAGTTCCTCGTTGTGAATGGTGCCGAGGATGGCGCCCGGCAAAGCCAGGACAGGGATCGCCAGGTCAACTTCCATTTCGGATGCCATCCGCACCCAGTCGATGTCCTTGAGGGGGATTTCCTCGCGACGTAAACCCCATTTGAGCAGCACCCCTTCACGGCTCACCCGGTATTCCGCGCGGATCAGGGCGTACAGTCGGTACATGACAAAAAAGGAGGGGATCAAGAGCAGCAAAGAAACAATGAGGAAAAGAACAAAGTAAGCACCATATTGTTCCTGCAAGGCAAGAACGAACAAGGTAACACTGGCAGCGAAGGAAATAAAAACAATCACACCCAGGAGAAGAAGTCCCCTGCGCCTGACAGGTTGAAAGGAGTAAGGAGCTGGATACGGCATCTTGGGTCAGTCAATTATAAAGAGATATATATTGGCTATTATAGCTACAAACCTCATCCCATTGGAAAAAGACAACGTTATTCATCCATAATATAATCAATCTGCGGGCATTTCCCCACAGCTTGCTGCGAGACTGTTTTACAAAATCCGTCCCAAAGGGCGAAATCCCGTAAGGCTTCGTAGCTTGCTGCGAGGATAGAGATTTCAAGGATTTTGCCTTTATATTTAAGACACTTCAATAGGGAAAAACCAAATATCGAATGAGGAAACCTTTGAATCCATGAAGATCCTGCTGCTGAACCAGGTTTTTGTCTCACCGGGAGAACCCGGTCATACCCGTCATTTTGAGTTGGCCCAGACGCTACGAAAATACGGGCATGAGATGGTTATTGTTGCCAGTAACTTAAATTATCAAACGGGCATGCCCATCGATCCGACGAAAAATTCCATTTTCGAACAGAACATTGATGGAGTCAGGGTCATTCGCATTCCCATTTATTCGGCTATCCATCAAAGTTATTTCGCACGCGTGCGCTCCTTTGTGAGTTTCATGTTTAGATCCATCGGGGCATCCATGCGCATCCACGACGTAGACGTTGTGATGGGAACAACCCCGCCCCTTTTCCAGGCTGTGTCCGCCTGGTGGGTTGCTTTCTGGAAACACAAACCCTTTTTACTGGAAGTCAGGGACCTTTGGCCCGATTTCGCCATTGACATGGGAGTGATTAATAATCCAATCGTGATCTGGCTGGCAAGAGGACTGGAAAAGTTCCTGTACCGCAGGGCAACCAAGATCCTGGTGAATTCCCCGGCATATCCAGTCATTATTGAGAAAAAGGGGATACGGAAAGAGAAGATCGTTTTCATTCCCTATGGAACAGATACTCGCATGTTTTCCCCCAAAGTGGATGGGTCGAAAGTTCGAAAGGAATTGGGGATTCAAAAACAATTCCTGGTCGTTTACACCGGTGCGTTGGGGCAGGCAAATGATATTGAAACAATATTAAAGGCCGCCTCCCTTTTGAAAAAAAATCAGAATATCAAAATTGCCCTGTTTGGGGATGGGAAGCAGCGTGAGCAATTGGAGGCGGAAGCAAGACGCTTGAAACTGAATAATATCATCTTTGCTGGATCGCGACCGAAAAAGGAGATGCCCAGTGTTGTGGTCGCAGCGGATGCCTGCCTGGCTATTTTGGAGGATATCCCCATGTTCCGCACAACCTATCCCAACAAAGTATTCGATTACATGGCTGCAGGTAAACCGACCATCCTGGTGATCGACGGGGTCATCCGCGAAGTGCTCGAAGAAGCCAAGGGGGGGATTTTCGTGGAGCCGGGGAATGCCGAAAAGCTGGCACTATCGATTTTGACTCTCTTCCAAAATCCACAGACGGGAAAAAAGATGGGTCAATCTGCTAGGGATTATCTGATTAGCCATTTCGACCGGGAAAAGCAGATGCAAAAAACCATTCAGCTCTTAGAGGGGTTGGTTTGATGATCATTCCTTGGGTCGCCATTTTTCTGGGAATGGGCATCATTTCTTGCTTAGGAGTCCTGGCGTTACGCAAGTGGATTGTACGCAAGCAGATCCTGGATATTCCCAATCAGCGGAGTTCTCACACCATACCTACTCCACGCGGGGGCGGTCTGGTCATCGTGATCCTAGTACTGGTTGCTATCCTAGTCCTTACCATTCTGAACCGCATGTGGTTGCCAGGGGCTGTGCTTCTCGTGGCGGGAGGTCTGATCGCCCAGGTGGGTTGGTGGGATGACCGCCATTCCCTGTCTGCTCCCATCCGTTTGCTGCTGCATTCCTTGGCTGCGATCGCTATCATCGCCGGAGTGGGATACTTCCAAGACGTCACATTCCCAGTGCTGGGAACTCTCCATTTGAGTTGGGTGGGGATTCCTGTCACATTCATCTGGATCGTCGGACTGACGAACGCCTACAACTTTATGGATGGGATTGATGGGCTAGCGGGAGGTGTGGCGCTCGCAGGTGGGATCGGTTGGACGGTGCTCAGCTTTTTGGTTGGTTACGGGTTCAGCTCCTATCCTTTTTGGATTGGTTTGGTCATTGGCGCCGGGAGTTTGGGATTCCTGGTGCACAATTGGGCTCCGGCAAAGATATTCATGGGTGATGTCGCCAGCACCTTTCTGGGATTCTTTTTTGCAGTACTTCCCTTGCTGGCAAGCAATTTACAGGGGAAAGCAGCAACAGTGGGAGCTGTTTTCATGTGGACGTTCTTGTTGGATACCTTGATCACTTTCATCAGCCGGACAATCCGCCATGAAAAGGTGCTCAGTGCACATCGCTCGCATCTCTATCAGAGATTGACCCTGTCAGGCTTGCAACCCTATGCAGTAAGCCTGTTGTACATATTTTTTTCTATCATCGCGGGGTTATTGAATATCGGATGGATCCAAAACTTTCCGCGTTTTGACTATTTGATCCTTGTGGGTCTGCCCGTTATTTGGATTGTGCTTTGGATTATCCTGCGTGGTCGGGAAAAACTCAGATTGGGATCGAACCTGGTCTAAATATCGCTGCATCATCTGTCAGGTTAAAACTGGAAATATCTCGTGCCAATCCATTGTGAGTTGCCGTGATAATCCCTGCGAAATTTATCACCGAGGAGAGTAAATGAAAAAGATCAATCCAAAAATGGGTATGGGTTCACTTTCGACTCATGTGGGTGAGGGTGACAATCCTTATGAAGCTCATGTGATGCCGATCTATCAAACTTCCACTTTCGGTTTCCCCGATGTTGCCACCGGGGCAGCAATATTTAAAGGGGAAAAACAGGGTTACATCTATACCCGTATGAAGAACCCCAACCTTGACCAACTTGCATTAAAGTATGCTGTTTTGGAAGGGTTGGATTTATTGAGAGAGAATCCTGACATTCCCGTGGAGAATGTGGTTGGTGGGTTTGTATTTTCTTCCGGGATGGCTGCCATTGCCACATCGATCCTCGCGAGAGCCAAGGCGGGTGATACGATCATCGCCCAGGAAGCCCTTTATGGCGCCACCTATACTTTCCTGCACGACATGGCTCCCCGTTTTGGGATCAAAGTGATTTTTCTGAAAGACATTCTTCCCGGAAAATGGCAAGCTGCTTTCAAGGAAAATCCAGGCGCATGCCTGGCATACATTGAAACACCTTCCAATCCAACCATGGCAATCGTGGATATCCAGGCGGTAGTAGACATTGCCCATAAAGCGGGAGCTTGGGTGTTTGCCGATAACACTTTCGCCACTCCCTATTGCCAAAGACCATTAACCTTTGGAGTAGATGTTGTGATGCATTCCACCACCAAGTATCTTTCCGGGCATGGCCAAATTGTAGGCGGCACGGTCATCAGCCGGCATGTGGATTATGTGAATGGCACTCTTTATGCCATGCTGAAAGTCCTTGGTGGAAATGACAGCCCCATTGAAGCCTGGTTGGCCAATATTGGCATGAAAACCTTTGAATTGCGCATGCAGCGTCATTGTGAAAATGCGATGAAGGTAGCTCAGTATCTTGAGAAACACCCTGCCGTGGAAAAGGTCTATTACCCGGGGCTTAAGAGCCATTCGGATCACGAGTTGGCAAAAAAGCAGATGCTCAATTTTGGTGGAATGCTTTCCTTTGAATTAAAAGGTGGTCTGGCAGCCGGCGAAGCCATGATGAACAAGGTAAAGATGATGACCCTGGCGGTCAGCCTGGGGAATGTGGATACCCTCATCCAGCATCCAGCCAGCATGACCCACGCGGGTGTCCCGCGGGAAGTTCGCCTGGCATCGGGCATTTCCGACGGGCTTGTGCGACTTTCTGTAGGGATTGAGAACGTGGAAGACATCCTAGCTGACCTGGAACAATCCCTTGGCAAATAGAGCCAGGGAGTAGAGCCAGATAGTAGAGCCAGATAGTTTGACAATTTGCAGAAAAAAAGTATACTAATCACGATTGCCTTCAGGGCAGGGTGAAAATCCCGACCGGTGGTCAGAACCCACGAGCGCAAGCTGATCTGGTGAAATTCCAGGGTCGACGGTAAAGTCCGGATGAAAGAAGGTCATTCCAGAAAAGAATGATGTGTATGTCTGAACCCTGACGGCAAACAGTCAGGGTTTCTTCTATGTCAAGTCAAACATCAAGCAAAAAAGGACGAACCTTCCTGAATATTTTGGACCGTCAACGCGGTTGGGTGATCCTCATCTCTGTCGGTGCCATTGTGTTGATCTGGCAGGCGTTGGTCTGGACCTTCAAATTCCCTGCCTTCATTTTGCCGAGCCCCTGGGAAGTTGTTTTGCGTTTTGGAAGCGCCATGGCAGATGGCACCTTGCTGCGCAATACGGCTTTTACCCTCCTGGAAGTCATCCTGGGCTTGTTGATTGGCTGCTTGTTGGCTATTTTCCTGGGCTATTTCCTTGGAAGGTCCCGTTTTCTGGAACGGATCATTTCCCCGATCCTGGTGGCAAGCCAGGCAATACCCGTCGTAGCCGTTGCCCCCTTACTGGTCATTTGGTTCGGACCGGGACTGGTTTCCAAGGTATTGATTTGTGCACTGATCGTTTTTTTCCCAGTCCTGGTAAATACCGTGGTGGGCATCCGGGCGGTATCCGAACATTTGCGTGATCTGATGAAATCATTCCGAGCTACGCGGATCCAGGTACTGCGCTATCTGGAGGTGCCAGGTGCCATGCCCATCTTCCTAGGAGGATTACGGATCGGAGCAACTCTCTCCGTTATTGGTGCAGTTGTTGGCGAATTCGTTGGCTCCGATCGAGGGCTGGGATTCCTCATCAGCATCGCACGTGGTCAATATGATACCGCCCTGGTCTTCGTTGCCATCCTGACCTTGATCATCTTGGCTCTAGTTCTGTATGGAGCTGTCCTTCTACTGGAACATTATTTTCTGAAATGGCAAAAGATCAATCAATAAGGATCATATGAAAAAAAGTCTCCTGTTCATTGCGATTCTGGTCCTCTTGATAACAGCTTGTTCACCGAAGGCTTCCACCCATTCCATCCGGTTGCCGGTGGGGTTCATCCCCAATATCCAATTCGCACCGCTCTATGTAGCGATGGATAAGGGGTTCTTCAAGACACAAAACCTGGATGTCCAACTAGACTACAGCATGGAAGCGGATAATGTGGCGTTGGTGGGTGCTGGGAAAATCCCCTTTGCGATCGTCTCCGGTGAACAGGTGCTCCTGGGGAGAGCCCAAGGGTTACCCATTGTTTACACCATGGTTTGGTTCCAGAAGTATCCGGTTGCCATTGCCTCTCTTAAGAGCGCAAATATCCTGATACCCGCTGATCTGAAAGGTAAAAAAATCGGCACTCCAATGCTTTCGGGTGCCAGTTATATTGGGTTGGAAGCAATTTTGAAGGCAGCTAACCTGAGTGACCAGGACGTCACCCTCGATACCATCGGGTTTACGCAAGTGGAATCTCTCATTGCGGGGCTCGATGATGCGGTGGTAGTTTATTCAAATAACGAACCTATCCAACTGGAAGCGCGTGGATACCCGGTTAATATCATTAATGTCGCGGATTATCTCCCGATGGTGGGGAATGGTTTGTTAACGAATGAAACTACCATCAACCAGGATCCAGCCCTGGTCAGAAGCATGATTGCTGCCATTATGCGGGGGATCCAATATACGATGGACCATCCCGATGAGGCTTACCAGATCAGCACGAAATATATCCAGAACCTGCAGGCGAACGATCCGATCCAAAAAAACATTCTTGCAGCGTCCATTGACCTTTGGAAAACGGGTCACCTTGGATTTTCACAATCCAGCGCCTGGGCGAACATGGAAAACATACTCAGGATAACAGGTCTGATCAAAACCGACCTGGATGTTATCCCGGCATATACCAACAAATTCCTGCCGTGATGTTATGGTGAAAACCACTCCTGCCATATCCCTCTCCCACCTGGGAGTTACCTACTCCAGCAGAAACGAAGATCTTGTTGCATTGCAGGACGTCAGTTTTCAAATCGCGCCGCGGGATTTTGTTTGTGTCCTGGGGCCTTCCGGCTGCGGAAAAACAACCCTGTTGCGGGTCCTCGCAGGATTGATCAAACCAACCGTGGGGAGGGTGGATTTCGATCCAAAACTGGGGCAACCCCAAATTGGATTGATCTTCCAGCAAGCCAACTTGATGCCCTGGCGGACCGTGTTAAAGAACATCACCCTGCCCTTGGAATTACAAGGAATTTCCACCCTCGATGCTGAGGAGCAAGCCCGACAATGGATCAACCAGGTGGGATTGCAGGGGTTTGAACATGCCTGGCCTCGGGATCTCTCCGGTGGAATGGCTCAACGGGTGGCATTGGCAAGAGCTTTCCTGCAAAACCCCGATATCCTCCTGCTAGATGAGCCTTTCGGAGCGTTGGATGCTCTCACCCGGGAAAGGATGGGCGGGGAATTGCTGGAAATCTGGCAAAAAGAACGGAAAACTGTGGTGATGGTGACCCATTCCATTGCGGAAGCCTTGCTGCTCTCCGACCGTGTGGTATTGCTTAGCCCAAGACCAGGCAGGATTGTGCTGGACATGCAGGTCCCCTTAAAGCGACCACGAAAAGAAGAAATCCGGTATACCCCCCAGTTTGGCAAACTGGCACATAAATTACGTTCAGCGATCAAACCAGTGGATTTATAAGCGGGGAAGATCGAGCAATTGCACTTCCATTTCCAGCTGAAGATTTGTATTGTTCAACCGGAAGAGGCTTTCCTGTAAATTCAGGATATGGCGAGTGACCCCGTCCAATTTTATCGACTGGGACAGCCGGTTGAGCTCGTCTTTGAAATCGAGATTGACCAATTCCCC
>Ga0209048_10007241_pt1 | contig 10275 bp, 8 predicted proteins | sample FrelakmetCRP12CR_FD_187146 | JGI IMG/M metagenome (GOLD analysis project Ga0209048, IMG submission 187146) | Freshwater lake sediment microbial communities from the University of Notre Dame, USA, for methane emissions studies - CRP12 CR (SPAdes)... | ecosystem: Environmental > Aquatic >... | reverse complement strand
CTGGGAACCGTTCGCCTCAAGGTGATGGGGATGGCTAACCGTGAGGCTACTCCCGAGGAAATAGACCGGATGAAACACATCGTGGCTCAAGGCCTTGAGGAGGGAGCGCGGGGCATCTCCGGAGGGTTGGTTTATCCCCCCAACCAATATCAAACCACGAAGGAGATCATTGAAATTGCGAAGGTTGTTCGGGAATATGATGGGCTTTTCGATGTCCACCTTCGTCATGAGGGAGACCATCTGGCCGAGGCCATGGATGAGGTGATTGAGATCGGGCGGCAGGCTCAAATCCCTGTGCTGATCTCACATTTCAAAGTGGCAGGGAAGAAGAATTGGGGGCGATCAGACCGGGTGTTAGGGAAAATCGATAGGGCACGGCGAGAAGGTGTTGAGTTGACGGTTTCTCAATACCCTTATACCGCTGGGAGCACCCTGCTCCATGCCGTTGTTCCCCCCTGGTATCATGCCCAAGGAGTAGAGAGGTTCGTTCAACGGATTCGTGAAGAAAGGGAGAGGATCAAAAGGGACCTGGAGAGAGAGAACTGGGATAACCCGGCCAAAAGTATCGGATGGGAAAACATCGTCATCTCATCCGTTAGGAGCGATGTTAATAAGAAGTACGAAGGGAAGAGAGTTACAGAGATTGCAGCCATGAGAAGCCTCAAAGACCCTGCCGATGCGGCCTTAGACCTTCTGGTTGAGGAAGACCTTGGCGTTGGAATGATTCTTTTTTCCATGGATGAAGAGGATGTGCTCAACATCATGAGCCATCCTTCTGTAAACTTCATCACCGATGGCCTCCTGGGAGGGAAGCCTCACCCGAGGAGCTATGGAACGTATCCCCGTATCCTCGGCCGTTACGTAAGATATGAACGCATCCTTTCTGTGGAAGAGGCTGTTCGCAAGATGACCTCCCTGCCCGCTGAAAAGCTGAGGCTCGGAAACAAGGGCAGGATCGTCGAAAACGGAGATGCCGACATCACGATCTTTAATCCGGATACCGTCATTGACCATGCCACCTATGAAAACCCGGAGCAGTTTCCAACCGGAATCGAATGGGTGATTGTGAATGGAACGGTTGTTGTCGAAAGAGGCAAACATACTCGTGCAAGGCCTGGAAAGGCAATCACGACAAGATGAACACAGAATGAGAGGGGAGAACAATGACTGATCGATTTATTCCTGCAGATGCCGATATTGTTTCAAGGTGCCGGGCGATCACCAAGCCCGGTTCCTACATGCTTCTTCCCCGGGCCAACCGGGTTGAGAACGTTCTCCCCGAATTCGAGAAGACCCTGGTCCAGGTTCTGGTTACTCCAAGTCTGGGGGCCCGCTTCATCCAGCATGAGCTTCTCCTCGAACCCGGAGGCGGAACGAAACAGCCCATCCAGGATGGGTTGGAGCATTTCCTTTACGTCCTGGAAGGGGGGATTCAACTCGAATTTTCAGGTAAGAAGCATGATTTGACCCCGGGCGGTTTTGCCTACCTGCCCGAAGGAAGTTCCTTCCGTGTGAAAAACCTCTCAGACCAGAGAAGCCGTATCTTCTGGACCAAGCGCCGGTTCAAACCCTTTGGGACCCTGAAACCCGATCCCATCATCAGCAATGAGAAGGACGTTCCAGCTTATCCCTGCGACACCTATATGGAACAGCATCTGATTTCTTATGACGTCAATGCTGCATACGATTTGGCTTTTAATCTCCTCAATTTTGAACCCGGGGTTTACTTCGGATTTGTGGAGAGTCACATCATGGAGCACGGGCTCTACATGCTGGAGGGCAGGGGAATCTACTGGCTCAATGGGAATTATCACGAAGTGCAGAAGGATGATTTTATCTATATGGCCCCTTACTGTCCCCAGTTTTTCTATGCGACGGGATGGGTGAAGGGACGGTATCTGATCTACAAGGATGTCAATCGCGACTTTAACGAAGATCTCAAATAAAGGAGGCAGTAAGATGGCTGTTCAAACAAATATCAATACCTTGAAGAAAATGGTGGATAGTATCAATTTTGTGGGTCGTCATCTCCTGTCGGTGAACGACCTCACTAATGAACAGATCTATGGATTGTTCGAGCTGGCGAAGACCCTGGAGCCATGGAACCGGTCGGGGCTGAACGTCCTGTCGGGAAATGTCATGGCCACGCTTTTTTTCCAGCCCAGCACCCGCACCCGGATGAGCTTTGAAACCGCCATGGCGAGATTGGGGGGAGCCGTGCTCACAGAGACTACGCCTCTGATCTCATCGTCCATGGCTAAAGAAGAGACCCTGGCCGATATGATCAAGGTTGTCTCCCAGTATGCCAACATCATTGTCATCCGTCACCCGGATGCCGATGAGGCCACGGGCGCAGTCCCTTTTGCCGACTGCCCCGTGATCTGCGGCGCCTTTGGTCATCGCGAGCACCCGACCCAGGCCCTCCTTGATCTCTATACGCTCTGGAGGACCTATGGCCGGGTGGAGGGTCTCAAGGTCTGTGTGGCAACGCCGGACCTCGTTGCGGCGCGAACAGGCCACTCCATGGCCCTCGGTCTTGCCCGACTTGGAGCCAAGGTTTATCTCGCGTCGACGAAAGCCCATCGAATTCCGCAGGAAATTATGGACAAGATTAAGCAGTATAAGGGGCATGTCGAAGAGGCCTTTGACATGAATCAAGAACAGTTCAACCATTTTATTTCTGACATGGATGAGGTTTATCTGCCCGGTTGCAGCGCGCCCAAGGGTGGAGAAGCGGAAGCCTGGAAGAAACTGATGGAGGATTACCTCGTTCGGTATGAAACGATCATGAAGGCGTTGAAAGAGAAGAACAAGACTATCTATGTCACCCACACGCTGCCGCGTCGACCGGGCGAAATGGATCTCCGGATCGACACCAGTCCCGGAGAGATCTATTTCAAGGCGATCGCTTACAGCGTTTCGATCCGCATGGCCCTGATTCTGGCCATGATTGGCCTCTAAAGATCCAATTTCAGGGAGCCATTATTCCCTTGACAATATATGTTATAAAATATAAAAAATGGGTGGGCGATAGGGTGGCAAAAACGTCGCCAAGAGAAGATCAGACATTACCGTTTGGCAAAAGGAGAGGGACCTATGGCAAAGAGAAAGATCGGAGTGATTGGCGGTGGAATCGTTGGAACAGCCCTGGGGTACAATTTGAGTCTTTACGATGAATTTGAAGTCATCCTGTTCGAGAAAGACCAGGTCGGGTCGGGCACGACGGCAAAGTCCGCAGGCACGGTCTGCCTGTTCGATGACTCCCTGAGTCACGAGTTCTGGGATGTGCGGCTCTACGGATTTCAGACCTATGAGAATCTTGAAAAAGAAGAGCACGGATCGGCCGGTTTTGATAAGACCGGGACGCTGGTTGTCGCCACAGACCCGGAAGTCGAAAAATTCATCAAGACCGGCATCGCCCTGACCCGGTCCGCGGGATACACGGCTGAATATATTACAGACAAAAAAGAGATCCTCAAACACCTCCCGGACCTGAATCTGGAAAAAGTACTGGGGGCCGGCTGGACGGCAGATGACGGTTACTTCGATCCCACCATGGCCGCCAGCACCTTCGTCAGGAAGATGAAGGCCAACGGCGCCAAGGTGATGATGTACACCAAGGTCGAAAAGATCAAGATGAGAGGCGACAAAGTGACCGGCGTCGATACCAATAACGGCAGTTTCGATCTCGACCTGCTGGTCGATGCCTCAGGCCCCTGGACCCGTTATACCAGCCGTATGGTCGGACTGGAGCTGCCCATCTGGCACACCAAGGCGGAGGTCTTCTTCCTCGTGCCGCCCAAAAAGAAACTGGGCTATACCTTCCCGGTGCTCAAGTATCCCCGCTTTTATGCCCGGCGGGAAGGCGACAACATCTTCATCTGCAAGGCTCACCTGACGATGGATCTGAGTGATCCGATGCATGCAGGGATTTGGGATCCGGATCTGCTTAAACCAACGGGCGGGACCGACGATTACTTTTTCGAGTTCCTCCTGGGTCAGTTGGAGGAGCATGCACCTCATTTAGCGAATTCGGGCCTTTCCTTTTCATGGCTGGGTTACCGGGCCGAGCCGCCGGACTTCTTGCCTATCCTGGGAGATACCCCAGTGGAAGGCTACATGCTGGCCATCGGCTGCGGCGGAAACGGCGTGATTGAAGGACCCGCCATCGGTCGTGACCTGGCGCTTTATATCGCAACAGGACAGAAATCCCTCTATTTGCAGCGGCTGCCCCTGTCGCGTTTTGAAAAGAAGTTTGATCTTAAGGCTGTACCTAAATAAAAAAATCGCTAAAGAAAGCAGGAAAGGAGGAAGGAATATGCTGACGAAATCATTGCGTGGAAGGGATTTTATCACACTTCGGGATTTCTCAAAACACGAAATCGTCACCATTCTGGAGACGGCACTGGCATTGAAGGCAGACTATGGGATCGGTCGGCCCCACAAGGTGCTCGATGGGCGAACCCTGTTCATGCTGTTTTTCAACCCGTCCATGAGGACGCGAAACAGTTTTGAGGCGGGAATATTCCAATTAGGAGGGCATGGACATTTTCTGGAGCCCGGCGCAACGCGCGTTCCGTCGCTGGAAGGGGAAGATATTGCCTATAAGACCGAGCGGATTTCGGATGTGGCCCGGACCCTCAATGGGATGGGCGATTGCATTGCCATCCGTATTCTGGGCGATGTGACCGGATGGGAATACGATAAAGGACTCCGAATCATCAAGGAATTTGCGAAATGGGCGGATATTCCAGTCATCAATATGGAAGATAACGTGTATCATCCCTGCCAGGGGATCGCCGATGTCATGACGATGTGGGAGCTTTTTGGCCGGGACCTGAGGGGCTTGAAGATCGGTGTGACATGGACCTTTTCCGGAAGCACGAAGAAGCCGATTGCGCCCCATCATGATGTGATGTATGCCGCCAGTTTCTTTGGGCCCAATATTGTTTACGCCAAACCCCCGGAAATGCGAATCGACCCTGAAATCGAGGCAGCCATCAAGGCGAATGTGGAGGCTAACGGAGGAACCTACGCGACCTCGGATAAGTTTGAAGATGCTTTCGCCGATGCGGATATCGTCTATGCCAAAAACCATGTCTGTTTGGACCTTCTCCCGCCTTTCCAGAAGAAACCCCAGCACGAAGAGATGGAGAAGTTGTTTTCGAAATATAAGAACTGGATCGCAGACGAAAAACGGATGAAGATGGGGAAGGACCATGTGAGATACATGCATTGCCTGCCTTGCGAGCGGGGTCAAGAGGTAAGCGACGAGGTCATGGACGGACCCCGGGCTGCCGTATGGACCGAGGCCGAGAACCGGCTTCATGGCCAGAAGGCCGTCATGTCCCTGATTATTCAGCCAAAGTAATCATGACCTCTGGAGAGGGTCCCCGGCTTATGGGCAATGCCTCCCCAGAAATACATTGAACCTAACGCGTCCGTGCCTGCAAGCTGGAGTGCCTGCTTTCGCCGGAGCGGTTCCCGCCTGCGCGAAGCCCCGCTTCGGCGGGGGTAGGCAAGTCGCGCAGGCAGGCGTTTCGGCACGCAGGCGTGTCACGTGTCCGTAACAGAGGAGCATAAAAACATGAAGATCGTAGTGGCTTTAGGTGGAAATGCCATTTCCCGTGAGGATCAAAAGGGTGATATCCCGGATCAGATCAACAATTGTCACGTCACGGCGAAGTATATCGTTGACCTTGTGGCAGCCGGCCATAAGGTCGTGACAACCCATGGCAATGGCCCCCAGGTCGGCAATATTTTACGGAGGGTCGAAGCGGCCCGGGGGATTGTTTATCCCTTGCCATTGGATATCTGCGGGGCCCACAGCCAGGGGGGGATTGGATATATCCTTCAACGGGAGATCGATAACACCTTCAAACAGAGGGGGATCGATAAGGTTGCCTATGCCGTCGTCACGCAGTGCCTCGTGGATAGAAAAGACCCCGCCTTTCAAAAACCGACGAAGCCGGTCGGTCCTTTCTTCACGAAGGAGAAGATCCAGCCCATGGTCGATAACGATGGATGGACCGTGGTGGAGGATGCAGGCCGGGGTTACCGCCGCGTGGTTCCCTCTCCCATCCCCACAAAGATTATTGAAGAGAGGATCATCCGTCAGGTCGTCGATTTTGGAGACGTTGTTGTCTGCTGTGGCGGTGGCGGAATTCCTGTTGTGGATGAGAATGGAATGCTCGTGGGCGTGGAAGGGGTCATCGATAAGGATTTTGCAACCAGCCTTCTGGCCAGGAAGATACAGGCTGATCTGATGATCATCACAACCGGCGTGGAGAAGGTTGCGGTTCAATTTAAGAAACCGGGCCAGAAGTTCTTTGACCGAATGACAGTTGCGGAGGCAAAGAAATACTATGAGGCAGGAGAGTTTCCTCCTGGGAGCATGGGGCCCAAGATCCTGGCCGCCATTGAATTCATCGAAGAGACAGGGAAAGAGGTCATCATCACGTTCCCTGAAATGATGATGGAGGCGGTTCAGGGAAAGACGGGAACAAGAATTGTTAAATAAAAAGTTGCGATCGAAAATAAGAAGAGGGTCAAGGTGTATTTTTTTCAATCGGAATTTTTTATGTAGTTACGCTATACGCCATGCACTCTGCGCTATGCCGTTTTAATTAAAAGAGGAGGCAGTCGTTATGGAAGTTCTTGAGGCGATACGGACTCGTAGAAGCATTCGAAAATTTAAGAATCAGGATGTACCGGATGATCTCATTAATCAGACCCTAACGGCCGGGATCTGGGCCCCTTCGGGCATGGATAATCAACCGTGGCGTTTTGCCGTTATTCGCGATAAACAAATAAAATCAGAGATTGCGAAGTTAACCATTCATACGGGCATTATCGAAGCAGCTCCTGTGATCATTCCTGTTTTTCTTGACCATCACGTGACGTTTGATACTGTCAAAGATGCACAGACCATGGGAGCATGCATGCAGAATATGTGGTTGACGCTCCACAGTTTAGGGCTGGGGGCCACGTGGGTAGGGCAAATCCTTAAAAACAAGGAGAATGTGTGGAAGATCTGCGGCGCGCCCGAAAAGTTTGAGCTGATGGCGGTCTTTGCTATCGGCTACCCCGCAGAAGATGGCGGACCGGGGAAGCGGACAGGCCTGGATAAAGTGGTTTTTTTACGAAAATAGACTCTATGATTTCTCTCTAAAAAAGGGGACGGGAGGGGTTGAGAAAAAATCACTCCATGTCATTAGAGTCGACCTATCACAGGGTTGAGTTACAGGAGAGATTCCATCCCATGGAGCGCCGAAGGGGCAATTTCGCAAGAGCGGGAGAAACTCTCAGGCAAAAGGACTGTAACTCAGTTCCATCCTGGAAAGATCTGGGGTTAAAGCCAGACACCGACGGGGATAAATCTCGATCTTGTCGAGGGATAATCTCTCAGGTCAAAAGACAGGGGGAAGACGGTCGTGGAAGCGGCCTCCTTCCCTTTTTTTTCACTCGCGAAGGTCTTGCTCAGGATTGGATGATGAATTCGGGCCTACGTGAACTCGTAGAACAGGAAATGAAAGGATTGAACCCATGCAGAAAGATCTTAAGAAGACCGTCCTCAATGCCTGGCATAAGGAACATGGCGGTCAGATGGTGGAATTCGGTGGATGGGAGATGCCGGTTGTCTATCAGAAAGGGATCGTTGAGGAACATCTGAACACACGGAAAAATGGAGGCCTCTTCGATGTCTCCCACATGGGCCGGTTTCTGATCAAAGGAAGAGGGGCCATCCCCTTTCTCCAGTATGTCCTGACGAATAACGCCCTGGCCCTGGATCCGGGCATGGCCCAATATACCCTGATCCCCAATGAAAAGGGCGGCGCTGTTGACGATGCCTATCTCTATCGCGTGGATGAAGAAGGTTCATCTGAGGCGACCTATCTTCTGGTCGTCAATGCGGCCAATAGGGAGAAAGACTGGGACTGGCTCACAGGGTTAAAGGCGCGCTTCAAGGAGGTCGATCTCAAAGATGAGAGCGATGCGATTGGAATGGTGGCGCTTCAAGGTCCTTTAGCCAAGAAGGTCCTCGGGAAAATTCTTGCCGAGGGTCTTTCGCCTCTTCCCGATCCCTGGAGAAACCGGTTGCGTCTCTGCGTGATCGAGGGGATTCGGATTCCCGTGACCGTATCAAGAACCGGCTATACGGGCGAGCCGATCTGCTTCGAACTTTTTTCACCGGCGGAAAAAACAGTCCAGGTCTGGGAAAAAATTCTTTCGACAGGAGAAGGAATTGTCCCGGTGGGATTGGGAGCAAGGGATACCCTGAGGCTGGAGGCGGGCCTCCCTCTCTATGGCCATGAGCTGGGAATTGACAAGGAGGGAAAAGAGATACCCATTCTGGCGGCTCCTTCGGCCAAGATGGCTGTCAGTTTCTCGTCTGCCAAGGGAGATTTTATCGGAAAGGAAGCGCTGCGCCGACAGCTTGAGGAGATGAAGGCAAGGGCTGATCGAAGATCCCTCCCACCCCGAAAGGACCGTGTTTTATCCAGGGTCGTCGTCCCCATTGCTGTTCTCGGTCAGGGCATTGCCAGACAGGGATATGAGGTCTATGCGGGAGGGGAGTGCGTAGGCCATGTCACCAGTGGAACCATGGTTCCCTACTGGAAATACCCGGAGCAAGGGCTCCTTTCAATGCCTTCAGAGGAGAGAGGAATGAGGCCCATCGCCTTGGCCTATCTCGATGCGGATCTGGAGGAAGGGCAGAAGATAGAAGTCCGACAGAGGGGAAAGGGCATCGAAGGGATCATCGTCGAGAGGCACCTGTCAGGAGAAGCGCCTCCTTACGCCAGACCCATCCTCGTTCCACAAAAGAAGGCAGAGAAACTCCATCCAGCCCTCCGGCTAAAAGAGTCGGCCGAGAAACTGATTGACCGGGCGGTTCAAAACACCTCCTGGAGGCAGAAAGAAACCATCAATCTCATCCCGTCCGAACAAACGTCTTCTCCCCTTGTTCGTTTGTTAACCATCATGGATCCTTCTCATCGATATGCCGAACACCGTTTGGTCAAGGCTCTCGGAGAGAAGGACGTCTTCTATTACCAGGGGACGAAGATGATCGAGGAAGTGGAACTTCTCCTGATCGAAGAACTCCGGCAGTTCCTGGGATGCTCCGAAGTGGAGCCACGGACGATCAGCGGCCAGATGGCCAACGCTGCTGTTTTCAGCGGCCTCATGGATTATCTTAACCGTACGGACCGAAAGAGTGAACCCCGAAGGATCCGGAAGGTGATCCATCATCACCTCGGCCGGGGAGGCCATCTCAGCGCCCAGCCCATGGGAGCCTTGAAGGACTTTATTGCCGTCGATCCTTTGACGGACAGGCCGGCGGTTGTTCCCTTTCCCGTGTTAAGGGACGATCCCTACCAGATCGATCTCTTGAAGACAAAGGAACTGATCGATACCCAGCAGCCGGAACTGATCGTCTTGGGTAAGAGCATGATCTTGTACAGGGAACCCGTGAACGAGATTGCCCGGATGATTTCCGGGATGCATCCCAGGCCGATCCTGATGTACGATATGGCTCACGTCCTCGGGTTGATCGGTCCCTCTTATCAGGAACCCTTCCAGGAGGGAGCGGACATCGTGACCGGATCCACGCATAAGACCTTTTTCGGACCTCAGAGAGGAGTGATCGGAAGCAATATGGCAGAGGGAACAGAAGGCGAAGACCTGTGGCAGGCCATCGTCCGAAGAGTCTTCCCCGGGAGCGTGAGCAATCACCATCTCGGGACGCTGCTCGGGCTTTTGCTGGCAGCTTACGAGATGAATGCGTTCAAAGGGGATTACCAGAAGGCCGTGGTCGCTAATGCCAGGGCCTTTGCACGGGCCCTTAAGACGGAGGGCTTACAGGTGGAAGGAAACCCGGACGTCGGTTTTACAGAGACGCACCAGGTGATTGTGCGGGTCGGGTATGGGAAAGGACCGCAGGTCGCAGAGAGGCTGGAGGAGAACAACATCATTGTCAACTACCAGGCTGCTCCGGACGACGAAGGATTCACCACTGCAAGCTGCCTCAGGATGGGGGTTCAGGAAATGACCCGTTTCGGAATGGAGGAAAAGGATTTTGCCCAGCTTGCCGAATATGTCAGTCAGGTTGTTTTACACGGACGCTCGACCGCCACCGAGGTATCGCGGTTCCGAAGACGATTTACGGCGTTGAAGTATTGTCTGTCCGAGAAAGAGTCTGATTCTCTCGTAAAAAAATTAGAGGAGGCGATCGCCTGATAGCCCTTTCAAGAGGGGGTATTCGGGGAGAAGGTG
>Ga0209048_10007240_pt1 | contig 10275 bp, 11 predicted proteins | sample FrelakmetCRP12CR_FD_187146 | JGI IMG/M metagenome (GOLD analysis project Ga0209048, IMG submission 187146) | Freshwater lake sediment microbial communities from the University of Notre Dame, USA, for methane emissions studies - CRP12 CR (SPAdes)... | ecosystem: Environmental > Aquatic >... | reverse complement strand
TAGACTCCCCGCCGCAATGGTCAGCTTGGGCCAATCGCTCTCATTGAGATAGCCTGTCCTCAGACGGGTCCCTTCCACATGGGCTTGGGAACAGAGCATACGGATGACCAATTGTTCTTTTGACATCTCCAACGAAAAAATGGCCACAGGTATTTTATTGTCGATGGCGGCATATTCGGCGACGTCGAGGCAAAAAGCCGTTTTACCCATGCTGGGCCGTCCAGCAATGATGACTAGGTCAGAGGGCTGAAAACCCGCCGTCATGCGATCTAGTTCCTTAAACCCTGAGGGAACGCCGGTGACGGCCTCCTTCTTTTTGAAGAGTTTTTCAATAGTAGCAAAACTCTCCTTGACGATTTCCCGGATCGGGTAGAAAGAGGGTCTCACCCTTTTTTCCGAAATTTCAAAGATGGCCCGCTCCGCCTCATCCAAAAAACCTTCCACATCCCCTCGATCCTCATAACTTTGGGTGATGATCTCCGTGGAAGTCCGAATCAACTTCCGAAGGATGGCCTTTTCCTTGACGATCCTGGCATAGTATTGAATATTGGCAGCGGTAGGGACGGAATCAATCAGAGAGGCGAGGTAGGAAGCTCCTCCGATGGAATCGAGTTGGTCAATTTTCCGAAGTTCATTGGTCAGAGTGATCAGATCAGCGGGTTCATCACGTTCCGAAAGGTTGATTAAGGCATTAAAGATTTTGCGATGGGTATCTCGATAAAAGTCATCGGCGTCGAGGATTTCCATCACCCGATTGATCGCCTCATTTTCAATGAGGATTCCTCCCAGGATGGATTGTTCCGCTTCGATATGCTGAGGAGGAAGTTTGTGGGAGGAAAAGTCCGCCTCGTTCATGAAACGTTACTCCTGGACCACCCAAACCTTAAGATGGGCGGTCACCTCGGCACTGAGTTTGATCGGTACCGTAAACATCCCCAAGTTCTTGATGGGTTCCTCCAAAGAAATCTTTTTACGGTCCACGTCAATTCCATTTTCCTTCAGATAACTCTCAATATCCATGGAAGTCACGGAACCGAAAAGTTTTCCGCTTTCTCCAACTGTTTTTGCGAAGGTGCAGGAGAGCTTTTCGATTTGCAGACCCAACTTCTCCACATCCTTTTTCCCCTTTTCCAAACGCTGCTGCACCTGGCGTCTTTGATGTTCGATCACCTTAAGGCTTTTTTCTGTAGCGAGAAGGGCCTTCTTCTGAGGAATGAGATAATTTCTTCCGTATCCATCAGAGACCTTCACCAGGTCTCCGGCCTTTCCCAAAGAAGGCACGTTCTCTAACAAAATAACCTGCATGGATCACCTCCGATAAAGCATAGCGCATAGAGCTGAGCGCATAGCGTATTCATTGATTATTTACCTTAAACCTTCGACTTCAAACTACATCCAAACCAGACTTGTTACCTGTTTAACGGACAGCTGTGGTAAAAGGTAGAATAGCGATGTTGCGTCCTCTTTTAATGGCGATCGTCACTTGTCTCTGATGCTTTGCACAGTTTCCTGAGATCCTCCGGGGAATAATCTTTCCCCGTTCCGTGATGAAATAACGAAGGATCTTTTGGTTTTTATAGTCGATATCCAAGTTTTTATCCGTACAGAATCGGCAGACCTTTCTCCTCATAAAAGGTTTTTTTTTCCTGTCGGGGCTTGTTCTTTCTGGGGGTCTCTTCATTCTATTCTCCTTGTTTTTTTAACTTTCGTGTTTGGCTCTTCTCTTCGATCGTCCGGAGGGCTGTCGCGATCACTTCCGTGCAAGTTCGATTCCTCCCTTCAGGTGTTTGCCAGCGTCGTTGATTGAGTCTCCCGATGACCATCAGGTGCTGGCCACTTTGGAGGAGATCAAGCTTAAATTCAGCCAATTTCCCCATAGCTACGATCTCGACCCGATTTCGACCTCCCTGCCCTGCACCCCTACGGTTCAGGGCCTGCCCTGTTAGGTCCTCCGAGCCGTTTAATTCCAGAGGGAATTGGATCACGGGAGACCCGTCTGGGCGATAATGCCGCCGAGGAGGGGTGACCACTTTTCCCGTGAGAACGACACGATTCAAAAAAGTCATGTCTTCACCACGGTCTCGGGTTCCTCCTCTGAAGCTTCATCCAGGATTGGAGCTTCGGAAGAGGATACCTGTCGTTCGCCCAATCGAACGGATTGGTATTTGATGACGGCATCCATGACTCGAAAATTTCTCTCCAGTTCAGAGAGCAAAGCGGGCGATCCCAAGAAGTGGATCAGGATATAATGGCCTTTGGGCTTCTTTTTGACTTCGTAGGCAAGTTTTCTTTTTCCCCAATCTTCAACCTTTAAGATTTCTCCGTTGGCCTGCGTGATGATTCCCTTGGCTTTTTCGATTGCCGATAGGGCCTGCTCTTCCTCAAGATCGGGGTCCAAAATAAAGATCGTTTCATACTTCTTCATACGTCACCTCCTCATGGATTATAGCCCTAAAACAAAGTTCAGAGCAAGGAGCATCTCAATGGCTGATTGGGGATTTCGGAATGCTGAATTTGGAAATAAGACCTGGATTCCGCAATCCGCATTCTGCAATCCGAAATCAAGCTAGTCTGCCTTCAATACATCCTGTTTCACCACTCCTGCAATGTGGCCTCTGCTGACTTTTACTCTCACCTTGTCCGAGATTTCAACGGTGACTTTGTCATCTTTGAGACCGGTCACTCGGCCGTAGATCCCTCCGGCGGTTAAAACGTTATCTCCCACCTTGAGGCTTGCCAAGAGGTTCTGATGTTCCTTTTTCTGCTTCTGTTGAGGTCGAATGAGCAAGAAATAAAAGATGACGAAGATGAAAATAATGGGCAAAAAAGTCATGAGTGAAGACCCTTGACCTCCGCCCCCCCCGGGTAGTGTTCCCATCGCATAAGCCAAATCAATCCCCATAAAATCCTCCTTTTAAATTTTTACCCTGTCCTCAGTTCGATTGAAAATGTGTCGAAAATTCTGTTCCCAATCAATGCGGTGAGGTATGGGATTTATAAAGATCGAGGAGGCGGTCCGTTTGGATTGCCTCCTTAATCTTTCTTAGAAGATTTATATAATAATATAAATTATGAATAGTATTCAACCTCGGAGACAAAATTTCTTTCGAGAGATAGAGGTGTCGAAGGTAGGCCCTGGAATAGTGACGACAGGTGTAACAGTCACATGTTTCATCCACGGGCCTTTGATCCTCAGCATATTGGGCCTGTTTGATCGATATCTTTCCTGAAGAAGTAAAAAGTGTTCCGTTTCGTGCATTCCTTGTCGGAAGGACACAATCGAAAAAGTCTACTCCAAGTATCACGGCATTGATAATATCTTCGGGTGTTCCAACCCCCATTAAATATCGAGGGGTATTCTCCGGCAAGAAGAGGGTTGTCCACTCCAGGACATCCAACATCATTGATTTTGGTTCACCCACACTAAGACCGCCAATGGCGTATCCCTGGAACCCCATCTCCACTAATGTTTGAACACTCTTCTCCCTTAAATCCCGATGCACCCCCCCCTGAACAATGGCGAAGAGAGCAGGATCTTTCTCTCGCTTTACCTGCAGACATCTTTTTGCCCAACGGCCTGTTTGCTCCGCTGAGGCCTTCACGTATTCATAAGGAGAAGGGTAGGGGACACATTCGTCTAAAACCATCGCAATATCAGTCCCGAGGGCCCTCTGAATTTCCATCACCTTTTCCGGTGTGAGGAAGTGAGAAGAGCCATCCAAGTGCGATTGAAAAGTCACCCCTTCTTCTGAAACCTTCCGAAGACTTCCGAGGCTGAAGATCTGGAACCCACCGCTATCGGTTAAAATGGGCCTTCCCCAATGGATGAAAGCGTGAAGCCCTCCCAATCTCCCAATCGTCTCGTGCCCTGGCCGGAGGTAGAGGTGGTACGTGTTACCTAGGATCGCCTCAACACCTATCTCCACTAATTCTTCGGGGGTGAGGGATTTAACCGATCCTTGTGTTCCCACAGGGAGAAAAGCAGGGGTGGTGAAAGAGCCGTGGTCTGTTTCAATCCTCCCCAGCCTTGCCTTGGAAAAGGTATCCTTTTTGATGATCTCGAAGCGAAATGCCATAAAAAACACAAGTGGAATAGTGGAGTATTGAATTAATGGAATGTTGGGTTGAATATTATGTGATTAAGTCTAGTTTAAAGTGTCAATCTTCACAAAGCGAAGGATCTCTTGGATTTTTCACTCCCTTCGCTATGACTTCTTAATCTTATCCTTAACCTTTTTTTCCCCCATTATTCCAGTATTCCAACGTTCCATCGTTCCAATCTTTCAGAGGATCAGCATGGCATCGCCATAACTATAGAATTGATATTTTCTGTGAACCGCTTCTTGATAGGCCCTCATTAATGAGTCTTTTCCTGCGAAGGCAGATACCAACATGATCAACGTCGATTTAGGCAGATGAAAGTTTGTGACCAACCCATCTATGACTCGAAAACGATAGGAAGGATAGATAAATAAAGAAGTCATCCCTTTACTGGATTTCACCCCTCCATTCCCATCGGAAAAGGATTCAAGGGCACGTGTTGTGGTTGTTCCAACAGAAATAACCCTTCCGCCCCGGGCTTTCGCAGCTTTAATTTCTCTCGCCGTCTCCTCCGAAATCTCGATCCATTCTGCTTCCATGGCATGGTCTTCGATGTCGCGGGCCTTGACCGGGGTGAAGGTTCCGATTCCAATGTGGAGAGTGATCATTGTCGTTCGCACCCCGTTCTCTTTAAGCGATTGAAGCAAAGCACGGGTGAAATGGAGACCTGCTGTGGGTGCGGCGATCGATCCTTCTCTCTCTGCGAAAACGGTCTGATAACGCTCCCTGTCCAATGGTTCGTCCCCCCGCTTGATGTAAGGGGGGAGGGGGACATGGCCGATCTTCCGAAGGAGTTCCGTCACCTCACCGTGATAGGAAAAGCTAACCCTCCCTTTTCCGGCCTTCACCTCTTCTATTTGTCCTTGAAGTCCCGGCTCAAATTGGATTCGAGCCCCCCGTTTTACCTTCCCTGCGCCCTTGATCAGTGCTTTCCATTCTCCTTTTGTCCCATTCCACGAAGGGATGAGGAGCATCTCTATCCTTCCCCCCGTTTCCTTTTTTCCTATCAGTCGAGCCGGAAGAACACGGGTATCATTCATGACCAGGAGGTCGCCGGCATGAAGGTATTTAGTAATATCTTGAAAAGCTTGGTGCTCGATCACACCCGTCTGACGGTGAAGGATCATTAAGGAAGTCTCTCCCCTTTGGGAGGATGGGTATTGAGCGATCAAGGATAGGGGAAGGTGATAATCGAACTCTTCAATTCTCATATTCAGTCACGTGAAATACGACTAAAGCTTGACAAAACTAACAAAGTCTATTTAAATCTGCAAGTAAAATATTTGACATTTTAGGGGGTATCGATTAATCTGAAACATATTTTCGTTTAGAAAGAGGAAAAGGGTGAAGAAATTTTCCTACAAAGGTGCAGGGGTGGATGTTGAAAAGGGGGACGCCTTTGTTCAGGCGATCAAACCCATGGTGGAATCTACGTTCCGACCTGAGGTGTTGACGAAAATCGGTGGATTTGCGGGGTGTGTCTCCCTCAATCTGGAACGTTATAAGAAGCCGATTCTCGTCTCCTCTACCGATGGAGTAGGGACAAAGCTGAAAATTGCCTTCTTGATGGACCATCATGATACTATCGGGATTGATCTGGTAGCGATGTGCGTAAATGATATCGTAGTCTGTGGGGCGAAACCTCTCTTCCTCCTCGATTATTTGGCGACTTCCAAGCTTGACACCCAAAAGTCGATCAAGGTGGTTTCGGGGATTGTCAAAGGGTGTATCGAAGCCGACTGTTCTCTCATCGGCGGTGAGACGGCTGAAATGCCTGGGTTTTATAAAAAAGGGGAGTACGATCTGGCTGGATTCGCAGTAGGCATTGTAGAGGATTCTCAAATGATTGACGGATCGAGTGTGACCGTCGGAGACAAAATCGTCGGGATTGCCTCCAGCGGTCTGCACAGCAACGGGTACTCTTTAGTAAGAAAACTGGTCTTTGATCGACACAAAATGGAATTGGAGGAGCGTGTCGAAGAGATCGGAGGAGCATTGGGCGAAGAGCTACTTCGGCCGACTCGGATTTACGTCAAAACCATTCTCAACCTTACACGAGACTTTAATATTGGGGGGATTGCTCATATCACGGGTGGGGGCATTACGGGAAATCTTCCGAGAGTCATTCCAAAGGGGTGTAAAGCGATTGTCCGGAAAGGCACGTGGGAGATTCCACCTATCTTCGCCTTCCTGAAAGAGAAAGGGAATATTACTGAAGAAGAGATGCTTCGCACTTTCAATAACGGGATTGGAATGATTCTTGTCGTCAGGTCCAAAGACGTCCAAGAAATCTCAACCAGACTTCATTCCTTAGGCGAAAAGGCCTTTATCATCGGTGAGGTGGGAAAAACTGAAAGGGAACAAGAGAAGATCGAACTTGTCTGACCCTTCATTTTCCGACGTACTATCTTCTCATCATTTAACATATCCCGCATTCTCATGATCCTTAGCCCATCGCCCAGACCCTCCCTCAGATCGAGCGGACCGAGGTCAAGAGGAAAGAGGCTCAAAGTTCGATGAAGTGGCTAGGAAACGAGCAAGAGGTGATTGTATTAGGTTCTGGCTTGGGAGGGCTGGTCGCTGGAACTTTGTTGTCAAAAAACAACCACTCCGTTTTGTTGCTTAGAGAAAAAGGATACCTATCCTCTTGTGCGATAAAAGGATACCATTTTGTTCCTTTTTCAAACTTTTCAGAGAAGTGTCTGAAACCCAGCCTGATCAGAAAAATCTCTCAGACGTTGGGCATTTCTTTTCTGATGGGGAGCCGAGAAGATAGCAAGCAAGCGAAGGTCGTTTCAGACAAGTCGAAGCACAGCTCCACCTTTCAAGTGGTCCTTCCCAAAGCAAGGATCGACATTTTTCCTCAGCGCTCCCAATCCCAGAGGGAATGGAAAAGGGAATTTCCAAGAGAGGTGTCCCAGATTGAAGGATTTTATCATGAGCTGGATCAAATTCTGGATCTTTTTCGAAAAGGGAATGGAAAGAGGAAACCTTCAGGATTTTCTTTCCCCTTTCAGGAACGTTCTTTTGTCAAAAGGATATTGTCATCTGATCCTTTTCCAAATGAAGAGATGGACAAAAAGCTCCTCCCATTTTCGAAAGAGTTCAGGCAATTCATTCAACTCCAATTGATCTCTTGGGGGAATCTCTATTCGGATCGATTTCCCATCTCTTTGGCGGCTCATGTCTTATTTGATGAGACGAATGAATTGAACTCAGATATGGATGTAGAGAAGTTGGAAATAGAAGTTTTGAATCAATTCACACGATCGGGCGGCAGGATTGAAGAGATCGACAGAGTGAAAGAAATAAAACCATGGCGGCGAAAAGGGTTTACCTTGGATCTCGATGGAAACCCTGAGGTGTTTCGATCTCAATTTCTTATTATTAATTCTCCGCTTCATCGCATTTCGTCCTTCCTGGGAAAAAAAGGGAAAGGATTGCTAAAGTGGGGGAAGAGGATCAAGCCTCTCTATGTGATCACTCCTTTATTCTTAGGGATCCATGAAAAAGTTATTCCGGTTGGGATGAAAGATCATCTAATCTCTCTTTTGGATCTTGAAAAGCCCTATGAGGATGGGAATCTCCTCTTCCTATCGATGAGTCCAAAAGGAGACAAGACCAGGGCACCGGAAGAGCGGAGGGCTCTTACCGTTGAGGGACTCATTGATGCTGGGAAATGGGATCAGACCCATCTGGTGAATTATCAGCAAAAAGTCATGAAACATTTATGTCATCTCTTTCCTTTTCTTGAGAATTACATTGAATTCGTTGATTTCCAATGGGTCAGTGATCAGTTTCCCAAGTGGTCTTATTCACACTTTCTTTACGAGTCCCCTTCGGATTTTTATTGGAGGGAGGGAGTGGTTCCCATCAGCATGTCAAAAAACATTTACTTTACTGGAAAAGAGAATTTCCCCTATTGGGGCCCGGGAGGAGAGGTCTTTAGCGGATTAACCGTGGCCCAACAGATTTTGAAGAAATATTCATGAGCCTATCTCCCCGCTCACCGCAACAAGAACTTACCCTGCCGCGAAGGATTTCAGGAATCGAGGTTAGAACCGAACCGGTTTATGAAAAGGGATGATTGACGATCCTTCCCAGTTCTTGGAGGTTCCTTAATAGCCTCCTGGGTTTTCCCTGGGCGAGTTCTCTTTTGGAACGGAATCCAGTCGGAAGGGCGTAGACATCTACTCCCGCCTGTTTTCCCGTCTCAATGTCTGTGAGTGTATCGCCGACGAAGATTGCCTCCTCCGGAAGGAGGTTGATCTCCTTTAAGGCAGCATGGATCATATCTGGAAAAGGCTTGTTTCTTCGGACATCCCCAGCACCGATCACAGACTTAAAGTAGTCTGACACTCCCAAATGCAGGAGGGCACCTCGCGAAAAACGGCCGAATTTGTTTGATGCTATTCCCAGGAGGATCCCGTCCAAACGAAGCCTCGTGAGAACCTCTTGGGCTCCATCCAAAAAATGCGTTTTGTGGAGATAGACTTCCTCATATTTCTTTCTCATGATGGGGATACCCTTTAAAACCTCCTCCGGTGAAAAGAACTGGGAAAGGGTCGCCTCTAAATCTGCCCTGAGATATATTTTCAGATCAGGGAAAGGAAAGATTTCTTTGCTGAAATATTGAAAGCATTCTTTCAGCCCTAGATAAATCGCCTCGTAAGATTCGATCAATGTTCCGTCAAGATCGAAGATAATCCCACGGATCTGCTTCTTCAGATCATTAAGAATTTCCTGAAAATCTTTAAAAAAATGGCAGGGGATGTCGTGTTCAATACAGTAAGTGTAGAGCCAATCTTTTGCGAAGGCGAAGTCTGCCTCCTGAGCCGCGCACCTGTCCGAAAGCCCGTTCCCAACGAAAAAGATGGAATCATATTCTTTCCGGTGGGTTTGGATAACCCTCTTTTTGCAAGTTCCGCAAAGGCCGCACTCTTCCCCGGAATGGGGGAAAGAAATCTCGATTCCTTCCCCGTCCTGGAACCGAATGCCATTGGCATAGAAGGGAATCTCTGAGAGGCCGTGAATTTCCAGGATCTTCTTAATATAGAAATCAAGACCATCGCTGACGATTTTGACATCCGTTCCTTTATCACGACAATATCGGTAGAAAATGGGAAAAGTGGGGTCGATGTTGGAATGCTCTTGTATAAAATGGAGAAGGGTTGACTCGTCGCCCTGAAGGATTTTTGCAATTCGGGAATAAGCCTCTTTTGAGCCAATCTTTCCTTCACGGAAATCCCAGTCGATCGCTTCCCAATTCCCCGAGGTAAAATGATTGACCAGGGCATATCCCATATCCCGAACGCTGATCGTCCCATCAAAATCGCAGAGGATCAGTCTTTTCACAGGAAGGGCTCGTGGATTCCAGGGTTTAAGGGTTCAAGTGGCGAGGCACTAAGTATTCTATGCTTGCCCCCATTCAGATCAGTCATTTCACTTTTCAATCCGCGTTCCGAATTCAGATCAGTCGTCCCAGCCGATCTGTTTCTTTTTTGTCACAGGAAGCTTGAACTTCTCTTTCAACCGCCTGACGACGAGGTCTGGAACCAATCCCTCAACGCCCCCCCCCAATCTGGCAACCTCTTTGATCGTTCTGGAGGAGACAAAAAAATAGTCCTTACTGGTCATCATGAAGAGGGTATCCAGATGGGTGTTTAGGCTTCGATTCATGGAGGCCATGTGAAATTCGTATTCAAAGTCGGAGGTTGCCCGGAGGCCCCTTAAAATCACTATGGCGTTGGTCTTCGCGACGTAATCGACAAGAAGTCCCTTGAAACTGTCCGCGAGAACCTTGGGGGTATCTTTAAAGAAAGCTTTCACCATTTGAAGACGCTCTTCAACAGAGAAGAGGGGACGCTTTTCTTCATTCTCTGCGATGGCGATGATCACTTTGTCAAAGATCTCGAGAGCCCTTTCAACGACATCGATATGACCATAGGTAATGGGGTCAAAGGAACCTGGATAGATGGCCACCTTTCCCATATCTTTGCCCTCTCCTTTCTTCCCTTTTTCCATTCTGATACTCCTTTTTATTTCCCTGCAGCAGACGGGGAAAATGCGTTCAGGATTCTATTTCAGCCTCGGTGGAAGCATGATCTTCCCGAGGGGTTAAGAAAGAGATCACCGTGTCTCCCATCTGTCGCTGGCGAATCAGATTCCAGCGAT
>Ga0209048_10007239_pt1 | contig 10275 bp, 12 predicted proteins | sample FrelakmetCRP12CR_FD_187146 | JGI IMG/M metagenome (GOLD analysis project Ga0209048, IMG submission 187146) | Freshwater lake sediment microbial communities from the University of Notre Dame, USA, for methane emissions studies - CRP12 CR (SPAdes)... | ecosystem: Environmental > Aquatic >... | reverse complement strand
CCTCGTAGCTCAGGGGATAGAGCGTCGGTTTCCTAAACCGTGCGTCGCAGGTTCGAATCCTGCCGAGGGCGCCCAAGAAGAACCAGCTCAAAGGCCATTTCTTTCGAGGCTGGTCTTGTTGGTTTCGTCCGTGGTAACGCCCTGGTGACGTCGGTTCATGGCGAGTGGCACCATCTATCGCCGGGTGCTGGTATCCGGGGCCGCCTCGTGGGTCGCTCATGCCACCTGGCAGGAGGGCGGCAAACGGCGTCAGGCGAAGCGCTCCTTCGACACCAAGAAGCAGGCGCAGGCCGCGCTCACCGAACTGGTCGCTGCCCACCAGTCGGGCACGTTCGTGGCGCCGAACCGTCTGACACTGGCGGAGTTCGTCGAGCCCTGGCTCGCCGGCTTGGCCAATCAGGGCCGCAAGCCGACAACTCTTCGCGGCTACCGCGGCTCCATTGAGCGGCACGTCCTCCCGTCGCTCGGCTCGCTGCCGTTGCAGGACCTGCGGCCCACCGACCTCGACGCGCTCTACGCCTCGCTGCTGCGAGGTGGCCTGTCGATGACGTCGGTGCACCACGTGCACGCGGTGGTCAGCGAGTTGCTGCACGACGCCGAGCGCAAGGGGCTCGTGAACCGCAACGTCGCCCGACTGGCGAACGCGCCCTCGCTCAACACCACCCGAGCACGGGGGCCGGAGATGACCGTGTGGACGCCCACCGAGCTCTCCACGTTCCTCGCCTCGATCGAGGGCAATCGTTAACGAAGCACCGTTCCGACTCCTGGCGATGACCGGTATGCGGACGTGCAGCTCGACCGGCATCGCACGACGGTGAACCAGGCGGCAACGGTGGTCGACGGCGACGAGATGGTCGATGCGCCCAAGACTCGCCGGAGTCGCCGGGTGATCGACCTGGACGGCGACACCGTGGCGCTGTTGCAGCGTCACCGGTCCCGCCAGCGCGAGCTGTTCCTGCGGCTAGGCGTGACGGCGTCGGCCAGCGATCGGGTGTTCACCAACGAGATCGGCGACCCGATCCGCCCCGACTCCGTGGGCCAGGCGTTCGGCCGGATCGCGAAGGCGGCCGGCGTGCCGGCGATCCGTCTCCACGATCTGCGTCACACCCACGCATCACACTTGCTGATGGCCGGGATCAAGGTGAAGGTCGTCAGCGAGCGCCTCGGCCACGCATCGGTGAGCTTCACCCTCGACACCTACGCCCACGTCATGCCCGGCCAACAAGCCGAGGCCGCCGCGGCTGCCGCAGCGCTGCTGGAAGCGAGATGAGATGGTGCGCCGCCGATGTCACACCCGGCTGGTGAAATGATGAACGCGTTGAGCTGCAAGGAGGTGTGCCATGACGTCGAATGATCCGATCCGTTTCACCGTGCCGCTGTACACGGTCTCCGACGCTGCTCGCATCGTCGGCGTTCCGGCGTCGACCCTCGCCACGTGGGCACAGGGCTACGTCCGCAAGTTTCCGAATCGCCCCGACGTTGCCGGAAAGCCGATCATCACGCACCTTCCGCCAGAGGGGCAGCGCCAGCCGACGATTCCATTCGTGGGTCTGGCTGAGGCTCTCGTGCTTGCTGCCGTGAGGAGGAGTGGGGTGCCGATGCAGCGCATCCGTCCGGCGCTCAAGCAGTTGCAGACCGACATCGGCCTCGAGCACGCGCTGGCGTCGAGGAAGCTCTGCACCGACGGTGCCGAGCTGCTGTTCGACTACGGCGAGCATCACCCGGGTTCAGACGAGGCTCGAATCCTGCGCAACTTGGTCGTCGTTCGTAATGGCCAGCGGGTGTTCGTTGACGTGATCGAGGCCTACCTCAGCCGGATCGAGTACGCGTCCGATGGATATGCGGCGCTGATCCGTGTGCCTGCCTATGAGCACGCTCAGGTCGTTGCTGATCCCACTCGGGCGTTCGGAGTACCGATCTTCGAGCGTGGTGGTGTCCGGGTCGACGACGTGCTCGAGCGATTCTGGGCCGGCGACCCGCTCGACGAGCTGTCGGCGGAGTTCGGGGTGCCGGCCGATCAGCTCGAGGACGTGCTCCGCGTCGCATCCCGACGCGCTGCCTGAACTCTTTCTGGATCGAAGCCTCGGCAGGATCAAGGTCCCACAGCTGCTCCGCGATGCCGGTCTCCGGCTCGTCACGCTCGCCGAGCACTACGGCCTGCCGATGAGGCGGTCGTGGACGAGGAGTGGCTCGAGCTGGCCGGTACGTCGGGCTGGGCCGTGTTCATGAAGGACACACGAATTCGGTACAACCCGGCGGAGCGCAGAGCTGTGCTCCGCCACTCAGTGCAGTGCTTCTGCCTGACGAGCCAGTCGCTCCCTTCGACGAGATGGCTCGGCGGTTCCTCGACAACCTCGATGCGATTGCGCTTGCGTGCGCCGATGATCCTGGACCGTTCATCTACGCCGTGCACAGCAACCGAATCGAACGACTCCGGCTGGACGAAGCCTGACTTGGAGGGTCGTACGCTGGGTGACGAGAGGAGGCGACATGATGCACGTCGACATTCCGGCGGACCTGAACAGCGAAGACGAGACCGGTCTGGTGTGGACGTTCCTCGACGAAGCCGATGACCCCTCCATCATCAAGCCTGGTGAGGTCGTGGTTGCCGGTTCTCCCTTGACGCCAGCAGTGTGCGAGGTGGTGGACCTGGTCGACAAGCCGGCTGGCACGATCGTCCACGTGCGCGTCCTGCCGGGCGCCATCGAGCAGTACCGCCGTCTGCTTTCTCGCGTCGGCGGGCAACTCGCCCTCGTCGCCTATCGACGCTGCGCGAGACAGAACGCGCCCCTGCCAGTAGGCGAGGGAAGTGATCCCGGCGTTCTCCCCCGAACCTGAGGAGCGGCCGGACTTGAGCGTTGGCTCCGCTACTCAGAACAGCGTCGCTGTGGTGCGGTCCGCGGTTGAGGCCCGGCGCCTGGGAGGGACACCTCGGGGAGCTGTTCCGCGCCGCCGGGCTACGCGACGTCGAAGAGACTGCGCTCACCGTCAGCGTCGAGCATCCGAGCTTCGAGGAGTGGTGGGAGCCGTTCATGCTCGGCGTGGGCCCGGCCGGCGCCCATGTGGCCAGCCTGGATGCTGACCGACAAGCCCTTCTGCGCGAACAGTGCCGCACCCTGCTGCCGGGGCCATCGTTCGTCATGGACGCTCGCGCCTGGGCGGCGCGAGGTGCCGTATAGCAGCGCGAGCGCCGTGTTTTGGCGGTCTACGCGCTGCCAGCAGCTCCGCGACCCGACGGGCCACGCACCCCCGGGCGACAATCGTCAACGCACGAGGTAGCCGAGCGAGTTCGCCGTCCCCGCCCACATCGGCGGCACCACCATCACCATCCGGCTGCACGCCAAGGCCGACGACACCCGCCGGCGGTTCAACCGCACCGAGAACGTCCGACCCCGCCCCCTACCGACCCCGACTTCGCTCGCCTCTACCGGCGACGCAACGCCGCCGAGTCGATCAACCGGGCCGTCGACGACACCATGTGGCTCCGCCGAGCCCACTCGATCGGTCACGCCCGACCTCAAGAGACGAAGCGTCCGTTCCCTGAACCGTGCGTCGCAGGTTCGCATCCTGCCGAGGGCGGCGCCGGGAGGCCTGGTGAAAGGCCCCCTTCGAGACGGCCGGTTGCTCGGACCGCCACGGAACGCCGGCCTGCGAGACTGAGCGGCCATGGACCCCGACGACCCGGCGATCCGCGCCACGATCGCGCAGCTCGAAGCCGACGACCCGGGCGGAGCCGGCGACGCAGAGGCTGCGCTCGATTGGCTGACCGGCGGCGAGAACCTCGAGCTGCTCACCCAGGAGCGCCTGCAGCAGTTCCTCTGGTACTTCCTGCCGATGAAGTGGCTGACCGACACCGACCACCATCGCCGGATCGTGGACGCGTTGGCTCGGGCGCTCGATCTGCTCGAACTGCCCCGCTACGCGACGATCTGTCGATCGGCGACGACGGCCGGCGTCCTCGATGCCTATGCACGCAGCGACGCCCAGGGGAAGAAGGCGTTCCGCGCCGCCGACCTCGCGTCGGGCATCCATCCCCCCGACCTCGACGGGTTCGCATGGGGACCGGTGATGGGCTGGGAGGAGAGCAGCGCGCTCTCCTCGACCGCCGACTTCCTCGAGCTGGCCGTGGCCGGCGGGGACCTCGTCCCGGGCGCGAAAGGGTGGAAGGCCCACCAACAAGCGCTCGTCCGGGCCCACCTGACAACGGCGCGCATCGAGCTCCAGGGCGGCACGCTCCTCGACGCGGTGCACACCGAACGGCTCGAGCACTGGCTGGAAGGCCGACGCAGCCCGACCCGCCGGCACCTGCTCGAATCGCTGGTCGATGCCGTTCGCGCCCCGGCCGAGCTCCCGGCCGGGGTGGACGACCCGGTGCCGCCGCTGACGTGGCTGCTCGGCGCGCTGGTCGACGGCCAACCGCTCACCCAGACCGGCAACCTGAACCGCGCGTTCGTGCAGGATGCTGCCGGCCGGTTCGGCTGGTGGGACCCGGCGTTCCGCGGCCTGCCTCGGAGCGAGGAGGAGCTCTACGACCTGCACCAGCTTCGCCACCTCGCCCAGCGGCTCGGTCTGGCGCGCCGTTCGGGCCGCAAGCTCACCCTCACGACGAAGGGCAAGGCCGCGCTTCGCGATCCGGACAACCTGTGGCGCACCGTGGCGCAAGGCCTTCTCCCCGATCACGAGTTCGCCGCTGCGCTGGGGGAGGTCACCCTCGCCCTGCTCGTGGACAGGGGCTCGCTCCCGCAGGACGAGCTTGACGAGGTGCTCACCGGCATCGTCCGCGAGGTCGGCTGGCGTTCGTCGGGCACGGGTGCGCCGCCCAACGAGCACGACATCCGCTGGGGCTGGCACACGACCACCAACCTCCTGCGCGCGCTCACGCTGCTCTCGGTCGGCGGGGACTGGGACGACCGCTCCTACGGCCTGACCCCGGTCGGCCGCGCCGTCGCACTCGAGGCGCTCCGCCAACGGGCGACCGGCCCGCGGTCGAGCCCGTGGGGATGACGTCATCGGGCGGCGCGCCCATCTTGGGGCCCGAGCCGTGGGCCGAACCGGCCGGCGAGCCGAGAACCGGAGTGCGGTCGACGCGACGAGCCAGGCCACCGCGAATGCCGGGAGGCGCGAGCCGGCCCTGGACGTGTGGGCACCGACCAGGTCCCCCGGCGGCTGGTACGTCGACCACCTCATAGGTCGATGCCCTGAGCTGACGGGCCGGCCAGCGGCTCGACTGTGACACCCAATTCGTAGGGTCTGGCCGTGTTGCTGCCGCTGCCGACCCGCCAGGAGCCGCTCGTGCGGCCCGACGTGTCCGCGTTCGCCCTCGCGAGGTCGGACCGCTGCTTGGACGCTCCCATCCCCAAGCCCGCCATCGACGCCCATCGGGAGCCTGTGGAACGGAGGTTCTGCCAGGACCGGTTACGACGTCACGGTCGACTTCATGGACATGAGGGCCGACCGGCGACGGTGGGCGCACCTCGACGATGCGCGCCTTGGCTTCGTGCCGATCGCCGGTCACCACGTCGTGGTGGGCGGCGAGGACGCCATCCCAGCCGTGGCGCCGATCCTGTCGGTGGACGCCGAGGGTCACATCGAGCTCGACGTGCTGCCGGGCAGCGTCGAGTCGCACCGGGACCTGCTCGCGCGGGCCTGAGCTCCCCGGCCGCTGCACTCGAGCAGGAGCCCTCGTCATGAGGGGCTCGACGCGACAGCACGCCGCCATCAGCGTGCGGCAGCTGCTCGACGTCTGGCTCGACCACATCGAGCACCTGGGGCGCTCACCAACGACGCTGCATGGCTACCGGCGCCTCGTGCTGCAGCTGCCAGCCGGCTTCCTGGCCACACCGCTCCGTGGGGTGACGCCGAAGGTGCTCGACGACCTCTACCGGCACCTGCTCGCTGAAGGCCACCGCAAGCCGGCGACCGTGCTGCGCTTCCACAGCCTGCTCCACACTGCGCTGCGCCAGGCCACGAAGTGGGACTGGATCCCGTCGAACCCGGCCGACCGGGCCACACCGCCGAGTGTGCGCCGTGCCGAGATCCGTCCGCCGGCCGTCGACGACGTGGTGAAGGTGCTGGCGGCCGCAGCCGAGAGCCGCAACCCGGAGAACGCCGTCGTCTTGCGGATGCTCGCCGCCACTGGGTGCCGTCGGGGCGAGGTGTGCGCGCTGCAATGGGCCGATCTCGTTCTCGACGGAGCGTCGCCGACGGTCACGATCCGCCGCGCCGTCGTCGAGGTCGAGGGACGCGTCATGGTGAAGGACACCAAGACGCACGCCGTGCGCCGCGTCCGCCTCGACGCCGACACGGTCGAAGTGCTTCGAGGCCACCGCCGAAGGGCTCGCGAGCTCGGGCTGGGCGCTGGTTCACCCCCGCAGCCCGACGACTGGGTGTTCGCCCGCCGGCCCGGCTCCGCCGAACCGCTGCCGCCCGCTCGGATCAGCCAGGCATGGCGACGGCTCAGCGCCGAGGTCGGCGTCGAGGCGCGGCTGCACGATCTCCGCCACCTCCACGCCTCGCTGCTGCTCGACGCCGGCGAGTCGATCGCGACCGTCGCCGGCCGCCTCGGCCACGAGCCCAACAACAACTCCGCCCTGCTGCGCCGCTACACCCACATGATGCCGGGTGCCGATGGCCGGGCCGCCGAACTGATCGGCGAGGCGCTGCGCCGCCGGCCGCAGTGACACCGCCAGGCCGGTGGCAAACGGGTGGCCATCCGTCGGCCCTCATGCAGAGGGGGAGAGCTCGCCGAATCGTTGCACGGCGACGTCGGCCGCGACGCCAACGCGAACCGGTCTCTCACGACGTGGATCATCGAACCCCTCGTCACCGACGTCGTCGCTCGGAGAGCGGCTGAGCTCCGACGACGGGCTCGCCGAGGCTCGGCCGTCGATGCCCTCGTCGTGGCGCTCGCCGAACCGGGTGGCACCGTCCTCACCGGCGACCGGGACGACATCGAAGCCCTCGCCGCGCACGCGCGATCCGTCGCCGTCGAAGCGATCTGACGGACGCGGCCCGGCGAGCGCCGGAGACCGCGGAGACCGATCGATCCTTCAGGGCTCGCCTCGCGATCGGTCGCCAGCCACGGCGAGATCGTGTACGCCTTCGCCGGTCGGCTCCGGGGGCGTCCCACCCGGCCGGTCGATCCCGCGCAAGCGCTCAAGGGCATCGGCTTGCGATCGGACGGTGGACGGGCGCGACGACTGGCTGCGACGACCGCGTCGATCCGTCGCTGGTCGCACGGGGGCGAGCGGGCGCCGCACAAGCCGCTGCTGCTGTTGTACGCGCTCGGACGCCTGCAGCGCACCGGTCACCTGGAGATGACCGACGCCGACGCCGAGGTGGACCCGACGCGGCTCCTGCCCGACGACGGCCCGACGACTCAAGCGACGCTGCCGGCCACGGCACCGCCGGCGCGCCGCTCAGCGCACCGTCGCATCCTCGCGAGTGCGCGCTGGCGCAGGCCGCGCCGGCCATGCTCATGAGGACTCCCCGCGCCCTGCCGGGCTCGGCTCACGGCACGCTCGGAGGATCCGCCGGGCCCGGCGGCTGTTCGAGGCGCCACCGGCTCCAGGGCCATGTTCCGTCGATCTCGATCTCGAGCGAGAAGCTGAGCACGATCCGTATCAGCACGATCGCTCCCAGCACAGCCACGCTCTCGAGGGTCGGGTCGACGATGATGGTGCGCACGATGTCGCCGACGATGAGGACCTCGAGGCCGAGCAGGATGGCTCGGCCGAGGCGCTGGCGGAGCACCTGGTAGGCGTCGGTTCCCGCGTCGCGCCGCGCCGTCGAGACCGCGTACCTCACGAAGGCCCACGACCCCCCGACGATCATGATCCCGGCGCCTGTCGCCTCGACCACCTTGACGGCGTCGGAGATGAACTTCTCGTAGGTCACGAACCCCACGATGCCACCGCGGCGCAGCCCTGCTGCACCAACCGCTCCTGACCGGTCCCGATTCGTTCACCGTGGACATGTCGGCCGGCACGCCGAGCAGGTGGTCGGCCGGGCCGCCCGCGTCTCGGCTGAGGCCTCACGGCCAGCGCCGTCAACGCACGAGGTAGCCGAGCGAGTTCGCCGCACGTACGAGGTCGGCCAGCAGCCCCGGATGGGACAGCGGCACGTCGAGCTCAGGATCGGCGGGCAGCGCCGCCTCGGCCCGCTCGAACAGCACGAGAGCGGGATGGCCCCCGTGCATCGAGGACGGGTACCAGAGCCCGTCGATCCTCGGGTACGCCTCGTAGACCGCGCGAGCCCAGGCTTGCGCTCGCGATCGGGGGCCGGACGCGATCGCCTGGCTCGCGCCGGCCCGGGTCGGCCAGTCCCCGGTGAGGTCGAGCAGCGCACCGGCCTCGCGACACGGTAGGCGGCGAGGCAGCGGTCGTCGGCCGTTCGATCCACGACCCGAGAGCCCTGGAAGACCTCGGCGACGCAGGTGACGAGGTCACGGGCCGCGTACAGGACGCCGCGACGCTCCCCGCCCACGTGGTGGTCGAAGCGAGCGCTCGGGAGCGGCCCGTCGAAACGGAAGGCTCGCCACGAGGTCGGATACCGGCCCCCTCGCGGGTAGACGCGGGCCAGGAGCGCCCCACGGCGCAGGGTGTCGTGCTCGGCCGGCACCAGGCGCAGCTCGTCCGGCCACAGGAGATCACGGGGAGCCCCCTGCCGGCATGGGACACTCGGCGCTCGGGCCGCCCGGCGCGACCGGGAGGGGACCGTCATGAAGCCCACGCCGATCGTCCGCCACGCCGACTGGAGCATCGCCGCGTCGAAGCGGTGGGTGGCCGAGGCCAGGCCGCTCGCGGGTGGACGCTACGAGCTCGGAGCGCCCCGACTGGTCGGCGATCCCGCCGGCCTCCTCGACACGAGCGACGGCCCGGTGATCGTCGGCGTCGACTTCCCGATCGGTCTCCCCGCCTTCTACGCTGCCCGGGTCGGCATCGAGCGGTTCACGACCTGGCTCCCCGGCATGGACGACGCGCAATGGCGGCGGTTCCGGACACCGGCGCAAACCCCCGAGGAGATCGGCCTCGAGCGGCCCTTCTACCCGGCCCGGCCCGGCGGCGCCCTCCAGCGCCACCTCCTCGACGGTCTCGGCGCAGCGGGGATGGCCGACCTGCGCCGGCGCTGCGAGAGCCGACCACCGCTCGCCCGGCAGGCCTGCTCGCTGTTCTGGACCCTCGGCGGCAACCAGGTCGGCCGCGCCGCGCTCGACGGGTGGGAGACCTTGGTGAGACCGGCCCTCGAAGGCTCGGTGGCCGGCATCTGGCCCTTCGACGGCGACCTGGTCGACGTGCTGGAGCGCTCCGGGGCGGTGCTGGCCGAGACCTACCCGGCCGAGTTCTCCGCCCACCTCGGCCTGCCCCGCTTCGCCAAGAGCCGCCTGGAGGGCCGCCAGTCGTGCCGAGCGGCGCTCTTCGCCGCGGCCCACCGGCTCGAGGTCGACCTCACGTCCGCCGCCCGGGCGGCGATGGACCATGGCTTCGCCGGCGACGACGCCTTCGACGCCTTCGTCGGGGCCCTCGGCATGGTCAACGTCCTGCGCGGGGGACGCCGGGCCGACCCGCCGGCGGACTTCGCGGCGGCCCGCCGGGTGGAGGGCTGGGTGCTCGGCGCCGAGGAGCCGGGCGAACCGGGCCCTTGACCGCACCTCGGTGGACCACGACGATCGATCCATGACCGATGACCGCGAGCTCGAAGGCCTCGACCCGTACCAGCTGCTCGACCGGGAGGCGGCGAGGCTGGACGCGTGCTTCGCCGGGCTCGACGAAGCCGGGTGGGCGGCGCCGTCGCGCTGCGCCGGTTGGAGCGTGCGCGACGTGCTGTGCCACCTGGCGGCCACCGAGGCCTACCACCGCGCCTGCCTCGAGGGCCGGGTGGGGGCGCTGATGGCCGAAGTCGGGCCGCTCGGCCTCGGAGGGCTCGACGCCTGGAACGACCACGGCGTGCGCTCCTTCGACGACCGCTCCACCCCCCAGGTGCTGAGCACCTGGCGGGCGAGCAACGCCGTGACCCGCCAGATGTTCCGCGACCACGACGGCGCCATGGTCGACTCCTCGATCGGGGCCTACCCGGCCCGCTGGCAGGCCTTCCACGTGGCCCAGGAGCTGGCCACCCACGCCGACGACGTCGGGGCCCTGGTCGCGCCGGGCGAGCGCGACGCCCGGCGGGACTGGCGGGCCCGGATGTCGCGCTTCGCCCTGGCCGAGCACCGGCCCGAGGTCCGCGTCGAGCACAGCGGCGGGCGCACCACCGTCACCGGCCCGGTCGTGGTGG
>Ga0209048_10007238_pt1 | contig 10276 bp, 9 predicted proteins | sample FrelakmetCRP12CR_FD_187146 | JGI IMG/M metagenome (GOLD analysis project Ga0209048, IMG submission 187146) | Freshwater lake sediment microbial communities from the University of Notre Dame, USA, for methane emissions studies - CRP12 CR (SPAdes)... | ecosystem: Environmental > Aquatic >... | reverse complement strand
GCATGCCATTGCACCGAGTGCCAGCGGCAATCCGGCAGCGCTTTCAGCCTATCGATGATCGTTTCGCGCGAGGCTGTCGCGGTCGTCGCCGGCGAGCCCGAGGAATGGCTGCGACGGACCGACAGCGGCCGAATGGTATCATGCGTGTTCTGCGGCGATTGTGGCGTGCGGCTCTATCATGACCCGAAAGCCAATCAGGCAATCACGATCGTCAAGCCGGGCACCCTGGATGATACGTCTTGGCTTCGCCCGGTCGGCCATATCTGGACCCGTAGCGCTCAGCGCTGGTTTGCCATCCCGGCCGACACCATACGCTACGACGTTCAGCCTCCAGATTTTTCCCGCTTGATCGAAGGCTGGAGCGCGGGGCAACAATCATCGCATTGACACGGCGTGTCGAGGCTAGGCGCTCGCCGTTTCCGGCTTGATTTTCTCCTGGTTTTTCTTCGGCCGTATCCCTTCCGGGATTGTGGTAGGAATTTGTCAGTCGATTCTAGAAGCTCGGCGGTGTGTTGACCCACAAGATTCGGGTGATTTTCTTCCCCTTGTTGTAGTAGCCATGCGCTAAAGACGACGAGAAGAAAAAGGAATCTCCCGCTTGCAATTGATAAATTACCCCTTCGACCTCAAGATCGACTTCACCCGTGATGACGAAACCGAGCTCTTCGCCGGTGTGGCGAATAAGGCCGTCGCTGCGGCCCTTGGGAGACAGATTTAGCACGTGAGACTGGAGCAATCCGCCGCTGGAGGGCGGTATTACCCTTTCAAGCCAAACATCTGCACCTTGCAATTCCGGATCGACATGAATTCGTGGTCGTTGATTGTCGCGCACAATGCTGACGAGGCCGACGTTTGGATCCGGTTCGCTAATCAGCGACGCGATGTTTGTTTCCAACGCTTGAGCAAAGCGATGCAGCATCGCGATCGAAGGCCGCAATTTGTCATTCTCGACCTTTGAGATCATGCTCTCGGAGCATTCGACGATTTTGGCGAGTTCCTTGAGTGTGTAGCCTTTCGAAAGCCTCGCATGCTTTAGCCGCATGCCAATTCTGACTTCGTTTCGGCGGCCAGTGAGAGCGAGCGCAGGCTTGAATTTTTCTTTCAAGCGCGCGTTAACGACTTTGCGCGTATTGCTTATGCTACGACGCGGCCGGACTGATGACGAGCCGACTTTTGCAATTGCCATTTTCGATTAGCCCCGGGCAGTGATCGAGATCTGGGTTCTCTCGGTTTTTTTCAGCAACAACACTTCAGCAACAACACTAGGCGTCTGTAAGCGGGTCCGCGCGACGCCTCGGCGCGCTGGACGGTCTTGATCGATCCGGCATCCGGCGCTGCTCAATCTCTAAACAGATTGATCATATGTCAAGTCTCTTGACAAAGGATACAGGTCGTGTGGGATGATCGCTCCGGCAATGGAAGCAGGACCGCTCGTGGCATTAAGCGATGTTCAGACCGTGCGGGAACATCCGCCGCAGGCGGTGGTGAACTTTAAATCATTGGCAGTTTCCGCGCGATGAATCCCGGCATCATTTTCCGCAGATGATTGGCAACGTGATGCTCAACGAAGGCGCTGACCTGCCGCCGGGCGAACGGCTACCGGCCGATCCGCTGGATGGCTTAGGATTGCAGGAATTCGGGGTGCGCTTGCGCCGCGGCGAGCTGAGCGCAGAGGGTATCACGCGCGCTTATCTTGATCGTATTCGGTTGCGTGATCCGAAAATCGGCGCATTCGCAGCGGTCGTACCGCGGGAAGCGATCGATGCCGCTCGCGGGGTCGACGCATTGTTGCGGGCAGGGACCGATCTCGGTCCGCTGATGGGCGTGCCGATTGCCGTCAAGGAGATTTTTTCGATCAAAGGGCTCCCCTACGGTGCGGGCACGGACCTCGATTTGACAGGGATAACGCCGCCGCAAGGCCCCTTCATTCAAAAGCTGAAGCGGGCTGGTTGTGTCATTCTGGGAACGACCCGGACCACCGAGTTCGCTGCAGCGACGATCAATGTCAGCAAACCGATGCCGTGGAATCCGGCGGACGAGCACATCAAACGCGTTTGTGGCGGGTCAAGCCATGGTTCCGCCGCCGCGCTCCGTGCCGGCTTGTGTGCGTTTTCCGTCGGCTCCGATACCGGAGGGTCGGTCCGGCTTCCCGCCGCATTGTGCGGCGTGTTTGGCTTCAAGAGCACGGCCGGAGTTTGGCCGACGGAAGGAGTGTTCAGCTTGGCGCCCACGCTCGATAGCGTAGGCGTGTTCACGTGTTCTGCCGATGACGCGGCGCTCATCTTCTCGGTGCTCGGGGATGGGGTGGCCGCAGAAGTGCCGCGCGCCCGGGCGCTCCGACTTGGAAAGCCGAAGACATACGTCTTCGATCAACTCGACGACGCCGTAAGCCGCTCAGTCGCGGCGGCGCTTGAGAAGCTGGATGGCGAAGGCGTCGAGATTGTCGACGTGGATATTCCCGATGTCGATGCTGCAATGGCGGTGTTTGGAAAGTTGCTTTTCGCGGAATTTGTCGCGGTCATGGGAAAAAGCCGTCTGCAGGCGGGGCAATCGACCATTGACTCGGTGCCGTGGGCCCGTATTCAGGCAGGCTTTGGCATTGAAGCCGAAGCACTCGCAGCCGCGCAACGGGCGCAGCGAAACGCTGTGGCCGTGGCGCAGGAAATGATGGGCGGCATCGATGCCCTGGTCTATCCGACGGCCCCATTCGCGCCGTGTCCGGCTGCCGAAGTGCAAATGCTGGATGCAGCGTTGGCCTGGAATCTGCGGGCGGGAAGGCTCACGCGCCCCGGGAATTTCTTTGGTCAATGCGGAACGTCGATACCTTTGCAAGCGGAAGATGGGCTCCCCGTGGGACTACAGATCCTTTGCAATCCGGGCGCTGACGCCAGGTTGCTCGCAATATCCCGAACCGTCGAGTCGATCGTCGGCTCTCGCGTATAGCCAGTACTCAACCAAGGAGAACGGCCGTGACTTCCAAGATAACACAGCAAGAACACTGGGCGATGAAGGGCGATGTCAGGCTCTTCGTTTTTCGAAAATTCAAGGACACGCCTAAGAACAAACCGGTTCTCATTCTGATCCATGGATCGTCTCTTTGTGCGTTGCCCAGTTATGACTTACGCGTGCCGGGTCGCGAATCGGAATACTCGATGATGGATATCTGTGCTGAGCGCGGATATGACGTATGGACGATCGACCATGAAGGTTATGGAAAGTCGTCACGCACATCGAGCAACTCGAATATCGCGATGGCGATCGACGACATCGGCGCCATGCTGCCGATCCTGAAAAAGGAGACCGGCCAGACCAAATACCATTTCTACGGTCAATCCTCCGGTGCTCTTCGTGCGGCGTCTTTCGCCCAAGCCCGCCCCGACCACGTTGGCCGCCTGATCCTCGACGCCTTCGTATGGACCGGGGAGGGCTCTCCTACGCTCGCGAAGCGGCGCGAAGGGCTTGCGGAATACCGTGCTTCCAATACCCGCAAGCTCGAGCGCAAAAATCTCGTGGCTATCTTTCACCGCGACATGCCGGGGACATCTGAAAATGCGGTGGCGGAAGCTGTTGCCGACGCGCAGCTCTCATATGGCGATTCTGTTCCATCGGGCACCTTTGTCGATATGTGTTCGGTGCTTCCAGTGGTTGATCCGCCTAAACTCCCGTTCCCGGTGCTGATTATGCGCGGCGCACACGACGGCATCGCAACCATGGACGATCTGCTTAAATTCTTCATGAAGCTGCCGAACGACGACAAGCAATTCACCGTCATGGCCGGCGCCGGGCACATCACGCACCTGGGTCTCAACAAGGATCGATTTTACAACACGTTCTTCTCGTTCCTGGAGACGCCGCCGCGCAAGGACAGCGCTGCACACTGAAATGAAGGCGCCGCTTGCTACCGCGAGCGGCGCTTTTTTAAATGCCATCGTGGCTAACGCAGAGTCCAGAAAATGGACTTTCAATCAAATCACTTGACAGTCCGTCAAGGGCGGCAAGAATAAGGGCTGAAGTGAGGGGCTGTCAGCGTATCAGCCCAAGTACCAGGGCAATTGAAAAGGAATCGCGTCATGCTGCCGGGCCACACCAGATACGATTACTCGTCGATCGAAAGCCGCAAGGATTACTCTTGGCCTGGCGGGAAGCGGCTTGCATTTTATGTGGCGCTAAACGTTGAGCACTTTGCATTCCTCTCTGGTCGAGGCATGGACCCGACCAATCGCGGCGGCCCCCCAACGACACGCAACTACGCCTGGCGGGATTACGGCAACCGAATTGGCATTTGGCGGCTCTTTCGTATGCTTGATGAGTTGAAGTTACCCGCATCGATCTTACTAAACAGCGAGGTTGCACGTCTTTATCCAGACATTGTTGCGAAGATCAAAGCGCGCGGCGATGACGTGCTGGGCCACGGCCGAACGAACGCTGAAACCCTCGGCATGCCCCAGTGGGAGCCCGACGAAGCCCGTATGATCGCCGACTGCACCGAAACGATCGAGAAATATGTCGGCGTCCGTCCGACTGGTTGGATGGGGCCTGGTGCGGTCGAGTCCAAGGTAACGCCCGATCTGCTCAAGGAAGCCGGTTATACTCACCTTTTGGATTGGCCGGTCGATGATCAGCCGTTCTGGATGCGCACGCGTACCAAACCGATTTTGACGGTCCCGTATCCGCTCGAACTCAACGACGCCGGGACGTTGATCGCGCGCGATCATTCCGGCCGCGAGTTTGCCGATATGCTGGTTGACCAGTTTGAAATGATGCTTGAGCAGTCAGAGCAGCAGCCGCTGGTTTTCTGCGCGTCGCTGCATGGCTTTATCGTCGGTCAGCCGTTCCGGCTGCTTCCTCTGCGCAAGGCGCTCAAGCACTGCGTCGAGCACAAGCAAAAGGACCGGGTGTGGTTCACTCGCGCGGGTGAGATTGCAGACTACTGCTTCAAGCTTCCCGCCGGCACCATTTTAGGAAGCTAACCGCCGCATATAGATACACGCGCCTTTGCTTTGTGACGGGCCAATTAGGAAAATATCATGGCAAATGTTCAAGCGGCTAAGACCCATCTGCTGCAATCAACGCCTGACACCGTGCATTGGGGCTTTTTTGATGGCGGATTGCCGCCGGTACTTACAATCGACTCCGGCGATCGGGTTGTGATCGAATGCGTCTCCGGCAATCCCGAATGGATGCCGCCGGAAGCCTCGGGCTTCAGGCCCCTAGACGACATCAAGCTCGTTCATGCAATGGCAAAGCGGGGGAGCGGCAACCACATCCTCACGGGGCCGATTTACGTGAAGGATGCGAAAGTCGGCGATGTCCTCGAGGTAAAGATGCTCGACATCGAGATGCGCCAGGATTGGGGCTTTAACCTGTTTCGTTCCTATGGTGGCACGCTGCCCGAGGAGTTCAATTACTATCGCATCATCCACGTCGCGCTCGACCGCGCCGCGAAGCTCGCGACCATGCCGTCCGGCCTGAAAGTGCCGCTGGCGCCTTTCTTCGGTCAGCTCGCCGTGGCCCCACCCAAGGCCTTTGGCAAGCAGAACAGCAAGGAACCTCGCGAGTTCGGCGGCAATCTCGACTGCAAGGACCTGACTGCTGGCAGCACGATTTACCTGCCGGTGTGGAATGACGGCGCTTTGTTTTCGACTGGCGATGGTCACGCCGCGCAAGGGCACGGCGAAGTTGACGGCACCGCCATCGAAACATCGCTCAAGGGTACTTTCGAATTCAAGGTTCGAAAGGACTTGGGGTGGAAGCTGCCGCGCGCGGAGACACCGACGCACCTCATCGCCTTCGGGCTCGATTGGGATCTCGACGACGCCGCCAAACAAGCGCTGAAGCAGATGATCGAGTGGATCGTGGTCCTGACCGGCATACCGAAGGACGAGGCTTACGCTCTGTGCAGTTTCGCCTGCGATCTGCACGTGACGCAGACCGTCAATAACGTCAAAGGCGTACATGCCATGATCGATAAAAAGATTCTCAAAAAGCCGTAAGATCATAAAAAGACCAAGTCAAAAAAATAACTGGTACAATAAAAACTATATTTGTCAGAAGGCGTGAGGAAAACAACCGTACACGCAAAACGATTCAGGGAGGATCAGATGCGCGTTCCAATGTACCATGCACTCCGGTTATCGTGCGTGAGCGCAATCATGGCGATCGCGGTCATCATCGCATTGGTCGCGCCGGCGTCCAGTCAATCGGTGGAGAAGAGCGACGTTTCTTTAATGCTCGATTGGACGATCTCAGGCACGCATGCGCCGTTCTTCATTCCGTTGGATAAAGGTTACTACAAGGCCGCGGGTCTCAATATGAGAATTGATCGGGGCACCGGCGCGGCCAATACCGCTGCTAACGTCGCCTCGGGCGTATACGATTTTGGCTGGGCGGATGTCCCCACCATGATCGGCTTCAATGCGCAAAACCCAGGCAAGGAACTGACCCTCGTCTACATCAGCTTCCAGGACTCTCCGCTGGCGGTCCTCAGCTTGAAAAAGTCCGGAATTCATAAGCTGAAGGACCTTCAAGACAAGGTTGTCGGCGATATGCCGGGCAGCGCCTCGGGAGCTGTTCTCGACGTGTTAACGAAGCCTGGCACGCCCGACGAAATCAAGATTCAGCGCAAATTCACGGCGCCGCAATTGCGTGAGCCGATGCTGATCCGCGGCGACGTGGATGCGATCATGGTCTTTGATGTCTCGAGCGTGATGACGCTCATCGATCTTGGAGTGCCGAGGGATCAGATCTCGCTGATGATGTATTCCGATATCGGTTTCGACGTCTATGGGACCGGACTGTGGGTTAGCCGTTCGTTCTTAGAGAAGAACCCCAAAACGGTCGCTGCGATGGTGCGGGCAGTCAACGAGGGCACCAAAGACGCCATTGCCAATCCGGGAGCTGCGGCGTTGATGATGAAAAAATTTAATCCGCTGCTCAATCCGGATATTGAGTGCGAGCGGCTGGTCATGGCGGTTAATCACAATCTCAGCGACGACGTCCGAAAAAATGGATTGAGCGATGTCAATCCAAAACGGATGCAGAGCAGCATCGATCAAGTCGTGACGGCGATGAAATATACTCGGAGCCCGCCACTTGCCGAAGTGTGGACAGACAAGTTCCTTCCGCCGCAAGCGGAACGTATGCCGCCGGCTCTCGGGACCTGCGCGGCCAAATAGTCGCCGCAACCACTGAGTTTGAGAAAGGAAGGTCGAGGTCGTGGGCACTGTTCCGGTGCATGAACCCCTTATCGATATCAATAACGTGAGTATGGCCTATGGGGGCGCCCACGGAGTCATCGCGCTCGCCGAAACCAGCTTGCAGATAAAAACAGGAGAGTTCGTCGCGGTTGTTGGCCCGAGCGGCTGCGGAAAATCATCCCTGCTCAAGCTTGTCTCCGGCCTTCACCCGCCGCTCCGAGGTTCAGTGCATGTAGCGGGCCACCCAGTGAATGGCCCACTCAAGATTTGCGGTATGGCGTTTCAGAACCCCATGCTGCTTCCGTGGCGGACCACGATACAAAATGTTCTGTTGCCGCTCGAGATAGTCGCTTCGCATGCAGGGCGGTTTCGTCGGAATCGCGCCGAATACCGGGAGCGCGCACGCGAGTTACTGGCGACGGTCGGGCTTGCAGGATTCGAAGAAAAATATCCGTGGGAATTGTCGGGCGGAATGCAACAGCGCGCTTCACTGTGCCGGGCACTCATTCATTCCCCGGAACTGTTGCTGCTCGATGAACCGTTCGGTGCTCTCGATCTCTTCACCCGTGAAGATTTGTGGGACGTTCTGCAGACGTTATGGGTCAAACAGCGGCCGACGGTGATCCTCGTGACGCACGACTTGCGCGAGGCGATCTTTCTCGCGGATACTGTTTACGTCATCAGCCCGCGTCCGGGCCGTGTGATTTCGAAAGCCGATATCGGCTTTCCGCGCCCGAGGACGCTGTCCGATACGTTCACGCCGAGATTTACCGAGTTAAGCCACACGCTGCGTGAACAAATTGGGGTGAGGGCCCGGCAATGAAAAGAACGTTGTGGAAGCGAAGCTTGCCATGGCTCTGCACCATAGGAATGTTTGTCCTATGGGAGCTTGTCTGCGTCGTGCTGAACGTTGACACTTTTATTCTTCCCTCGCCAGTAGCCGTCTGGCATTCCTTCGTCGCGCATACGGGGCTTATCATGAGCAATGCGCTTCAGACTTTGATGACTACGGTTGCGGGATTTGCGCTTGGTGTCAGCGTAGGCTTACTGTTTGGACTTCTGATCGGCGCTTCGCCATCTGTCTATGACGCGCTTTACCCGATCATGATTGGTTTCAATTCGATCCCGAAAGTGGCGATTGTCCCGGTTCTCGTTATCTGGTTCGGTATCGGAACGGTGCCTGCGATCATCACAGCGTTCGCCACCGCGACCTTTCCGATCGTGGTCAATGTTGCGACCGGCCTTGCTACGATCGAGCCCGAATGGCAGGACGTGCTCCGTGTGCTGGGCGCTAGCAAATGGCAGATCCTGACGAAAATTGGAATTCCTCGGTCGATGCCGTACTTCTTTGCTTCGCTGAAGGTGGCGATCACGCTGGCCTTCATTGGTTCGGTCGTTGCTGAGACGGTCGCCGCTAATTCCGGCATCGGCTATCTGATGATGATCGCGAGCGGCCGCTTCGACGTTCCGCTGGTCTTTGCCGCGCTCGTTGTCGTCGGTGTCATGGGCGTCGCCATGTACGAGGTTTTCGTCATCGTCGAACGGCGGATGACTTTTTGGGCTATACGCAGGCAGGATGTCGTCACTTAACCGTTTGGTTCCGCGCTCGCCGGTGCTCCGACATCCGTCAAGCGGCACCCGTAATCCGCTGGCATCTTTTGCGCTGTTAATTAGGGAGGCCAGGACCCCATGTTGCCGCCCTGTGGCTTCCGGTTGCGCCGGCAAATTTCGTCCATTCAGTCGTCATATGGGGAATGTCGGATCAAATCATCGCAACCGTGGGTGAATCTTACTGCGTGTATTTGGTGGGGCGGATGACGCATGCGAGCTAGCGTCAGTTTTGCCTACCGATGACTATTACCCGCGAAAAGTTGGGGTTATTACTCGGCTTTATCGGCATGTGCTTGTTCGCCGGCACGCTGCCGGCGACGCGGCTCGCCATGTCGGCGCTCGACCCCTTGTTCCTGACTGCCGCGCGGGGTGCACTTGCCGGATCAACGGGGCTCATCGTCCTCCTCATCACCCGCCGGCGTCTGCCGCCACGATCGGTTTGGCCCGAGTTGTTTGGGGGCGCTTTTTGCTCGGTGCTCTGTTTTCCGCTGCTCGCTGCGCTTGCGATGAAGACGGTGCCCGCCGCCCATGGCGGCGTTGTTCAAGGTATTCTGCCGCTCGCAACTGCTGCAGCGGCCGCGATCTTTGCGCATGAGCGGCCGAGCCGCGGATTTTGGCTGGCAAGCGTTACCGGCGCGATCATCGTTTTGACTTTCGTGTTTCGCCGAAATGGAGGCGAAGCAGTGTCCGTCGGCGACATCTTCTTGCTCGGCACGGTCGTCGCCGGGGCGCTCGGCTATGTTTTTTCAGGTCGCCTCGCGGTGGTGATGCCTGGATGGGAAGTCATATCCTGGCAAGTTGTGATCTTATTTCCACTCGCAGCGCTGGCGACGTTTGGGCTGTGGCCGCTCGACATCGCGAACGTGTCAATTGCGTCCTTGGCCGGCCTTGGCTATGTCGGCTTAGTGAGTCAGTACATCGCCTTCTTCGTCTTCAATGCGGCTTTGGCGATGGGTGGCATTGCGCGCGTCGGACAGGTCATGCTGCTACAGCCATTTGTGATCGTGGCGCTCGCGCTGCCGGTGAACGGCGAGCCGATAAGCGTTGAAACGATCCTTTTTGCTGCAGCTGTTGTGGTGACGGTGCTAGTCGGACAACGAACCCGCGTGGCGCGAAGCTGAGTTACTTAACCTAACTGGCTATTTTTTGACCGGACAATTGAGAGAATAGACGCTCTGCACGGATCTGAAAGGCACTAGCCATTCTGCGCGGATCCCTTTTTCTCGGCATGCGCGCGTATTTTCGCGCGGCTTCTCTCACAGATAGCGTAGCCAACCGCTTGGCTGTCCTTTCCGAAAATGTCATCCGGCCTGGATTCGCTCGTGAGGCAGAATCATTGCATCATCTGGGCCGATGCTTGCACTCCTGCACTCGTTCGGAATGTTTGTCCTCGACCTGTTCAAGTCGCGGTGCCGGCTTGAGGCCGAGAACCTGTTTCTCCGTCATCAGCTCAGCGTTGCCTTGAGGCG
>Ga0209048_10007237_pt1 | contig 10277 bp, 9 predicted proteins | sample FrelakmetCRP12CR_FD_187146 | JGI IMG/M metagenome (GOLD analysis project Ga0209048, IMG submission 187146) | Freshwater lake sediment microbial communities from the University of Notre Dame, USA, for methane emissions studies - CRP12 CR (SPAdes)... | ecosystem: Environmental > Aquatic >... | reverse complement strand
GACGGCCCTTTCCGCGACCCGCGTGACGCGCACAAGCGCCGTTGGCCCCACGCGGGCGGGACGCCTTGCGCAGGGAAATCGTCCGTCCGCAACGGCTTTCAGCGTCCCGCAGCTTCCGCAATCCTCCGATCGGAAGTTCTCCTGAGATCCCACGCGAGGCCGAGCTTCGACAGGAGGAAGATGCACCACTTCGAGGGATCCCAGTGATACCAGCGGACGCCGTTGCGGTAATCCATGGGGAACCGGTGATGGAAGCTGTGGAAGCCTTCGCCGTTCGTGAGCAGGGCGTTGATCCAGCTGTCGCGCGCCGATTGAGCGGGATCGTACGTTCTCTTTCCGAACGTATGCGCGAAGGAATTAACGCAGAAGGTGGAATGAAGGACGATGACGATCCGCAGGCAGATGGTCATGATGAAGCCACCCAGCGGATGCCCGATCCACCAGGCGACGAGCATGGGGAGAACGATCCCGCCTCCGACCGACCACCATGCGTGATGCTCGTGCTGGTGACGAACGAGCCGCGATCGGCGCAGGTCGTTCACGTTGTTGTAGTTGGTGCGGTGCCGCCAGAACAGGATCCAGCCGATGTGCGCGTGCCAGAACCCCCGGTTGACGCCATAGGGATCGTGCTCCGTATCGGTGAACAGATGGTGCTGACGGTGCTGCGAAGACCACTTCAGCGCGGACTCCTCGAACGTGGCCGCGCCGAAGAGCAGGAGAAAGAAGCGCACGACGGGCGAAGCCTTGAACGTCGGATGCGCAAACAGACGGTGGTAGCCGACCGTGGTCGACATGCCTGTTGCGAGGAGGAAGAAGAAGAACAGCGCAAGCTCGGGCGCCGTGACGCCCCGGTAATGGATGTAAAGAGGCGTTCCGACGATGCCGACGACATGAAGAATCACGAAGAAGACAAGCCCCAGCCACCTGATCCTGCGCGTCGGCAAGGGATAATCGTCGGCAATGGCGTCTGCATTCATGGTCACGGTATTCCGGTAGCTGCGCGATGGGATCGACCGGTCGTTACGTCGCGGAATGCGCGATTCGCCGCTACGCGCGGCGCGGGCGCGGTCCACGGGCGGACGGAGTCGATCCCGAGTAGTCTATACGGTGTCCCGAGAAATCGATGAGACGGTGCGTCAGATGCGGCGAATCAGCGCCGGCAGGTTGCGCACATCGATCGACCGCGCGCGCTCGGCGATCTCGCCGCCGTAGCGGCCGATCAGACCCTGACCCTGCTCGAAGAGCGGCGCGAACGCTGCCTTGAGCTTTTCGGCATCGAGCGTGCGGCCGCCACCGTAGTACTGCTTGGCAAGCTGGCCGAGCGCCCACGTGGTCGCGAACGCCATGCCCGAGCTCGCGGTCTGGTGGCCGACCGCACGGCCCATGCCGCCCAGCACGGTCCCCAGCAACCCGCCCAGCAGCTTGCGGCCGAACTGCTCGATGTACTGTCCGGTAAGGCCGACGCCCAGCGTCGCCACGAATTCCTTGATATGCCCCTGGTCGAGCTCGTAGCCGTAGGCCTTGCCGATCTGGTAGACGAGACGCACCTGCAGCGGCAGGATCGCCATCGAGGCGAGCGATTCCGGCAGCAGTTCCAGCGCGGCATTGGTGATGGACGCATTCACGATCTGCTGGTCCAGCGCGGCCGCATCCGGCATCACGCGCCCCTGCACCTGGCGGACCGGTTCGGAAACGCCCGGCGCGGCGACGCCGGCGGCCGCCGCGACCGCGTCCGCCTGCGCAACGTAGCCTTGCGCTTCCGGCGCGGGCAACCCGAGCGCCGCGGCGAGATCGCGCAGGAACGCGCCTTCCGCCGGCGAGTGAACGCCGTCGGCGTTCGCTACCGCGACCGCAGTCTCGTAGGCCTGGCGCCGGGTTTCCGGTGTGGCGAGCGAGCGCACCGCTTCCGCGATCGTGATTCTGCGCACCAGAACGTCGTCGTAGACGTCGGCGAGATCGATCCGGCCCTCGCCTAGCCGCGTGGTCAGGCTCTTGAGCGCCGTGCGCTCGCGGTCGTCCTTCACGCCGTCGGCGAGCGCCGCCATGAGCGCAATGGTAAGGAATGCGCGAATCTCCGAATCGCTCATTGGAATCTCTCCTGGGTTCGACGGTTCATGGGCGAGTGCCGGGCCACCGAGCCATGCGGGTTCGGGGGATCCAGCGCCTAGAGCGTGCCGAGTCCCCGGGCTCGGACCGGGGTCATCAGCATTCCGACGAGCGTTTGCCAGCGGTCGTCCCGCAGCTTGCGCAGTCCGAACTGCTGCAGCCGCCCCGCATCCGGCCGCCGATAGGTTCCGAAGATCCGGTCCCACACGGAAAGGATCGCGCCGTAGTTGGAATTTGTCTCCGGCATGTCGGGCGAATGGTGGATCCGGTGCATCGCGGGCGTCACCAGCAGCCATGAGAAGGATCGCTCCACCCAGGCCGGAAACGCGACGTTGGCGTGCTGCAGCAAGTTGGCGGGATTGACGAAAACCGCCCGCGCGCCTTCGACCCACAGCGGGATGCCGAGGGTCAGCAGCAAGACCGTCTTCAGCAGCATCTGGATCGTCACTTCCGCAGGATGGAAGCGCATCCCCGTCGTCGCGTCGAGCTGCGTATCGGAATGGTGAACGGCGTGGATCAGCCACAGCCAGCGCACCCGATGGATCAGGCGATGAAATCCGTAGTCGAAGACATCCAGCAGAAGGAACCCGAGCCCGAACTGCGCGAACGCAGGTAGCGCAAGCGACGTGAGTGCGCCGTTGCTGTCGGTCAGCCGATGCGGGACGTCCAGCAGCCAGGTGAGGACCAGCCCATCGGCAATGGCAACGAGCAGCACGAACAGGCCGACGTTGCGAGCGATGTGGCGCCAACGGCCGGTTGCAGCCGGGGCGGTGGTCGTGCCGCCCTCGAGGACGACCAGAAACGCGAACGTACCCGCGAAGCCGCAGAAATACGCCAGGGACACGAGGTTGAGGCCCTGCGCAGTCACGGCGCGGCCGCGGACCGGGAGCCGAGTGGAGGCGAGACTCGCCCGGTCACTTCTTGCGCCGACGTGCGGCGAGCCCCCCGGCAATGGCGACGACGAGGGTCAGCGCGACCAATCCAAATTCGTCCAGCGTCGGTACGGGGACGTACACCACCGAATTGGCCTGAGTCTGCATTGCGACGAACGTCAGCAATGCTCCCGCGACAATCTTGTGCATCGTTCCACCCCTCTTGTCTGGTCAACGTTCCCGATGGAGCTCTCTGCCTTGCCCACGGGCTTCTCCCCATCATCCGGCCGAATGGGGACCCCGACGCGACAACATCTGCTCCATTCGCCGCCGACGCCCAATCTCGTCGCGCCGCAGAGTGTGCCGACACGCGCTTCGCGCGTCAACTCTGCGCGCGTATCCGAACGTCCCGCGGCGATCCGCAGCGGCCTTTCGAACTCCCGAAGGGCGGAAATGGGGGCCGGTGCCGACGCGGGATCAGCTGCTGCCGGCGGCGTGCGACGCCGATCCCGGCACGGCCGCAGCGCTGCTCGCGATCTGCGCGCAGACGGCCTGCGTCACCTGCGCCGTTGTCGCGATGCCACCGAGATCGCGCGTGTGCAGCGCCGGATCGGCGGTCACGTACTCGATGGCCCTCATCACGCGTCGTGCGGCATCCGATTCGCCCAGGTGCTCGAGCAGCATCACGACCGACCAGAACGTGCCCACCGGGTTCGCCAGGCCCTTGCCCATGATGTCGAAGGCCGAGCCGTGGATGGGCTCGAACATCGACGGATAGCGTCGCTCGGGATCGATGTTGCCGGTCGGCGCAATGCCGAGGCTGCCGGCCAGCGCTGCGGCCAGGTCGCTCAGGATGTCCGCGTGAAGGTTCGTGGCGACGATGGTATCGAGCGATGCCGGCCGATTGACCATGCGGGCGGTCGCCGCATCGACGAGCTCCCTGTCCCAGCGAACGTCGGGGAATTCCCTGGCGATCTCGCTTGCGATCTGGTCCCACATGACCATCGCGTGGCGCTGCGCATTGCTCTTCGTGATCACCGTCAGGAGCTTGCGCGGGCGCGACTGCGCCAGCCGGAAGGCGAAGCGAAAGATGCGCTCCACTCCGACGCGGGTCAGGATCGAAACGTCGGTCGCGACTTCGATGGGATGCCCCTGATGAACCCGGCCCCCCACACCGGAATACTCGCCTTCGGAATTCTCGCGGACGATGACCCAGTTGAGGTCCTCGGTTCGGCAATGCCTGAGCGGGCTCTCGATGCCGGGCAGCAGGCGCGTCGGCCGGACGTTGGCGTACTGGTCGAATCCCTGGCAGATCCTGAGGCGCAAGCCCCACAGCGTGATGTGATCGGGGATCTGCGGGTCGCCGGCGGACCCGAACAGGATGGCGTCCTTGTTGCGCAGGGCGTCCAGGCCATCGTCCGGCATCATCACGCCGTGCTGGCGATAGTAGTCGCCGCCCCACCCGAAATTCTCGAATTCGAAGGCGAACGACTTGTCGGCGGCGGCCAGCGCTTCGAGAACCGTCTGTCCGGCGGGCACGACTTCCTTGCCGATGCCATCACCGGGAATGGTGGCGATCCGATAGGTCTTCATGCTGCAGTCCTCGTTGGCCTGGGTTCTCGTCGTCGTCTTCCGGCTCAGGGCCGGGCCGCCATGAGATAGGGGTAGCCCACCGCGAGGTAGACCACGATGAAGATCAGGCCGAAGACAGATCCGAGGACCCAGTATTCCTTGCGCGAGATGTACCCGCAGCCGTAGTAGATCGGACTGGGGCCGGTGGCGTACGGTGTGAGGATGCCCATCAGGCCCAGCGTCCCGCAGAGCAGCAACGCCAGCGTCTTCATGGGCATGTCGGGCACGGTGGCGGCGGTGGCGAGCACCACGGGGAGCAGCGCCGTGGTATGCGCCGTAAGGCTCGCGAACATGTAGTGGACGAAGTAGAAGAGCAGCACGAAACCTATGATCAGCGCGCCGACCGAGAAGCCGGACATCGATGCGGCGGCCGTCTTGGCGAACCACGCGAGAAAGCCGACCTTGGCGAGCCCGTCGGCCATGGCGACCAGCGTCGCGAACCAGACGAGCACGTTCCACGCGGTCTTGTGGCTGATGACGTCCTCCCAGGTGATCACTTTGGTGAGCACCATGAGGCACAGCCCGATGAGGGCCACGGTCGTGGCATCGAATTGCTTGCCGCCGAAGATCCAGAGCAGGAGCGCGAGGATGGCGAGCGTGCCCATGGTGAGCTCCTTGCGCGTCACGGCGCCCATTCGCGCGAGCTCCTCGCCCGCCCACTTCGGCGCATCCGCGCTTTCCTTCACGGTCGGCGGATAGATCACATAGACGAGCCAGGGCACCAGCAGGAAGAGGATGATGCACGCCGGCGCGAGGGCGATGAACCATTCCGTCCACGAGATCGAGATCTTCGAGGTCTTCTGCAGGATCTCGAGCGCCAGCAGGTTCGGCGCCAAGGCGGTGAGAAACATGCTGCTGGTCACGCAGGTGGTCGCCATCGCGGTCCACATCACGTAGGCGCCGATCTTGCGCGGGCCTTGTTCCGGCGTGCTGCCGTAGAGCGGCGGGATGTTCTTGATGATCGGGAAGATGATGCCGCCGCTGCGAGCGGTGTTGGACGGCGTGAATGGAGCCACGGCAAGGTCGGCCAGCGCCACGGCGTAGCCCAGGCCCAGCGTCTTCTTGCCGAGCGCCCTGATCAGCAGCAGCGAGATGCGCTTGCCGAGCCCCGTCTTCTCGTAGCCCAGCGAGAACATGTAGGCGGTGAAGATGAGCCACACGGTGCCATTGGAGAAGCCGGACAGCGCGAATCGCAGCCCGTCCGCGGCGGTGGCCGGCGCGCCCGGCTGAGCGGGAACCATCATCAGCGCGGCGGCGAACGTGACGCCGATCAGGCCGATGGCTGCGGTCGGGATCGGCTCGAGGATCAGGGCCGCGATCACCGTCACGAAAACCGCGAAGAACTGCCAGGCCTGAGGGGCGAGACCCGCGGGCACGGGGCTCAACAGGACGATCCCCCCCAGAGCCAGCGGGGCTACCGCCTTCCAATCGATCTTCATCGTTCGCTCCCTGTTCGGCGATCCGAACGGCCCGGATCGAGCTCATCGCCCGCACTCCCCCGAGCCCGGGCGTTCGGAGCAAAGATACGCCGGGGAGGCCGGAGGGAGATTGCGCGACGTCAATGTCGCGGCGCGCCTCGCGGCGGGTCCCCGTGCGAGACTCGCGGACGGCGACATCCTGTCGCATCCGCGACGCTTTGGCGACCTCGCCCCGGCATCGCTTGCCGAGCCCGTGCCGTCAGCCCTTCAGCCCGCTCATGACGACGGCCTGGACCACCCAGCGCTGCAGCGTGATGAAGATGAGCAGGATGGGAAGGATGCTGATCACCGCGGCGGCGGTGAGGAGGTTGTACTCGATGAAGTACATGTTGGTGAAGCTCATCAGGCCCATGGTGACCACCTTCATCTCGGGGCTGCTGATCACCACCATCGGCCAGAAGAACTCGTTCCAGCTCCACATGAACTTGATGATCAGCAGCGTCGCCATGGCCGGCTTCACCGACGGCAGAATCACCGAGAAGAAGATCCGGAGCTCGCTGCAGCCGTCGATGCGGGCCGCGTCGATGTAGTCGTCGGGAATCGTCTCGATCGCCTGCCGCATCAGGAAGACGCCGAAGACGCTGACCAGGTCCGGCGCCACTATGCCGGCGTAGGTATCGAGCAGCCCGAGATCGTTTATCCAGACGTACAGCGGCACCACGACCGACTGGAAGGGGACCATCATGATGCCGACGACGGCGAGGAAGAAGGCGTCCCGTCCGGGGAAGTGATATTTCGCAAATCCGAACCCCGCCAGCGACGAGACCACCAGGCTGCTCACTGCGGCGACCGACGCGACGACGGCACTGTTGAGCAGATAGCGCATGAACCGTTCGCGCTTGAAGACCTCGAAGTAGTTGGCCAGGTTGAGCCAGTGGTCGGGGGCGATCTGGAGCGGCACGCGCTGGATCTCCGGGGCGGTCTTGAGCGAGGTGATCGCCATCCAGAAGAAGGGGAAGAAGATCATGATCGCGCCGCAGGCGACCGCGAGGGCAATGAGCCAGCGGACGTAGACGTCCCGGCTGGCGAGGGCCGCGCCGGGCGAAGGTTCGGTCGATGGAGCGATGGGATTCATGCCTTGCCCGAAACCGGAAGCAATGCCCGGCGGCTCTTCAGTACTCGACCGGTTTTCGGAAGAGTCGCCATTGCAGCAAGGTCACCACGAGGAGCGTGACGAAGACGAAGACCGCCATGACCGAGGCGTCGCCGAACCGGAAGAATTTGAAGGCCGTGTCGTACAGCAGCATGATGACGGTCTGACTTGCGCCTGCGGGTCCGCCCTGGGTCGTGGCATACACCTGGTCGAATATCTTGAAGTTGAAGATGAGCTCGAGAATGCAGACCATGATGATCTGCGGGTTGAGCAGCGGCAGCGTGATGTGCCGGAGCTGGTGGAAGGCATTGGCCCCGTCGATTCTGGCCGCCTCGTAATACTGCTCCGGGATCGATTGGAGCGCGGCGAGGAAGATCATGGTGTCGAAGCCGATCCGGACCCAGACGCTCACGGCGGCGATGGCCGGGAGCACCTGCGACAGGCTCTGCAGCCACTTCTGCGGCGGAATGCCGACGAACGAAAGGGCGTGGTTCAGGAAGCCGTACACCGGGTCGTAGATCCATTGCCAGACGAGGGCCGCCGCAACGAGCGACGTGGCGAAGGGCAGGAAGTACATCGCGGCCCAGACGTTGCGCCACCTGAGACTGACGATCCGGTTGAGACCGAGCGCCACGGCGAGCGCGAGGACTACCGTGGTGGGCACGGAGAAGAGCAGAAGCTGGAGGGTGTTCTTGACGGCGGTCCAGAAGCCGGGATCGGTGAGAACCTTTTCGTAGAGGCGCAGGCCCACGAACTCCTTCGCTCCGCCCGGCGCGATCTTGTAGAACGAGTACCGAATGGACTGGGCGAGCGGCAGCAGGAACACGGAGCCGAAGAACAGCAGCGCGGGGAGAACGAACAGGAATCCCGCACGGTTCTGGCGATCCGAGTAGTTCCGGGGGAACACGATGCGAAACCATTGGCGCATGGCAGTAGGGAACCCCGATGAGACATTGAGTCGGACTTCGCGTCGACTTGCAGACGGTCGGGCAGCCGGATGGGCACGTCGGCCGGCTTGCGCATCCAGCATCCCTGCGCACGCGTGCAGCCGGACGCCTGCGGCGGCGCTGCCACCGCAGGTCGTCCTGCGACAGACCGCTAGTCCTTGAGGATGCGATCCATCTTGGCGGCAGCTTCATCCAGCAACTGCTTCGGCTGCCCTTTGCCGTAGAGGACGCCTACGACGGCCTCGCCGAAAGCCGTGGCCAGCTCGTTCGATTTCGGGTGGAAGTACGTCGGCGGCACCGGCTGGGCGAGCATGTCCTTCGTGGACTGGTAGTCGGGCCGGGATTTCACGTAGGCACTGTCGAGGTTCGCCGTCCACGCGGGGAGTATCCCCTGCAGCTGGTGATGGTCCATGTCGTCCTTGGCGTTGCTGATGAACCTGAAGAATTCCCACGCCACCTGCTTGTTCGGGCTGTTCTTGTAGACGAGGTCCGTCCAGGGAAACAGGGCCCCCGCACCCGGGCAGGCCTTTTCGCAGGGCAGCGCGTACACCTTGAAGTTCACGTCGGGTGCGTTCTTCTTCAGCCAACCGAAGAACCAGGACTCGCGGAAGATGACGGCGGCCCGCTTCTGGCCGAAGGCGTCTTCGGGATTCCCGAACGCGAGGCTCGCCACCTTGTCCTTCAGGACCAGATCGCCGAAGAAGGTCAGCGCGGCCACCATCTGCGGGCTGTTGGCGTAGCCGGTGGCCTTGTCCAGATCCGGACTCAGCATCCGGGCGCCCCAGGCATGGGCAAAGGGGAGGAACTTGTCCGTGATTCCCACCGGAGCGCCCTTGCTGCGGATCGCGAAGCCCACCTGCGTCGGCTCACCCCCCTTGGGGTCGGCGATCGTGAGCTTCTTCAGGTCCGCCAGCCATACGTCATAGGTCTTCGGCGGATCGTCCGGATTCAGGCCGGCCTTCCTGAACATGTCCACGTTGATGTACATCTGCTGGAAGTTGCCGTGCTCGATGGGCATCCCGTAGCGCACGCCCTTCCACTGGCCGACGGGAACCATGTACTTCGGCAGATTCTCGTCATAGATCTTCGCCAGATCGGCGGGCATCCTGTCGCAGAAGTCGTATTGCCCGCACCACTGATGCGTCATCCCCATGAAGATGTCAGGCGCGCTGTTCTTGGCCATGAAGGCCGCCAGATACTTGGCTTCGTATCCCTGGTACGGGATGGTGACCACCTCGACCTCGTAGCCGGTCTTCTTCGCGAACTCTTTCCCTTTGGCCTCGTACCACTTGTTGAACTCGGGGTTCTGGTCCCAATGGGTCCATAAGACCAGCTTCTTCTGCTGCGCGAAGCTGGTGTTGGGAATCGTCGCGGCAACCATCACCGCGGCCAGAATCAGCGGCGTCCACCATCCACTTCGTTTCATGAGCTCCTCCTTGATTCCCGCGAATCTCTCGAAAAAACTGGACAAAGCATTGTTCTTGGCGGGTCGAAATGCAGCGTTTAGCAGGTGCGATTTTTCTTGTCAAGGGAACCTCGCTGGCCCGCGGATCGCCCGCTCGCTTCGTCGCGACGGCCTGCGTCCGCGCCGGATGAACCCGAGGGCCACCGGCGCACAACCGCCTTGCCGCGTGCGGCTTGTAAACAGGCGGCGGTTTGGTCTATATGATGGCCGTGCGGAGCGACCGTGTGAATCGAGCGTTGCGCAAACCGGTTGCCCGATCGAGCGAAAGGTGTCAGTGCAATGTCGAATGTGATCCTGAAGAACGTGGTGAAGCGGTTCGGCTCGGTGACGGCGGTCGACGACCTTTCGATCACGATCCAGGACCGGGAGTTCGCGGTGCTGGTCGGTCCCTCCGGGTGCGGCAAGACCACCGCGCTGAGGATGATCGCGGGCCTCGAGACGATTACATCCGGTGAGATCTACATCGGCGATACGCTCGTCAACGACATGGCGCCCAAGGATCGTGACATCGCCATGGTCTTTCAGAATTACGCTCTCTACCCGCACATGAGCGTCCGGGACAACATGAGCTTCGGGCTCAAGTTCCGGAAGGTTCCGAGGGAAGAGATCGCCCGGCGGGTGCAGGAGGCGGCCGACATCCTCGGCATTCAGGAGCTTCTGGAAAGGAAACCCAAGGAGCTCTCC
>Ga0209048_10007236_pt1 | contig 10278 bp, 9 predicted proteins | sample FrelakmetCRP12CR_FD_187146 | JGI IMG/M metagenome (GOLD analysis project Ga0209048, IMG submission 187146) | Freshwater lake sediment microbial communities from the University of Notre Dame, USA, for methane emissions studies - CRP12 CR (SPAdes)... | ecosystem: Environmental > Aquatic >... | reverse complement strand
GTCGTATCTACGCATTACGCAAAAGGTGCGTAATGCGTAGATACGACCCCGTCTTGCCCGACCCCCTCTTGCCTTCTCCTGCCTCTTCCGCTAAAGTGGTAGTCCCCATGACACGCCCGGAGACAATCCGAGAGGAGATATAGCCATGTCGATCGTTCTCGACGGACAAGGTCTGACCATCGAAAAAGTCGTCCAGGTTGCCCGCCGGGACGAGCCCGTCGCGCTCGCTCCCGAAGCCAAGAAGCGGATCGATAAATGCCGCGCCCTCCTCGAGGACAAAATCCAGAAGCAGGAGATCATGTACGGGGTCAACACCGGCATCGGCGAACTGGCCAACGTTGTCCTCACCCAGGAGCAGGTCGAAAAATACCAGCGCTACCTCATCTACAGCCACGCCGCCGGCTACGGCAAGCCCATGCCCGGAGACGTCGTCCGGGCGGCCATTCTCGGCCGGATCAACTGCCACTGCCACGGCCATTCCGGGCTCCGGCTAGCGGTCACGGAAACTCTGGTCGAACTCCTCAACAAGGGCGTGACCCCCGTGATGTGCGAGAAAGGGTCGGTCGGCGCCTGCGGCGACCTCTCGCCCATGGCCCAGATGGCCCTCGTCCCCATGGGCGAAGGAGAAGCCTTCTACCGCGGCGAGCGCCTGCCGGGGGCCGAAGCTCTCAAGCGGGCCGGCATCAAGCCCATTGTCCTCCACGCCCGCGACGGGCTGGCCATGATCAACGGCTCCAACGTCATCACCGGCATGGGCGCCCTGGCCGTCCACGATGTCCATCGCTGGCTCAAGACGTCCGAGATCGCGGCCGCCATGACCCTCGAGGTCCTCAACGCCAACATGAAGGCCTACGACGAGCGCCTGCACAAGACCCGGGGCTACCCCGGCGCCCTCGAATCGGCCGGGAACGTCCGCCGCCTCACCGAAGGTAGTGAGCTGCTGGCCCGGCCCGGCAAGAAGGTCCAGGACGCCTACAGCCTCCGGAGCACCTCGCAGGTCGTGGGCGCGGCCCGCGACGCCCTCAAATGGGCCCGCTACATGATGGAAATCGAACTCAACGGCGCCGCCGACAATCCCGTCTTCTTCCCCGACGAGCAGCTCGTCCTGACGGGGGCGAATTTTCAGGGCGTGCCTATGGCCTTTGCCCTCGAGCTCCTGGGCACGGCCGTGACCACGGTCGCCGTCCTCTCCGAGCGGCGCCACAACCGCCTGATGAACCCTCACCTCAACGCCGGACTGCCCGCGTTCCTGACCAAGGGCGCGGGGATGTTCTCGGGCCTCATGCTCTCCCAGTACACGGCCGGCGCCCTGGTCTGCGAAAACCGCATCCTGTGCCACCCGGCGGCCACGGGGTCCATCCCGGCCGCGGCCGACCAGGAGGATTTCGTCAGCATGGGCATGACCACCGCCCTCAAGACGCGCCAGATCATCGAGAACGCCCAGGCCGTTCTGGCTATCGAGCTCATCGCCGGCGCCCAAGCCGTCGATTTCCGCAAGCCACTAAAGCCCAGTAAGGCCGTCCAGGCGGCTTACGCCGTTATCCGCAAGCACGTGGCCTTCCTCGAGGAGGACAGGCCCCTGTTCGACGACATCAACAACCTTTCGGCGGTCGTCCAGTCCGGCGAGATCCTCGATGCGGTCGAAGCCGCCGTGGGGACGCTCGAATAAATGAGCTTCCGCATCGCCCTCGTGACCGGCGCGAGCCGCGGCATGGGCCGCGCCATCGCCCTCCGCCTCGCCGACGAGGTTTCCGGCGTCGCGGTCCATTACCTGACGCGCCGCGACGAGGCCCAGGACCTGGCCGCCGCGATCCGCGAGAAGGGCAAGCTCAGCGCCGTCTTCCGGGCCGACCTCACCAAGAAGGCCCAGGCCGCCGGGCTCATCAAGAAGGTCGAGGAGAAGTTCGCCCGCATCGACATCCTGGTCAACAACGTCGGGCCGTTCCTCGTCAAGCCATGGGACCAGCTTGAAGTCGCCGACTGGGAGCGCGTCCTCCGGGGCAACCTCCTGAGCTCCTACTTCTGCGTCAAGGCGGCCCTGGCCGGGATGAGGAAACGCCGGTGGGGGAGGATCGTCAACATCGGCTACAGCCGGGCTGAGCAGCTCACGTCCTTCCCGACGATCGCGCCCTACGCCGCGGCCAAGACGGGCCTCCTCATCCTGACCCGGACGGCGGCCGTTGCCGAAGCCCCGAACGGGATCACGGTCAACATGGTTTCGCCTGGGCTGATCAAGGGCGGCGTCCTTCCCCAAGCCCGCGACCTTTTCGAATCCCAGCTCGGGACGTTCGAGGACGTGGCCGAGGCCGTGGCCTTCCTGGCCTCGGACAGGGCCTCTTCCCTCACCGGCGCCAACCTCATCGTCGCCGGCACCTGGAAAATGTGATCCCGCCCGCGGCGCCCGCCGGGAGGCGGGAGGCCGTGCTATAATAATAAGAAGTCCATGAAGACGGTGATGATCGGCCGCAGGAGCAGGAGGATGATGAGCCGGACCGCCCTCCTCATCATCGGTGCGGCCGCCCTCGTCTCGCTCGGGGCCGTTGCCCAGACGATCCAGCACGAGACCAGAGCGATCAACATCGAGATCCCGGTCCGCGTCTTCAAGGCGGCGAGGTTCGTCGACACCCTGACCCTCGACGATTTCGAGGTCACGGACAACGGCCGGCCGCAGAAGGTCGAAGCCGTCTACCTCGTCAAGAAGACGAATATCGAGCGCCGCGAGGAAACCCGGATATTCGCCCCGCGGACGGCGCGCCATTTCTTTCTCTTTTTCGAGCTCGGCGAGTTCGACCCCAGGATTCTTGAGGCCCTCGACTATTTCGTGAAGGGCGTCCTCCTCCCGGACGATGAGCTGACCCTCGTGACCCCGATGAAAACCTACCGGCTGAAGAGCCGGATCTTCGAGCGGGCGAACCGGAAAAAAGTCCTCGACGATATCGTCAACCTCGTCCGCCGCGACATCCTCATCGGCTACTCTGAGTCGCGGAGCATCCTGGAGGAAATGACCGACCTGGCCAAGGTCATGGCGTCTCTCGTCTCGAGCCGGGCCAACGAGGTCGTCACCGGGACCCTGCCGACCGATCCCATCCAGATTACGCCTCCCACCGTGCTCGCTGACGCCACCTTTTCGGCCACGTCGGTCGATGAGCAGCTCCAGAATTACCTCATCCTCCTGGACAAGCTCCAGAGCCTGCGGGTCGTCGAGCAGAAGAAGTTCGTCGAATTCGCCCGCTACCTCAAGATGCTGAACGGCCAGAAAGACGTCTTCATCTTCTACCAGAGGGAGATGATCCCCAAGATCGACCCCAAGACCCTGTCCATGTACATGAGCCTTTACAACGACCGTCCGGAAATCATCCATACGCTGACCGGGCTTTTCGAGTTCTTCCGTCGGGATGCCCCCCTGGACGTGGATTATATCAAGAAGGCTTACTCCGATTCCTCGACGGCCGTCCATTTCATGTTCGTGTCCCGGTCGCCGGATAAGCCGGAAGGGGTTGTCTTGGAAGAGCAGTCCGAGGATATTTTCGCCCCCTTCGTCGAGCTCGCGCGGGCCACGGGCGGGTTCTCGGCCAGTTCGGCCAACCTGGTCGCGATGATGAAGTCCGCGGTCGAGGCCGCGGAAAACTATTACCTCCTGTATTACCGGCCGTCCGATTACGTGGCCGACGGCAAGTTCCACGACCTCGCCGTCAGGGTCAAAGGCGGCGGCTACAAAATCATCCACCGCGCCGGTTACATCGCGGATTGAGTGTGACGGCCGACGGCGGGATCATGACGCGGCTGGGCCGGATAGGTGAGGCAACAACAGGCATGAAGAAATCTCCCGGGCCGCCGGGCCGCATGAAGCTTCCGGTCCTGGCCGCCGCGTTGCTTTTGGGAAGCCTTTCCGCCTCCCGCCTGCCCGGCGGACCCGCGGCCTTGCCCCAGTCCCGCCCCCTTCAGCACGACGTCCGCGTTGTCAATATCGAAGTCCCCGTCCGTGTCTTCGACGGGGATTCTTTCGTCGAGAACCTGACGATCGACGACTTCGAGGTCCTGGAGAACGGCGTCCCCCAGAAGCTCCAGGCGATCTACCTCGTCAAGAAATCGGCCGTCGAGCGGAAGGAGGAGAAGGCCCCCTTCGCTCCGAAAACGGACCGGAATTTTTTCCTCGTCTTCCAGATCAACGACTACAATCCCAAGATCGCCGACGCCGTCCAATATTTCACCGGCCAGGTCCTGCGGCCGGGCGACAATCTCACGGTCGTCACCGCCGTCAGGCCGTATCACCTGAAGAAAGAGTGGATCGAGAAATCCTCCAAGGATGAAATCGCCCGCCAGCTCGTCGGCCTCGTCAGGCGCGACACGCTCATCGGCAACACCGAATACCTCAGCATCCTGAACGAGCTCAAACGCATGGTGAGCGGCGGAGGGGTCGACGGGACCGGGGGCCGGCAGCCGGACCTCAGCCTCTTCGGCGAAGGGACGTGGCAGGAATTCCTGATGAACTACCGCGATCTCCGGGAGCGGCTGGAGAAGATCCGGGCCCTCGACGCGGAGAGGCTGCTGTCCTTCGCGGATTACCTGAAAAAGACGGAGGGACAGAAGAACGTCCTCCTTTTTTACCAGAAAGAATACATGCCGATGGTCAACCGGAACCAGTATATCGGCCGCTTCGAGTCGGCCGAGGACTTTATCATCGAACAGGATTTCAAGGATCTTTTCGACCTCTATAAGCGCGACGTGAAGATCGAAGCCGACCGCATCAAAAAAACGTTCGCGGACGCCTCGATCGCCATTCATTTTTTGTTCTTGACCGCCGCTCCGGAGCCTGTCGCCGGCATGGGCGGGACGGCCATGGAGGAACATTCCGAAGATATTTACAGTCCCTTCCTGGAGATGGCCAAGGCCACGGGCGGCGTCATGCAAAGCTCCTCGAACGCCGCGGCCCTGATGCGGACGGCCGGAGAGGCCTCGGAGAACTACTATCTTCTCTACTATAAACCCGAGAATCCCGAGACCGACGGGAAATTCCGGGAGATCAAGATCACGGTCAAAAACAAGTCCTACAGGATTCTCTACCGGGCGGGCTACTTCGCCAAGTGAGAGCGGAGGAGCAAAGGCGATAGGGGGACACATTGACTTCCGGGGCGGCGCGCGGTACCATCTGAACCAGATCGATTGTCATTTCGGGGAGGAACCACATGGCTGTTATCATTTGGATCGCAATCGTTGCCTTCGTCATTTTCCTGGCCGGCATCCGCATCATCCGGCCGACGCACCGGGGCCTCGTCGAGCGCCTCGGCCGCTACAATCGCTTCGCCAAGGCCGGCTTCCAGTGGGTGATCCCGGCCATCGAAACCCTGCACAGCGTGAATATCACCGAACAGATGGTGGATGCCGCGCCTCAGGAGATCATCACCTATGACAACCTCAACGCCCGGGTCGATGCCCAGGTGTATTTCAAGGTCAAGGACGATGAGGGGAGCGTCAAGGCCTCCCAATACAACGTCAATAATTACCAGTGGCAGATCGTCAATCTGGCCCGCACGACCCTCCGCAACATCATCGGCACCCTGACCCTCAAGTCGGCCAACAGCGAGCGGGGCAAGATCAACGAGGAGCTCCTCAAGACCCTGTCCACCGAGACGGCCCGCTGGGGCATCGACGTCGTCCGGACCGAGCTCAAGGAGATCGACCCGCCCAAGGACGTCCAGGAGACCATGAACAAGGTCGTCAAGGCCGAAAACGAGAAGGTCGCGGCCGTCGACTTCGCCACGGCTCGGGAGACGGTCGCCGACGGCGAGCGCCGGGCCGAGATCAAGAAGGCCGACGGCGTCCGCCAGGCCAAGATCCTCGAGGCCCAGGGCGAGGCCGAGGCCATCCGGCTGGTCAACGAGGCCGCCGAAAAGTATTTCGTCGGGAACGCCCAGGTCCTCCGCCGACTCCAGGCGCTCGAGACCGCCCTTCAGAATAACACGAAGATCATCGTGCCTTCCGACAAGGATATCGTCAACGTCATCGGCGAGATGGCCGGCATCATCCCGATCAAGAAATCGTAGGCGCGTTCCTCCCCGAAATTCCGCGGTCGGGGTTTCTCAATCGATCCCGACGAGCCGGATCTCGACCCGGCGCGTTTTTCCGTCGCGGTCGACTGTCAGCGTCACGGTGGCCCCGATTTTGTATCCGTCGAGGGCCGTGAACAGGTCGTCGTAAGACTTAATCTTCTTCCCGTCGATAGCCGTGATCACATCGCGGATGTAGAGGCGCCCGTAGCTGTCGCGGCCGAGCCCGCGCAGGCCGAGCTCATACGCCTGGCTGCCCCGGGGCACGTCCCGGATGACGGCGCCTGTGATCCGCGCCTGGGCGGCGTATTCGTCGCTCAGGAACGTCAGCCCGCCGATTCCCGGCTTGGTGACCTTGCCGAACTGGATGATCTCCGGCACGGTTTTCTTGATCAGGTCGACAGGCACCGCGAACCCGACGCCGCTCGAGGCCCCCGACGGGCTGATGATCATCGTGTTCATGCCGATGAGCGCGCCCGACGAGTCGAGAAGCGGCCCGCCCGAATTGCCGGGGTTGATCGAGGCGTCCGTTTGGATCATGTCGCGGATCGTGACGTCGCCGGCCCCGGGCATGTTCCGGCCGATGGCGCTGACAATCCCCGTTGTCACCGTATGGTCGAATCCGAACGGGTTGCCGATGGCGATGACCTTCTGACCGACGAGAAGATCTTTCGAGCTCCCGATCTGGACCGGCTGGAGGTCCGGCACCTTCTCCTGAAGCTGCAGAACGGCGATGTCCCTAGTCGGCTCCCGGCCGATGAGCTTGGCTTCGACCTGCTTCTGGTTGGGCAGGCTGACCATGAATTTGTCCCCGTCCTCGATGACGTGAAAGTTGGTCACGATGCGGCCCATGTCGTCCCAGACGAAGCCGGAGCCGCTGCCCCGGGCGACGGGCTGGTCCGACTGGTAGAAGAAGTCCCGGACGTACTGCATGTTGGTGATGAAGACGACGGAGTTCTTGGTTTTCTTGACGATATCGATCGTATTGCGTTCGTCCTCTGTCAGCAGCTTCGTGCCTGACGGTGACGCCGGAACGGCCTGCGGCTGGGCCGCGGCCTCCGGTTTCGCCGGAGTTCCTCCGGCCTGGCCCCGGGCCGAAGCCGCTTGCGGCCTGTCCGGCGCCGCATCGGCGCACGCGAAAAGGGTCAGGCCCATGACCAGGGCCGCTGCCAGGAACAGGGAACGTGTATTTTTGCTCATGTGATCAATCCCCTTTTATCGTTATTCGCGAGGATTTTTCCTCCGCCAGGCGGTTCGTGTTGAGGCCTTCAAGCCCCACCATCGTCGGCTATTCCCTCCTTCAATTATACAGACGGGAACACGAAAAATCACTCCCGTTCCCGCCGCATCTCCTCAAGGAACGCCACCGCCCTCCTCAAGTGAGGGATGACGATGGACCCGCGCGGAACTTAGTGAACTCTTCGTAACGTCCCATGGGGATTCTCCTCTCTTGCCGACCGCTTGGCGCATATTCTCAAGATATGGGTATTTTATCCCTTTTGGGCCCGGCGATAAAAGACTGCCGCGCCCGGGGGGGAATCCAACGCCGCCGGCGGTCATTATTACCGGCGTACGGTAGCGGCTCCAGGTTTGGCGCCGGGGCACGAACATGGTATAGTTAATTTTTAGCGGATTCGAGGGTGCCATGAAGATTGAATTAGCAAACGAACAGCTGGCCAGCCTGGCCAAGCTCGTCTTCCTCGGCAACTGGCTGGCCAACAGCTGGCGGAACGAGGACGTCATCGAGGAGTACGACGAGGTCGAAAGCCTCGTCCTGGCGGCGGCCGCGAAGAACGGCCTGGAGGACTACGTGGAGTTCGACGAAGAGGAGAAAAAGGCCTTCCCGTCCCGCGAGCTCGAGGAGAAAATGACCGAGGTCGTCGACTTCTACAACGACAACACGTTCTGGGACCAGCTCATTTACCGGCTGGCCGACCGCGATTACGTCCGGAAGTACGGCGAGGAGTCCTTCGAGCAACTGACCACGGATAAGGGCATGGAAAAGGAACGGCCGCTCGTCGAGAAGTACGAGAAGGAGTTCAACGAGCACGGCCTCGACCGGCTCGAGCTCCGGCGCGACAACTGAGCTCCTACCGGATTTTCTCCCGCCACGTCCAGTCGTCGTCTTTTTCCATGACCAATTGGGTGATCAGGTAGGTCCCTCGGCCACCGTCATCTTTTTCGTTGGAGCCTAAGCTGTAGATCAACAGTTCGCCGTTCTCGATTTTGTAAACGAGCGGTTTACCGGTAAACGGATCGATCGGGGCCTCAGTCAGGATGTCCGGCACCAGGGCTTCTAGGTTTTCTGGGTAATGCCCCGTTTTGTTCCTGTAAATCTTGCAAGCCAGCCCCGCCCTCGTCGCGAGCATCATGGCCTCGAGGGTGGCTTCCTTCATAAAAACGGACTCCAATTCGGGAACGAGGGTCATGAACAATTTCTTATACCAAGGTTGGGTGCCGGGCTCCAGACCATAGTTTTTCAGCACATCTCGTTGCTCATAGTAGGGCCTTTTGGATATCGTTTCGAGCTCCTGATATCGCGACATAGCCCGTAGCACTTGTGACTTGAGGAGCGGCCTCATCAGCCACCCAATAGCCCGCCTGATCGCGCCGGAGCCATAAAAGTCCTTCATCGGTTCCGGACTTCCTTTCATCACTTCTAGCCAAGTTTCGATGCCAAGCGCTCTCTCTCCCGGAATACATCTAATAAAACGCGAGCGCCATGGACCGGGCTCCATGTCCTTAACCCAGCCGGCCAGGGTGTCGGGATCAAGGTCCCTCCCGCGGGCGATTTGGCTAAACGAGATCTGAAGTTGTTTCCTTATGGCTAAAGCGACTAGCGCATTGAGCAGGACGGGCTCGTCCATAAGCCTCAAGCTCAAACGCATGCCGGCCTGGCACTCGTTCAGGCCTGCCTTGACGTCTCCCCTGTCTGCCCGGAGCAGGGCATCGATAGCCAGGAGCCTCAGCGCCTTAATCAAGCTCACGGCGTGGGGAATATCCGGTTCATAAACGGGGTTGAGCCATTCTCTGTATCGGAAACAAGGCCGGTCAGCGGCTTCGACGATGAGATCAAGCACACGCCTGTTCTTTTCCGCCAATTGGCCTAAGTTTCCCCTCGTAGCTTCGCCGAGAGGTTGGTTGCCGTAAAATCCATCGAACGTATTTTTTATCAGAAGTGCTTCTTGTTTCTCCACGAGGAGGAGCGCCTCCGAGGCTTTCCAAAGGCGGGCGCCATTCTCGGCGTCTGGGCAATCCGGAATCAGGTCCTTGACCCTCAGCGCCGCGCCCTGCGCTTTGGCCTCCGCGAGATACCGCTCAAGCTTTTTGCCTGTTGTGTAATTCAATGTGGCTCGCAAGGTCAAAACCACGGTCACGACGACCAGCGGGCCGACCAGAGCCCTGGTCAAGATCTTTCGCAATCTTGTTCTCATCGGAATCCTCCCTTGTTGACCCTTACCAGATTTCGTCGCTCGGGCCGGGCGAGGGCTTGACTTTTTGCCGGGCTAGCAGCCATCTCTCCCGAACGATTTCGCCGGGACCGACGGCATCGCGCAGTTCTTCAAGCTCCGCGTTCCATTGTCTGACTTCATCGGATTGCGTAATGCGCGTCCCATCAAGAATGGCCTGAACCCGTGCGTTCTGTGTTCGGCTTGCCGAGGCGTCGGCGATGAAGACCGCCGCAAGGAGCACCGCGCATCCGACGAGGCATTTTCGGAGCAGGGGAGTCGTCCAGGCCGTCGCCTCTTTTCTTTCTAGAGCCGCCCCGAGGACCTTCTCCCGAAGCCCCGGCGGCACCGGCGTGAGCTTGACCGATTGGAGCCGTTTTTCGATATCGTATTCTTGCCCGTTCTTCATACTTTCCCCTCCAGAGACGAGCGGAGCTTCTCGATCCCGTACCGGTAGCGGCTGGCGGCCGTGTTGATCGACAGCCCGCAGATCGAGGCGACCTCTTTGAACGTGAAATCCTGGAATATTTTCAGGATGATGATCTCTTTCTGGTCATCCGGCAATCGGGAGAGGGCTTGGGAAATGACAGCCGCTGAATTTTCCGTTGCGTCATCAATCACGAAAACCGGGCGGTTCTGGGGTTCAGGCTGTTTCTGCACGTCCTCGCGCTGCTTGATGCGCCGCGCGAGATACCGGTTGGCCTCATTCCTCAGGACCTTGAAGACAAAGGCCTTGGGGTTCCGGATGATTGCCCAGCGCACAGAGTAGCGGGCCAGGCGGC
>Ga0209048_10007235_pt1 | contig 10280 bp, 11 predicted proteins | sample FrelakmetCRP12CR_FD_187146 | JGI IMG/M metagenome (GOLD analysis project Ga0209048, IMG submission 187146) | Freshwater lake sediment microbial communities from the University of Notre Dame, USA, for methane emissions studies - CRP12 CR (SPAdes)... | ecosystem: Environmental > Aquatic >... | reverse complement strand
ATTCCTGGGCATGCCCGAGGACATGCTCTCCAAAGGGCTGGCCTGGACCTATACGCCCATTCAGCCAGGACAGAGGCTCATGGAGCCCAGGCCTTTGTTCAGCAAGATGGTCATCGAGAAGGGCGATGACCGGTTCAAGGGGTTCGAGTCCCTGAACCTTCGAGTTGGTCAGGTCTTGGAGGTCAAGCCCCATCCCAACGCCGAGAAGCTCCTGGTCTTGGACGTAGATGTCGGAAAAAGGATCCAATTAGTGGCGGGCTTGAGGGCTCACTATCCCGAGGATGCCCTGAAGGGCAAGTGGATCGTTGTGGTCACGAACCTGCAGCCCGCCAAGCTCAGAGGGGTCGAATCCCAAGGGATGCTGTTGGCGGCAGAGCATGCTGGCATCGTGAAGGTGCTGACCCCGGCCGGCGATGCTGTTCCGGGTGACCCGGTGAACAGCGGGCTGGCACAGGCTGAGAAGGAGATAGGCTTTGCGGACTTCCAGAAGCTCACGATCAAGGTCGGGGCCTTGGAGGGTTCGCAGGTGGACATCGGACGCAAGGTCAGGATCAAGCTGCCGGAGAAGGCCGTGGCCACGAACAAGGTCGCCGTCTTCCTCCCCGCCCCAGATGCACCTGAGGGATTGATTTTGTATACTGACAAGGGCGTACTGATATCAGTCGATGGTGGAGAGATTGGGAACGGGGCGCAGGTAAGATGAGAGCGGATTTGCATATCCACACGCATCACTCCGGGGACAACCATCAGAAGCTGGAGGAGATCTTCCGTGAGGTCAAGCTGCGGGGGATAGGCGGGGTGGCCATTTGCGACCACAACACCATCCGCGGTAGCCTGGAGGCGGTGAAGTCTGCGCCTAAAGGGATCCTTGTCCTCACGGGGATCGAGGTGACCTCCCACGATGGCCATATTCTCGCCTTGAATGTCAATGCCGATGTGCCCAGGGGCCTAAGCGCACCAGAGACCGTCGACCTGATCCATTCGCAAGGCGGGATCGCCGTGGCCGCCCACCCCTTCCGCATGTGGTCGGGCTTGGGGCGAAAGGTCATCGAGGCCAACCCTTTCGATGCCATCGAGGTCATGAACGGCCGGAACACCCGGGGAGGGAATCGTAGGTCGATGAAGCTCGCGACCAAGCTCAACAAGCCATTCACCGGGGGCTCGGACGCACATAAGCCAGAGTCGATCGGGGAGGCCTACACCATCTTTCGAGACGACATTACCAGCGCGGACGACATGATCAAGGCCATCCTGGCCAAGGACGTCATGGTCGAGGGCACTGGACGCTCACGGAAGGAAACCATCAGATATGGCAGCAAATCCGTGGCCAAATGGATGTCACGGGGCATGAAGAGACTGTGATGGACGCGCCTAGATCGTGATCTCCACCCGGGAGATGACCTGCGCGGCATGTTTGGCGATCTTATCGTTCTCGCCCTTGCCGTCGGTGGTTATCGCCAACATATATCTCGAACCCGCGCTCAGGAGGATCAGGTCCCGGTCGTTCAATTTTATCTGCAGGTTCTTCAGGTTCTCCTTCATCTCAGTGGAGGTGGTCTCGGCCGCCCCCAGCATGATGGCCGACATCGCAGCGTACGTCTCTTGGTGCACGCCCTTCGGGGCATCGCCAAGAATGAAGAGCCCTCCCCGCGATATCAGGGACACCCCCGAAACGTGCTCCACGTTTTTGATCTCCTCCAACACGTTCCGGATTTGAGAAAGCTCACCCATTGGATCCCGCACCTTCGTCCAAATTAGCTGTCAATAATCATAACCCGTCCATAAATATCTTTTCACATGAGCAAGCGCTTCGAGCCAGATTTTCCTTCTTCCGGTCGCATTAAAATATCTTGATAGAATCGGTCACCCTTCTACCATTCACCCATGTATCCTCCGAATGACGCCAAGGTTAATAGTTCACTGTGGTCATACTCCATGGCAAGAAACCCTGGAGGGGGAAGTGCCAATGAGCTCGGCTGCTAGACAGAAACAAGTGGCTAAGGTTGAAGCCAGCCTAGAGCGCGCTCTCCGCAGCCCGTTGACCAGGTCCCGCATGCGAAGGGAGGTCAATCGCCTGGCATCGGAAGACCCCACCGAAATGGTCACGATCCTTCTGAAGCTGTACGACCATGAGAACCCTGCGATCGAGAAGGAGGTGAGGTCCCTTCTGGATGAGATAGCCGCGGACCGCAGGGCGATGAGGGTCGTGCTCGACGACATCACGCATACGAACGGAGCCGTGCGCAAGGGCGCCGTGGCCTTCCTCCGGCAGAAGAAAGGCATCCATGCATCCTCCTACTCTTCTTTCCTGGACAACCTGGACCTGGAAATGACCTTAGCCCGCAGCAAGGACATCCCGGTCGGTGACATCGAGTCCTTGATCGAGGTTTCCAAGGATTCCTATTTGGACGGGGAGACGATGGAGGCGCTCCAGGACATCGCCTCCTGCCTCGACCTCATCAAACATCGGCAAAGGACCTCGGACGCTCTGCGGGGCTACGTGACGCAGATGCTGAAGATGGCCCCCGACCTGACCAGGATGGGGGCATACGACGAGAGGCTCGGCGAGCCATTGAGCAAGGCCATCTCGGCCAGCAAGAATCGGATGATGGACGAGACCAAGGAGATCATCGCCTTACGGGCCCAGGAGTCGACCATCCGCAAGGACCTGAACCGCATCGGCAAGACCATTAGGAGCGCCGCGGCCAACAGGCCGTCCCTCAGGACGGAGCAGATGGACGGGGTGGATGCCATTGCGATGTCCAGATTGAGGGGGTTCATCGACACCATCACCACCCTGGCGATCGCGGGGCAGAGGGAGGAGGGCCTGAAGATACTGGGAGACTACCTGGAGAATGATTATCCAGAGTTCCTGGACTCGGCGGAGGCGCGGATCATCAGCAAGGAGGAAAGCGCCGTGTACACGGAATACACCATCGGACTGATGGCCTTGAAGCTCGCATCCTACCTCATGCCGCAGACTGCCGAGGACATCTATCAGAAGTATTTCCGAGGCTACGAACCGGAGCCGTCGATCCATATCGTCCGGTGGCCAGACGAGGCTTTGGGAGCCCCGGTCTGAGATGGTAGATCACGGATGGAAGGATACTTTTATTTATGTTAAAATTATATTATTTCAGACCGAGTAATGGATTGCCAGATATTCTCTAGGCGTTGCTGGGTGTTCGCAATATTTATATCCAGGCTTTCGGATTATGGGTAAGAGGGATGCACTTATGCCAAATTCGTTGGTAAAGAATGCCATAGCTAGCTATAACGAGAGCAAGGAGAAAGCAGCGCAAACGCCCGCGCCAGCGTCCGCGGCGGATGATGAGTTGAGAAGGATCGCGGAGCAGCTCGATGTCTGCATCAAGATCATCGGATGCGGAGGTGGCGGCTGCAACACGATCAACCGCTGCGTGGACGCGGGGATCAGCGGAGCCCAGCTATGCGCCATCAACACCGACGCCAAGCACCTCCTGACGATCCGCGCGCCCAAGAAGATCCTCATCGGAAAGACGGCCACCCGAGGACTGGGCGCTGGGGCGATCCCAGAGGTCGGGGAGCAGGCGGCGCGCGAGAACGACATGGAGATCAGGGAGTTCCTGGGCGGGGCCAACATTGTCTTCGTCACCGCGGGCATGGGAGGCGGGACCGGAACTGGCTCGGCGCACTACGTGGCGCGCATCGCCAAGGAGCAGATCAGGGCCCTGACCATCGGCGTCGTGACCTTGCCCTTCAAGGCGGAAGGGACCGTGCGCATGGAGAATGCCATGTCGGGTCTGGACAAGATGAGCCGCATATGCGACACCACCATCGTGATCCCGAACGACAAGTTGATCGAGATGGTTCCCAAGTTGCCGGTGGATGCAGCATTCAAAGTGGCGGACGAGGTCCTCATGCAGACCATCAAGGGCCTGACCGAGATCATCACCAAGCCTGGCCTGGTCAATCTGGACTATGCTGATATAATGACCGTCATGAACGAGGGCGGGGTCGCCTTCGTGGGTATCGGCGAGGCGAACACGGACGAGGACGACCGCGTCAAGGCGGCCGTGACCGAGGCACTCAAGAGCCCGTTGCTGGGGGAAATAAACCTGAAGCAGGCGCAGGGCGCCCTGATCCGCGTGGTCGGAGGTCCCGATATGACCGTGGGCGAGGCCCAAAGGGCCGCCGAGATCGTGACCAACTCCATATCGGAGCGGGCGCGGATCATCTGGGGCTGCTCGATCGACCCGGAGATCACCGGGACGATCAAGATATTGCTCATCATGACCGGAGCCACGTCCAAGTACATGCTGGGAAAGGGCGGGGAAAGCGCATCTGCCAAGCTGGGGGGCGCCTATGGCGTACCCCAGCAGAAGGTCGGCGCTGCCCCGGCTCAGGCTCGCGGAGGGTCGAAGCGCGACGACGATGAGGGCATCGACTTCGTGCGCTGAGCCATCCAGTGCGCCGGACGAGGGGGCATACGAAGGAGTGGATGGCCCCCTCCGAACTTATCCTTCGGAGGGGATCAAAGCTCGAACGCGGAATCGCCAAAACTTACCGCCGGGCAGGGTTCGGTGCATCTACCACAGTGGATGCACTTCTCGACGATGACATGGACCTTGCCCTGCTGTAGCGTGAGTGCACCCTCATTGCATCGGGCGATGCAGACCCCGCAACCGACACACTCCTCGGCCTTAACCACGGTGCGGCGCACTTTTTCCACATTTTTCCTTATCTTCTCCGGTTCGGCCCCCTTGGCTATGACCGCCCCTTCCTCGAACACTCTGACGTCCAGGACCAGGCTCCAACCCTCCTGCTCGTCCGATTCGACCTCGCCCAGCATGCATAGGAGCTCCGCCACCCTGCCGATGTCGAGATGCCGGTTGAAGGCGCCCTCGACGCTGTATCCCATGATGCATGGCGACATGCCCTCCTGCATCCTGAGGCGCAACGGCTCGGTCCTGGCCTCCACCGCCTCCCGCGGTCTCCTGCCCAGGTCGACCCCTAGGCGCTCCAGCTCCTTCTTCATGGAGTCCGGCACCCGCCTCCAACGCCACATCGCGTAGTCCAGCCATTGCTCCGGCCAGCCTTGCTCTTCCGCCCTTCCTTTCAGGTACGCGGACCATTCTTCCGATCGGGGGGTGTGGTCCATGACGAGCTCGAGCTCGGCCAGGTCCGAGGCGGGGCAAAGGAAGCACCCTATCCTATCGAGTCCCCTGTCATACCACGGATTGTACTCCTCGCCTTTGGAGAAGATGTAGAGCCATACATGCATCGCCGTCCAATCCTGGATGGGAGATGCCCCTATCTGCCCCGGGGTCCAGGGGTTCTTCCAGACCCTGGGCTTTTCGGAGCGTTGCTCCGATTCGTAACGCCTCTGTCCAATGAAGGAGAGGACGCCTTCTGGATAATGCTTCAGGATCGCCTGCACGGTGGGGCCTAGCTTGTTGGTCTTGCAGCACCAGCGGTAATCCCTTCCCGGTGGACCGAAGTAGCCGAGGTTGTCGAAGAACGCCCCCTTCGGAGCGGATTCGACGATGAGCGGAAGGTGATGCCGCTCCGCTATCCTATGAACATACTCTATGGTCTCGGAGAACTCGAGACCGGTGTCGATGAAGAACACTGGAAGGTTCAGGCCCGCTTCCAATGTGAGCAATAGGCAGGCCAGGCTGTCCTTGCCCCCTGAGAACGAGACCATGGCCGGCAATCGGTTGCGGTCGATGACCTTATGGATGAACGCGATGGCCTCGGCCACCCTCATATCCATCAAAGGCTTGTTGGCCTGTAGCATCAGTCCACGGCTCTGTTTCGCGGTCGGCGGCTCGTAGGGCGCAGGCGCGTCGAACCAGCGAGCTTTGACTGCTTGTCCCTTCGCTATCTCGGTCATATCGCGCGCCGTCATCCTGGCCATTCCGGTGCACAGGGCCAACCCGTCCTTCGTGAGGACGATGACCTCGTCGCCGGGACTTACCTCTGGATGGGCCTTGAGGACGCCAGGCGCCATGAGGTTCAAGCCCTTGAGGATGAAAGGGACCGCCTCGTCCGCGGTCACCACATACCCCCTCGACATCGATGATTGGATGGCCCGCGCCGCTGCCATGCGCATGACGAAGGTGAACCCTTTTCCGATGTCATAGCGGAGCGTTCCGACGACCTGGCCATCGATGATGACCTCGTCCATCCGGTCCAGGCCAGGGACCTTGTTCATGACCACGATCTTATCGGGCGACACCAAGGCCTCCCCAGTTCCTTTGCCAAACTGGCGGTCGACTGTGTCACGGACGAGGTGAAGGTCATGCTCGAAGGCAGGCCTGATGTCCCCCGGAGGGGTGAGCTGCACCTGGACGGAATTGGAATTGCAGATCCCACAACTATCGGCCTCGACTATCGGGAGATTGCAGGTCATGCACCATCTCAGATGCATCTTCCCCAGCCGTACCAGGCTCATGCTCGGTCGAGCAGGCACCGGCTATTAAAGAATTGCTTCGTTTCCGGGGTACCGGTCGAATCACCTCATCATCGTTGGCTTCTCCAAACTAGAAATACAAGAATGTAAATGTGGGCATGAGACTGAGTATCATGCGAGCAACAGCGCGCTCCATCAACATCGACTACGCTATCCGCGAGGTCACGGTTCCGGCCAGGGAGCTGGAGAAGAGCGGTGTGGAGATCATCAAGCTCAACATCGGGGACCCGAATAAGTGGGATTTCAAGACCCCGAAACACGTCCGCCAGGCGCTTTGTCGGGCGGTAGAGGAATGTGACAACGGGTATACATTCGAGGAGGGAGTTCCAGCGCTGCGCGAGGCCCTGGTGGAGAAGGAACGGAAGAAGAACAAGATCGACATCGATGTCCGGGACGTCTTCATCACGAACGGAGTGAGCGAGGGCATCCAGGATATCCTGGCTGCTTCCATCGACCCGGGGGACGAGGTGCTGGTCCCCGGACCATCCTATCCCTCCTATATCGAATATATCAAGTACTTCGGAGGGACGCCGGTCGCATATAGGACGGACGAGGGAAACGATTGGCAGCCCGACCTGGACGACATCCGGAAGAAGATAGGTCCTAAGACCAAGGCCATGGTCATCATCAACCCCAACAACCCCACGGGAGCGCTCTATTCGCGCGGCGTATTGAAAGGGATGACGGACATCGCGGGGGAGCATGACATCTTCATCATGTCCGACGAGATCTACGACCTGATGACCTTCGAGGGCGAGCATTATTCACCTGCCACGCTGGCACCGGACATCCCGATCATCCTGCTGAACGGTTTCTCCAAGGTCGACCTCCTGCCTGGCTGGAGGTTAGGGTACAGCGTGTTCCGAGACCCCAAGGGGGACCTGGAGGAGATCAAGGAGGGCTTCGTCAAACAGCTTAGGCTCAGGCTCTCCGGCAACTTCCCATGCCAACTGGCGGTCATCGAGGCTCTCAAGGGCCCGCAGGACCACCTCGAGGAGACCAGGACCAAGCTCAGGCTTAGGGGTGACTTCGCCCATAGGCGGCTCAACGAGATCCCCGGGATATCCTGTACCAAGCCCAAAGGGGCGTTCTACATCTTCCCCAAGGTTGTTTCGGACAAATGGAGGACGGACAAGGAGTTCGTCCTCGACGTGCTTTACAACACACACGTCCTGTTCGTACATGGATCGGGCTTCGACCCGACATACGGAGCGGGGCACTTCCGCTCCGTCTTCCTGCCCCCGGTAGAGGTGCTGGAGGAAGCCTATAACCGGCTGGACGCCTTCATGAAGAAGAAAGGTGCATGAGCTATTTCCCCGGAAATGGCAACTTCGTTCCAAGGAGCTGAGTTGAATATAAATACCGAAGCCTACTATACAAAATGCATCGGGTAGGTAAGGGGGAACGTGAAGCTCATAGACCCGAAGGCACATCAGATTCATCCAAGCGAAGCTCTGTCCAGGAAGGAGCGTTGGACCCTAACCTCGATCTTTGTCTGGATCATGCTCCAGAATGTTCTCCTGATCGCCTTCCTGAAGTTCATTGAGCACAAGGACAAGGCCTGGTTCGACGTCACATCCGGTTTCTTGGCCGCCTTCGTCTACCGGGTGTCCCTGCTCTTCGCTGGCATCGGGTGATGTGAGGAAACGAGCCGATTCCATCGATCCCGACGGTCCACTTTCGGATCAACCGAACTTCTTGAGCATCTTGACGCAGGACTCGACCGCCTGCTTGGCGTTCTCGATGCGGTCCTCCGCCTGAAGCCTGGTCATTCCCGGTCCGCTGATGCCCAGGGATACTGGCTTATCGTATTGCACGGATAGGTCCGCGATCTTCCGGGCCGCGTTCTGGATGACGATCTGGTCATGACCTGTCTCCCCCTCGATGACGCATCCCAGGGTGACCACCCCGTCGATGCTCTTGTCCTGGATAAGACGCGAGACCGCCAGGGGCATGTCGAACACGCCCGGGACGGTGATCACCTTGGTCACGTTCACCTCGAGGAACTCAGCGTGCGATTTCGCTCTCTCCAGCATCATCGATGTTATGTCAAAGTTGTATTCCGAGACCACGAATCCCAAATTGTACTTTTTCATCCTTCCTCACTCCTTTGCCGGTCCTGCATCCTCATACCCTTGTCTCAGCCCTCGGCCGGCGTTCCTGGCCAGCTCCTCGGGCTTGAATAGCAAGAAATAGGTGTTCCGAGCGTGCTCCCTGGCCCGCCGCTCCGCAAGCCAGGCCAGTTCCTTATCGTCCTTGGCCTCGTCCGCGTGCACGAACACCTCGATGACGTGCTTGTTGGTCATCAACTGACAGCTGATGAGGCCGGTCGACGCCTCGTGGGCGCATTGCCGGTCTATCGCCTTTCCCCCTGGCATTCCCAGCGCCATGACGATGTCGCATCCCTGCTCGTCGAACAGCTTCTTGCAGGCCACGGGCAGGTCCTTGATACCCGGAACGGTGTACCGAACTATCTTGAACCCGGTCCCCATCCCCTTGAGCTCTGAGATCGCCGCGCCGCCCATGTCCACCCTGGCGAAAGTGGTGTCCGCTATGCCGATGAGCTTCATCGCTTTCCCTCCAGATTCTGCATCCTTTGGTTGAGGGTGTTCCATTCCACGATCTTCTGGATGATCTTTCGCGTCCCGTTGAGATCATCCTCGAACTTGGCCAAACGGACCACCTTGGCCTCTATCCCCCGCTGCCGTAGCCGCTGTTCCAGCTCGATCTCATCGAATTGCTGGTCGTGCCCCAAGGCAATGATGTCTGGACTGACCAGGCTGACGATCTCGTACATGTCTCCCTCCTTCCCTAGGAGGGCATGGTCCACCGGCTTCAATGCGTTCACCAGCTCGACCCGCATCTTCTCTGGCGTGATCGGCTCGTGCTTCTGCTTCCTCACCGTGGCGTCCGTCGCCACCACCACATAAAGCTCGTCCCCGAGCTTCTTGGCTTCCAACAGGTAGTGCAGATGCCCCGTGTGAAGAATGTCGAACACCCCGGTCGCCATCACGCGTGTCATTTGGCCTTCCCCGAGCTCCTCCAAGCATCGATGATGTCGGTGCCTTCCAGGAAGCATAGGTCGAATCTCTTCGCATATTCTTTAGCCTTGTCTTTCCCCAGGGCATTACCGTCATCCCCCATCATCTCGCAGATGGTGGCCGAAGGAACCAGCCCCGACAAGGCGAGAAGGGCGGTGGTCAGTTCCGTGTGCCCCTTCCGAGCGACGAGCAGGTTCTTGCTGGCATTCAGCAGATGCACGTGGCCGGGGGCTCTGAACTCCTTGCCAAAGCGCGCCCTGCTTTGCTCCGCCCCATCGTTCAGGGCGTCCTTGGCAAGCTTGGCGAACTCGGAGGTGGTCATGGCCCGATCCCTATCGGTGATCCCCGTGAAGGTACGGCGATGGTTGATGGTGATCGAGAACGCTGACTTGGTATCGTAGGGGATATCATTCGGGGCCAATCCCTTCAACACCGGATACTGCGAATAGTTATTGGCGAGCACATCTGCGAGGAAAGGCAACTGGAGCTTCTCGGATACCTCGTGACTGACGGTGGTGCAGATGAGCCCCCCGGCATCCTTCCTCAGCGTTCTGATTGTGGCGGGCGTGACGAACTCCGAGGCGATCACCATGTCCGTCTCCATCTCCCTATCATCAAAATCATAAACGAGGACGAAACGCCCCTGCTTCAGGCAATCGAGGGCCTTTTTGACAGCGTCAGCCATTTTGCCACTTCTCCGTCGAATCGGACCTGATTATATTATTTCTTTTGTAACTACAACTTTTTTGGTAAATCAACTCTCTTGCTATCGACCCGGTCAAGAG
>Ga0209048_10007234_pt1 | contig 10280 bp, 8 predicted proteins | sample FrelakmetCRP12CR_FD_187146 | JGI IMG/M metagenome (GOLD analysis project Ga0209048, IMG submission 187146) | Freshwater lake sediment microbial communities from the University of Notre Dame, USA, for methane emissions studies - CRP12 CR (SPAdes)... | ecosystem: Environmental > Aquatic >... | reverse complement strand
CTGGGGTCGCCCCCGGTCGCCGTTAGCGACCACCCTGCCCTGTGGAGCTCGGACTTTCCTCCCGCTTTTCGCGAGCGATCACCCGACCCCCTTCCGCAATTGAAAGACGCATAGCGCATGGCGCATGGCGTTTATCGAAATCGAAAACAAAAAATTCCAGCACTGAAAAAAAACGCCTGGGGCATGGAGCCTAGAGCATGGAGTCAAAGCAAAACCGGAAACATATTATCCTTGATCCTAAACCCTGTGATCCTTGAATTTTATGCCCCTTTAACCTTTTGATCGATCGCCTCATTGGCCAGCTGGTCGGCCCGACGATTTTCTTCGCGGGGGATGTGCAGGACCCGATATTTTGTGAATTTATGAAGAAGATCCAAGGCTTGCCGGTGCAGCGGCTTGAGATGAGCCTCGCGCACTTTGTATTCCCCCGTGATCTGACGGACGACCAATTCGGAATCCATCCTTATTATAACGCTTTCCGCTCCGAGCTCGAAAGCTTTTTCCAGAGCGAGGAGAATCGCCCGGTATTCGGCAACATTATTGGTGGTCATTCCCAAATAGGATTTCAATTCCTTAACCGTTTTTCCTTGTTCATCGGCAATCACCACGCCGATGCCGGCTTCTCCCGGATTGCCGCGAGAGGCGCCGTCCGTGTGAATCGAGAATTCCATCTTTCTTTTGGGGGGAAAGGTAGATGGACGTTCCGCTTTTCCCTTGACAAGGTGCTGGAGGCAGCGTTCTAAAATTTCCTGCAAATCTTTTGGTTTTACGGTGGGAAATCTTTTTAGCGTTTTGGCGACACTCAGAGTCTGAGCCAAGTAGGAAAGAACCGCTTCTTTCGCAGGGGGGGGCGCCGATTTTTCTTCAGGGAAGAGCGAGGCCTCCGGGTTTTTCTCCGTGCGCACCGTTATTTCGCCTTGTCCGTCCCGTTTTCCCAATAGAGGATTCGGCTGCAGTTGGGGCAGATGATGAGCGTATCTTGTTTCTGCAGCTCGATATAAAGCTGGGGGCGCAGGTTCATATTGCAGGCTTTGCAGACTCCGTTGGATACGCGGGCCACGGCAACTCCCTGCCTTTTTTCCAAGAGCATTTGGTACTTGTTCAATATTTCGGCGGGAATTTCTTTTTGCCGCTTTTCCCGTTCCTGGACCTCGGCGGCCATTTTTTGGTCGAACTGAGCGGTCCTTTGCTGCAATTCGGAGATTTGTTGCAGATAATCCTTCCGTTTGGCCTCTAATTCCTTCTCGTTTTGTTTGACGATTTTCTGCATTTCCTCGAACCGTTCCAGGATTCCCAGGATTTCTTCTTCCCTTTGGCGGTTGAACTTCTTGGCATTCTCGACCTCTTTCAAAACAGCTTGATATTCCTTGTTGGTCTTGATTTCAAAAACCCGGGCCTCCGTCTTTTTCACCCGGTCCACTTCCTCCTCAAGCTCCCTCTCTTTCTGCCGTCGCTCCTTTTGCAGGCTATCCAATTCAGCTTTCTGGCCGTGGACCTTTTCTTCCTCCTTCTTGAATTCCCCTTCTAAGGCTGCCAGCCGCAAAGGGATCTCGCCTTTTTCACGCTGCATTACCCGGATTTTCGAATCCAGAATCTGAAGAACCGCCAGCTTGGTCATTTGCTCTCGCAATTCCATTTCCTCCCCATAAAAAAAATGCACCCGGAGAGGTGCACTTTTCTATTCAAATCCCGCCTGTTGGAAACAGGGACTGTTTTGCCCCAGAAATCATTTTGTTTTCAACCTTCATAAAAACCATCCTGGTGGGCCCACCTGGGTTCGAACCAGGGACCTGCCGGTTATGAGCCGGTGGCTCTACCGCTGAGCTATGGGCCCATTTTCTAAAATTACCTGTTTTGGGGCCCTTTGTCAATCAAAACCCCATTGGATCAAAGGCCCCGAGAGAAAAGCGCATGGAGCGCGGAGCATGGCGCAAAGTGAAAAAAACTTTTTTCCCTTGGCCCCTGTATCTCTTACCCCTCCACAAAAGACCGCAGTTTTTTCGACCGCGAAGGATGGCGCAACTTGCGCAGGGCTTTGGCCTCGATCTGCCGGATCCGTTCCCGGGTAACGTCGAAATTCTGCCCCACTTCCTCGAGGGTATGATCCGCCTTTTCATCAATTCCGAAGCGCATTTTCAGGACTTTCTCTTCCCGGGGGGTAAGGGTGGCGAGAACCTTTCGCGTCTGTTCGGAAAGGTTGAGCTGCACCACCGCTTCCGAGGGAGCCGTGACTTTCTTATCTTCGATAAAGTCACCCAGATAACTGTCTTCCTCCTCTCCGATGGGGGTATCAAGAGATATGGGTTCTTTGGCGATTTTCAAAACCTTGCGCACCTTGTCGAGAGAGAAGTCCATGCGCTCAGCGATCTCCTCAGGAGTCGGTTCGCGGCCGAATTCCTGGACCAGATAACGGGATGTGCGGATGAGTTTGTTGATGGTTTCAATCATGTGAACCGGAATCCGAATCGTCCGCGCCTGATCGGCAATGGCCCGGGTGATGGATTGCCGGATCCACCAGGTGGCGTACGTGCTGAACTTATACCCGCGCTGGTATTCAAATTTATCTACGGCTTTCATGAGGCCGATATTGCCTTCCTGGATGAGATCGAGGAACTGGAGACCCCGGTTCGTGTATTTCTTGGCAATGGATACAACCAGACGCAGGTTGGCCTTGATCAACTCGTTTTTGGCCAGCTCAGCTTTCGTCTCCCCGTTCTTAACGGCCTGAAGGGTGCGCCTTAATTCTTCCACGGGAAGATTCGACTCCATTTCCACCCGCCGGATTTTCCGCTGCGCATTTTTGATGCCCCGCTCATATTCTTCCAAGTCATTTTTTTTCAAGCCGGATTTGCGAAGCGCCTTGCGGAATTCCTCCCCATTCTTGTGCAGCAAACGAAGCAAGCGCGTAAGCTGGTCGATAGGCATTTTGGAGTGGGTCTGAACTTCCAGAAGCTCCGCATCGGCTTTTTCCACCCGGTCCGCCAATCCCTTCAGTTTCTGAACAATTTTGTCAATATGCTTGGTCTTGAGATTGATGTCCTTCAGCAGGGAGATGATTTTTTCTTTGCTTTCCTGGAGGCGTTTTTCCGCTTGGGTCCGAAGGGCAACGGTGAGCTTTCCCCGGCTCAGTTTCTCTTTCGCTTGCCGAATCTTCTCTTCCAGCTTCTTGATCTGATCAATCAAAGCCAGGATGCGCTGAATATTGAACTCCTCTTCAAGAAAATACTCTTCTTCATCCAAATCCTGGGCGATTTCCTTGGCTTTGATCTTTTTCGAACGCAGCCGCTCGCCAAACTGGATAATTTCCTTAATGGTCAGGGGAGAATCCAGAACGGCATTGATCACTTCTTTTTCCCCGGATTCGATGCGTTTAGCGATTTCCACTTCCCCTTCACGGGTCAGGAGGGAGACCGAGCCCATTTCCCGAAGATACATATATACAGGATCGATTGATTTTCCAAGGACTTCGGCTTCCAGCTCCATTTCCTCTTCTACCGGGAAACGCTCGATCTCTTCCCGTTGTTTGGGGACCTTCAATTTGTGAGCGGCGTCCACGACCTCGATATCCATCTCCCCGAACATCATCATAAGATCATCGATCTGATCCGAGGAGACGATTTCCGGCGGCAGGATATCGTTGACCTCATCGTAGGTCAAGTATCCCTTCTCCTTGCCCATATTGATCAATTGCTTTACTTGATCCAGCTCTTGTTCTTTGGCCATTCGCGTTCTACCCCTTCCCTGGCATCATGCCTCCGCGGAGAGGTCCCCCCACGGAAATTTTGCCCATCCATTTTTTCTGTTCCCCCATGAGCCGCTGCTTGCGCTTCAGGAGCTCCTTCAGCCCGGAAGCTCCTGCGGAGCTTTGCTTCGCCTGCTGGCTGCGCTGTCGAATTTCCTCGTCAACCTGATGAATTTCCTGCCATACCCGCGAGATTTTCATCTTGCGCAGACAATCCTGAAACATGCGGTCGGCATCGATGACCCGTTCCTCTTCCAGAAGAAGTTCCGAAATCAGATTCTTGATATCTTCTTCCTCAATTTGCAGGAGAAGCTTGGCAATGTCTACCTCCTTATGGATTTTCCAATAGGCCATTAATTCCTTCCCGACTCTACGGTACCACGGGTCAGAAAGGCCTTCAAAATCCAAAGCCTCTTCCACCACGGGAATATAGGAATTGTGAAGAAGCATCAGCTGCAAAAGAAGCCTTTCATGGACCGGGCCTCGAGCGGTTTTCGGTTTTTCCGGGTCCCTTTCCGCAGGAGATTCCTTTTTCTGCAGAGAGTCGCGGATCTGGGATTCCTTCAGACCGACGCGCTGCGCCATCTGTTCGATATACAAATTCTGTTCCAACGGATCCCGCAGGCGGCTCAGGGCGGGGAGGAGTTCTCGAACCACCCGGACCTTTCCTTCCACGGTTTGGGTCCCATGGCGCCTCAGGGCCTGCTGCAGCATATAATCGACGACCGGAAGTGCCTCTTCCAGAATGTGCCGAAAACCGGCGGCTTTTTCCTTGCGCACAAAGGAATCGGGATCGAACCCCGCAGGCAGAGAAGCAACTTGGGCCGAAATTCCTTCGGCAAGAAAGATTTCCAGACTCCGCTGGGTGGCTTTTCGCCCGCTCTCATCGGCATCAAATACAAGCACGGCTTCCCGGGCGTAGCGTCCCAGCAGACTGACCTGAGCGGGAGTCAAAGCCGTACCCAAGGAGGCGACGACATTCCGGATGCCTTCCTGATGGAGAGAAAGGAGATCCAGGTAACCTTCGACGATCAGCGCCTTGCCTTGTTCCCGGATTGCCCCCCTCGCCACGTTTAAACCATAGAACATCTGACCTTTACTATAAATGGCCGATTCCGGTGAATTCATGTACTTGGGCGGAGGCAAGCCGTCGCTTCCCGGGGTCTCGTCCACAATCCGCCCCCCAAACCCGGCAACCCGTCCCCCTTCATTTATAATGGGGAAGATCACCCGACGTCGGAAGCGATCAAAATAATTTGGACGCCCGGCCGAAACGGTCCCCTCTTTTCGCGGGATAATCAATCCCAAGCTCTCGGCCAGATTCAAAGGGACTTCCTTCTTGTGGAGAAAAAGAGCCAAAGAATCCCACGCCGCCGTAGCAAAGCCGAGGCGGTGCTCCCGGATGATTTCTTCGGTAATTCCCCGCTTGGCCAGGTATTTTCTTCCTTCTTCTCCTTCCTTTTGGGCGAGGAGCATCTGGTGATAATAAGCGGCGACCTCTTCGTTGAGTTCGAAAAGGCGCGCCTTGAGACTCCTGCGCCGCTTTTCTTCTTCGGACAGCTCCCACTCGGGGAGCGTCACCTGGTATCGCTTGGCCAGCTCTTTTACGGTTTCGGGAAACGTCCAGTTGTTGGCGCGCATCAGAAAATTAAACAAACTTCCGCCGGTTCCGCATCCGAAGCAATGAAAGATCCCTTTTTCCTCATTTACCGTAAAGGAAGGAGTCCGTTCTGAATGAAAGGGGCACAACCCCAGATAGTTCTTTCCCGCTTTCCTGAGGGAGACAAAATCGGAGATAACCTCGACGATGCTGGCCTTCCCTTTTATCTCGGCAATTTTTTCTTCGGGAATCCCGCCCTTCATTGGTTTACGGTCCGTTTCATCTTCGGATGGGCTGGCAGCGCCGATGGCCCAATTTCTGCGACGGTGACCCCATCCCCGCCTCGACCCGGCCCGCCCGGCGTATATGTTTTTACCAGCGTATGTTCTCGTAAATGATCGCGCACGGCTTTCCGCAGGCGGCCCGTCCCGGCCCCGTGGATGACTTCCAACTCTCTAAGCCCTCCCAGGAAAGCCTCATCGATCGCTTTGTCCACAAGGGGAATAGCTTCTTCGACTCGCAAACCGATAATCTTAAGCTCGCGGGCCGGCGTCGGGACTTCATATTGGACCGAGGGTGCTAAAACGCCAACTTTCTTTTCGCCGGCCTTCCATTTCTTCCCGCTTCGATCGGGCAACTTTAGCAAAGGAGAAAAGTTCGCGGATAATTTCAGGTCCCCGCGGTGACTCGGGGATGGTTTTCCATCTTCTGGCCCTTCGGCCCCCGTTACAAAAAATTGTTGGAGCTTTTCTTCCTGTTCTTTGATCGCCTGTCCGAGACGGTGAACATCGCTTCGTCCCCGGGCCTTGAACTCCCGGATCAATTGGCGGAGTTCCTCGCGGGCTTCCTGAACCATCTGCCGCGCCTCGTCCCGCGCCCCGTTCATAAATTTTTCCTTCTCGGCCTTTGCCCGCAGGAGAACGGCATGGGCCTGTTCCCGATCGATTTCTGCTTCTCGCCGCAGATCCTTGGTTTCCCGGATTTTATTTTCAAATTCATGCTGGGTCCGCTCCAGGCTGGCGAGGAGTTCCCCTATTTTCCGATCCCCTTCTCCCAAATAATTTTTTGCCCGCGCGATCAGCTCAGCCGGGAGGCCGTATTTTTCAGCCATAAGGAGAGCGTAACTCTCACCCGGTCGGCCATAGATCAGCCGATAGGTGGGACGAAGGGTGTCGGGATTGATTTCCACGGACACATTCACCACATCCGGATGGATCGCTCCATAGGCCTTAAGTAGATGGAGATGGGTGGTTACCAAAGTCTTGGCGCCCCGGGAACGCAGACCGTCGATCAAGGCCATGGTTAGGGCTGCTCCCTCCGCAGGGTCGGTTCCCCCCCCGACTTCATCGAGAAGAATGAGGGAAGCGGAATCAGCCTCTTTGACGATTTGGGAGGTGGTGCGGATCCAGGCGGAAAAAGTGCTCAAGTTGTCTTGCAGGCTCTGCTCATCTCCGATGTCGGCGAAGATCCTTTGGACGACGGCGACATGGCTTCCTTCGTCCGCCGGAATGGGAATTCCGCACTGGGCCATCAAAGTCAGCAACCCCAACGTCTTTAAAGAAACGGTCTTCCCCCCCGTATTGGCCCCGGTGAGAATTAGGGTACTCTGCCCTTTCTCCAGAAGGAGATGGACGGGCACAGTCATTCGAGAATCCAACAGGGGATGGCGAGCATCGCGCAAGTCCCAGAATCCTTCTTCGTTAAGGAAAGGAATGGTCCCTTTAGAGGCGCGGGCATATTTGGCTTTGGCAAAAATCAGATCGAATTGGCCGAGAAGGGCAACCACCCGCGAGATGGCTTCACTCTCTTCCCGAATCTGCGCCGTGAGGTCCAGGAGAATGCGTCGTTCTTCTTCTTTTTCGTCCTGCAAGAGGAGATTGAGCTCATTGTTTTCTTCGACCGTGGCCAGGGGTTCCACAAAGAACGTAGCGCGGGAGTGGGACTGGTCGTGAATAATTCCCGGGAGCGCATTTTTCCATTCGGCCTTCACCGCCAAGACATAGCGGTCCTGGCGCAGGGTGATAATTTGCTCCTGGAAAATTTTCCGCAGATTTTCTTGTTCCCACATCGCTTCCAGAGAATTGCGGATCCGCCTGCGGACTTGTTGGACCTCGCGGCGAAGACGGCTCAATTCTTCACTGGCCGAGTCTAAAATTTCGCCCCGCGGCCCGATGGCGGAATGGAGGTGTTCCCTGAGTTCATCAAACTCCGGGATCTCCTTTCCCAGGTTCTGAAGCCGCACATATCGGGGAGGGACCGTCTTTAAAAAATGCTTGACCCGGGAAGATGCGCTCAGCGTGCTGCGGATGGAAAGGAGATCTTCCGGGAGGAGACAAGCTCCTTCTGCCCGGGCTCGGGGGAGGAGCGGTCGGATTTCCAGGGTTCCTTGGAGGGGGAGATCCCCTTCCTCTTCTAAAAGCTGATTCGCCTCGACGACTTCTTGCAGGCGAGATTCAATCTCGCCTTTCTTCCGGGAGGGAAGAAGGGATAGGCAAACCACCTGACCCACCTCGGTTACGGCGTGGGCCTTCAGGGTTTGCAAGAAAGGGAAAAATTCTAAAACGCGGAGCGCCCGTTCCTCCATGGGTTTGCCTCAAGCCAATGGATTTGAATTCCCAGCGGTCTTTTGATTGGCGACGAAAAGTTCGCCCGGATATTTTCCTGCCAATGGATAGTCCGGAATACGCAGCGAAGGATGCTCGTTGAACGTGAAATTGAGGTTGGAAAGGGGAAGATCGTCTTCCCGGTTTTCGCTATTCTTCGGAAAGATTTGTCAAGGCGATCCCAGGATGTTCTTGCTTGATACCGAGAAAGAAAAATAAAAGTCCCTCCCCGGAACCATTCTTCCCGAGCGATTTCAGGGTCTCGGAATGAATATAAGGCGAGCGGAATCCCGGAAGGAATCAACTCGCCATTTTGGATAATTTTTGTTTAACGATTTCACTGACCGCTTTTCCATCGGCTCGGCCGGTAACCTTTCCCATTACCATCTTCATAACTTTTCCCTGGTCTTTGGGACCGGTCGCCTGAGTTTCGGCAACCGTTTGGTCGATCAATGCTTCGAGCTCCGATGGGGACAAGGGTTGAGGAAGATAGGAGAGAAGAATATTCATTTCGGCCTCTTCCTTCTCCACGAGATCTTGCCGCCGCCCTTCTTTAAAAAAGCGAATCGATTCGCGCCGCTGCTTGACAAGGGTGAAAAGAACCTCCACCGCTTCCGCGTCCGTCATTTCCTTTTTATGACCGCTCACTTCGCGTTTTTTCAGGTCGGTCTTAAAAAGACGCAGGGCAGAAAGCTTTCTTTCATCTCGAGCTTTGAGCGCGTCAGTGAAATCCTTTTCGATCTGGTCTCTAAGCGACATGTTCGGTTATTCTTCGTAAATCCGCATCCGCTTCATGGCCCGCTTACGAGCAGCCAAGGCTTTTTTCTTCTTTTTCACGCTGGGCTTTTCGTAGTGCTCCCGTTTGCGGATTTCCGATAAGATTCCCGCCTTTTCGCACTGCTTTTTGAAGCGTTTCAGGGCATTTTCGAAGGACTCACCTTCTTTAACTTTGACCCCCGGCATTCATTTTCTCCCTCCCTCCCAAACCAACAGAATATTTTAAAAATATCAATTAAACCAAAATGTTTTAAAAAATAAAAAGACAACTCACCATCAAATTCCGCGCCGTATCGCCGATGGGGGTAACCGACGGGGTCGGAAATACTTCAGAATGATTCATCTATTTATTTTATATGAAGCTTTAAACATCTATATTATCCTTATTTTTTTAGAATTGTCAAATGATTTTTGTAAGTATTTTTCTTAAATTTTTTATAATTTTTTCGAAATTCTACCCTTCTCGAATTGGAATTCCCCTTTGCCGCAGAAAATCCTTTGCTTGCCTTATGGTGTGCTGCCGATAGTGGAAGATCGAAGCGGCCAAAACTGCATCCGCCCTCCCCCAAAGAAAGGCCTCCTGGAGGTGTTCCAGAGTCCCAGCTCCCCCCGAAGCGATTACGGGAATATTCAAAAAGTCCGAGAAAATCCGAGTAAGAGGGATATCATAACCTATTTTGGTCCCATCCCGATCCATACTGGTCAGCAGGATCTCTCCCGCTCCCAGGTCCTCCATCTTCTTGGACCAGAGAACCGCATCGATCCCCGTCGGAACGTCAACGGCGACTCGGAAGGCTCTTGTTGAATTGATTTTCTTGACTAGTTGGAGTATTGGTGGTTTCAGTTTTCCTCTGGTTCCCGTTCCAAGAAGGGCGTCGACAATCACTTCAGCATCAACTTCAGTCACAAGACTGCTGTCATAAACTTCTTTTACATCTATTGTGCCTTTGAGGAACTCCACGGCTTTCCAATTTTCGACTGCTGCTTTGTCTGAAATCTCCTCTGCTTTTCCTGCGAGGAATATCGTCGGTTTGAAGCCTAGTGAGGAAAGGTGTCGGGCAACGACAAACCCATCCCCTCCGTTTCCACCTAGTCCACAGAATATTGCGATAGACTTTCCGGGTTTGAAGCGGGAAGCAATCTGGCAAGCCACGCAATGTCCAGCATTCTCCATCAAAAGAAGTCTTGACACACCGAAGTACTCTGCGTTGACTTCCAGCGTTCGCATTTCTTGGCACGTAATTGTGTCTCTGGGCAAGGCCTTAACCTTCAGTAGCTTACTGTTTTCTTACGAAAGATAAGCATATCCATGAAGAACTGAAGCATGGCAAATCTTGCTGAAGAAACCACATCAGGTTAAACGCAACAGTAGCAAAATATTTTAATGCACAGATCCGAAGAGTAGCTGTGGAGATGCATATGCCAACAGCATTCGTGTTGATAAACACAGAAATCGGCTCAGAAGCTGACGTCCTCAAAGATCTAAAGAAAGTCGAAGGAGTCGAAGAGGCTAACGCGGTGTACGGAGTCTACGACATAATCGCGAGAGTAAGAGCAG
>Ga0209048_10007233_pt1 | contig 10281 bp, 6 predicted proteins | sample FrelakmetCRP12CR_FD_187146 | JGI IMG/M metagenome (GOLD analysis project Ga0209048, IMG submission 187146) | Freshwater lake sediment microbial communities from the University of Notre Dame, USA, for methane emissions studies - CRP12 CR (SPAdes)... | ecosystem: Environmental > Aquatic >... | reverse complement strand
GCTCGCGGCCGTTCGCCGCGTCCTTCGCGGCCGCGGATGCAAGAAGAGGCCCGTGAGGGCCTCTTCTTTCGAAGCTCTAGCGCTCTCGGGCGAGCGCTTTTCCGGCCTCAGGCCGGTCGAGACTGTGCGTCTGTCGTTTGCTGCGACGGTTCCGCTATCTCAGCCTCCTCGGTCGTGGTTACCACAACAAAAACGCTACGCCCTTTCTTCGCGGATGCAAAGGGGGGTTCTTCGCATCCCTCGTTCGCGCGAGCGCACGAACGGCCCAAGTCCCCGCCGCGACGGGCGAAGATCGAACGCGGGCGCGGATGTCCCGCGCTCGTGGCCTACCGGCCCTCTCTTCAGGCGGCCTCGGTGCTGCCCGGTTCCATGATCCGGACCGGCAGGACCATCGCGTTCATCCCGGAGAACTGCAGCCGGCGCTGGATCTGGTAGGCGGTCTCGTTGTGCAGGAAGCGCTGGTACCAGCGCTCCCGCTCGAAGACGAGTTTGCCGGCGAAGAAGACGGATCTCGGGAACTCCTTCGCGATGGCCGCGCAGAGCTTCTCGGCCTCTGCCACGGCTTCGGTCCCGACGGACATCCGGTAGTCCGCCGGGATCCCGAGCCGCCGCGCCAGCGCCACGTACTCCTGCAGGGCCTGGTCCGTGCGGAGCCGGACGCGGTCCACCTCCTCGACGCCCTTCATGGCCGCCGAGTCGATGACTCCCACCCCCACGAAGAGGATGTTCTTGAAATGGCCGGCGAAGGTGCGCTGCACGCTCAGCAGCGCGTGGATGCCGAGGCCTCCGTACCCGCCGACGAGGAGCACGGCGGTGGGTGCCTTGGGATCGATCGCAGGCGGGGCCGGCGGCGCCACGTGCGGAAGCGCACTCATGATGGCGTCGAGCCGCTTCAGGTTCGCCTGCACCCCGACGTAGTGCCGGTGGATGAGGAAGCAGAGGCCGACGACGACCGCGGTGACCGCGATGGTCACCCAGCCGCCCTCCTCGCCCTTCTCGTAGATGGTTCCGCCGAGGATGGAGAGGCACAAGGCCAGCGCCACTCCGTGCACCACCAGGCCGCGCTTCCTCCCCGGCTCCTTCTTCTCGAGCCACAGGCGCACCATCGACGCCTGGGAGAGCGAGAAGGTGACGAAGACGTTGATGGAGTACATCGTCACGAGCGCCGTGATGCTGCCGCGCGTGTAGAAGAGGGTGAGGAGCGACGCCCCTCCCATGAGGAGCACGCCGTCCTTGATGGTGAGGCGGGCGGAGAGCTGGGCGAAGCGGTGCGGCCACCAGGAATCGGTGGCCATGTTGGCCATCACGCGAGGGCCATCGATGAAGCCGGCCTGCGCAGCCACGAAGAGCAGCGCCGCCTCCGAGACCAAGGTGACCACGACGAAGCCGCGTCCGAGCGGCAGCCCGCCCGGCCGCCAGCCCCGGGTGAAGTTCTCGAGCAGGACGGCGTTCATCGTCTTGCCCTCGACCGGCACCGCACGGAAGAGGAGGTAGCAGATGAGGATGCCCCCGGCGGTGATCGAGAGGGAGACCGCCATGAGCACCATCGTGCGCTTGGCGGTCTGGACCTTGGGCTCCCTCATGATCTGGATGCCGTTCGACACCGCCTCGATGCCGGTGTAGGTGCCGCCTCCCATCGAGTAGGCCTTGAGGAAGATGGCGAAGAGCCCGAACACGCCCAGGCTGCCGAGCCCCTCGCGGAAGCCCGTGCCGACCTCGCTCGCCACCGCCGGCACATCGGTGAGGTGCGAGCCGATGCCTCCGAAGATGAGGATCGCGTGGGTCACGAGGAAGAGCCCGAACACCGGCGTGAGGACGGTCACGGACTCCTTCGTGCCACGCAGGTTCAGGGCGACGAGAACGAGGATGGCCGCTGCCTCGATGGGAAGCTTCAGCGGATAGGTGGATGGCGGCAGGAAGCTGAAGATGGCGTCGCCGCCCGAGGCGATGGAGACGGAGATGGTGAGGACGTAATCGACGAGGAGCGCCGAGCCCGAGACGACGCCCCACCGCGGCCCGAGGAGTTTCGAGGCGACGACGTAGCCGCCTCCGCCGAAGGGAAACCGCTCGATGATCCTCGAGTAGGCGACCGAGATGATCACCACGGTGAGGGCCGTGGCGAGCGCCAGGGCGACGGCCAGGTGCGTGTGGCTTCCGAGCGCGCGATAGGCCTCGTCGGGGCCGTACGACGACGAGGAGAGCCCGTCGGCGCCGAGGCCCACCCAGGCCAGGAAGGCGACGAGCGAGATCGCGTGGTAGGTGTGCGGATCCTCGATGTCGCGAGGCGCGCCGACCACCGCTCGCTTCAGGCGGGCGGCGAGCCCCGAGGGCTCCTCTGTTCCGTTCGGGGGCTTCGCTCCGGAAGGCTTTCCGGGGCCGCCATCTGGCTGTGACGGGTCGTTGCCCAATTCGCGTCCCCCCTTGGGGCTGCTCGCCGCGGAAGGCCGGGGACACTACCACCCTGCCCCAGAGGTGAGAAGACTCTCTGGGGAGCCTCTCGAGGTTCAGCGAATCCGTCCTCCCTCGTGCCCTCCGTGCGAGGGCCTGGGCCCCTTGGCCGGCGGCGGGCACCGTGTCGAATGCAGGGCGAGGGCGTGGCCGCGATTGCAGGTTGCAGTGACGGGCATCGGCCGCTTGCGGCGGGTGGTGACGGGACCGCGGCCAGGAGCCCAATCGCAGGGGCGTTTCTCGCCCTCGCGCCCGCTGTGGACGTCGAGCCGACATGGCATGGATGCTGCGAATAGGCGGCTCGTGAGAGGCACGCACCGGATCGGCCGGGGTCTCGTGCAGTTCCGCGTCTCCGCGGATCGCGACCCGCTGGAGGTGCGCGACCTCCTCGTCGCCCATCAGCGCTACCACCGGCTCCGAAGCGATCGATCGCTCCTCACGCTCGGCTTGCCGGTGACGGTGGTGCTCTCGGTGGTCGCGCTCGCGTGGCCGGAGCATCTTCCCGCCTGGCTGCGCGAGCTCGCCTTCGGTGCCACCGCAGCGCTCCTCGTCGCGATCCCGGTGGTCCTCGCCCTCGAGCTCGGGGCCTACCGCCGGATGGTGCAGAGCGCCGGTGCTCTCGACCGGGAGCCGGCCGGAAGGAGCGCGCCGGAGGCCGGTGGAGGATCGCCCTGACGCCTCACCGGCCCCGGCTCAGCTCGCCAAGGCCTCGTCGGCCTCGGCGCGAACTCGCACCGGCAGGACCATGGCGTTCAGGCCCGCGAACTGGAGCCGCCGCTGCAGCTGGAAGGCCGTCTCGTTGTGGAGTAAGGGCTGGAACCAGCGCTCCTTCTCGAAGACCAGCTTCCCCGCGTAGAACACGGCTCGCGGGAACTCCTTCGCCACCTCGATGCAGAGCTTCTCCCCGTCGGCCACCGCCTCGGTGCCGATGGCCATCCGGTAATCCGCCGCGTAGCCGAGGCGCTGGGCCAGGTCCACGTAGCGCTTCAGCCCCTCCTCCGTCCGGCGTCGGATCTCCTCCACCTCCTCCACGCCCTTCATGGTGGCGGAGTCGATCACCCCGACGGAGAGGAAGACGAGGTTCTTGTAGTGGCCGGGGTAGATGCGCTGCAAGGTCAGGATCTGGTGGATGCCGAGGCCGCCGTAGCTCCCCACCAGGAGCGCGGCGGTGGGCTGCTTCGGGTCGATCACCTTCACCTGGGCGGACGCCTCGACGGGAAGCCCGGTCATGATCTGGTCGAGCCTGCGGAGGCTGCGCCGGACGCCGACGTAGTGGCTGCGGATGAGGAAGGCGAGGCCGATGAGGATGGCCGTGGTGACGAGGGTGATCCAGCCCCCCTGGGCGAACTTCTCCACCACCGCCACGACGAGGATGGAGAGGCAGAGGATGAGGCCGATGATGTGGATGATGATGTGCCTGTACCAGTCCGGGTACTTCTTCCGCTCCCGGATCCAGTAGCGGACCATCCCCATCTCGGAGAGGGAGAAGGTGAGGAACACGTTGATGGAGTACATGAGCACGAGCGTGCTCGTGTCGCCCCGCGTGTAGAGGAGGGTGCCGATGGAGGCCGCCGAGATGAGCAGGATGCCGTCCTGCATCGAGAGCCGGTTCGAGAGCTGGGCGAAGCGGTGGGGCAGCCAGGAGTCGTTCGCCATGTTGGACATGACGCGCGGCCCGTCGATGAAGCCGGCCTGGGCGGCCACGAAGAGAAGCGCCGTCTCCGCGCCCAGCGTGATCCAGATGAAGAACTGACCCGAGCGGCCCCAGCCGCCGGCGAAGTTCTCCACCAGGACGGCGTTCATCGTCTTCCCCTCGACCGGAACGGCGTGGACGAGGAGGTAGCCGAGCGTGATGCCGCCGGCGGTGATGGCGAGCGAGGTGGCCATGTAGAGCATGGTCTTCTTCGCCGTCTGGACCTTCGGCTCCCGCATGATCTGGAGGCCGTTCGAGACGGCCTCGATGCCGGTGTAGGTGCCGGCTCCCATCGAGTAGGCGCGCAGGAAGAGCGCCGCCATGCCTGTCCACCCGAGCATGGCGACCGTGCTGTGGTACTGCGTGGTCACCTCCCTCGCCACCACGGGGAACTCGCCGGCGCGCACCAGGATGACGCCCACGATGAGGATTGCGTGGGTGATGAGGAAGAGGACGAACACGGGCGCGAGGACCGAGACCGACTCCTTCACCCCGCGGAGGTTCAGCACCATGAGCATGGCGATGGCCGCGAACTCGACGCCGAGCTTCCACGGGTGCCAGGCGGGAGGCAGGAAGCTGAAGGTGGCGTCGGCGCCGGCCGCGATCGAGGTGGAGATGGTGAGCACGTAGTCGACGAGGAGCGCCGAGCCGGACACGACCCCGAACCGCGGGCCGAGGAGCTTCGTCGCCACCACGTAGCCGCCGCCGCCGAACGGGAAGTGCTCGATGATGCGCGAGTAGGCGTAGGAGATGATGAAGACGGTGAACGCGGTGGCGAGGGCCAGGCCGACCGCCATCCAGTGGTGCTCGCCGAGCGCCCGGTACGATTCGTCGGGGCCGTACGACGAGGAGGAGAGGCCGTCGGCGCCGAGGCCGACCCACGCCAGGAATGCGATGAGCGAGATGTGGTGGTAGGTCTTCGGGTCCTTGATGTCGCGCGGCTTCCCCAGGATGAGTGTCTTCAGGTCGTCCGCGCTCATCGAGCCCCCGTTTGGAGAATGCAGCGCCGCGCGCCACTGCACTCGCCGTGCCCCCGAGCTGCGCCGGCCCTGGAGCCATGCGGGAACGAGATGTCCCAGCGGCGATGGGCCGGAAGCATTGCGAGCTGCAAGGTCAGCTGCGCCGTTCCGTGCAATATGCAACCGATGCTGCCCGCAATCGTGTCAGGTCCTGGACAGCCAATCGGGCACTTCCGTCGGTTCCTAGGCCCGTCGCCCCCGTGGCACAAGGGAGGCAGGCAAGGATAGTGTTCTCTCGAAGGAAACCGTGACGGCTGAAGGCACGAACAGTCCCTCCCAGCGGGCGATGCGGGTGCTCGTCATCGACGACGAGCCGAACATCCGCGACACGCTCGCCATGTGCCTCGAAGGTGTCGGCTGCCGGGTCCAGAAGGCGGCGACCGGCGCCGCCGCCCTGGAAGCGCTGCGCCTCGCGCCCTACGACCTCGCCTTCTGCGACCTCCGCCTCGGGGACGAGAGCGGGCTCGACCTCGTGCCGAAGCTGCTCGCGGAGCGCCCCGGCCTCGACGTCGTGGTCGTCACCGCCTACGCCACCTTCGACACGGCCGTGGAAGCCATCAAGCGCGGGGCCAAGGACTACCTGCCGAAGCCCTTCACGCCGGCGCAGATCCGCCACCAGGTGGACGCGGCGAAGGAGCGGCGGGCCGCCACGATGCGGGTGGTGGACCTGGAGAGCCGGCTCGCCGACGCCGCGCCGGAGGCGCAGCTCGAGTCGGCCTCTCCCCGCATGCGCGGCGTGCTCGAGACCATCACCCGCGCGGCGGCGCACGACGTGGCGGTGCTGCTCCGCGGCGAGAACGGCACCGGGAAGGGCGTCCTCGCCCGCACCCTCCACGCCAGCAGCCCGCGCCGGGACAAGCCCTTCGTGGTGGTGAACTGCCCGACGCTCTCGGAGGAGCTCCTGGCGAGCGAGCTCTTCGGCCACGCGCGCGGCGCGTTCACCGGCGCGGTGCGCGACCAGGAAGGGCGCGTGGAGGCGGCCGAGGGCGGGACGGTGTTCCTCGACGAGGTGGGCGAGATCTCCCCGGCCCTGCAGGCGAAGCTGCTCCGCTTCCTGCAGGAGAAGAACTTCGAGCGCGTGGGCGAGAACCGGACCCGCACCGCGGACGTTCGCATCGTCGCCGCCACCAACCGCGACCTCGAGGCGGACGTGAAGGAGGGGCGCTTCCGCGAGGACCTCCTCTACCGGCTCAACGTCGTCGAGGTCACCGTCCCCCCGCTCCGGGAGAGGCCCGAGGACATCCTCGCCCTCGCCCGCGGCTTCATCGGATTCTTCGCCCGCCAGGGGCGGCGCGCGCCGCCGGAGCTGTCGGACTCGGCCGCGAAGATGCTCCTCGCCTGGCCCTGGCCCGGCAACGTTCGCGAGCTCCGCAACGCCATCGAGCGCGCGGTGATTCTCTCGCCGGGACAGGTGCTCGAGCCGGAGAGCTTCCCGGAGCGGATGGCCGGCCACGCCGCCGGCGTCCCCGCGCTCGGGGGGGATTTCTCCGTGGACGACCTCGAGCGCGAGCACATCCTGCGCGTGCTCGCCCGCACGGCGACCCAGGAGGAAGCGGCCCGGATCCTGGGGCTCGACGCCTCCACCCTGTGGAGGAAGCGGAAGAAGTACGGACGCTAGGCCTTGGGGGCGTCGCTCGCCGCCGGGAGCGTGAACCAGAAGGTGCTTCCCTTCCCCTCCTCGCTCTCCACCCCCATCTCGCCGCCGTGCGCGCGCACGATCTCGCGCGAGATGTAGAGGCCGAGCCCGACGCCGCCGCGCTTCCCGCCGGGGACGCGGAAGAATCGCTCGAAGATCCGCTCCTGGTACTGGCGCGGGATGCCCGGGCCGGTGTCCGACACCTCGAAGCGGACGGACGGTCCGGCGCCCTTGGCGCGGGCGACGATCTTTCCGCCGGACGGGGTGTAGCGCACCGCGTTCCCGAGCAGGTTCGTGAGGACCACGTCGGCGCGCTCGGGGTCGGCGAGCACCGGGAGAGCGTCATCCGGCGCCTCGACGGCGAGCGCCAGCCCCGACGCGCGCGCCGAAGTCTCCACGCCGGCCGCCGCCTGCGCCAGGAGCCAGCGGGCGTCGACCGGCTTCGCGTGGAGCTCGATGCGTCCCGCCTGGATCCGGGAGAGGTCGAGGACGTCGTCGACGATGCCCTGCAGCCGCTCGCAGTCGCGGCGCGCGGCGTTGATCAGGTCGGCCTGCTGCTCGGTGAGAGGTCCGGCCGCCTCCTCCGCGAGGAGGTGGGTCGCCATGTGGAGCGAGGTGAGCGGCGTGCGGAACTCGTGGGCGACCGTGGCCACCAGGTCGTTCTTCAGCTCGTCGAAGCGCATGAGCCGCGTCACGTCCTGCAGCACGATGGTGACGCCGGTGACGGTCCCCTCCGCCGAGTAGAGGGCCGTGGCCCGGGGCAGGAGCCGCCGCGGCCCGTCGGGCACCTCGACGCGCACCGCTTCCTCGAACCCGCGGGGGATCACCGCTCCCTTCCCCTCGAGCACGTGTGCCCGCACCGCCTCGAGCCGCTCGCGCAGGGCAGGGTCGAGCGAGTGCAGGGGCTTCCCGACGCCGTCGCCGGGAGGGAGGCGCAGGAGCGCCTCCGCCGCCTGGTTCAGGTTCAGGACGACGCCCTCCGTGTCGACCACGAGCACCGGGTCGGGGAGGCTGTCGATCGCCGTCTGCGACGCCTGCTGCGCCTGGAGGAGGTCTCCGAGCGAGCTCTTCCGGTACTCCTCGAGCCGGTCGGCCATGGTGTCGAACTCGCGGCCGAGCTCGGCGATCTCGTCCTTCCCCTTGGGGAGCGCCCGCGCCTCCAGGTCTCCCTCCCCGAAGCGGCGGACCGCCTGCGAGAGGGCCGAGAGCGGCCGGACCATGCGGGCGGTGAGGATCGTCGAGGACACGAGGCCGAGGCCGAGGGCCGCCAGCGTGGCCGCCACCATCAGGTAGAGCAGACGGTCGGAGGCGCGCCGGGCGAGGTTGCTCTTCCTCACCATGGCATCCTGGTTGATGGCCAGGACCTCGTCGGTCGCCCCCCGCACCTCCATGGAGGCGCGGTGCACCGAGTCGAGGTACGCGGCGACGGGCTCCCTCGCCGTTCCGGCGGCGGCGAGCGCCTGCTGGTACTTCTCCCAGGCGGCGCGAAGCCCGCTCGTCGCCTCGGCCTCGCCGGGCTCGGTGATGTTCCCCTCCTGCACCTTCAGCTCCGCCTCGAAGCGCTGGCGGGCCAGCGCGTCAGGGGCCGCCGGCGCGCGCCCGAGGGCGCGCGCCAGGGCGTCGCGGTCGAGGAGGTCGAGGGCGCCGTTCATGCGCTGGGCCGCGAGCACGCTCCGGTAGTTGTCCTTGAGGATGTTCTCGCCGCTCTCGCCGAGAAAGGTGACCGTGCGGAGCGACGCCGCTCCCACGAGGACCAGTGCCGCCGCGAGCGGCGCCTGCGCGAGGAGCAACCGGTGGCGCAGCGTCACGCGTGGGCCTCTTCCTCGAACGAGACGATGTGGAGGTCGATCCCCGCGCTCCCGTCGACGAGCCGGTCCACCACCGAGAGGCGCAGGAGCCGGCGCCACCACGACTCCTGCGTCCGGCCCACGATGATGTCGCTCACCCTGTGCGTGCGCGCGAAGTCGAGGAGCGCGTCCGCCGGCTCGCTCGCCCGCAGCCGCACCACCTCGCCTCCCAGCTCGCGGGCCTTCTCGATGTTGGCGTGGAGCCTGCGCTGGGCTTCCGAGTCGATCTTGTCGGGCGCCTCCCGCGGGGTCTCCACGTAGGCCACGTACCAGTCGGTGTTGAGCCGGCCCGCCATGCGCGAGCCTCGCCGCAGCAGGGTCGCCGCGTGGGGAGGGTTGGAGGAGAGGCACACCATCACCCGGCCCGGGGCCGGCGCCGCGGGAGTGCCCGACGGCTGCCGGGCCTGGCTGCGGTCGAGGCTCTGGGCCACCTCTCGCAAGGAGAGCTCCCGGAGCGTGGCGAGGTTCCCGTCCTGGAAGAAGTGCTCGAGCGCCCAGGGGATCCGGTCCTCCGGGTAGATCTTCCCCGCCTTCAGCCTGTCGATGAGGTCCTCGACGGCCAGGTCGAGGTTGACCACCTGGTCGGCCTGTTCCAGGAAGGAGTCGGGAACGGTCTCGCGGACCTGGACCCCGGTGTTTCGCTGCACCAGGTCGTTCAGGCTCTCCAGGTGCTGGATGTTGAGCGCGCCGATGACGTTGATCCCGGCGCCGAGCAGGTCGAGCACGTCCTGGTACCGCTTCTTGTTCTTCGAACCGGGGACGTTGGTGTGCGGGATCTCGTCGACGATGGCCACCGTCGGCCGGCGCGAGAGCACCGCGTCGAGGTCCATCTCCTCCACCGCCACCCCGCGGTACTCGATGCGCCTGCGCGGGACGATCTCGAGGTCGCGGATGAGTGCCTCCGTCTCGACGCGGCCGTGCGTCTCGACGAGCGCGCCCACCACGTCGACCCCGCGCTTCCGCAGGGCCTGGGCCTCCTCGAGCATCCGCCAGGTCTTGCCGACGCCGGCGGCGAACCCGATGTAGAGCTTGAGGCGGCCCCGCCTGCCTCTCTCGACGAGCTCGAGGAAGTCTTCGGGACGCTGGCGCGCGCCGGGCACGACCTAGTGTAACCCGGAACCGGCCACGACGGGCCGCCCGAACTGCCGGTCAAGGGCGAGGTTGAGGAGCAGCACGTTCACCCTCGGCTCACCGAGGATTCCGAGGTCGCGCCCCTCGACGGCGTCCTCCACCGCCGTCCGCACGCGCGCCTGCGTGACGCCGCGCGCACGCGCCACCCTCGGCACCTGCCAGACCGCCGACGCCGGCGAAAGGTGCGGGTCGAGGCCGCTTCCGGAGGCGGTCACGAGCTCCACCGGCACCGGCCCGGAGGCGTCCGGGTTCTCCTTCGCGAGCTTCTCCAGGGCCTGGACCGCCCCGTCGCGGAGCTTCTTCGACGTCGGGCCGAGGTTCGAGCCGCCCGAGGCCATCGGGTCGTAGCCCTTGTCGCCTGCCGCCGAGGGGCGCGGCTGGAAGTACGCGGCGCCGGCGAAGCCCTGCGCCAGGAGCTCGGAGCCCACCACCCGGCCCCCGTCTCCGACCACCAGGCTGCCGGAGGCGCGGCGGGGGAAGAGCAGCTGGGCGACGCCGGTGACGGCG
>Ga0209048_10007232_pt1 | contig 10284 bp, 9 predicted proteins | sample FrelakmetCRP12CR_FD_187146 | JGI IMG/M metagenome (GOLD analysis project Ga0209048, IMG submission 187146) | Freshwater lake sediment microbial communities from the University of Notre Dame, USA, for methane emissions studies - CRP12 CR (SPAdes)... | ecosystem: Environmental > Aquatic >... | reverse complement strand
CAGACCCCGCACCTTCCCTTCCGAGAAAAGGATGGCACCCGCCCCGAGGAAGCCCACGCCGGTGACGATATTAGACGCCACGCGGGATGTGGCCGGGTCTGTGAATAGCGATGAGCTAATGGTGAACATTGTTGCTCCGACAGTGATGAGGGTGATGGTGCGCAGGCCGGCCGATTTGCTGTGCAGCTCGCGTTCAAAGCCAATGATCCCTCCAACCAAGACGGCAATCAGAAGTTTGACCAGATCTTCAGGGGTAAAAATGAACATAAGCACCTCCAGCAAAAGAAACGGGCAACCCCGCGGTTGCCAGATGAAGTTTACTACCAATCCCTTTTTACTGGATTACGCCCAGCTTCCTCCCCACCTTCGCAAACGCTTCCAGGCCCTTATCCAGGTCAGCCTTTTCGTGGGACGCAGAGAGCATCACCCGGATCCTTGCCTTCCCGAGCGGTACGATCGGAAAACCGGTGGCCATTGCAAAGACGCCGACTTCAAAAAGATCACGGCTAAACTGCTGGGCCAATGGCGCATCGCCAAGCATGACCGGCGTGATCGGCGTGGCACTGACCCCCATATCGTAGCCAAGTCTTTTCATTTCAGCCTTGAAATACCCAGCATTATCCCATAACCGGTCGACCAACTCGGTAGAAGCCTCAAGGATATCGATAGCGGCAATGCAGGCAGCCGCGTCCGCAGGGGTGGCCGCGGACGAGAACAGGAACGGGCGACCACGCTGGCGTAACCATTCAATGATGATCGCCTTCCCGGCCACCACTCCACCGACCACGCCAAACGCCTTGGAGAATGTCCCAATTTCCACATCCACCTTACCATGCAGGCTGAAGTGATCCACGATACCGCGCCCGCCCCTGCCAAGCACACCTTCTCCGTGGGCATCGTCCACCATCAGCAAAATGTCATACTTTTTGGCCACATCATAGATCTTATCCAGCGGGGCGATGTCACCGTCCATGCTGAAAACGCCATCGGTGATGATCATAGCCCGCCGAAAATGCGCCAGGTTCTCCTTAATGACGGCTTCCAGCGAGTCCACATCACAATGATCATACGGCATGATCTTTCCGCCGGAGAGACGACAGCCATCAATGATACTGGCATGGTTCAAGCGGTCGGAGAATATGACGTCCTCCTTTCCTACCAGCGCCGGGATGGTAGCTGTATTGGCTTGAAATCCAGACTGGAGGGAAAGCGCCGCTTCAACAGCTTTAAATCTTCCGATCCTTTTTTCTAGCTCAATATGCAGAGCGTTGGTTCCTGATATGATCCGGACCGCGCCTGGACCGACCCCATACTGGTCGATCGCTTTCTTGGCCGCCTCCACAAGGTGGGGATGGTTTGCCAACCCAAGGTAGTTGTTCGAACTGAAATTCAAAACCCGGCGTCCCTCGATTTGCAGCCAGGCCCCCTGGGGAGAGCTGATTGTTCGAATATTGTTGTAAAGACCGGCATCCCCCAACGCCTGCAACTCGTCCTGTAACCAATCCAAATGAGCCATAATCATTTACCTCACTAATTAAGGATATCCTACCATGAAAGGAAAAGCATCTCCTTGAAGGTCAGGAGATGCTTGACCCATATCATCCGGGGTTCTTTGCTCTACAACCCATACATCGTGATGACCTCTTCCTCGGTCTTGCCGAGGATCATGTATTTCTTTCCGACCTTAATGAACGCCTCGAGCGCCTTATCCAGATGGTGTTTTTCGTGGCCAGCCGAAAGCTGCGTGCGGATGCGTGCCTGGCCCTTGGCAACCACAGGGAAGAAAAACCCGATGGCATAAATGCCTTCTGCGTAGAGATCCCGGGAGAAATCCTGAGACAGCTTTGCATTGAACAGCATGACAGGGACGATAGGGGTATCGCCTTTCTTTAGAATGAACCCGGCCTCGGTGAGACCCTTGCGCCAGTAGCGGGCATTCTCTTCCAACTTGTCCCGCAATTCCGTGCTGCGCTTCAGAATCTCGAGGGCCTTCAACACGCCGGAAATGATCACGGGGGCCATGGCATTGGAGAATAAATAGGGCCGGGCTTTCTGCCGGCACATCTCAACGATCTCACTGCGCCCGGAAACACAGCCACCCGAAGCGCCCCCCAGAGCCTTGCCGAAGGTGGTTGTGATGATGTCCATCTTGCCGACGACACCACATTTTTCAGGTGTACCGCGCCCGGTCTTGCCGATGAAGCCGGATGCGTGCGAGTCGTCCACGAACACCAGTGCATTATAGGCTTCCGCCAGCTTAACGATCTCATCCAGCTTGGCGGTATCCCCGTCCATCGAATAGACACCATCATTGATGATCACCCGCAGGCGCTTATCCTTGTACTGCTGGAGCTTTGTCTCTAGGTGAGCCATGTCACCGTGCTTGTAGGTGTCATGTTCGGCGCTGCACAGGCGCATGCCATCAACGATCGAAGCATGCACCAGCCGGTCAGAGATCATGATATCGTCCTTGGTCAGGATCGCTTCAAACACCCCCGCATTGGCATCCATGCATGAAGGGAAGAGAATCGTATCCTCAGTACCCAGAAATTCAGTCACCACCTTCTCAAGTTCGCGGTGAATATCCTGCGTCCCGCAGATGAAGCGTACCGAAGACATGCCATAGCCGCGCGCATCCAAACCCTCGTGAGCCGCCTTGATAACCTCCGGATGGCTGGAAAGCCCCAGGTAGTTGTTGGCGCAGACGTTGATCACCCTTTTAAGGTCCGCCCCGGACGGGAACTCGACCTCGATATCCGGGGCTTGCGGGGAGTGAATGTAGCGCTCCTGTTTGAATATCCCCGCCTCGCGAATTTCGTCCAGCTGCTTTTGATATATCCCGCGTACCCGATCGTTGTAGCTCATCGTTTTCTCCTTTCAATGGCTTTCCAGATGACCGCATGGTCATCCAACTCACATAACAATTGAAGCGGATCCGAAGCTGCTATCTTCAAGCCTGTTTCTTGGATGTGAAGCGCAACACCAACTCGGCAATCTTGTTGACACTGTCGAATGCTTCGGGTGAGGCGTCTTCATCCGGAATAGAGATCTTGTATTTTACTTCGAGAAAGCGCTTCAGCGATACCATGGAAAAAGAATCCACCAGGCCGCCTGAGATCAGTGGGGTATCATAAGTGACCTTATCATCTTCTTCCGCATACTCTGCGATCACATATTCCAAGATGACATCTTCCAAGTTGTTCATTTGGCGCTCCCATTAGTTAATAGACATGATTATGATATTCAGAGGACAATCCGTAAGGCTGGGACGCTCCTCGTCGCTGGCCCGTTCTGACCGGGGGGTTAATCATTCTCCAGGGTCGAGGTATCCCCAAGCTCCTCTCCCCATTCCTTGGCGTGCAGCAGGCGGCGCATGATCTTACCGCTGCGTGTCTTGGGAAGCGAGTCAACGTACTCAACTTCCTGTGGCATCGCCAGGGAGGACAGTTTCTTACGGATGAAATTCATGATATCCAATTCCAGTTCCTCGGAGACCTGGAAGCCCGGTTTCAAGGTTACAAAGGCCTTGACGACCTCCATGTTGATCTCATCCGGCTTGGAAACGACCGCTGATTCCGCCACCGCCGGATGTTCAAGAAGGGCCGATTCGACCTCGAAGGGGCTGACCAGATGGCCGGCGGTGTTGATGATATCATCATCGCGCCCGATGAACCAGAAATATCCATCGGCATCGAGCCGGGCCCGGTCCCCCGGCAGGTACCAGCCATTCTTGAACTTTCCCTTATAGGTCTCCTCGTTTTTCCAATAAGTCCTCATCATGGCCGGCCAGCCCGGGCGGAAAGCGATCAGACCAATGATACCCGGTTCGATGATCGGCTCGTGGTTCTCCGGATCCACAATGGTTCCAGTGATTCCGGGGAACGGTTTACCCATCGATCCGGGCTTGATCTTCATGTCCGGAAAATTCGTGATCATGATCGAGCCAGTCTCCGTTTGCCAGTAGGAATCCAGGAAGGGCAGCCCAAACACCTTCTCCGACCAGACCACGGCCTCAGCGTTGAGCGGTTCGCCGACGCTGACCAGATGGCGAAGGCAGGACAATTCAAAGTGCTTGACGATTTCTTCCCCCGCTTTCATTAAAGAGCGGATCGCAGTCGGCGCAGAATACCATACGGATACCTTGTGTTTTTGGATGAAACGGTACCAGGTCTCGGCAGAGAACCCGGCATCAAGCACGACCTGGGTCACGCCCGAAGCCCACGGAGCAATAATCCCATATGAGGTCCCCGTCACCCAGCCGGGATCGGCGGTGCACCAAAAGATATCCTCCCCGGTGAGGTCCAGCACCCATTTTGCCGTCAGGTACTGGGAAATAAGCGAATAATGGACATGCTGAACCCCCTTGGGCATGCCAGTAGTCCCGGAGGTATAGTGCAGCAGGGAGGGCGACTCGGCTTTCGTAGGGAAGATCTCCAGCTTCTCCGCTTTTTCCGCTTCCATCGAAAAACTGACTTCCCTCTCCTTCAATTCCTTTTTCCCATCGTGGTCAACAATGATGATGTGCTTTAAATTCGGCAACTGGTCGAGGATCTTGTGGACCTTGGAGACATGTTTCCTTTGGGTGATGATGGCGGAGGTGCCCGCATTTTCCAAACGCACGAGGAGGGATTCATCCCCAAATGCAGAAAACAAGGGCTGGGCGATCGCACCGATTTTTAAAATGCCCAGCAAGCCAATATATAACTCGGGAACACGATCCATGAACAGGCAGACCCGGTCTTCATTTTTCAGTCCAAGTCTGCGCAAAAAAGCCCCGATCCCATTGCTACAGAGTCGGACATCGTTATACGTATACCGCTTCTCCTCCCCCATTGCATTTTCCCAAAGAAGCGCCAGTTTATCCCCCTTGCCCATCTCACAGATGCGATTCGAGCAATACCAGCCGATATTTATTACATCGCCCGTTTTGTAGCCAAGTTCCTTTTCCGAAATTGACCAATCGAAATTCTTGACCCTTTCGTCATAGGACCCGATGTTCGACATAAACTGGATCTCCTTTTTAATTTATTTTTCCAAGACGGCAACGGCGATTGCAATTTTATCAACATGGGATAGAGAGACTGAAATATGTTTAATCTGCTGTTGGTCGAAAAATTCCTTCACCCTGCCGTGCAGAAAAACAAGAGGTTTGCCTAGTTCATCATTATAAATCTCAATGTCGGAGAAAGCGAAACCATTGCGCCAGCCGGTGCCCAGTGCTTTCAGGACTGCTTCCTTGGCAGCATAACGGGCGGCATAATGCTCAGGTTTCTCTGCCTTACCCTCACAATATTTAATTTCATCTTCGGTGAAAATGGTTTCCAGATATTGCCTGCCTCTGGCAACCATTTTCGCCATTCTCTCTACCTCGAGAACATCCGTTCCGATTCCGTAGATCACACTGGCTACCCTACCCAATCAACCAGATTTATCGGTGCTTTCCCGGGATAAGAGATCCGGGGTTCACGATCGCTTTGTCAAATAATTATAGCAATTTCACAAAAAAACGGTTGTCATGTTTTGCTGATGACATCTGTCGAAGTCTGTTTATTTTCCGGAGAATTCGTGGAGACCTCCGCCAGCAAACCCAGCTCTGCCAGCGCCGCTAGGACCCTGTCCTTCGCACCCGACTTGACAATAGCCGTCACTGGGCCGAGGCTTTCCCCAAGGAAACGTCCCGCCTTCGATCTGCGCAGCTCTTCCAAGACCTCCGGCCGACTGACCCGTAAAACCGTCTGGACCTCCAATCGGGCTTCGGTGCCGACACGTTCCCAACGCTTGAGCATTTTAACGACCGCAGGCGGAATTTCCGCAGCAGGATTCTTCGCCAGCAAGCCGAGCAACTGGCTGACCTTCAGCCCCTGCTGCCTGGCCCTGTTCAGGGAGGTAATGGTAAGGTGATACCGGTATTCATCCAGTTTTGCCTCGTCCCACTCGCAGAAACGGGCGATCTGGTAACGGGCGGCCCTCGGGGCAAGCCGGGGAACAGTAATCTTTCCGGTGGAAGTTACTGTCAGTTTTCCTTTTTCGTCAAGAGCCGAAGATCGAATGACAGACTTTAGTTCTTCGTCTTTCGACAGGAGACGGAAAGCTGAAAAAGCTTCGCTCTCCTCCGGCGTCGCCAATTCCGCTAACCCCAGCCAGTAAAGGGGACATGTAATTAGATAGCGAATCAGCGCGCCATCCACTTCATCCCAGGTGGCAAAGCCGCGCAGGAACATACCGTCCGAGAAGCGCTTGATGAACCACGAATTATAATCCCCGGCGGGGCGCTGGAAGTCAGGATGTCTCTCTTTGATGGCACCGACGAAGCCTGGCAGGCTCCACCATTTCCCTGCGGGAAGGGCATCCAGCAGGCCGAGGATGAATTTGCGTGTCACACGCGGCTGGTTGGTCCACTCCCCTTCACAGACCAGGCCAGGCAGTTGGTGCAATTCATTGAAATCCTCACTCACCCGCCATGCTTCAACGAGCTCCTGCAACGCAGCCTGGCGACTGGTTTCAAGGAAAGAGCGGACCGGTTCGATTTGTGGGCTCCCATCCACGATGATCTTTGCTGTTGATAGGAACTTCATCACCACCTGGACTGGTATTAGTGTCTCCGGTAATACGCGTCCCATTCGCAGGGCTGCCAGGAGTGTGGTGGCGTCATCCACCAAGCGGTCACTGGCAGGCAGGGGATGTTCACGTTCCTTCGGCGAGGCCGGACGGCCCAGGTACTCACCAGCAGGTTTTAACGGGGCGGAGGGCATGATCATTTTTCCTTTTCCCCTGTTATTCCGGTGCCACTTGGAATCAATCAAAGCTGATAAATCCTCCGGAATAAAGGCGAACTCCTGCACTCCCGAAGGGGTATCGAAAAAAGCCCGTGCAAGCAGACCCCGGTAGAATAGGATTTCAGCAGCCGATGTGGGATCGAGGTGAACCTGTTCCCGGTCGCGGCGCCCCGGGCCAACTTCACGGATCTCCCCGAATTTCCGGGAAAAGGTCGCCCAGGAGATATTCCCTCCCGCCTCTCCAAGTGCATCAAGGGCAGATTTGGCTTCTGCTGGTAGGGATTCCACAATCTCCCCCACCAGTTGTTTATTGAGCATTGACGTGGTCAGTTCCTTCAGGGCTGCATGCGTCTCAACGGCCCTGAGGTCCACGCCCCAAATTCCAGCCACGATGCGCAGGTGACCGATATCACGTTTTTGCAGGGATTGGTTCAGGTCAGGCATTGGGTCGGGGTAGCAGGAAACGTGAATTTGACGTGCCGGATTATTGATATTATTTGCATCGTGGCGGTTGCGGTTCTGATCGTAATGGTCTATTTATTCGCTACGAATACGAGTCATGAATATATCATACAATAGTTTTAGTTAAAATACACCACCACGGGAAAAAGATGACACTCCATGTCAAATAAATGAGGGCCATTCTGCCAAGAAGCAGATAATAAAATGGGGGAGCATCCGGGTATATTCTCACCCTCCGAAGGACGACAAAAACACAAGATTTGACATTTTTCTTAAAACTCTGTACACTAATGACAGATTTTAATTATCAGGATCCATTCAGGAGGAACTATGACCGCCCAATTCCAATTCGTCGCGCGCTCCGGACCGATAGCTGGCAAGATTTTTCCGCTTGAAGGGGAAGAAATAATCGTTGGACGGGATGCCAGCAGTGGCGTCGCCATCAACGATGCTGAAGTCTCCCGCAAACATGCCCAGTTGAGCCTGAATGGTTCCAGCTATGTCATCCAGGACCTCGGCTCGACCAATGGGACCTTCGTCAACAGACAGCGCATTACCACCACCCAGGTGCTTAATCCGGGTGACACGGTATCCTTCGGAGAGAATATTGTGCTCCAGTACGATGTCGCCTACGACCCAAATGCGACCATGGTCACCTCCCCCAGGACTCCCGTCACTGCTGTACCTGTCCTGAAACCGGCTCCCGCCCCTTCTCCGGTTCCTGGACCGGTCCCCGCTCCGGCGCCGGTCTTTTCCGGTCAGGTGCCTGTCCCTCCCCCTCCGGTCGCAGCCACCCCTGTGAAGAAGCGCAGAAGTAAACTTTGGATCATCCTGATCATTGTGGTTGTATTGATTATGTGCCTATGCGTGGTAAGCCCGATCATTGCGGATGCATTGAAGATGGACTGTGTTATCCCGTTCAGATGGTTGTTTAATATCCTTGGACCCATGTTCGGGTATGGCACATGCCCGTAAAATATGCATAAAATAAACTATTAAAACTCCCCCATTCTGGTTTGCGGGAGTTTTTTTTAATTCAGTGAGCGATCACCGCCAATAGATTGTTCGTCCACTTCAACGTGGTTTCTGCATGAGAATAATCCCCACCAAAATACTGACCGTGCGCCCGGATAAGCAGGGATTCGATCACCTGGTTTCCCCAGCTCCTAGGGCGGCGAAGAAAATCAGCCACGATCCCGCGCTGGTGCATGTCCGACCCATCCGGCAGCCAGGCGGTCAGGAAATAGGCCGAGGGGTCAAACACCTGCTGGTAGCGGCGGACGGTATCATAAAAGGAAACCGTCACCTGCAGATCGGTTCCTGCCATCTCATTGATCGTCTGGGAATGCAGAAAGCCAAGGAAGGCACTTTCAAGTTCCGCAAAGGAAATCCCTAAATGTTCGTGCAGGGAAGTGTCGATCAGCATGTCGTTCGTCTGTCCACTGTCCGGCGAGGCGATGTTCCGGTAGAACTCGTTGAATGCGTCCCAGCCATATGTCTCGACCAGGTATTCGACCAGTGCCCCTGCTTCCAGGTATCCCCTCTCGTGCTGCTGGTCGTAGAAATCATTGGCAAGGGTGGCGAGCGGAATGTACCAGTTCATGGCAACCATGGCCGCTGCCCGCGGGATAAGCGGCTCCGGTTTGAAATGTCCACCGCTGAAATAAACTGCCAGGCCCTCCTGAAGCATTATCGGGAGATAATCGCCGCCCCGCAAAGCATCATAATAGTGGACAAATTCATGGTGGAACACCATGGGCATATCGTTGCCGATATAGTTCTCGTCCAGGTACGAGATGTACACACTACCCCAGGTGAATCCACCATGACCGATGACGCGGGCCATGAAAATAACGTCTATCCGGCTGCTGAGTTGGGAACCCACCTGTGCGGAGACTGCTGTCGATTCTACATCTGCCATCTGGCTGAGGCTGGAAATGTCGCGTGCAGCCGCCGTGCCGCTGATATAGTGGAGTATGCAGCACACGGTGGTGGTTGAGACCCAGGCTGCCCCGGGTTCAGGCGGCGGGACCTGATCTGCCGGGCGTAACCTGAAGGTTACTGTATCTGCAATATTATCCGGAAGGAGCGTAAAGGTCAGCTTGTAACTGCCCGGGTCCAGCTTGTTGGTATCCCAGAGCCACCACAGGCTGGCCTGGCTGCGTTCGCCGAGCCCGAAGGGGGCAAAAGCAGCTTGACCGATCTCCTGTCCCTCGAATGTCACGCTGACACTCCCGGTCCTTCCTATTTTCGTGATCGGAGAGAGGACCTCGAAGCTGACCTGGTCACCGACGTATAAAGGTCCATCCGGGTGCGCCAGGATGGTAAACTGACCGCCAGGCTGGACCGGTAAACAGGCTGTTAGTAGTAGGAAGATAATGATCAAACGGCCGATGCGACGCATAGGCGCAATTATAAGCCACGACGTTTTTTGTTTTCGCCCTCAAACCCCGATGGAAATCGAACAAGAGGATGGTTTAATAGCAGCTCAGTAATTCCCCCTGGCTAATGATAGGAACACCCGACTGCCGGGTGTTCCACCTGTCTTACTTCATGGCTTCCTGAGAAAAAGTCTCGCCGAGAGCCAGTCAGCACCGAATGCCGGTAACAGACCTGAAACCGGGTCTGCAACGTAATGCTGCTTGGTCAGGATGCTGGAGGCGACGATCAACGCGGTCCAGATTGCAACGATAATTCCCAGGCGGCGGTCCACCCGGAGCCAGTGCAGCGCGATGATTGTGGACAGCGAGGTGGGAAGGCCGGGGAAATCATTATAGGGATGATCACTCGTATAAACATCCCGGATCATGCGGGTCAGCGCATCTGTGCCGGTCAGGGCCGGGCGGACCACCTCGGATCGCAGGAAGAAATAAAAGCCGTATCTGATAAACCAGGCGATGATAAGCGCCGGGGAGGCGGATTGGAAGATAGGCTTTCTGGTGAGCAACAATACAAGGAGGGTGAAATAAATGATGGGCTAAAGGGAGTCGGAGGGGATGACAAAAATGGGGATCACCGGCAGAGCAGCGCCCCATGCAGTCTTTAG